>Ga0315902_10005318_pt1 | contig 18216 bp, 13 predicted proteins | sample LakEriMetagenome_9_FD_203523 | JGI IMG/M metagenome (GOLD analysis project Ga0315902, IMG submission 203523) | Freshwater fungal communities from buoy surface, Lake Erie, Ohio, United States - Buoy 12 MA117 | ecosystem: Environmental > Aquatic > Freshwater > Lake > Lake biofilm | place: USA... | reverse complement strand
GGCCTGGTGATGCAGCAGGAGTCGAGCGCGGCCCGCGCCGGCGCGATCGCGCGGCAGTGGCACCACCTCGGCCACGTCCGCACCCTCGCCGCGGAACTGGACCGCTACGACCGGCTCTCGGTCGAGGGCATCGAGTCCTGGCTGGCGGCCCGTCCGCCTCGCGATCTGACCGTCGTCTCGCTGGGCCGCGAGCCCCTGGAGGTGCCGGATGGCGTTTCTGCATGAGCGGCTCGCCAACGGCCTGGAGGTGATCGCCGAGACCGGCCCCGCCGCGCTCTCCACGAGCCTCGGCTTCTTCGTCAAGACCGGCTCGCGGGACGAGACCGACGCGCTGTGGGGCACGAGCCACTTTCTCGAGCACATGGTGTTCAAGGGCACGCCCGAGATCTCCGGCGACGAGATCAACCGGCGGTTCGACCGCATGGGGGCGAGCGTCAACGCCTTCACGAGCGAGGAGGACACCGTCTATTACGCCATCGTCCTGCCGGCGCAGCAGCACGAGGCGGTCGATCTCCTGGCGCGGATGATGCGGCCGGCCCTGCGGGAGGAGGACTTCGCCACCGAGAAGCTCGTCATCCTGGAGGAGATCCGGATGTACGACGACCAGCCGCCGTTCGGTGCCGACGAGCGGTGCCGGGCGGCGTTCTTCGCCGGCCATCCCCTGGCCCGCAGCGTGCTCGGCACGGTGGAGTCGATCCAGGCGCTGCCGGTGGAGGCGATGCGCGACTACCATCGCCGCCGCTACGCGCCGGGCAACCTGGTGCTGGCCGCGACCGGCGCGGTGGACTTTCCGGCGCTCGTGGACTCGGCCCGCAGGCTGTGCGGCGACTGGGAGCCGCGGCCGGAGGCGGAGCGGCTCGCGGCTCCACCGCCGCCGACGGCTTCCCGCCAGCACGTCGTGCGGCCCGCCGCCGCGCTCGAATACGCCGTGCGGATGTCGGCCGGGCCGGACGAGCGCAGCGCCGACCGGTTCGCCGCCAAGCTGCTGGCCACGGTCGTCGGCGACGCATCCGGCAGCCGGCTCTACTGGGAGCTCGTCGATCCGGGCGCGGCGGAGCAGGCGTCGCTGCACCATCACGAGTTTCTCGACGCCGGGCTGTTCGTCACGCAGCTGTCGTGCGACGCCGCCGAGGTGGACGACCTCCTCGCCCGGATCCTGGAACTGTACGCGGCGGTCGCGGAGCGCGGCATCACCGCGCCGGAGTTCGAGCAGGCCCGCAACAAGGTGGCCAGCCGAATCGTGCTCTCCGGCGAGCGGCCCCGCCGCCGGCTGTTCGAGGTGGGCGGCGAGTGGGCCCACGCCCGGATCCATCGCTCCGTCGCCGACGCGCTGAGGATCGTGGAGTCGCTGACACTCGACGACCTGAATCGCGTGGCGGAGACGTGGCCGCTCGCAGGCCCCGCGGCCACGGTTCTGGCCGGCCCCCGGCCGGCCTGAACGGCCTGCCTGCGCCGCGCAGGGACGCGCGGTTCGGCCTCCATGCCCCGCGACCACTCGCGCGGCGGGCATCATGGGGCAGCCCGATCGACGGAACTTCCGTCGGCGGTGACGCCAGGCCATAATCGCATGGTCCGCGGTCGCGATCGCCTCGAGCCGGCATCGATCGTCCTGCGCCGCGGGTCCCGCAGGTCGCACGCATGGCCCCGCTGTTCGCCAACCGCTGGTTGATCCCGCTCCCGCCGATCTGGATGCTGGGCGCCGCCGCCGCAGTCGCGCTCGGCGTGATCCTCGCTGGCTACGGTCTGCTTCGCCTGGCGGCGCCGCGGGCGGCGGCCGAGGCGCGGGCCAGCCTCCGCGACGGGTTCCTGGGCCCGCTCGCCTGGCTCCTGCTGACCTTCTCCGCCGTGGCCCTGGCCTTCACGTACCCGCTGGCCGCGATGTCGCCCTCGCCGCTGGTGGAGATCGGCCGCTCGCTGCGCCGCTTCGTCGCCGCCGCCGACGGCAGCCTCACCGTCACCGTCGAGCCGGGGGCGACGGCGGCGGAGATCCCCCTCGGCTTCCGGCCCCAGGAGCTCGACCGCATCGACGTCTCGGCCGACGGACGATTGGTCGTCCGCACGCAGCAGCCGATCGCGGGCTTCGCCCTCACGAAGGTGCCGGACGTGGACGTCGATCCCGCCACCCCGTGGAACTGGCGAAGGTCCACGGGCGCGACGAACCCCTTCCTGGGCCAACGACCGACGCTCCAGGCGACGACGGAGTCCGACCGGCCGGTCACGGTCACGATCCGCTGGCGGCTCATGCCCGAGTTTCGCGAGGTGGCCGTGCTCCCCTGGGCCGCGGCGATCCTCGTGGCCGTCACCGCCGCCTACGCGGCGGTGCGGCTCGGGGCCAGACGGGTGGCGGCGGTGGCCGCCGCCACCACGAAGGAGGCGATCGGCCAGCCCGTGTTCGCCGTGGCACTGATCGCCGGGACGCTGTTGCTCTTCGTGTTCATCATCATCCCCTACAACACGTTCGGCGACGACGTGAAGATGCTCAAGGACAGCGGCCTGACGCTGATCAAGGTGCTGGCCCTGCTCGTCGTGGTCTGGACGGCGAGCGTCGCCGTGGCCGACGAGATCGAGGGGCGGACGGCTCTCACGGTGCTCTCCAAGCCGCTCACCCGGGGGCGGTTCCTCGTCGGCAAGTTCCTCGGGCTGTCGCTGGTCGCACTCCTCGTGTTCCTCATCCTCGGCGGCGTGCTCATGGCCACCACGAGCCTCAAGGTCGTGTACGACGCCCGCGAAGCCGCCAAGGTCGATCCGCTGTGGAGGGACTGCGCCGCGGAGATGATCACCGTCGTTCCCGGACTGATGCTCGCGCTGCTGGAGACGATTCTCCTGGCGTCCGTGAGCCTCGCGGTGTCCACGCGGCTGGGCATGGTGCCGAACCTGATCGTCTGCTTCACGGTCTACGCTCTCGGTCACCTCGTGCCGCTGATCGTGCAGTCGAGCGTGGGAAAGTTCGCCATCGTGCGGTTCGTGGGCCGACTGTTCGCGACGCTGCTGCCGGTGCTGGAGCACTTCACGATCGACGCCGCCGTGGCCGGTGACGTGCCGGTGCCCTGGAGTTACCTGGGATGGGCGGCCCTGTACGCCGGCCTCTACTCGACCGTGGCCCTGCTCGTCGCCCTCGTCCTCTTCCAGGATCGCGACCTGGCCTGATACGCATCCCGCTTGAATCTCGCGCGTGACGCTGGTCGGGGCTGCCCATGCCCCGTCGCCGGACGTTCGCTACGGGCTTCCGGGCCTCCGCTCTCTCCGTGCCGGCTCCCGGGGCACAGGCAACCCCTCCCTGTCTCTCGTTGCTCAGAAGCGGCTCCGCACGCGAGGCTCATGTGTGAGCCGTATGAGAGGGCTGTCGCATCAGCGCACGATGCCGGTGCGGGCGTTCAGGCCCACCATGCTCGCGTCGTCGGCAGCGGCGCCCGGCATCGACCACCAGCCTTCCGCCGCCAGGCGAGCCGCCCGGGCCTCGGCCGTGCCGTCGATGAAGAAGGTCGTGCCGCGCCGCAGCCGCCGCTCCAGCCGCGGCCCGATCTCGATGCCGAGGATGCCGCCCTCGGTGCGGCGGCCGAGCGTGGTGCGGACCTCGAGCCGCTCGCTGCCGTCCGGCCGGTCGTTGTTCAGGCCGATGCGGCCGATCCACTGAGACGGGCCCTCGATCACGGAGTCTTCCCGGGCCTGGAGGCCGGCGGCGAGGTCGAGTCGCTCGATCCGGCTGCTGACCTCCGCCGCGATCGGCGCCCTCGCGTCCTGGTCGCCGGGACCTCGGATGGAAAAGCCGCGCAGCTCCAGCCCGGGAATCACCCGATCCGCGGCATCTGCCCCGGGGACCTCGCCCGCCCGGCGGAGCGCGGCGGCGATCGACTCCTCGCCGGCGAACCCATCGAGGCCGAAACCTTGGAACGCCTCGGCGGGGGGCGCGGCGGCTGGGTCACCGGCACGGGCGGCGGGAAGGCCCAGGCAGGCCAGGAGCGTGACGGCGAAGAATGGTCGCATGAAAGCCCCCTGCGCGGACGACGAAGCGGGGCCGACCGCCCCCCGGCAGGTATCGACAGGCCGCCGCCGGCGGCTTCGGTCGCGCCGAGCCGGTCGCGCAAGCGAGGGCGACTAGGCCGTCTTGCGGCGCGGGTAGAGTGGGATCGTGCCGGCGGGGCGGCCGCCGGCGACCCTGCCGAATCGCGTCGTCTCGACGGCCTCGAGAATCCGTGCGGCGATCTCCACGGCGGCCGCACCGGCCGCCGCCGGCACCAGCGGCTGCCGCCGCGTCCGCACGGCCTCCAGCAGGTCGTCGTGCTCACCGGCGATGGCGTTGGCGTCGGGCACCGGCACCCGCTCCAGTGGAAGGATGTCGGAGAAGAAACGCTCCTTGGCGACGCCCCGCTCCGCCGGCGGGACGGCCTCGGCCGTGAACGTGCCGTCGCGGACGGCGCCGGACGGAGCCACGATCTCGACCGTCTTGGCGTTGAAGTCGACCGACGCGATGCCCGCCTCGGACCACATGAGCAGCGATCGGCGCACGACCGGATGGATCCGCGAGGCGGAGAGATCGGCAACCAGGCCCGACGCGAACACCAGCCGCGCCCGCACGGCGTCCTCGTGCCCGCCCGTCGCCATGATCGCCTGGGCCTCGACCCGTTCCAGGCGGCCCGGCTCCAGCGAGAGCACGAGGTCGATGTCGTGGATCATCAGGTCGTGCACGACGCCCACGTCGAGTGACCGGAAGGTGAAGGGAGCCAGACGGGCCGACTCGACGACGACCGGCCGGCCGATCCGGGCCACGGCCGTCCGCCAGGCGGGATTGAATCGCTCGACATGCCCCACGGCGACGATCCGGCCGTGCCGGCGCGCGGCGACGACGATCGCCCGCGCCTCCTCCACGTCGGCGGCGATCGGCTTCTCGACCAGCAGGTCGATCCCCGCCTCCAGCAACGGCACCGACACCGCCGCATGCCGGCCCGTCGGCGCGGCGACCACGGCCGCATCGACGAGGCCGACGAGATCCCGCGGCTCGGCGAGGGACCGGCACCCGTGCGCGGCGGCGACCCGGTCCCGGGCCTCCGCGACCGGGTCGACCACGGCCACCAGCTCGACGTCGTCCCGCCCGGCCAGGAGCCGCGCGTGGATCTGGCCCAGGTGCCCGCATCCGACCACCGCGATCCGCGTCCGCATCATGCCGCCCTCCGTCGCTCGCGTGCCCTGCCGTGGGCGCCGCCATGCTGTTGTGTCAGGAAATCGAGGAGCAGTTGGACCTCCGGACCGCCCAGGCCGCGCTCTCGGAGTGCGGCGCCGGCCGGCCCGAGGCCGACGCGGGCCCGATAGAGCAGCCGGTGGGCCTCAGTCACCGCCGCGATCGCCTCGGGTCCGAAGCCACCGCGGCGCAGGGCCACGAGGTTCACGCACCGGGGCCTGGCGGGCGCGCCCTCGCAGAGCATGAAGGGTGGCACGTCGTGGAGCACCCGCGACAGGCCGGCCACGAACGACCAGCCGCCGATCGTCACCCAATGATGCACCGCCACCGCGCCGGAGACAGCCGCCCGGGAGTGGATCCGCACGTGGCCGCCGAGCAGCGTGCCGTTGGCGACGATCACGTGGTCGCCGATCCGGCAATCATGGGCGACGTGGCAGGCCGCCATGAGGAAGTTCGCGTTGCCGATCGCCGTGACGCCGTCCTCCTTCTCGGAGGCGCGGTTGATGGTCACCCCCTCGCGGATCACGTTGTCGTCGCCGATCTCGACCCGCGTCTCCGTGCCGCGGTAGCTGAGATCCTGCGGCTCGGCCCCGATCACGCAGTTGGGGAAGATGCGATTCCGCGCGCCGATCTTCACCCGCCCCACGATCGTGACGCCGTTGGCCAGCACCGTGTCGCACCCGATTTCCGCCCCTGCGGAAACGACGCACCACGGGCCGACCCGCACGCCGGGGCCCAGCCGCGCCCCCGGCTCCACCACCGCCGTCGGATGCACGCTGGCGGCGGCCCCCGCGAGCGGCAGCGTGTCGTGCGCCGGCGATTGCCGATCGGGCGCGGGAAGCATGGCGTTCAGGCCGAAGCCCGCCTCCGCCCCCTGCCCCGAGCGCGATCGCCGGCCAGCACCGCCGCGGCGAGCGCCGCATTGAGCCTGTGCCCGCTGCGGCTGGCCCGCACGTGGGCGTGGATCGGCCGCCCGGCCAGCGCCAGATCGCCCACCAGGTCGAGCACCTTGTGCCGCACGCACTCGTCGGGCCAGCGGAGTTCGTTGTCGATCGGGCCTTCCGCGCCGAACACGAGCAGGTCGCGCGGGGTGACCGTGAGGCCGAGCCCGGACGCCCGCAGCCGATCCGCGTCGGCCGTCGAGATGAAGGTCCGGGCCGCGGCCAACTCGGTGCGATACGTGTCCGGCGCCACCCGCAAGGAGAACGCCTGCCTGCCGATCGGCCCGGGCCCGTAGTCGAGCTCGTATTCGATCGTCAGCCCGGGGTGCCGCGGCGGTCCGGCCTCGACCCAGGCCTGTCCGTCCGCGAGCCGGATCGGCTCCTCGACGACGAGCGGGTCGATCGGCGCCCCCAGCTCCTCGACGCCCGCCTGCTCCAGCGCCTCGACGAAGCCCAGCGCCGAGCCGTCGAGCCCTGGCATCTCCTCGGCCGACACCCGCACCAGGCAGCAATCGACGCCCATGCCCGCCAGCGCGCTGAGGCAGTGCTCGACCATCTGCACCTGCACGCCCGCCACGGCGAGGTTCGTCCGCTGCTGCGCCTCGACGCGGTTCCCCACCAGGCCGGCGATCCGCACCGGAGCGGGACCGTCGCCGCGGACGAACACGACGCCGGCCCCGGCCGTCGCCGGCAGGAGCTCCACCCGATTGGGGCGGCCGCTCCAGTAGCCCGAGCCGACGACGGTGACGGGGCGACGGATCGTTCGCTGCGACCGGTGGCGCATGGCACTCGCGGGAAAGAGAACGGGCCCGGCGCCCCGCAACGGACCGCCGGGCACCGGAAGAAGCCGAACCAGGATCAGCGCCGCGGCTGGGCGGCCGGCGGCTGGGCGGCGACGCTCGCGCCGTTGAGCATCTTGAGGATGTCCGGCGTGATGTCGATCTGCGGATCGTAGTAGACGATCGGCTTGGTGATGCTGCCGAGGATCCGGTTGCGGTCGCTGGCATCGACCGGGTCGCCGTCGAAGCGGTGCACGACGGCGATGCCGTGATCCCGGGCGAACTGGCTCACCGCCCGCTCGATCTCGCTGTAGACCTGCAGGTAGACCTTGGCCTCGCGATCCATGAAGTCCTTCTTCTGGAGCTGGGCGTTGACGCTGAAGTCGCCCTGCGCCTTGGCGACCTCGCCTTCGAACTTGCGGTACTCGGGCGTGCCCGGGTTGTAGCCCTTGAGCTGGTCCATCAGGCCCTTGATCCGCTCCTGCTCCGCCTTGAGCGCGTTCTCGGCCGCCATCACCTGATCCTTCATCTTGTCCATCTCGGCCTTGAACCGGGCGTGATTCTTGAAGATGTAGCCGACGTCCACCACCGCCACGTGGGCGGGCGCGGCGGAGCGGGGTTGCGGGGCCGCGACGGGAGCCGGCTGGGCCGGCTGGCCGGGCTGCACCGGCCGCACCGGCACCTGCGCGAACGCGGAAACCGGACCGACCGCCACGGCGGCCACGAGGGTGAACGCTGACAGTTGCCTCTTCACGGAATGCACTCCTTGCTGGCGGGACGGCGCCGGATCCGCTCGATCGACGACCGTCCTTGGCCGCCGCGAACCCGAAGGCGGCGGGATGATGGCGATCCCCCCGCCCCGGCTCAAGAGCAACTTTTTCGCCGCCAAACGGCTTTCCGGCGGCGGATTGCCCGGCCCGAGCCCGGCGACGCAGAGCCGCGGAAGAAGCCCCGCCCTCACCGCGGCGGGCCGAGCACGACCGGGAGCGTGACTTCCTGGCCTTCGCGGATCACCACCACGGGCACCGTCTCGCCGCCCTTGTGCTTCCGCAGGGCGCTGTCGAAGTCCTCGAGGTTCGTGATGGCGCTCGCGCCGAGGCGGACGATCAGGTCGCCTCCCCGCAGGCCGCCCGCGGCGGCCGGCGAGTCCTTGGCGACGCCCGAGATCGCATAGCCGCCGCCGGGCTTGCCGAAGTCGGGGATGCTGCCGAAATAGGGACGATCGCCCCCGCCGCGGGCGAACATCTTCGACGCCACCTCGACGTACGCGGGCCGTTCCGGGGCCGAAGCCAGCTCGCGGACGACGTCGGCGACCAGCGTCGCGAGCCGCACCATGCCGTCGTAGTTGATCTTCTCGGCCGTGTCGCTCGGGCGATGGTAGTCGGAGTGCGATCCGGTGAAGAAGTGCAGCACCGGCACCTTCTTCGCGTAGAAGCTGGCGTGGTCGCTGGGGCCGAAGCCGCCCGGCTCCTTGGCGGCGGTGAAGCCATGGCGGCCGAGGAGCCGGTCCACGATGGCGTCGAGCCCCGTGCCCGTGCCCGTGCCGTGGACGATCAGTTTGTCGCCGTCGAGGCGGCCCAGCATGTCGAGGTTCACCATGGCCACGGTATCGGCGAGCGGCACGACGGGATTGGCGGTGTAGTGGCCGCTGCCGAGCAGCCCGCGCTCCTCGCCGGAGAAGGCGACGAACAGCACGCGTCGCGGCAGCGGCCCCTCCGCGGCGAGCTGCCGCGCCACCTCGACGAGCAGCGCCGTGCCGCTCGCGTTGTCGTCGGCCCCGTGGTGCACCGCCCGCTCGCCGGGTGCCGCCGAGTTCGCCCCGCCGTAGCCGAGGTGGTCGTAGTGGGCGCCGAGCACCACGGTCTCCGCGGGGTCGATCGCGGGCCGGCCCTCGGCCGCCGCGGCGCCCCGGCCCGGCAGTTCCACGATCACGTTCCGCCCCCGCGTCTCCACCCGCTCGATCGCCGACCGGCCCCGGATCCGCCAGCCTTCGAGCGGCCGACTGGCCGGCTCCAGCGACTCGTCGATGCCCTTCTGGATCTCGGCCAGCCCGCGGCCGAGGGCCCGGCGGACCGCATCGTCGATGACGGACCGCCGCACGTGCAGGACCGGCATCGTGCGCTTCGCATTTCCCTCGCCGGCCCGCGTGAAGGCCATCAGGACGTCGCCCTCGGCGTCGGCATCGTTGCAGAACACCAGGCCGGCCGCCTCGTGCTCGGAGGCGTTGGCGACCTTGCGGGCGAGCGCGGCGTGCTGCGAGGCCTGATTGCCGTCGAACACGCTGTGGGGATCGTCCTTCTGCGGCTCCTGCCGCAGCACGATCGCGGCCCTGCCCTTCACGCCGCCCGTGGCGGTCAGCGCCGCGTAGTCGTCGTACTTCTCGGCCGGCGCGGTGATCCCGTAGCCGGCGAACACGAGCGGGAGGTCGAAGGCCCCCGAGCCGCCGGCCGCCAGGGGCGTGAAGTCGCGGCCGAGTTCGAGCGGGATCGTCACCGGAGTGCCGTCGGCCGTCGGCGGCCCCACGATCTCGGCGACGTTCTCGGCGGCGGCTCCGAGCTTGGCATCGAGCGTCATCACGAACGCCTGGAACGCGTCCGCCTTCTCCGCCGGCGGCCGCACTCCCAGTGAGGCGAACTGCTCCGCGACCCAGTCGGCGGCCGCGTCGATGCCCGGCGTGCCCGGCCCCCGCCCCTCGCGCTCCGGCGCGGCGAGCCACTCCACCGCCCGCCGCAGCCGCTCGCGCCGCCCGGCGTCCGGCCCGTCGTCGGCCCCGGCCGCGGCCCAGCCCACCGCGAAGACGGCCAGCACGCCGCCCACCGCCAGCCGCACCGGCCACGAGCAACTTTCTCTCGGCTTATCAGCGTTCGCCACTCGTTTCTCCAATCTTTTCGTGCCGGAACTCCACAACTTGATTCTAGGGTGTATACACAGCGATCGCGGCGTGACGGCCCCTCGACCGCGGAGAGAGGCGAACGGGTCGGCGTGAGGATCGCGAGCGTTTCAGCGAGCGAACTCATGCCGCCCGAGAGCCGTGTTGGGCCGGCCGGGCAGCGGCTTCCCGCAGCCCGCCGCCTGTGCGACAATTCTAGCGTTCTCCCCAGGAATACCCTCAGAGTGGCCGCCCTCTTCGTCATCCAAGGCCGCAACAAGGGCGCCCGGTTCGAGCTTTCCGGGCAGCCCCTGGCCGTGACCATCGGCCGGGAATCGAGCAACTACGTCCGCCTCGACGACCACGAGGTCTCCCGCCGGCACGCCGAGATCCGCCGGGTCGGCGACACGCTGGTGCTGGGCGACCTGAAGAGCTCCAACGGCACGTTCGTCAACGACCGCAAGGTGGAACGCGCCGAGTTGGCCGGCGGCGACCGCATCCGCATCGGCCGCACCGTCCTCGTCTACGCCAAGGATCACGACGACGAGCAGGCCATCGGGCTCGTGGACATCGTGGGCGGCGACGAAGACGGCGGCGGCTCGCGAATCATCCGCTCCATCCGCGAGGAGGATTCGATCGTCCTCGCCTCGCCGCACGAGCCCCAGCACCACTGGCTGGCCAGGGCCCGCGGCAACGTGCAGGTGATGTATCGCACATCGCTGGCCGTCAGCCACACGCTCGACATCGACGAGCTGCTCGGCCGGATCCTGCACCTGGTCTTCGAGTGGATCGAGGCGGATCGCGGCTGCATCATGCTGCTCGATCCCGAGACCAAGGAACTTTCGACCAAGGCCCGCCGCGACCGGCGCGACGGCGATCCGGGGCCGCTGACGATCAGCCGCTCGATCCTCGACTACGTGCTCACCAACCGCGAGGGCGTGCTCACCAGCGACGCCCAGGACGACGACCGCTTCGCCGCGGGCAACAGCGTCGTGCACGCCGGGGTCCGCGAGGCGATCTGCGTGCCGCTCCGGGGGCGATACGACGTCGTGGGCGTGATCTACGTGGACACCATGACGCCGCCGACCCAGTCGCCGGAGCCCGGCCATGGGCGGTTCGGCGACGACCATCTCAAGCTCATGATCGCGATCGCCCATCAGGCGGCCCTCGCCGTCGAGGACACCACCTATTATTCCGCCATGGTGCAGTCCGAGCGGCTCGCGGGGGTCGGCCAGACCATCGCCACGATCTCGCACCACATCAAGAACCAGCTGCAGGGAATCCGCGGCGGCAGCTATCTGGTGGAGACGGGGCTCGAATCCGGCGACCTGGCGACCGTTCGCAAGGGCTGGGACATCGTCAACCGCACCCAGACCAAGATCTCGAACCTGGTCATGGACATGCTCTCCTACGGAAAGGACCGGGAGCCGGATCCTCTCCCGGGCGACATCGACGCCCTCGTGAGCGATGTCGTGGAGACGGTGCAGCAACGGGCCACGGAGACCGGCGCCACCATCCGCTGGCAGCCCACGGGCGACCTCCGGCACGTCGTCTTCGACCCCGAGGGCCTCGAACGTGCCCTGCTCAACGTGGTGACCAACGCCCTCGACGCCGTCGAGGGCCGTCAGGCTCCCGCGGTGACGATCGAGGCGGGCATCGACCGGGCGGCCGGAATGGTGCGGATCGTGGTCACGGACAACGGCCCCGGCATCCCGACCGCGGACCTCGAGCGGATCTTCAACCTGTTCGTGTCCACCAAGGGGGAACGCGGCACGGGCATCGGGCTGGCGGTGAGCCGCAAGATCCTCCGGGAGCACGGCGGCGACATCCGGGCCACGAGCCGGCCGGGTGAGGGCAGCTCGTTCATCATGGAGTTTCCAGCGCGGTTCGCGGAGGCTGCCGTCGAAGTTACGGAGCCCGTGGATCCACCCCCGGACGGCAAGGCATGACCGGCACCGCGACCGGATCGCTGCCCGTGTCGGCGGTGATCATCACCCGCGACGCCGAGCGGCACCTCGCCGCCGTGCTCGCGGCCTGCGACTTCTGCGCCGAGCGGCTGGTGCTCGATTCCGGCTCCACGGACGGCACCGAGGCGATCGCGCGGGCCGCCGGCGCCCGGTTCGAGCGTCAGGAGTTCCTGGGCTACGGGCCGCAGAAGCGCCGGGCGGTGGAACTGGCCCGCCACGACTGGATCCTGTCACTCGACGCCGACGAGGTCCTCGACGAGGAGGCCAGGCGGTCGATCGCGGCGGTGGATCTCTCCGACCCGGCCGACTGCTGGCGATTCCGGCGCCGTACCTTCATCGGCCGGCAGGAGGTGCGCCACGGCCCCTGGGCACGCGACCAGGTGCTGCGGCTGTTCAACCGCACGACCGCGTCTTTCAAGCCCCTGCTGGTGCACGAGGAGGTGGAGGCGTCGCAGCCTGCCGCCCTGCTGCCCGGATCGATCATCCACTCCAGCTACGAGACGCTCTCCGACGTGATCGGTCGTGCGGTCCGGTACGCGCCCCTGAAGGCGGAGGTGATGCGCCGCAAGGGCCAGCGGCCGCCCCCCTGGTCGCTGCCGCTCCGCGGGGCCGCGGCCTTCTTCGGCAGTTACGTCGCGTCGGGCGGCTGGCGGGACGGGGCCGCGGGGTTCGTGATCGCCGTGGCCCGGGTCATCGACTCCACGCTGCCCCGCGCGATCCTGCTGTTCGACGATCGTGCGTGAGCGGCTCACCCGCCCGCCCGCAGGGCGGCGAGGGTCCGCTGCATGTCGGCGGGCAACTCCGCGGCGAACTCCGTCCGCACGCCCGACACCGGATGGTCGAGGACGAGCCGCGCCGCGTGCAGGGCCTGCCGCGCCAGCAACGGACCGCCCGCCGCCGGATGATCCGGTGGCAGGCCCATGAAGCCCGGCTCGATGACCGTGCGGCCGCTGTACAGGCCGTCGCACAGCACCGGGCAGCCGACCGCCGCCAGGTGCACGCGGATCTGGTGGGTGCGGCCGGTCTTCGGCGTCACGCGGACGAGCGCGGCGGCCCGGAACCGCTCCACCACCTCGAACCGCGTCACCGCCTCGCGGCTCGTGGCGTGGTCGCGGCGCACCGCCATCTTCTCGCGCTGGTAGGGATGGATGCCGATGGGGAGGCTGATCTCGTCGCGGTCGAACTGCGGCTGCCCCTGGGTGATCGCCAGGTAGGTCTTCTCCACCGTGCGCCGCTCGAACTGCCTGGCCAGCGCGTGATGCACCTCCTCGGTGCGGGCGACCACGATCACGCCGCTGGTGTCGCGGTCGAGCCGGTGCACGATCCCCGGCCGCGTGGGGCCGCCCGCCTGCGAGAGGCCGCCCCCCGCGCGCTCCAGGTGCCACTTGAGCGCGCCGGCGAGCGTGCCCTTCCAATTTCCCTTGGCCGGGTGCACGACCATCCCCGCGGGCTTGTTGACGACCGCGAGCCAGTCGTCGAGATGAAGGAACTCGAGCGGGATTTCCTCCGCCTCCGGCCCGGCCCGCGGCGGCTCGGGCACGACGAAGCGGACGACGCTGCCGGCCTTGAGCTTCACCGCCGCCCGGGCGGCCAGCCCATCCACGCGGACGGCCCCCTTCTCGATCGCGCGGGCCAGGAAGGAGCGGCTGCGGCCGGGGAAGGCGCGGGCCAGGAACACGTCCACCCGCGATCCGGCCGCCGCGGCATCGACGTCCAGGGCGATTTCCGTACCGGGAGCGGCGCCGGCGGACTCGGCGGGGCACTCGTCCGGTTCACCCGCCGGCCGCCGGGGGGGCGGGCTCGGCGGCATCGGTCGTGGCGGCATCGACGGGCTTGGTGTCCGGGGTCACGGCGGCGCCATCCGCCGGCGGCGGGGCCGGCGGCTTCTGGGCTGCGAACCAATCGTACCACTGCCGGGTCGCCTCCCGGGAAAGCGCGGCCACGCGGTCGCGGGCCAGGCCGGCGGATGCCCCGCCCGGATGGTCTGCCACGACCACCTCGTAGCCGCGGCGGGCCTCCTCGAGGTCGCCCCGGGCCTCGTTGGCCTTCGCCAGCCCGAACACCGCCCGCTCGGCCAGCAAGGCCGCAGGCCGCGAGGAGAGCACCTGCCGATAGCGGGCGCCCGCCTCGTCGAGGAGGGCGATGCCCTTCGGCCGGTCGGCGAAGAGGAGGTTGCTGCCCTGCGCGAGCGCCGCGTCGGCCAGGATGAGCTGGGCCCAGCCCGCCGCCGTGGTGTCGGGATGCTGCCGGATCGTGTCCTCGAGCCGCTGGGCGTTGCCCCTGTCCATGGCCGCGAGGCAGGTCTCCCAACTGCGGGCCTTCGCCGCCTCCAGTTGGGAAGAGATCAGCGTCCAGGCGGCGAGGGAAACGAACACGATCCCCAGGGCGGCGAGGATCGTGCGGGCGTGCGGGCGGATTCGATCCACCAGTTGCAGCGTGCTGCCGGCGAGGTCGTTCTCCAGAAGCTTGTCCCGTCGAGCCGAGTCCATGCCGCCACCTCCTCCGCGAGCCGAAAATAGAGACTTCCATCCGCGGCACGTCAAGGTGATTCGCCTGCCCCGGCCGACGCCGCGGCGCGTGTGCTACATTCGCTCGCCATGAAATCGCCGCCCGCCTCTCGCCCCGTCCCGCCCCGCCCGGCCCCCCGCGTGGGCGTGCCCGGCCTCAACGCGGCCCAGGCGGAGGCGGTGCTCGCCCCACCCGGGCCGCTGCTGGTGCTCGCCGGCGCCGGCACCGGCAAGACCCGCGTCGTCATCACGCGGATCGCCCAGCTCGTGCGGCACGGGGCCCGCCCGGCACGGATCCTCGCCGTCACGTTCACCAACAAGGCCGCCCGCGAGATGCTCGCCCGGGCCGCCGCCCTGCTGGGCAGGAAGCTCGACGAAAAACCGGAGATCTCCACGATCCATTCGCTCTGCGTCCGCATCCTGCGGCGGAACGCCTCCCGGCTCGGCCTGCCGGAGCGGTTCGCGATCATCGACCGTGGCGAGCAGGAGGCGGCCGCCAGGGCCGCGCTCAAGGAACTGCGGGTCCCCGACACCGTGCTGCGGCCCGGCGACCTGCTCGACCGCATCGGCCGCTGGAAGAGCCGGGCCGTTCGGCCGGACGGCGCCCTCGACACCGTCGCCACCGACGCCGACGACTCGTGGACGCTCGCGGCCGCGGGCTACCGCCGCTACCAGAACGCCCTCCGCACCGCCGGCGCCGTGGACTTCGACGACCTGCTGCTGCTCGTGGACGAGCTGTTCTCCGGCGACGAGCAGGCCCGCCGCGACGAGGCCGGTCGGTTCGACCACCTGCTGATCGACGAATACCAGGACACCAGCGCCATCCAGGAGCGGATCCTCACGGCCCTGGCCCGCGACCACAAGAGCCTGTGCGTGGTGGGCGATGACGACCAGTCGATCTACTCCTGGCGGGGCGCGGAGGTGTCGCACATCCTCGATTTCGCCCGCCGCTGGCCCGGCGCGCGGGTGGTGAAGCTGGAGGAGAACTACCGCTCCACGCCCGAGATCATCCGCGCGGCCAACCTGCTCATCGAGCGCAACGCGCGGCGGCACGGCAAGACGCTGGTGGCCAACCTGCCGGCGGGCGTGCCGCCGGCCGTGCTCCAGGCCCAGGACGAGCTCGACGAGTCGCGTCGCGTGGTCGGCGATCTGGAGAGCCTGCTCAGGGAGCGGCGGGTCGATCCCCAGGAGGCGGCGATCCTCTTCCGCACCGGCGAGCAGACGCGGGCCTTCGAGCAGGAGCTGCGGCGGCGGCAGATTCCCTACGAGCTCGTCGGCAGCCGCTCGTTCTTCGACCGTCGCGAGGTCAAGGACGTGATGGCCTTCCTGCGGTTGCTCGTCGATCCCGACGACGACCTGGCGCTGTCGCGGATCGCCAACGTGCCCCCGCGCGGCCTTTCCGCGCAGGCCGTGCAGGCGGCCCGCGGCCGGGCCCAGGAGCAGGGCCACAGTCTGTGGCACGAACTGCGTGCCGCCCGCGACGCGGGCACGCTCTCCACGGCGGCGGCCGGCGGCATGGCGGCGCTCGAGCGGCTCGTCGCCCTGCGGCAGTCGTCACCGCCGGTCGAGCCCGGGCAGACGCGGGCCGGGGCGGTGCTCCGCGACCTGCTCGCCACGGCGGGATACCAGAAGCATCTCGAGAAGGAGTACGCCGAAGACCCGAACGAGGCCCTGCAGCGCTGGGATTGCTGTCTGGAGGTGGCCGACGCGCTCGACCAGCACGAGCGGGCCCACGGGTCCGGCAAGGAGTTCGCCACGCTCGTGCGCGGCTTCCTCGACGACTTCGTGCTCCAGGTCGAGGAGGACGACCGCTTCCAGGACGACAAGCCCAAGGCCGGCGCGGTGCGGCTGATGACGCTGCACGCCGCCAAGGGTCTGGAGTTCGATTGCGTGTGGATGGTGGGCATGGAGGAGGGCCTGCTGCCACACCATCGCTCGCTGAACGACGGTTTGCTCGCGATCGACGAGGAGCGGCGGCTGTGCTACGTGGGCGTCACCCGGGCCAAGCGGCGGCTCGTGCTCTCGCTTTGCCTGACGCGGACGAAATGGGGCAAGAGCAGGCCTTCCAAGCCGAGCCGGTTCCTCTATGAGCTCACCGGCCAGGCGGAGAAGTTCAGCGCGGAGCCGGCGCAGACCGCGGCTCACGGCCCCGCGGGCCGGGGTCGCCCCGCGCCGCGCCGCGGCCGCGGCCGCTGAGCGTCATCCCGCCAGCACGGCGGGCAGCATGGCCGCCATCCGCGCGAGCCCCGCCCCGCCGGCGGCGATCGCGGCGTAGGTGTCGAGCAGCCCCCTGGCCAGCCGCTCGCCGCGCGGGTGCCAGGGCAGCCAGGCGGGCGCGGGCCAACTGGCCAGCGGCGCCTCGACGATCGTGTTGTGCACCAGCGGCAGCAGCAGCGGGTCGTGCACCCGGCCGATGCCGCTGCCAGGAGCGGCGAGCGTGCCGCCCGGATAGCCGCCCCAGGGCACGCTGGCGAACGAATAGGCGAGCGCCGACCAGGTGTTGCGGGCCACGACGCCGTATTCGAGGTGCTCGACGAGCGCGGTCACGCTCCGCTCGTCGGCCGCCGGCAGGCGGGCGGGCGCGGTGACGCTCGCGGCCAGGTTCCCCGGCAGGCTCCTGGCCAGGGCGGCCGACCGGCCGCAGAAACCGTCGACCGAGTCGGCGACGAGGGGCACCTCGACGGCGACGGGCCCGAACCATTCCCGCTCCAGCCAGTGTGGCTCACGGACCGGATCGACGTCGCGGCGGAAGATCCACGGCAGCATCCCGTCGGCCGGCGCCGCCTGGCCGGTCACGGCCTCCCAGGCCGCGGCCGACCCCGGATACCAGGCCGGCCGCGGCGGCATCCGGTCGAGCCGGCGCCGCACGAGGCCGAGGAACTCCTCCCGCTGATCCCAGTCACGGCACGTGACCACGCACTTCGTGGCGATGCAGTTGAAAGACGTGTTGTTGACGATCGAAGCGGCCACGACGTCGGCCTGACGCCGCAGCGCCGCCGGCCGATACCGGCCCGGCACGACGATCCACGGCGTGACGTTGCCGAGCTCGCAACTGATCGGCTTGTCGAGCGCGGGGCGGGCATCGGCGGCGCGGGAGCCGCTCCCGCCCCAGACGAGGGCGTCGAAGGCCGCCCGGCCGCCGGTGAGATGCACGTGCGTGACCTGCGGCGCGGCGACGGCCGCGCGGGCGAGGTCCGGGCCGCCGCAGACGATCGCCAGCAGGTCGGCGGCGACCAGCGGGGCGAGGGCCGAGGCCAGGATCGGCTCGACGGCGGCGTGCAGCGGGTGCAGCTTCAGCAGCACCGACCGGCCGTGCTCGAAGATCTGCGCGATCACGTCGGCGGCGGCGAGGCCGGTGACGTTGCCCGCGCCGAGAACCACGGCCAGCCCGCCCTCCCGCGGCCGTTCCCGCGCCTCCTCCCGCCAGGATCGCGTGAAGGCGTCGATGCCGCCGGGATTGGCGCACCGCACGGTGGCCCGGTGGTCGCGAAACACCATGCCGTCCCAGAGCCGCGGCTCGGGCAGCACGTCCACCGCGACGAACGACTCCGGCCCCGCCGCCCCGGCCAGCGGATGGAGAATCCGCGGCGGACGGGACGGACGCGGCAGGCCGTCGCGGGCGATCTCGTCGAGCCGCCGTGCGGTCACGAGCAACAGCCGCAGCGTGCCGAGCGGACCGGTGGCCGTCTCCTCGGCGACCGCCGCCGGAATCCCCGCGGCCGCCTTGGTGGCCAGCGCCGCCTCGACCCACGGCCGGGCCGCGGCCACGACCGCCGCCGCCGTCGCCCGCGCGATCGCGGCCCGGGCTGCGGCATCCCGCCCGGCGTGCCGGGCGGCGCCGGCGGCGAGGCGGTCGCAAAGTGGTTGCAGGTCGATGGCCACGCGCCGCTTGCACTCCGCGCGGGATAGGTCGCTACTTGCCGATGCAGTGCCGGGAGAATATCCGATCGAGCAGATCGGTGCCGACCTCGGCGCCA
>Ga0315902_10005316_pt1 | contig 18222 bp, 16 predicted proteins | sample LakEriMetagenome_9_FD_203523 | JGI IMG/M metagenome (GOLD analysis project Ga0315902, IMG submission 203523) | Freshwater fungal communities from buoy surface, Lake Erie, Ohio, United States - Buoy 12 MA117 | ecosystem: Environmental > Aquatic > Freshwater > Lake > Lake biofilm | place: USA... | reverse complement strand
CACCGGCTCGCGGAGGCCGGCACTGCCGGAACCATTTCCGAGCTCGTGAGCGCGGAAGGGCATCCCAGGTGAGTCGGGGCGACTGCCCCTTCCCAAAGGATAACCGGTCCTCCCTCGACATCGCCACGCTGGCTATCTTCCCGGAATACGTCGAATTCGACGGGGAAGAGGTGCTGAAGCTGGTGGTGCAGGGGGAGGCCGGAAGAACCATCAAGTGACGGGCCAATCGCCCGCTCCCGGTGTCAATCTGTTGTGCCTTCGCGGAAGGCGAACCAAATGTTCGCCCCGTGAAAGTCACTCCCATGGACACGATGTCTCCCGCCGGCGGCGCCGGCAGTTTTTCGTTTGATGATTCCCTCAATTCGTCTTCCCCGATCGGTCAGGGCCGCGGCCGCGTTCAGGCCGACGACTTCGGCCTGCCGGATCGGAAGGATCTGCTGGGCCTCGCCCGCAGCTATCTGGAGATTCAGGCCCGGCTCTGGCCGCAGCTGGTCGGCACCGCTGCGGTGCCCGCGCCGAGCGATGCTGTTCTCGAGGCGATGGCCGATGCCTTCGAGCGTCGGTTCCGTCGGCAGAAGACCGACCGCTTCCAGACCACCGGCCTGCCGAAGGTCTGGGCCGCCCTCGGGATCGGCTATGCCCGGTTCAGCGACGAAGGCTCAAACCATCGTTCGCTGGACCAACAGCTACTCAACGTGCTCACGAAGGCCCAGCGGGAGGGCGTGTTCGTCCCGTGGGAATACGTGTGCGCCGATGCGGCCGTGAGCGGCACGATTGCCTGCCGCCGTGGCTACACCGTCGCCAAGATGCTGCTAGAGCAGAGCGGCTCCCTCGGCATCACGTGGTTCATCGTGGACGACCTATCGCGGTTGAGCCGCAACACGATCGAGTCGCTGCGAACTGGCGAACTGGCAACTGATATGAGCGTGCGGCTCGTCGGGGCGAGCGACGGGTTCGACAGTTCAAACCCGCAGGCCACGCTCCTCCTGCCGATTTCGTCGTCGTACCACGCCGCCTTCATCCAAGACCTACGGGCGAAGGTGAAGCGAGGCATGGACGACGCGTTTCGGCGGGGTGAGAACATCCAGCCACCCGGGTTCGGATACCGGATGGTGACGGTGAAGGACGCCGCCGGCAACGACGTCTACACGCAGAAGGACAAGGACAAGCTGGAGAAGCGGGCCGAGATCGACCCAGAGGCCGCCGCGTGGATCGTGCGGGGCGCTGAGATGATCGCCTACGAGGGCAAGAGCCCAATCGAGGTGGCCCGGCACTTCAACGAGCACAACGTCGGTGATCGGAAGACGTGGGCCGATGAGAACGTCCGCAAGCTCTATCGCCGTGAGCGGCTCGTGGGCATCGAGGTCTTTCGCAAGACCCGGCAAGTCCGCGACCATCGCACGGGGAAGATTCGCACGGAGAAGATCAAGCCCGAGAACTGGCTGCGACGTGAGTCACCGCACCTGCGGATCCTGAGCGATGAACTGGCCGAGGCGGTAAAGCGCCGTCTCGACCGCGCTGCCGCGTCTTTCGGTCGGGCCGCGACGGACGAGGCCAAGCGGAAGCAGCGAGTGGACGTCTATCCGCGTGTGCTGATCCGACCGGTGTGCGGCGGGTGTGGCGAGCCGATGTGCCTTGGCCGCTCGGCGGGCAAGTATCAGAGCTTCTTCTGTTCGGCCGCTCTCTATGGCATCCACGGCTGCCAGAACCGTGGCTATAAGAGTGCCCGGCTGATCGACGAGGCGGTGCTCAGGGCGGTGTCAGCGACGCTCTTCACGGAGGAGTTCACGGCCACGCTCACGGCGGAGGTAAACACTTTGCTCGCAGAGGCCGCTCGCCGGCCGCAGGGCTCGACCAAGAAGCTCGAGCAGGAGATCGCCAAGAGGGAGCGGCAGATCAACCGCATCACAGCGAATCTCGAGGGTATGGAGGGTGACGCCGCGATCAAATCGGTGATCCGCAAGATCGCGGAGATGCAGGCGGACCTCGACCAGTTGCGGGAACAACTCGTGGAGGAACGTCGGCGAAACCAGCGGCCGCCGGTCACCCGGGTGAAGGAGAAGGACGTGTTGGCGGAATTGCTCCGGCTGCGGGATCTCCTCCAGTCGGACGTCGGCAAGGCGGCCCCGGTGCTCAAGGAGTTGGTCGGCGACGTCGTCCTCGAGGCCCGGCCGGTGGAGGGCAAGCGGAGCCCGGAGATTTCGGCCCGCTTCACGATCGACGCCGTTCCCGCCCTCGCGGCCTTGCGCCGCGGGGGCGGGGCGGAATCCGATGATCCATCGGTCAGTGTTTGGGAGTACCTAATGCGTGACGGTTGGATCATTCCGGGGCGGCCGGGCCGGGCGACTCCTGCGCGGCCTGAAATCGTGGCTTCGCTCGAATACGATCGCCGGGCTGCTGGGCGGAACCGTGGTGAACGGGGTGAGGAGGCGGCGTAGATCCGCGGCCGGGGCACGGGATTGGGGGGGCGACCATACCTGCCCGAGCTCAATTCCGCTGCCCTCGGCCGGCGGGGCGGTTTATGATTACGGGCAGGAGATACAAGCCATGATTCGGCCCTCTGCAGAAGACATCAACGCGATCGTGGATACCACGCGGGAATGGCCGTCGGATGCCCGTGCCCGGCTCATCGAGCGGTTGAAGGCCGACGATGCAGAGCGGAGCAGCGGGACGATTAAGGTCGCCGGTGGTCCGACAGCTGCTGAGGTGATAGCCCGATTCGGTCAGCCCGGGCCCGGGCCTTCAGATGAAACTGTCAAGCTCTGGATCCGCGAGCACAAGGAAGCCCAAGGCGGCCAGTGAAGGTTCTTCTCGACGTCAACGTGCTTGCCGACCTCTTCCTGAAACGGGAGGAATGGCTCGCCGACGCCGTGGCGATCTGGGAAGCGAATCGTACCGGTCGAGTCCAGTGTTGCGCACTGGCCAGCAATATCGACACGCTCGCGTACCTTGTGCGAAGGAACCGGGGCGAGGACACGCAAGCTGAGCGTGATGCCGTTCGGGCCTGCCTCGATTCCCTCGACATACTGGCGGTTACTGGCGACATCCTTCGCGATGCTGTCGAGCGGAGTGGCCTAGATTTCGAGGACAACATAATTATTTCCGCTGCCGTTGCTCATAACGTCAATGCGATCGTCACGCGTGATGGCCACGGATTCGTAAGCTCCCCTGTCGATGTGCATGAGCCGCGAGAGTTCGCCCGAATCATCGCCCAGTAGGTTCCCACTGACGTTTCTTCAAGGGCTCGGCGTGGCCGCCCACGGTACGGTTTCTAGAGCTGTGGCAGCCCCGCGTGCAGTCCGGCGCACGTAGAGCCCGCGGTACCCAAATAACCGCAGCAATACGAGCTCGACCATCCATAGCCCTAAGAGCCAAGCATCGACTCGAGCGCCTGTACTGTGCTGTTTGAATCGTTCCCGGTTTTTCTTCGTGGGATGGATGATTGAGTTCCGGATTTCGACGAAGGCGTGAGCACCGTCAAGCCACCGGTTCTGCTTGTCATTCGCCAGCGTAACTAGCTCATTGAGTTCAGTCGGTATGCCAGCTGGAATACCTGCCCACTTCGATAACAACCGAAGCCGATCGCCAGCAGGAAGTTTGTCGTAGGCGCCATGGCTTATCCATTTCTCTTGCTCGACGAGGATTGTTGCCGCCAGCAGTTCGAGTGCAGTTTGAGTCAACGCGATTGAGCCTTCGATTTTCCCCGCCTGATTGTTTGCCTCGATGTACCAGTGGATTGCGATGACAAGGACCTCGCGCCAATAGGGGTCGGCGTACAGCTCACAGAATTGACCATAAGGCTGCTCAAAACACTCAGGTCGATCAGTCGCGGCCCAGCTCGCGACATTCCGATATGGAGTTGTCGGTTGGCAGGTCCAGTTGTCCCCAACAAGGTCATCTGCTGCGTCGTATGCCTCTGGTAGGCATAGCCCGGTCCATCGACCTGCGGTGAAAGACAAATAGTAAAATAGTCCGTCGAGCGCGTCGCAGAAATCTTCAGCCGAGAACCTTGAGTCGTCCGGTCTTCGGATGAGCGCCGAAGCTGTCCAAGCGAAGCCGCCGCTTTCCTTCAGTCGTTCCAGCCGCTTGCTGCTATCCGTCGCGCGATCAATGTCGATTCGCCACTGGTCGCTGCTTAGCGAAACTCTCGCGAGCCCGCTCCAATTCCGTCCGACCTCGATCGGGCGGCCAAGGATCGGCGGAAAGTTCATAACAAGGAACCGACCACTCGAGGCGTTATTCCAAGCCGGCTTATCGAGTCGCCCCTCCACCCGGCCGCGAACTCGGAAAGTCGACGACTGCGGTTCCAGCTGCAGTTCTGTGTGGAGAATGGTTGCCGCATAGCAGTGGCTGGCAGGAAGCCGTAGTCGATGCTTTACAGTCGGCTCGATATCCGCTGCCTCATTTCGCTTGCCTTCGAATCGCACCGTAGGCGATGGGAGATAGCTGAGAAAGATTTCGCCCTCGAGTTCAACGCCGGTGTCTGGGCCCACAAGCACCATTGGCCCCTTGTAAAGGAGCATGCGGCCATCGGCATCGTCCCTGTAGTCAGTGTTTTGCATCGCTGTGGCCGTTTGATAGATAATTGCAACAGGCAGAGCCGTGGCATACGGCAGGTGTCAGATGGCCCGGCACAGCGCTTTTAGTCGCTCTCGGATGATTGGCAGCTCAGATTCACTCGGGTCCGGTGCGACGGCTATGTAGTAGTCATTGTCGATGCCGCGCTTGCGGCGGTGGCGGCGGGCTGACTGGGGCGTGGCGTCGAGCACCGCCTCGGCATCCATATAGTCATCGTCCCATAGCACCCGCATTGTTACGGACTCAAGGATTGATTCCCACTCGTCTTCATCGCGGCAGGTGGCATCCGGTAGCTCGGTCGAATCGCGTACATCGGCACGGGCGACGTCAAGAAGCAGCTTTCGCCAGTGGTGCGGGTCTAAAGGCCCCGACTCATTGAACTCGGATTCCATCTCGATTTCTGACAGCACCATCTCCCCAATAGCTTCGTACATGGCCGCGATCGCACTTTCGTTGATCACGTTGAGGGCGGGCGGCGCCTCTGTAGCCGTGAGCATTTGCCGAAGCACCTGTTCCAGTAGAGCTATTTTCTGCGGCGGCGAGAGTTTGTCGAACTCGGGGACGCCATATTCGACGACCTCATCATCGCCATCCAGTGTGACATCGAGCATGCAGCCGATCATGTCATGCATGTAGTCGACGATTTCACGTACCAGCCGCGCCTCTGGCCCCATAAGGCAGCGGTCGCCAAGTTCGGTGTGCCACGTCATAAAAAGCCTCGAGTAGATGCAGGAAAGCCCGATGGGTTGGTGAAGAGCACTCTATTTCGTGTACTCACCGCGCGCATAGTAGCGGGCTTGCAGCGGTAGTGAGGCCGTGCCGCCAGAACGCACGAACACCTCGTCGCCAAAAAGCCAGTGGTAAAGGTTTGCGTAAAGGTAGTCCGGGTGCAGCTTGATGCTAACGCCTCCACGTCGCCCATGCTCTTCGGTAAACATGGGCACGAGCTGGGCGAACACTTCAGGGCTATATTCCCGTTCCCCACTGACCCGTGCCGCCGTACATGAGGTCACGATGTCTGCCAGCTGCAGAAGACGCACAAAACGAGAAGGAGACGCCAATACATTGAGCGCTATACGGTCATGCTTCACGTATCGCGTACCTGACTGAATCAGCTCAAGGCAGTTGCAGAGAAAGTCATCTTCATCGGTTCTCCCGCCTGTGGGCCGATCGACGATGACGATGCATCCTTCCGCATCGTCGGGAATGCGGTGATGGATTCGCTCCAGCAGTAGGCTAGTGACGTCTTGATCGTGTGGCACCTTGCCCGTTGCCGGGGTGCGACTTGTATCGGCAATGGCCACGACGCATCGAACGCCGTGGCTTCGTGCGCGATGAAGCACGTTAAGAAAAAAGGCCGCACGCTCGCGGCCAATGAGGTTCCGGTGCATCCATAGTTCGCGTCCCGGTGACCATTTGAATTCATCGTGCTGAGGGAAGCCGGCGAGAGAGCACGCCTCGTCCAGTTCGTTCTCAAGGGGACGAACGGATTTGCCTGGCACCAATATTCCGCCGGCGGCGATTATTGGGCCCATGCCGACGCGCGTCGGAGTTCTTTGTTTGGCATCATCGCCAAAGAAAAAATGCATCGGTGCCCCGTATCGGCTTTCGTGTGTGTTGTTTGCAGCGCATCGCTTGTCTGGCGGTGGCGATGTGGAAGATGGCAACGGCACGGCGAGCCGCGTGCGTTCCGCCGACGGCATCCCAATCCCCCATCCTCCACTTCACCAATCGCCCGCCGGCCGCAGGTGGGGCTGGTTGGTGCGTGGGCCTGGCTTCGGCCTTCGATCCTTTAGGGCTTAGCCACCGATAAAACACGTCTTCGCAGCACAAAAACGCGTTTCGTTGAAATGAAAAACTTTTGATTTTCGAGCCATCCTTGACATTGGGTGTCATATCGCAAACATAGCAGACATGACATCTTCACTCAACGTCCCCGGCGTCCTGCGAGCGATCCGCACGAGTCTGTCCCTGACCCAAGAACAGCTCGCCGAGCGGCTCGGCGTCTCGTTCGCCACGGTCAATCGGTGGGAGGGCGGCGCCACGAAGCCGCAGAAGGCGGCGTTGGCCGCGATCGAGGCACTCGCCTCCGAGGCGGGCGTCGGTGATGAGCCAGAAGCTGCGGTGCCGACGGCGGCGCGACCGCGGCGAAAGCGTGCGGCGGCGGCCGTGCCGACGACGAAGCCGATGGAGCAGATGCTGTGGGATGCCGCCTGCTCCATCCGCGGTGAGAAGGATGCGGCGAAGTTCAAGGACTACCTGCTGCCGCTCTTGTTCCTCAAGCGTCTCTCGGACGTGTTCGACGACGAGGTGGCCCGCCTCGCCGATGAATACGGCGATCGCACCACCGCGCTCGAGATCGCGGAGTCGGATCATTCGCTTCTCCGCTTCTACCTACCGCCCGAGGCCCGATGGGCGGTGATCAGTGGCCGCGAGCAATATGAATGGCCTGTCGATGAACGTGGACGATCGACTGCCCCGCGTGGATTCGGTGAGCACCTCACGAAGGCAGTGCGGGCCGTCGTCAAGCACAACCCGTCGCTCTCCAGCGTGATCGACATTGTCGATTTCGCGGCTGAGCGGAACGGGGAGCCGGACATCAATCCGGCGAAGCTGCGGGGCGTCGTCGAAACGTTTTCCGACCCCCGTTATCGTCTCGGCCTCGCGGATGTGCAGCCTGATTTCCTCGGCCGGGCGTACGAGTTCCTGCTCCGCAAGTTTGCCGAAGGAGCAGGGCAAAGCGCGGGTGAGTTTTTCACGCCAACGGAGGTGGGCTTCCTTATGGCCCATATCCTGCGGCCGCGGCCGGGCGAGACATGCCACGACTACGCGTGCGGTTCAGCCGGGCTGCTGATCAAGCTCCAGCTCGTCGCCCGGGAGCTGGACCCCACTAGCAAGGTGCCGCTCAAGCTGTCGGGGCAGGAGCTCGGAGCCGAGAGTTTCGCCGTGGCCCGAATGAACGCGATCATCCACGACATGGACGTCGACCTCGCCCGGGGTGACACCATGATCAACCCGAAGTTTCTGGATGCGGCCAGCCGGATTCGCGGTCACGACATCGTCGTGGCCAATCCGATGTGGAATCAGCCGTTTCCGCCGGAGTTTCTCGCGAACGATCCCTTCGATCGGTTTCAGTCAGCCGGCGGAATCACCAGCGGCAAAGGTGACTGGGCTTGGCTGCAGCACACGCTCGCCTGCCTCGACGAAGATGGCCGTGCGGCCGTCGTGCTCGACACCGGCGCCGTGACGCGCGGCTCGGGGTCGCAGAACGAAGACAAGGAGCGGAACATCCGCAAGTGGTTCGTGGACAACGACCTGATCGACGGCGTGATTTTGCTCCCTGAGAACCTGTTCTACAACACAAACGCCGCAGGCGTTGTTCTGATACTCAGCAAACGCAAGGCTGCGTCTCGCAGGGGGCAAATTGTGCTTCTGAACGCGAGTCAAAGGTTTATCAAGGGCAAGCCCAAAAATTATTTGCCCGAGAAAGACATACGACTTCTCGCAAGCCTTTATTCCAAAGGGGAGGCGGTTGCCGGTGAGGTCGCTGTCATCACAAATGAGCAGGCACGAGAGGCGGATTACAACCTGAGCCCTAGCCGATGGGCGGCGAAAGCCGGGGCGTCGAACAGTGGTGACCTCTCGCACGTGTTGTCTCAGCTGGAGTCTGCACTTGCAGCTGAAGCTCAGGCGATGAGCAACTTCGGGCCGATTCTTGCCAAGCTAAGGGGCTTATCTCAATGAGCAGCGGCACAATGCGCTTGGCGGATCTCTGCGATTGTGTTGGTGTGCAGATCGATCCGTCTGCTGGCGGTTCCAAGCTCTACGTGGGTCTGGAGCATATCGACTCTGGGCGATTCATCTGCCGCAACATGGGTCGTTCTGATGAGGTGCAAAGCGCAAAGTTTTCTTTTCAGCCCGGTGATATCCTCTACGGCAAGCTTCGGCCGTATCTGGATAAGGCGGTCCTTGCGGCTGATCACGGCATCTGCACCACAGAGTTATTGGTGTTGCGGCCCAAAGACGGCATTGATCCGCAGTTCCTTATTGGGGTCGTGCATTCGCCCGACTTCGTCGCCCACGCGGTATCGGGTACGACGGGGTCGCAGCACCCGCGGACGTCATGGACTCACATCAGCGAGTTTCGCATTCCGGCGTTCACGCCGCCGGAAATGTCCTTGATCGCTCGCGTTGTCTGGAGAGCACACGATGCGTTGGTGGCTAACGAAGAGCTCACTAGTAAAAGCTTGGCTACTAAGTGGGCATCGTTGCAGACTGTGATGACCGGCGGCGTCCGTGGGGAACCCTTAAAAGAGGAAAGCATCGGATCGGTCCCGGCAAGTTGGCACGTCAATCGGCTTGGCGAGATCGCGGAGATCGCCTACGGCGCACAGGCCGCCGTGGCAAATGCTACTGATCCGTCGCTCGGCACGCTGATATTGACGAACGTGAATCTGGACCTTGACGGGCACATAAATCTCGACAAGCGTCGCTATTACAAAATTCCGGTTAGCCACAGAGAACGATTGTCGTTGAAGAAGGGTGACGTCTTGTTCAACTGGCGGAGTGGCAGCGCTGATCATATCGGTAAGACGGTGTACTTCGATCTTGATGGCGACTTCACCTACTCCTCGTTCATCTTGCGTTTTCGGCCGCATCGAAGCGTCACAAGCAGGTTTCTGTTTTGGTGGTTGACGCACCTCAGGCGCATTGGGTTTTTTACGGCTCAACGGAACGTCTCCTCGATCAACTCGGTTTACAACGCGAGTCTGTCTGCGACGATCCCGATCTGGTTTCCAGAGAATGATGAGCAAAATGAGATAGTCGGGATTCTCGATGGCATCAACAGCAAGATCGATCTGCATCGCCGTAAAGCAGCTTCTCTCGATGAGCTTTTGAAAATACTGCTGCACAAACTGATGACGGGCCAAATCCGTACTGCTGACCTCGACATGCCGCAGTTCGTTGATGATTCAGTCGTGGAGGCGGCGTGATGAGCACTGTCGCTATTAGTGAGGCCGGCACCGTCCAGTTCCCGATGGTCAAGCATGCGGCCGAGATCGGCTGGAAGCCCATCAGGCCCGAGGATGCAGTCGGCAAACGCGGTGGTGAATCAGGCAAGTTCTTCCGAGACATCCTCGAAGCGAAGCTCGCCGAGTTCAATCCGTGGCTGTCGGACGCAGCTGTGACGTCGATCGTCGAAACCTTCGACGCTTTGCCGACGACGATGGAAGGCAACCGCGATGCCCTCGCATGGCTCCGCGGAGAGCGGCAATGGTATGACGAGGCCGAGCAGCGGCACCGACCCGTCACGATGGTCGACTACGAGAACGTGGCCGACAACGACTTGCACGTCACGTGGGAATGGAAAATCAAGCCGCCAGCGCGGAAGGGAAACCGGGCCGACGTGATGTTTGTCGTCAACGGAATCCCAGTGGCGATCATCGAGCACAAGAATCCCAAGAGCGGCGACGCCATCGAGCGGGGTATCAAGCAGCTACAGCGGTATCAGGAGGAGACGCCAGAGCTGATCGCCTCGCCCCAGCTGTTCAACGTCACGCACCTGCTCGACTACTGGTACGGCGTGACGTGGAACGCCAATCGGCGGGATATGGCACGGTGGAAGGAGGGGCCAGAGGAAACCTACAAGTTCGCAGTGCAGAGTTTCTTCGAGCCGACCGAGTTCCTGCGAACGCTCCAGCAATGGATCCTGTTCTATGTGCAGGACGGCGAGACGCGAAAGTCGATCCTCCGACAGCACCAGCGAAGGGCCATCAAGGCGATCGTCGAGCGGTGCGCGGACCCGAAGAAGACCCGTGGCCTCGTCTGGCACACGCAGGGGTCGGGCAAGACATTCACCCTGCTGACCGCGGCGCGGCTGATCCTCGAGGATAAGGCCCGGTTCAACAACGCTACGGTAATGCTGGTCGTTGATCGGACCGAGCTTGAAGGCCAGCTCAAAGGCTGGGTGGAGCGCCTGCTCGGCGAAATGCAGAAGCAGGACATCCCGGTGGCTCGAGCGGACACGAAGGCGCAGCTGCAGGAGCTGCTGGATCGGGACTTCCGCGGACTCATTATCTCGATGATCCACAAGTTTGAGGCGATCCGGAAGGACAGCTGCACCCGGTCGAATGTCTTCGTGTTCATTGACGAGGCCCACCGTTCGGTGGCGAAGGACCTCGGCAGCTATCTCATGGCGGCGACGCCGAACGCCACGATCATCGGATTCACGGGCACGCCAATCGCGAATAACTCGCAGGGCGAAGGCACGTTCAAGATCTTCGGCACGCAGGACGAGCTCGGCTACCTCGACAAGTATTCGATCGCGGAAAGCATCGCCGATGAAACCACGCTGCCCATCAAGCACGTGATGGCCCCCAGCGAGATGGCGGTGCCGGCCGAGCAGCTCGATCAGCAGTTCTTTGCGCTCGCCGCATTGGAGGGCGTGACCGACGTCGAGGAGCTCAATAAGGTGCTCGATCGGTCAGTCGGCCTGTCTACCTTCCTGTCCGCTGACGACCGTATTGAAAAGACGGCGAAGTTCATCGCGGACCACTTCCGCGAAAACGTATTGCCGCTTCACTACAAGGCGTTCGTCGTCGCCGTGAACCGTGAGGCCTGCGCGAAGTACAAGAAGGCCCTCGATAAGCACCTGCCGGCAGACTGGTCCGCTCCTGTCTACACGCAGAACTCAAGCGACGTCGTGGATCGGCCGCTCGTGGCTGACCTCCAGCTGAGCGACGATGAGGAGGAAACCGTCCGCAAGCAGTTCAAGAAGGCGGACGAAGGGCCGAAGATTCTGATCGTCACTGACAAGCTGCTCACCGGCTACGATGCGCCGCCGCTGTATTGCATGTATCTCGACAAACCGATGCGGGATCATGTGTTGCTGCAGGCGATTGCCCGCGTGAACAGGCCGTACGTTGATTCCGAAGGCGTGCAGAAGCGAGTCGGGCTGGTGGTGGACTTCGTGGGCGTGCTCCGCGAACTGAAAAAGGCCCTGCAGTTCGACTCGCAGGACGTAGGCGGAGTCATCGAGGACATCGACGTGCTGCAGAACGACTTCCTGCAGCGAATCGGCGACGCCGAGCGCGACTACCTGCGGGTGGAGGGCGGTGGCGGTGCCGACGAACGGCTGGAGCAGGTCGTGTATGGCCGATTCCTCGACCCGGAAGCGAGAAAGAAGTTCTTCGAGGACTACAAGGCGATCGAAAGCCTGTGGGAGATCCTGTCACCGTCGGCCGCGCTCCGCGATCACATCCCGACGTACAAGCGACTCGCACAGCTCTATGCCGCCGTCCGGAACGCCTACGCAGCCCGGGTCGGGTTCTTGGCCGACTTGGCCTACAAGACCCGAGAGCTCGTTCAGCAAAGTGCTGAGCAGCACGGGCTCGGCCGGCTGACCAAAAGCATCACCTTCGACGTCAAGACACTCGCGTCCCTCCGAGACGAGGAGGGGCCGGACGAGGGCAAGGTCTACAACCTCGTCCGTGCGCTCCAGAAGGAGATCGATGACGATCCGGCCGCCGCCCCGGTGCTCCAGCCGCTGAAGGACCGCGCCGAGCGCATCCTGAAAGACATGGAGGATCGGACGACGTCGGGGCTGGCGGCGATGGATCAACTGGCGGCGCTGGCCCGCGAGAAGGATGCGGCCATGAGGGCCGCTCGTGAAAGCGGCCTGCCTGCCGGGCCATTCAGCGTCGCGTGGTTGCTCCGCGAAGATCCAGCCGTGCGGGCGGCCGGCATCGACCCGAATGTGGTCGCGGCGAAGGCCGCCGAGCTGATGGCCCGTTACCCCAACGCCCGCGACAACTCGGAGGAGAGGCGGCTGGTGCGGGCGGGCCTGTATCCGCCGCTCATGAAGCTTCCGGCTGCCGAGCGGGCCCGCGTGGTCGACCTTGCGGTCAAGCTCCTCGTGCCGGAGGACGCATGAAGACGGGGCTATCGCCAACACAGGCCCTACGTCGCCGAGCGCAGGCGTGGGCGGTTCGCATGCGGGTGAAGCCCCGCGTCATCCGCGTGCAGGAAATGCGCCGGAAGTGGGGCTCATGCTCGTCGGCAGGAACGGTGACGCTCGCCCTCGATCTCGCCGAAGAAAAGCCGGGTTTTCAGGACTTCGTGATCGTCCACGAGCTCCTGCACCTGCGGGTGGCGAAGCACGGCCGGTTATTCCGTGCCCTCATGACGGCCTACGTGCCCGGCTGGCGGAAGCACGACGCGACGCGGCGACGTTCGTTTGCAATGCGTTCAGCTCGTCACTCTTCACCGCGGGGCCACCACAATTCGTCGCCCCGACTTGCAAAGGCTCGGCGCACCAATCCGTTGCCGGAAAGATGCACAGCTGCTCAATAACAAGTCTGTGACCACTTGATTTATGCGTGACTTGGTCGTTCAAGCAGGTAGAGCCATCCCAGCAGTAAATCCCGCGATTTGGCCATAGGCGTGGTCTTCAAAGACCTCAGGCCGGTGGTCTGCACAAGAGAAAAGCCGAGATGGTGCGTAGGCGACCAATCGCGTGAAAGCTTGTCGGAACTTTCAGAGTTGTAAATAGAGGATCTCGGCGACCGGGGCAAACATCCCAATAGACGAGTAACGCTAAACTTGGCATGGGCGCACGGCGTGCACATGCATTGACGTAAAGAGCGACTGCTCAATGAAGGATATCCCATACAAGCGGTTGGCTCTGCCAAGCAAGTTCTTGCCGGAGTCTAGTTGGGCGCTCACGGCAGCGGGAGTTCTGTTCGGGCTCCTGCCTGTGTGGATGCCGAGCCTTGCGGCTGTATCAATTGAAAGACGAATCACCTTGGCCGCTTTCTGTTTTTGCACCCCATTTCTGCTCCGGCCGTTACTGGCAGCAGCGCGTACCGTGGGCGTGCTGTTTCAGCGGGCCGTGGCTTATCCGTACCTCTTCGAGCAAACAGAGAACCTGCAAGCCGAAAAACAGAATCTACAGGCAGCCATCGCGGAGCTAACTAGAGACCGAGACGATCGGCGTAGTTTGGCCATAGAGGCGTGTTATGTATTTGGCGACAAGTTAACGATACGGCTTCGGCGAAAACGAGGGTTTAGCGTGCACGAAGGGGACCGATGTGTCGTCATAGACAAGGAGGAAGGGATGCTCATGGGGCGACTGGTTGTCGTCGCGTGCCCAGCGGGCGAGGGCTATCACGCCACGGTCGATGGCAGCATCGACCCGGTGTGGGAGGGGCTTATTCGAAGAAACGGTGCAGCGGAAACGAGAGTGTCGGCAACGATGGTTGCAGTTTTCTTGCACAAAGATGGAGAGACCGATGACGAGATCAGATAGAGCAAAGTGCGAGGGGCGCGTTGCCGAGATACTGACGGCGCGCGAACTCGTCATCAATATTGGGGCAGAGCACGGAGTGCGCAAGGGGCAGAAGTTCGCCGTCTTAGCAGCAGAACCGATCGTAGTGACGGATCCGGAAACCGGCGCACAGCTTGATGTAATTGATCGGGAAAAAGTCCGCGTTGAGGCATACGAGGTTAGGCCTCGCATTTCGATATGCCGAACATTTCGAGTGAGAGGCATCCCTAGTTTTGCCACCTTTATGGAACTTCATGGTGATGTATTCAGCGCAGTCGGCGGAAAGGCGACGCCGGAAACCCTTAGGGCGGCAGACTCTCGACATGCGCCACCGCTCGCGGAGGTGGATAGCTACGTCAAAAAGAACGACAGAGTCGTGGAGGTGGAAGGAGATTAGTGCGGTGCCGGGTTGTTGCGTAATCATGGCAATCCAATTTGATCGCACGCAGGTTGTAGTGAACGGGCGGCAATTTCGAGCACGGCGAGCCACCGCGACGCGCGGGAACCGACGGCCGGCGAATGCATAGTGCCTAAATTCACCGCGTAATCACGGCATATTCCTTGGTGGCCGTACTTCTATCGGTCACGTTCTCTACAGGAATGTGTCATGCACGATGTTCTCCAGCAGCGGGCCGCGGAACTCTCGCGGCTCGCGGCGAAGATTCGGACCAGCCTCGACGAGGCGGAGTCCACGGTCCCCAGCATCAACGAGCAACTCGACAAGCTCGCAGCGGTGGGGATGGTTGATTTTCAGATCGAAGGGCCGAGCGTCTATTGCCGGCCGACGGGCGTGTCGAGCGCCTTCACCGATGACTTCGTCGTCTATCAGGCGGCGATCGTGATGCCCGGTGGCGTCGGCGCCGTCATCTGGGACGCGAACGAATACCACGAGCACGCGAACCGACCCTACGGCGAGCCAGTCGATCTGGCACCCCGGTTCGTGCCCTATGCCAAGTGCCCGACGCTCGTGCGGGCACTGCTTGTTTCCCACGCCGGCCGGATGCTCGACAGCCTCATGCACGACGTGCGGCTGCTCGGCTCCTGAAGCCGGCCGTTGATTCCACCCGGGCGACATGATCGCCCGGGCCTATCCCACGCCGGCGGCGTGCCGACAGGGAGCCAGTGCGGCTTCCGGGCACGCCGCCGGTTTTTGTTTTCACCGACCGAGAACCTTTCATGTCCAACGCTGATTCCACAAACGGAAACCACCAACCCGACGACGACCGCAAAGAACCGAAGGATCGCATCGATGCCAATCCGCCCTACCGGGCAGGCAAAGTCGTGCGGTTCCGGAAACTACTGGCGGAGCTGATTGCCCGCCGGATCATCGCTGCACGGCGTGGCCCGCCTGACGCGGGCCGCCCGCCGAAGCGGTGACCCTATGACGCCAACGCCGGGGCCGGGCGCCTGAGGCCCGGCCCCGGTTATTGGCCTGAAAACCAGCCTGAAATGACGGAGGAAATTGTTTGGTTTTGGAAACCCCACTTGGGACAATAGAGGCTTCGGTAACGGACCGATGGATCGACACCCGTCTCAAGGAGCGAGACATGAAGCTACCTGCTGTATCTCCCACGCCTCTGCCCACGCAGCCGTCGAGCACCTCGAAGAGCCCCGAGGTGGTCGCCTACATAGCCGCGATCCTGCGGCAGATGGATCACGCCGCGGCTCTCGTCGCGGCGTTCTTCGGAGCCCTTGGACTGACCCGCGACGACGGCAGGCCAAATTTCCGCCTGCCGCCACAGTTCCTCCTCGAACTTGGCGCGTTGCTGCAATTTCGGGAATGGCAGGACGCGGGTGTTGTGCAATGGAGCCACCCAGACGGGCTCACGGTTGACGACCTGATTTCGCAGTCCATCGATCGGCTGCGGCAGGGGCCACGAGCGTTCGCCGGCAGAGAGCACGGCACCGAGGCAATGGTGTCGCTTCTCCGGACGTGGCACGTCACCTGTTCGCCCGTCGCCCGCGAGCATCTCGACTGCGACATCGCCATCGAGTGGGATGGCGATGGCGACATCGAGCAACTGGTCGAGGCGCTGGCAGAGTTCGCTTGGCGGCACCGCGATCGTGCTCACGGAAAGGAGGCAGTCCGATGACCGTCCGAATCAAAGGCTGGGCTCGCGTCTACCTGCGCCGCAGCACGTCCGCCCAAGAATCGTCGCTCGAGACGCAGCTGCAATGGGCTATCGACGCGGCCAAGCGGTACGGGATTCCGCTCCGTGCGTCACTCGACGATCTGAAGTACATGCAGCTCCATCGGCTGACCTATTACAAGGATATCTACCTCGACGATGCCACCAGCGGCAGCAAGACCAAGCGGCCGGCCTTCGACGCCATGCTCGCCGAGTTCAAAGGCGACAACTCCATCTCGCACCTGTTCGTCTTCAAGCGGGACCGGTTCGGCCGTCCGAAAGATCCAGTCGACATGATGGTGATCGAGCGCGACCTGCGGCTCATGGGCGTCACGCTCGTGATGTCGGATGGCGTGATCGATCCGTCGACCACGGGGCAGTCAGCGCTCGGCCAGACGGCCATGTCGCTCTTCGGCTATCACGAGAGCGGCGAGTTCAGCCGCAAGCTCTCGGAGCGGATCGTGCTCGTGCAGACGCAGCGGGCCGCGGAGGGCTATAGCACGGGCGGTCGGCCGCCCTACGGCTTCGGCCGATTCCTCTGCGACGCCCGAACCGGTGAGACGATTCAAGAACTGGAGGACAACGTCGAGGTCCAGAAGAAGGGCTGCCATGTTCGCTTCCTGCCGAATGACGAGCGAAAGATCGCGATCTGGATTCGCATTCTCGAATGGCTGGAAGCCGACTGGGGCTACAAGCGGGTGGCCAACGAGCTCAACCGGCTTAGCATCCCGTCGCCAGACGCCGGCCGAACTCGCCGTGACAACGGCATCGAGCGTGCGGTCTCCGGCAGTTGGAATCACAACACTGTCAAGACGCTCGCCGGCAACGCGATCATCACTGGCGTCAAGATCTACGGCCGCTACAGCGAGGGCGTCCATTACCGCGTGAGCCGCGACGGTCCGCGGCCCGTCGCCCACGACGAACTGCGGCCGGATGGCTCGGGCAAGGTCCTCGAGAACGACCGCTCGATCTGGATCGAGGCCAGTGCCGGTGAGTTTTCCCACTTCGACCGCGGCCGCTGGGAACGGTTGCAGCAGAAGCTGAAGGAGCGATCCGGCTCGCAGGCCGGCAAGCGGAAGGCGTCCGATCCCGGTGCCTATCCCCTCGCGGTTCGGGTCTTTGACCTGACGGAAGGCTGCGGCTCCGTGATGTATGGCACCGTCCGCAAGGACCGCGGCACCGGTCGGCCGATCTACCGCTGCGGTGCATACATGAAGTCGCAGGGACAGGACTGCCACCACAACACGGTCGATGCCGAGAGCCTCCTCCAGTTCACGCTGCGGACGATCGTGACCACCGTGAAGCGGGCCGGCGGGGCTGAAAAGCTTCGTGCCGCGATCGAGGCTCGGGCCCGGGCGGCGGGCGGCCAGCCACAGACGCCCGAGGAAGCCATGCACGCCGAGATTCACGGGCAGGTGGAAAAGCTCCGCCGACAAGTTGAGCAGGCCCCGCGGCGAATCCTCGAGGCCGAGGACGATGACGTGCGGGCGATGCTGCATTCTGCCCTGCGTGACCTTCGCGTTGAACTCGCCGAACGTGAGAAGACGCTCGCGGAAGTCGCAGCCCGCTTGCCCATCCGCTCTGAGCAGCTCGACGTGGAGGCCGAGGTTCAGAAGGCGCTTGCCTTGCTCGACCAAGTTCAGGCGATCTGTGCCGATCCTGTCGCCCGAGAGGACATGCCGCGGCTGCTGAATGATCTCGGCGTGCGGATCGGGCTCACGTTTCGCGAGGGCAGGTTCAACGGCCGCCGGGTGCGGAAGCTGAAGGGCGGCATCATCGCCTTCGGCAACCGCCCGCTGCCGTGCGCCTTGCGGACCGGTAGCGGCCTGCCGATGCCCGGCGGCCTCCCGGTCGACCCGGATCAACCGCGCGGCTGTGGCTGCGGCCACGGCTGCCATGACGACCATCCCGAGAAGGCGCGTTGCCTTCCCGGGAAACAAAACGCCCTGCCGAGTCGGCAGGGCGGATCGACCGGAACGAAATCCTTGTCGCGGGGCGGCAAGGCGGACTCACCGGTCGGTTCAGAAACCCCTCGCCACCCTTGCGAGGCACAACGGTTATCCAAGGTGAGTCGGGGCGACTGGATTCGAACCAGCGACCTCTACGTCCCGAACGTAGCGCTCTAGCCAGGCTGAGCTACGCCCCGATGTGTGCGGCAGACGGCAGTCGTTTCGCACGCGGGAGAGATCA
>Ga0315902_10005315_pt1 | contig 18222 bp, 16 predicted proteins | sample LakEriMetagenome_9_FD_203523 | JGI IMG/M metagenome (GOLD analysis project Ga0315902, IMG submission 203523) | Freshwater fungal communities from buoy surface, Lake Erie, Ohio, United States - Buoy 12 MA117 | ecosystem: Environmental > Aquatic > Freshwater > Lake > Lake biofilm | place: USA... | reverse complement strand
AGGTGCCCTACGACCGCATCAAGGGCCTGCTGTACGAGCGGGCGTCGAGGCCCCGCTACGGCATGGGCCTGCTGCTGGCGTGGCCGCTGCTGTTCACCAAGTCGAAGAAGCACTTTGTGACGGTGCAGTACACCGATGCGTCTGGTGCCGGAAAGTTCGAGAGCATCCGCCTCGACAAGGGCAACGTGACGCTGGCGCTGGCGACGCTGGAGGCCGATACGGGCATCAAGGTCGAGCGGTCGGAAGAAAAGTAGCGGCGCGGCCGGGCCCCGCGCCCGATCGCGCTACTTCAGTTCCACGATGACTGCGCGTGGTGCGCCGGCGATGGCCTCTTCGCTGCGGACCGTGCCCCGCGGAATGAAGTGTGCGTCCTTCCGCTTGACGGTGCGCGTCTGTTCCTTGCCGTCGGCCGTGCGATAGCGGAGGGTGCCGGGGTCGAAGAACACCTCGACGGCGTCGCGCTCGTAGATGCGCGTCTCGACGGAGCGGCCGGGAATCCACACGTAATCCCACTCGACGACCCGTGCGTTGTCGATGGCCTTGGCGGCACCCTCGCGGGGGAAGGCGGCGGGCGTGCCGGGGCGGGTCACCGGTGCGAATGCGCCTTCCTTGAGGTCGAGCATCACGGCCTCGCGCACGGGGGCGCCGGCGAGGCCCATGGCCTCTTCCTTGTGCGTGATGTCCTTCGGCTGGAAGTAGGGCCGCGGCACGGCGAACGGCGTGATTGGTGCGACGGTGCCATCGAGCCCGGTGACCTGAATCGGGCCATAGACGGTGTAGACGCCGGCCATGTCGTACTGATGGCGGTGGTAGGGCTGCGGCACGTCGTGCAGCCACTTCACGTCCCAGGCGATGACGCGCTCATTCTCGAAGAGCTTCGTCACGCCCGTGCGCGGAAAGGCATGCGGATAGGTCTGGGCCGTGACGACAGGAACGAGCAGGACGACGGCGAACAGCGACAGCAGCATCATGCGGCGCAGGGCACTCATGCAGCACCTCCCGTGGTGACTGCGGCGCATTATGTCAGAGGTCGCTGCGGCAGGGCCGGGGCCGGCGCATGGCAGGTCAATGCCCCGTGGCGCCGATCGCGTCGGTGACCATGCTGGACGCGCCGGCATGCTGGCCCAGCTGCGTGACCCGGTGCAGGGACCTCCCATCGAACGGCGCCGCTGCCACATCGGCGACTTCGAATCGGCACCCAGATTCGACTTGGCCCTGTGCGTCTTCACCGTGGTCAGCTATCTCGTCGATGAGGCAGCGCTGCGCGCGGCGTTTCGGCGCATCAGCGGGAGTATGCGCCCCGGGGGGCAGGTGCTGGTCGACGTGCCCGCACGTGCCCTATTTACCAGTCGTCGTCGGCGCACGGCGCTTATCGAGCGAACGGTCGACATCATGCCCACGGCCGTGCCCGGTGTCTTTACCTATCGGGAAGGCATCCGCCTGCAGCGACACGGCGCGTGGCGATGCTACAGGGACGAATTTCCGCTGCGGTGGTGGAGTGACCGCGCGGTGCTCGACGTCGCGGCCAGCGAAGGGCTGCAGACGGCCCGGTGCATCACCGACGAACTTCCCCCGACGGGTGGCGAGTGGTGGGTGTTGCGGACAGATATGACAGGAGCGCCGTGATGACAACACGACTGGTATTCGGAACCCTGGTCACCATCGTCCTGCTGGGCGTGACCCACGAATTGACGGCAACCCCGGTCGGTCCCGTGCGACTGGCCCTGTTGCAGAGGCAGGCCGCGCGGGGCAATGCCGACGCCCAGGTCGACCTCGGCATCGCCTATGCCACGCCTGGCCGCGATGCGCGGGCAGACGCTCAGGCAGTGCACTGGTTCCGTCAGGCCGCCGAGCAGGGCAGCGCAGAGGGGCAGTACCGCCTTGCGGCCTGCTACTTCGTCGGGTTTGGGGTCCCCAAAGACTTCACCCTCGCGTATGGGTGGAGTGCTCTGGCCGAAGACCATGCCACCGGAACCCTGAAACATGACGCAGCCACCCTGCGGACATATGCCGCAGAAAAGCTCACGCCTTCCCAACGCGCCGACGCAGACCTAAGACTGAGGGAGTGGCAGACATTGCGTCAAAAAAGCGCACAATCGGAACACGAGGGTGGCATTGTCTCGGAGCCACGGCATGCCGGTGCCCGCCTGACCTGCCCGGCGCGTTTCGAGACAGGTGAAGCCTGAGAAACTGGCACTCACCGCCCCCCCCCCACATCCTGCACCTAGGGGTGCCTCGGGGGTCGTGAAAGCCGGCGCGAAATTTTCCCGCCCCTCGACCCAACCCCGGGCGTGTCAAGGTCCGCTCCTAGCGCGAGATCGTGTAGGATGCCCCGCTCATGATGATGAAGACGACGAAGGCCCGGAACACCTCACCACGATCCACGCACAAGGCCAGTGACGGTCCGCGTACGCCGGCGCTGCGTATTAGCCACATCGCCGAAGGACGACGATGTCGCGTAAGCGGCCCGTGCACGAGGGCCAGTCGGGGGAGGGCGCGACGGTGCCGTCGAGGCCGATGACCTGAATCGGCCCGTATACGGTGTAGACGCCGGCCATGTCGTGCTGATGGCGGTGGTAGGGCTGCGGCACGTCGTGCAGCCACTTCACGTCCCAGGCGATAACGCGCTCGTTCTCGAAGAGCTTCGTCACGCCCGTGCGCGGAAAGGCATGCGGATAGCTATGGGCCGTAACGGCAGCAACGAGCAGACCGGCAGCGAGCAGCGACAGCAGCATCATGCGGCGCAGGGCATTCTTCCGACACCTCCCGTGGTGGCTGGCGCGCATTATGCCGGAGGTGTGGCCAGCCTCTGTCGTCCATGGAACGACAGTGCATCATCGTGCAACACTATGGGGCCATGTCACTCTCGATGATTTTCCACCATTCCCGCGTCCCTCTCCTTGCCGCAGTTCCCGCGATGTTTGCCCTGGTGTTGTGCGGGGTGCCCTCTGGCGCTTCCGCGCAGGAGCCGAACGCGCCGATTCGCACAGCTGACGCCGCTGAATCTGACAGCGAAGAGGCGTCCGAGGAGGGACGTCACGAACTCAACCTGTCACTGTCCCACGTGCACGTCCCGTCAGGCGCGTCGGAGACGGGGCGTACGGAGTGGCTGACCGTGGCGGGGTGGGGCTTCAACTATAACTACTGGCTGAACAGCCGGTGGGCCGTCGGCGTGCACACGGACCTGACCCTCGAGAGCCTGGTCGTGGTGGTCGATGGCGACGACAGTGATGAGGGGGGCATTCGACGCTCGCGGCCTGTAGCCCCGGCCCTGATGCTGAGCTGGAAACCCGCGAACGCCTGGACGGTGTCTGCCGGGGCTGGTCGTGAATTCGACCCTGAAGGCGGTCTGAACTTGTTCCGGGTGGGTGCCGAATTTGGGCGACCATTAACCGCCGGCTGGGAAGCGACGGCCGGCGTGGCCATCGACATCCGGCCATCGGCGCACGGGACGATAATGTTCAGTCTGGGGTTGTCCCGCCGGTTCTGACGAGCACGGGCTGGCAGGGGCGCCCGCGGGCGCCCCGCTAGACGGCCAGGCGTACGAATTCAGCAAAGGACTGGCGCAGCCAGGTCTTCAGTCGCTGACGCTCCAGCAGGCCGAGCACCGGTCCACCCGGCAGCTCAGTGATCAAGGCCTCGCCGAATGACACTCCGGCGCGGTCGACCTTGCGCATGCAGGCTTCATGCAGGCGTGGCACGGTGATGACATCTGCGCCGAAACGCTGGGCGTCCGCCAGGCCAGACGACGTGTCGAGGTGGCTGAAGTCGTGTCCGCGACCCGTGTTGCGCACGACGACATACGAGGGGCGGTCGCGATAGCGTCGTGTCAGCTCAGCCAGCAGTTCGACGGATTCCTGGCCTCCGTCTGATACATGCCAGACGTTGACGGCGATGCCCACGTCGAGCATCAGGCCCAGCACATCGGAATCGGTCATCCACTGCGACACCGGTGCCAGCGTCTGCGCCGCCAGGTCGACGATGGCGCTGGTGTCGGCGCCTGAGACCAGCGTCTCAACGATGCCATCGAGGCCCTCGTAGGAGTCGACGATGACGGGGGACGCGTGTGCCGGATAATGGCGGGCAAACGACGTATGCGACCGGTCGGTGTCGAACCCGATGAACGCTCGGCCCGTGTCGATGAAGTACTGCGCCAGCAGCCGTGAGACAACAGACTTGCCGACGCCTCCCTTCTCACCCCCCACCAGATTTAGCGAACGCATGACGACATCCCTGAGGTTATGGTAGCCGAGAACGGACGCTGGCAGGCGCTGAACGCGCCAGGGATCGAGGCCCGCCATCGACGTTGTGGCTGTGCCAGGCGTGCAGGACGTCGGACGAACGGCTGTTGCGCATGGTCCAGGCTTCGCGCCCGCGTTTCATGAGAGTCTCACATATGCTGTCTAGCCCGCGGTCGAGAGGTTCCCGCGAAGAGACTCGCCAAGGCGTGCGGTTTGCGATAGGGTGTCCGGCAGCAGGCGGGCAGAACCGCCAGAAGAGGAGGGGGTGATGGGAATCGTCACACTACTGGTTGGCGTCGCACTGATCTGGCTGGCACGATACACGTTCACACAGCGGCAGCATCAACTGGCCGAGGCACGGCTGAAGGTGACATGGCCGGCGGTGACCGGCACCATCACGACCAATGGCCTCGAAGAGCTTGAGGAAGAGTCGACCAATTCAGATGGTAGCACTGAGACGTCGATCCGATATGCGCCGCGCATCGCCTATCAGTACCAGGCGCATGGGCAGGTGAGAACGGGTACGCGGATTCATGTGCTGGAAGATCCCGCATATGTCACGCGCGGAGGTGCGCAGGCGGTGTGTGATCGGTTTCCTTTGGGCGCGCCCGTAGCGGTGCACGTGGGGCCGACACCTGATGATGGGGCCTATCTCGACGGCACGATCAGCGAAGGACGCGAAAAGGCCATGGCGATCGCGCTTGCCGTGCTGCTGGCTGGTGGTGGCCTGGTGATGGTCGTCGTCGGCATCGGCATGATGGTGTCGGGCGGCGAGTAGCGATGCGAGGTCAGGGGGTGCGCGGGGCGCCTAGACGATTGCGACTGCGCCAGCTGAGACCCACACCGTAGCGCCACGCACCTGCGACCCCACGGGCAGGACGACCCACATACAGGTCGGCGGCCATATTCGAGCCGAGTAGTCTCCCGATGCCGGTGTTGACAGACCACTGGCCGGGCTGGTCTGCTGCGGTCTGGACGCGGACCAGTTCGGCAAAGGCACTCCAGTTCGGAGACATCGCTTCCGTGACGGCCAGGCTCAGGTCTCGTTCGATCGCGGGTGCATCGGACCAGTCGCGTGCCAGGACGAGGTTGGCGTTGAGACCCAGCGGCCCCAAGACCTTGGCAGCCGTCACGACGACGGATGCGGACGGTGACGAATCGTGGGGCCAGCCCATGGTTACCATGGGCACCAGCGAGAGGTCGAGACCTGTGTGCCGCTCGAGCAGCAGGTGATACTTCACGCCGACGGCGGAGTTGGCTATCGTGCGGGAGACCTGACCGCCGACGGTCCACCAGTCGACGCCGCTTGACGCCAGACGCAACTCGAGCCGCGGATGGACACCGACGCGCAGCGTCAGGTTTGGCGCGGTGGTGACCAGGGGCGAGTCGCGTTCGTCTTCCGACAGGCGTCGCCAACTGATGCCAGTCTCAATCTGCCAGCGTCGTTCGCCGACGAGGTCGGGAGGCGTTGAGAAGCTGGGCCTCTCGACCACCAGTGGTCTGTCGCCTGTCGCTGCGGCCTGTGCCCAGGCCGGCCTTGGCCCGACAATGAGTCCTGTGGCACACAGCACGAGCACACGGCCCAGAGCGTGATGAGGGGCGCCGAGGGGGCTGAAGACCAGACCGAGGATGTGGGACAGAGACACGATATTCAAGTCAGACGGGATCGTCGCGGGTTGTCAACCTCAACAGTGTAACAACGAGAGGCACATTCCGCTGCTTCGGGATTCCCGGCGGCGCGACCATCGGGTATGCGCGGATGCGCGTCACTTGGTCGGATGACCGCCGGCGTCAGGCGTGAGAACACCCGGTCACGCGGGGATTGACGGGTGATAGACGTGGCTGGGAGGCAGGGATTCGAACCCCGATAAGCAGAGTCAGAGTCTGCTGTCCTACCGTTGAACGACCTCCCAACGGCCTAGGAATTTCAGAGTATACCGGAGCCCCGGCACCGCTTCAACCCCGCACACACCCGCGAAGCCCGCACGAGAGCCCCAACCCGGGGCCCGCCCCGGCCCAGGGCCGCAGCTCCTGCCCTCGGGCGCGCGTGCCCGCCGGGAGCCCCGAGGGCTTCCCCCTATCGCAGCCAGGCAATCAGCGGCGTCAGCGTCAGCGGACTCAGCACCGTCGACACCAGCACGGCACTGGTCACCAGCGCCGGCGATACATCAAACTCCACCGCCAGAATCGTCGTCGTCACCGCCACCGGCATCGATGAGAGCAGCACCGCCGCCTGGCGCGAGGGCCCGTCGATGCCGAACACGAGGCACCAGCCATAAGCGACGAGCGGGCTGATGACCAGCGAGACCGCCACCGCCGCAGCCACCAGCGGCAGCCGCGTTGGCCAGCCCGCCGCGTACAACTGCATCCCCAGCACCAGAATCATCGTCGGCAGGGCGGCGTCGCTGAGGAGCGACACCGGATGCATCACCGGCTCGGGCACCGTCACGCCCAGCGCCCGCAGGACCAGGGCCAGCACCACCGCCTGCACCGTCGGCAGCCGCCACAGCCGCTGCCAGGCCTCGAGGTTGCCACCACGCGCCCCGGCCGCGATGAGCGTGCCCAGCGCATAGGTCAGCACCGAGTTGGCCACGAAGAACACCGTCGCCCGCGCCAGCGCCGCATCGCCAAAGGCCAGGTGCACCACGGGCAGGCCATAGTTGCCCGTGTTCGAGAAGGTCACAATCAGCAGCAGCGCCCGCGTGTCGATGCGCGACAGCCGCAGCCCCGCCCCGAGCGCCGCGCCAATCACCACCATCGAGACCATCGCCAGCCCCGCCACCGCCGCCAGCCCCGGTGCATCAGCGCCGAGCGACGGGGTCGTCATCAGCATTTCGAAGACGAGCGCCGGGATGAGGATGTAGAACACGACGTGCGTCAGCGCCTGCACCTGCGTGCCCACGCCGCGCGCCAGCGCAAGGCCCGCGCCGGCAATGAGGAACACCGGGACGATGTCGTGCAGGAAGATGTCGAGCAGCATCGGCGCTTACTCGGCCGCCGGGGCGGGGGTGGCCAGCAGCGCCGGCAGCTGCTGCGCCAGTCGCCGCAGGCGGGTCACCACCTCGTCACGTCCGACGAGCGCCAGCATCTCGAAGAGGCCCGGGCTGACCATGCGCCCCGTCACGGCCAGCCGCGCCGCATGAATCAGCACCGCCGCCTTGATGCCGCGACCCTCGGCCAGCGCCCGCAGGTCGCGCTCGAGTGCCTGCACGTCCCACGCACTGGCGGCCACACACGAGGCCAGCGCCTCGATGTGCGCCGCACTCTCGGGCGCGCCGAGGTGCTTGCGGAGTCCCTCGAGGTCGTAGCTCTCGGGCGCCGCACAGAAGGGCCGCATCTGTGCGGCAAACTCTGTCAGCCGCCGTGCCCGGGGACGCAGCAGCCCCAGCACCTGCACGAGCCATGCGCGCTCGGCCGCGTCGAAGCTGTCGCGCCACAGGCCGGCTTCCATAAGGAAGGGCCGCAGGTGCGCCACCAGCTGGTCGTCATCGAGCGCCAGCAGGTACTGATGGTTGAACCAGTCGAGCTTCTCGGTGTTGAACACCGCATTGCCGCCCGAAATGCCCTCGAGCGTGAAGCGCTGCACCAGCTCTTCACGGCTCAGCAGCTCATCGTCCGAGCCCGTGCCCCAGCCCAGCAGGGCCAGGAAGTTGAACAGCGCATCGGGCAGGTAGCCCTGCCGTTCGTACTCGAGCACCGACGTGGCCCCATGCCGCTTGCTCAGGCGCTTCTTGTCGGCGCCCATGATGAGCGGCACGTGCGCGAAGACCGGCGGCGTGGCACCGAAGGCCTCGAACAGCAGCACGTGCTTCGGCGTGTTCGAGATGTGGTCGTCCCCGCGCACGACGTGCGTAATCTGCATGTCGATGTCATCGACGACGACGGAGAGGTGATAGGTGGGATGGCCGTCTGACCTGAGGATGACGAACGACTCGAGGTGCGCGTTGTCGAAGCTGATCGGACCATGCACCGCGTCGTGGAACGTGGTGGTGCCCTCGGGAATGCGGAACCGGATGGCGCCCCCGTCCTCGTAGGCGCACCCGCGGGCCACCAGGTCGCGCACGGCGGCGCGGTAGCGCTCGAGTCGCTGCGACTGGAAGTACGGGGCATGGGGTCCGCCGACCTCGGGACCTTCGTCCCAGTCGATGCCGAGCCACCGCAGCCCCTCGAGGATGCCGGTCACCATGTCGTCCGACGAGCGCTGCGTGTCGGTGTCCTCGATGCGCAGGACGAAGGTGCCGCCATGCCGTCGGGCATAGAGCCAGTTGAAGAGCGCCGTGCGGGCGCCGCCCACGTGCAGGTAGCCGGTCGGTGAGGGGGCAAAGCGGAGGCGTGGAGTCATCGGGCGAGCAACCGCCTTCCAGAATAATGCAGGGGCCCTGCTCGCGCGGCAGCCGGCACTGGCAGTAAGATGCGCGCCATGAACAGACGCCGATTTCTTTCGCAGGCGGGCAGCGCCGGGTCCCTGGCCCTGGCCGCCACTGCCGCCGGATGTGCCGCGACGCCTGCCGCGCCCGAGGCGGCGGCCACGCCGGTCCGCACGCTGCCGCAGGGTCTGGCGACGGGCCTCACGCTGCTCACCTTCCGTGTCGACGGGGTCGACCGGCTGGGTGTGAAGACCGAGAAGGGCATTCTCGACGTGGCGGCTGCTGCCGCGGCGCTCAGGATGTATGCCCCCGGGACGATGGATGACATGCTGCAGCAGGAGGACGGCCCCAGCGTGAAGGCGGTGGTCGAGGCGGCGCTCAAGGATGCGGCCGCGGCGGCGGCCTTCCGCCCCGAGGACGGCATCACCTACGGGCCACTGGTCAGCCGTCCCGACAAGATTGTGTGCGTCGGGCTCAACTACCGCGAGCATGCGAAAGAGATCGGGTCGCCGATTCCGTCCCATCCGGTGCTCTTCAACAAATTCAACGCCTCGCTCAACGCGCACCAGGGCACGGTGACGCTGCCGGTCGACCTGGCCACGAACTTCGACTACGAGGCTGAGCTCGTCATCATCATCGGCAAGACGGCGCGCCGCGTGAGCCAGGCCGATGCGCTGTCGTATGTCGCCGGCTATGCGACGGGCAATGACTTCACGGCCCGCGACCTGCAGAATGGCCGGGGCGGGCAGTGGATGGTGGGCAAGGCCATCGATGGCTTTGCGCCGATCGGTCCCTATCTGGTGTCGGCTGATCAGGTCGACCCCGACACGCTCACCGTCGAGTGCCGCGTGAACGGCGAGACGCGCCAGTCGTCGAACACCTCTGACTTCATCTTCAACACGCGGCAGATGATCAGCTACATCTCCGACTACTTCACGCTGAAGCCCGGCGACGTCATCTTCACGGGCACGCCGCAGGGCGTCATCCAGGGCAAGCCCAAAGATCAGCAGGTATGGCTCAAGCCCGGCGACCAGCTGACGTGCCGCGTGGGTCCGCTCGGTGAGCTGGCCTTCCGGCTGGTGTAGCTAGCGCATCACGCCCAGGAAGAACAGCACCAGTTCCAGCAGCAGGATGAGGACCACGGTGAGCTCGAGCAGCTCGCCGCGGTCCATGCTGGTCTGGTCGACGGCAAAGCGATAGATGCGGTCGAGCGTGTCGAGCTGGTCGCGGACGGCGTGCTTCCACGCCTCGAGGCCGAGGCGCGCCGAGGCGAGACCGAGCAGCCGCGCGGCATACACATCCCCCACCAGCTTCAGCGCGTTTTCGGTGCGGTCGACCAGTTCGTTCACGTCGATGAAGAGGGCGTGCAGCTCGCGGGCTGCGGCCGTGTGCCGGCGGCCGATCAGCGAGTCGTACCAGCGCGTGGTCTGCAATCGCCCGTAGATGCGCCGCAGATCGGCCTCGAGGCGCTGGTCGTAGTAGCGGAACTGCAGCAGCTGTGAGTTGGCGAACTCGAGCAGCTCGAGTGCGCCGGCGAGGCCCGCGGCGGAGTCGTATACGAACGCCCCGTTCCACGAGGGAATCACGAGGTCGCTGGCGAGGTACGACAGCCGGTGCTGCAGCACCTCGTCGTGTTCCTGCACGCTGAGTTCGGCGGCTTCGAGTCGCAGCAGCCTGGCGATGTCGGTGCCGTGCGCGGCAAGCAGGGCGTCGGCCGGCTGCCCGTGCCCGTCGTGCACGAGAGCGGCGACGACATAGTCTTCCGTCAGCTGCGAGGCGCGGGGTTCCACCAGGGCGGGCGCGAGCCGCTCGGTGCACTGGCGGCAGAGATCGGCGGCCAGCACCTCGAGGGGGCGTGCGGTGGCCTCGCGGGCGAGGGCATGCAGATCGGCGAAGGTGCCCGGGCAGGTGCGGGTGAGTGCCAGCGAGACGACACCATAGTCGAAGAGACGTACCCTGACGCCGAGATCGGTGCCGTCGGGCAGGTGCAGCCCCAGCGTGGCCGCGTCGGCCTGGATGGGCGGGTCGGCGTAGCGCACATAGGGTGGCACCGAGGGGTGCAGCGTCGGGGGGTGCGCCTCGGGCCCGAGCCCGAGCAGCGCGCGGGCCTGGTCGAGCCTGAGCTCCTCGGCGACATCGAACAGAAACAGCGCAGTGACTTGCCCTGAGGGTGCCGGCACCATGCCTCAGCCTACAGCGGATGGGGGGTGGTGAGGCTGGTGACGTTCGGACCGCTGGCGTCGCGTGAAGAGTTGGTGGCCACGTTCACGGAATTGCCCGGCGAGCGCCACCAACCCATGCCGGGTGGCAGGCCGCGTGTGGCGCGGCGTGTTCAGTCTGGGGACGCTTCCGGTTCCTCGCGGGAGCGACGGTGCAGACCGCCCTCGGAGATGCCGCTGCGACGGGAGGTCTCTACCGTGCCGGCGAGATCTGTGTCGAAGGCCACGGCTTGTGAGGCACCGCATCGGATGCTAGGCTGTGGCGATGACGATCAAGCCTCGTGTGACGGAGGGTCGATTGGTGGAGGACGAGCCAGCAAGTCTCCCGAATGGCACCGAGATCGAACGGCTTCCGCTTGAGCCCGTGGATTGGATGGGTGACGAAGACCGTGCAGCGCTGCATGCCGCCCTTGCCCGCTCGCATGCCGACGTCCGCGACGGACGCCTCGTCGATGCTGCCGAAATTCTGAAGGGGCTCCGACCGCGGTGACTCCGCGTCGCGTGCGCTTGACGGCGACCGCGCGCGACCACCTCGACCTTGAACGCCGCTGGTGGTTGAACAATCGCGACCATCAGGAACTATTTGCCCACGAAATCGAGCGCATGCTCGAGATCCTTTCCACAGTGCCCGCTGCTGGGCACCTGTATACCCGGTCCCCCATGCCTGGTGTCCGGCGCCTGTTCCTCCGGAAACTGAACTGCCACGTCTACTACACGTTTGATGACGAGCAGGTCATCGTTCGGGCCTTGTGGGGAGCACGCAGAGGCCAGGGGCCAGGGCTGTAACCACCGTATTCGGCATCGGTGTCGGCCCCGATGCTCGCCGAGGCCCGCCTCGTCCAGCGCCGGGCGCCCCCGCCCGCCCCTCAGGCCTGAAACCCGCCCGTCGGGTCGAAAGTGCTGAAATCCGGAAGTCCTTGTGCGACAATCACTCCTCAGGCGCGGTGAGGTGGCCGAGAGGCTTAAGGCGGCGGTTTGCTAAACCGCTGTAGGAACTTTAAATTCCTACCGAGGGTTCGAATCCCTCCCTCACCGCCAATGTCACGCCGCAGGGGCCCGACACCTCAGCGAGGGGCGGTTCCATGTCCGAGCCCACCAGCTACCCACAACCCCAGGCCCCGTCGGTCCGCGCCACGATCCTGCCGGCGCCGATCACTACGTTCCTCCAGAACCTGCTCGTCTTTGCCGGGGCCGTGCTGGTGGCGGCCGTCACCGCGTGGGCGTCCGGGCCCGAGCTGGCGCCCTCGCCCGCCTGGATTCTCGTCGGCGTCTCGCTGGCGGTGTCGTGGGTCTGGGGCCTCAGCCGGGTGCCCGGGGCCATGGTGGCGGCCGCCAGTGCCGTGGCCGTCGTCTTTACCCAGCAGTTCGAGCAGCCCTTCGTGGGGCCGGCCCTCAGTGCCGCCCTCGCCGTGGGCGTGGCCCCGGTCATCGCCGCCTGGCTCCGCCGCCGGCTCGACATCGACCAGCACCTGCTGCAGCCGCGCGGGGCGTGGTCGGTCGTCGGCATCGCCGTGGCCGTCAGTGCCGTCGCCGCCCCCATCATGGTGCTGGGCGGGGCCGACGATCACGTGGGCCGCGCCATCATCCGGTGCAGCCTCAGCATCCTGACGCTGGTGCCGGTCACCGTGCTCGGTGCGCCCACCACCTTCCTCGTGCAGGCGCTCCGCGAACGCGACGAGGCACGGGCCCGCCAGCGGCAGATGGAAGAGCAGCTGCGCCATTCCCAGAAGATGGAGGCGATGGGGCGCCTGACCAGCAGCGTCGCCCACGATTTCAACAACCTGCTCACGGCCATCATCGGCTACTCGGACCTGGTGTTGCGGGGCCTCGGCGTCAACGACCAGCGCCGCGGCGACATCGAGCAGATCAGCCGCGCCGCGTCCCGCGCCACTGATCTCACGCGCCAGATGCTGACCTTCAGCCGGCGGCGGTCAGATCCCTCGGCCGCCATCAACGTCAACACGGCCCTGCAGAAACTCTCGCCCATGCTGCGGCGAGTGATGAATGAGGACATCAACCTCACGCTGCTGCCCAGGGCCGCCGGCGGCTTTTCGCGCATCGACGGCGGGCAGCTCGAGCAGGTGATCATGAACCTGGCCGTCAACGCGCGCGATGCCATGCCGCGCGGGGGCCGCCTGACCATCGACACGACCGACGTCACCCTGGGCGAGACGCGACAGGCCGACGACCCCACGCTGCCCCCCGGCGACTATGTGTGCATCACGGTCACCGACTCGGGGGTCGGCATGCCGCCCGAGGTCAGGGCGCGTGTGTTCGAGCCGTACTTCACCACCAAGGACGTCGGCAAGGGCACCGGCCTCGGCCTGTCGACCGTCTACGGCATCATCCGGCAGGCCGACGGCGACATCACCCTCGCCAGCGAGCCGGGCGTCGGCACCACGTTCCGCGTGTTCCTGCCGCGCGTCGAAGGCACGGACGCCGAGACGGCCGCCGCCGTCGCCGTGCCGCTGCCGGGCGGCACCGAGCAGGTGCTGCTCGTCGAGGACGACCCCGGCGTGCGGCGGCTGGTGAAGTCGACGCTGCAGTCGATTGGGTACAGCGTGCTCGAATCCTCATCGGGACGCGCAGCCCTGGCGCTCGGCAGCGACGAGACCCGTCAGATCGATCTGCTGGTCTGCGACGTGATTCTCGGGGACATGAGCGGACCCGCCGTCGCCGAGGCCCTCAGGGCCCTCCGCCCGAACCTGCGGACCCTCTACATGTCGGGCTACACCGACGATGTCATCGCGCGCACGGGGGCGCTCGAACACGAGCGCTATTTCATGCGCAAGCCCTTCACTCCGCTCGAGCTGGCCGAGCGCATCCGGCTGGTGCTCGACGAAGCGGCCGCATCATCCATGGAGGACCAGACATGATCAGGCATTTCCGAGCCGCCCTGGGCCGACAGGCATCGCTGGGCCTGCTGTGCGCGGGGCTCGCGTTTGTAGCGACCACCGCACGGGCGCAGTCGCCGGCGCCCCCGGCCTTCGAGTACCGCGTGCAGTTTCCCGCCGTCGAGCAGCGCTGGATGCAGGTCGAGGCCCGCTTCCCCGGCCTGCCCGCGGGGCCTGCCGACATCCGGATGAGCCGCGTGTCGCCCGGCCGCTATGCGCTCCACGAGTTCGCGAAGAACGTGTTCGACGTGCAGGTGACCGATGGCCAGGGCCGCCCGCTGGCGCCGCGTCGTCCCAGCCTGCACCAGTGGGATGTCGCCGGCCACGACGGCACGGTGGTCGTGCGCTACAAGGTGTTTGGCGATCGCACGGACGGCACGTATCTCAGCGTCGATCCGGGCCACGCGCACATCAATGCACCGGCGGCCTTCATGTTCGTGCGCGGGGCGCTCATGCGCCCGGCCCGCGTGCGGTTCGAGCGTCCCGCGGGGCGCGCCTGGCAGGTGGCCACGCAGCTGTTTCCCACCGATGATCCCCTGGCGTTCACGGCCCCGAACCTGCACTACCTGATGGATAGTCCCATCGAGTTCAGCGGCTTTGTCTGGCGCACCTTCACCATCGACGATGGGGTGCATGGCCCGCAGACGATTCGCATCGCGCTGCATCACGACGGCACTGATGTTGAGGCCGACGAGTACGCCCGCGACGTCGAGAAGGTCGTGCGCCAGCAGATGCGCATCTTCGGCGAGCTGCCGAAGTTCGACGGCGGCACCTACACCTTCCTGGCCGACTACCTGCCCTGGGCGGATGGCGACGGCATGGAGCACCGCAACAGCACTGTCGTGTCGAACCGCGGCGCCCTGCGGCAGCCGGCGCAGCGGCAGTCGATTCTGGGTACGGTGTCGCACGAGTTCTTCCACGCCTGGAACATGGAGCGCATCCGCGCGCGCGCGATCGAGCCGTTCAACTACGAGGACGCGAACATGTCCGACGAGCTGTGGTTCGGCGAGGGCTTCACCAACTACTTCGACGGCGTGGCCCTGGCCCGCGCGGGCCTGCTCACCGAGGAGCAGCTGCTCGGCGACTTTGCCGGCATCATCAATGCCGTCACGCTGAGCCCGGGCCGGCAGCTGCGGTCGGCCATCGACATGAGCCGGCTGGCGCCGTTTGTCGACGCCGCCGCGTCGATCGATCGGACGGCGTGGCCCAACCTGTTCATCTCGTATTACACCTACGGCTCGGCCATCGGCTTCGCGCTCGACCTCAGCCTGCGGGATCGGTCTGATGGCGCCGTGTCGGGGGACGACTACATGCGGGCGGTGTGGCAGCGCTTCGGGCGCACGCCGTCCGAGCCGGGCATGGTGGCCACGCCCTACACGACTGCCGATCTCGAGGCGGTGCTGGCGCAGGTGTCGGGCGATCGGGCCTTTGCGCGAGATTTCTTCGCGCGCTATGTGGAAGGCCGCGAGCTGGTCGACTATGCGCGACTGCTGAAGCGGGCGGGCCTCATTGTGCGTCGGCCCCAGGAAGGACGCCCCACGATGGGCAGCGTCCAGCTGTCGGCGGGCGCGGCCGGCGTGCGTGTCGCCTCGCTGGTGGCCTTCGATGCGCCGCTGGCGCGTGCGGGCGTGGCACACGACGACCACCTCGTCGCCCTCGACGGCGTCGAGCTCACACAGCCCACCCAGGTGGCCGAGATTCTCGCGCGGCATCGTCCGGGCGATCAGCTGGCCCTGCGGGCCGTCAGGCGCAGCGGTGAACGGTTCGAGACATCCGTGACGCTGGCCGAGGATCAGCGCATCGACGTGGTGCCTGCCGAGCAGGCCGGGCAGCCGCTCAGCGACGAGATGCGGCGCTTCCGCGAGCGATGGGTGGGCGTCCGCCCCTGACGTGCCCGTCAGGGCGGCGTGAGGAGCGCCACTTCCTCTGACAGCCAGGCGTCCCAGGCCTCGGCGGTCAGCACGCGGTATTCCCCGCGCATGCGGTAGTGCCCCGCGCCGCACAGCTGGGAACACGCGATGTCCCAGGCCCCGGTGCGAACGGGCGTGAACCAGGCGCGGCTGGTGAGGCCCGGGGTCACATCCTGCTTCACCCGCATCTCGGGCAGCGTGAAGGCGTGAATCACGTCGCGGCTCTTCAGCTGCACCACCACCGGACGGCCCAGCGGCAGCACCAGCACATTGTCGATCGTCACATCGTCCTGCGCGGCCGGGTCGGCCGTGTCGAGGCCCATGGCATTGCCGGCGTCGATGCGTGCCGGGTCGGTGCGGCCGAAGCGGCCATCGGGGCCGGGGTAGTGCACGTGCCAGACATACTGCTCGGCTTCGATGTGAATCTCCAGCGGTGCAGGGCCGCTGCCCGAGGGCGGCTGCATGCGGGCGTGCCACGCCGGCAGGGCCTCGCCGAAGAGCAGCGCGATGTCGCCGGCCACCACGGCGGCCATCGCCATCCATGGCCATCGGCGGGGGGCCGTCGTGTGGGCCGCGTCGGCCGTGTGCCTCGCATGGCCTTTCCAGAGCGCCACCAGCAGGATGCCAAGCCAGAGGATGAACACCGCGCCGATGTGCACGTGCGCGTGGTTCAGCACCGAGTCGAGTGCGGGGGCGTGCGCCGAGGCGGCCTCGGGCAGTACGCCCGTCATGTGCGACGCACCTCGTATCGCCACAGGCGGACTGCGGCGATGGCCAGCGGCACCACGACCAGCACCGTCACACCCATCAGCACGAGCGCCCCGCTGCGGGCGCCATCAGTCATGACGACACCCTCGGGCGTGGCGCACACCGGGCACGCCAGCATCAGCCGGCCAGGAAGACGAAGGAGATCACGAGCCATAGCAGCGACAGGGTGGCGAATGGTGGACGGAGGGCCTGCACGCGGTCGTACGAAGGCTCAGTGCGCGCCGTGTGGAGGAGGGCTGCGCAGGCGACAGCCGCCAGCACCGTCAGCACTCCGGTGATGGTGAACCACAACGCATGCGCGTTGTGCGCCGAGGGCACGTGCCCGGCGGCCCACGCCGTCGACAGCGCGCGCGTGGCCAGCTGGGTGGCACCGAGCGTCAGCAGGCCGGCCCACACCAGCCAGGTGCGCGATGGTTGCAGCAGAAGGGCAGCACCGATCATCAGGACGGCACCGCCGCCAAGCCAGATGGCGTCAGCCGTCTGCGGCCACACGGTCTGGCCTGTGCGCAGCAGCACCCATCCCGACAGCAGCGATCCGAACAGCATCACCAGCCACGCGACGATGAGCCACGGGGCCACCTGACCCGCGCGCGGCCACGCAGGCGTGAGCTCATCACTCTCGGCGGTGGCCGGCGGTGCCACGTGGTCATCCGTGGCCTCGACACGCCGGGCCGTAACGAGCGCCAGCAGGAACGGCAGCTGGGCCACACCCAGCGCGAAGGCCGACCAGGTGATGTGCTGCTGCAGATGCGCGAGCCCTCGTGCCAGCGCGTACTGGGCCCCGGCGTCGTAGAGGCGTCGATTCACGCCCGCGAGCCCGAGGAGGAACATCGGCAGAAAGATGCTGTTCATCAGCACGAAGGTGGGCCAGAAATGCCAGTGGCCGAGGCGGGTGCTGAGCGTGCGTCCCAGCACCGAGGGCGCCCAGTGGTAGATCGCCGCAAAGAGGGCGAACACCGTCCCCGGCGCCACGATGTAGTGGAAGTGCCCGACGACGTAATAGGTGTCGTGCAGCGAGACATCACTGGCCGCCATGCCCAGCGGCAGACCGGTGAGCCCGCCCAGCCCGAACATGGGCAGGAACGCGACAGCAAAGAGCAGCGCCGGGCTCATCCTGCGGACGCCGCCCCAGAGCGACATCACCAGGCTGCCCACCACAATCACCGACGGCACCGACACGAGCAGCGTGGTCACCTGAAAGACGTCACTCATCACCGTGCCCATCTCGGTGAGGAACATGTGGTGGGCCCAGACGAGCATCGACAGCCCGCCCAGCGCCAGCACGGCGATGGTCATGGGACGCTCGCCCCAGAGCGGCCGGCCGGTGTGCGACGTGATGACTTCGGCGACGATGCCCATCGCCGGCAGGATCAGCACGTAGACCTCTGGGTGCGCCAGGAACCAGAAGAGGTGCTGCCACAGCAGCGGATTGCCGCCGCCGGCGTAGGCCTGCAGCGGGATGCCGCCGAGCACGAGGCCCGAGGGCAGGAAGAGGCTGCTGCCGGCCATGCGGTCCATCAGCTGGAACAGGGCCGCCGCCTGCAGGGCGGGGAAGGCCAGCAGCAGCAGCACTGCCGACACCAGCTGTGCCCACACGAAGAACGGCAGCGTCGCCAGCGTCACCCCGGCGCCGCGCCCGCCGATGATCGTGGCCATCATGCCGATGGCATACAGGGTCGAGGCGCTGCTGACGGCCACCATGCCCACGAGCCACCACGACTGGCCCGAGGTGGCCAGCACGGCCAGCGGGGGATACGACGTCCAGCCTGACGAAGCCGCGCCGCCTTCTACCAGGAAGCTGCCGAGCATGATCAGGCCCCCGG
>Ga0315902_10005314_pt1 | contig 18224 bp, 11 predicted proteins | sample LakEriMetagenome_9_FD_203523 | JGI IMG/M metagenome (GOLD analysis project Ga0315902, IMG submission 203523) | Freshwater fungal communities from buoy surface, Lake Erie, Ohio, United States - Buoy 12 MA117 | ecosystem: Environmental > Aquatic > Freshwater > Lake > Lake biofilm | place: USA... | reverse complement strand
CAGCAGATACATGAAAATCCAATGCTTGGACATGTTTTCGCTGCAGGTAACGACGGGATGTTAACATGCAGCCCTTATCCTTATTCTTTTGGTACAATAAAAAGCGGCTATCAGGTCTCAAAAAATGTATTAACCGTCGGCAACTGTGATGTTTTTCAATCATTAACCGTCAACCCAACCTCCAGCAGGGGGCCTGTTAGTGATGGACGATTAAAGCCGGAGATCATGGCCTCCGGAACCGCCGTAGCAGGAACAAGCATTAACAATAGCTATACCAATAATTTCGGCACCAGTGCTTCAGCTCCGATCGTCACAGGTATTTGGTCGATGCTGTCAGAACGGTATAAGCAATTGTTTAGCTCCGTTCCAAAGTCGGGTTTACTTAAATCAATCTTATGTAATACTGCAACGGATAAAGGAAGAACCGGTCCGGATTATGAAAACGGATTTGGATGGATTCATCCGCAGCGTGCTTTAAAAGCATTGGAGGAGGGTCGATATGCTAGCAGTACCATTGCACAAGGACAAACTCAATCTCAGAATCTGACAATTCCTGCAGGAACGAAGCAAGTAAAAATTATGCTATACTGGCACGACCCCGAAGCTGCTCCTTTTACCAGTAAGGCACTCCAGCATGATTTGGATTTAACCGTTATACAAAATGGTAATACCTTTCTTCCATGGATCCTTAATCCAAGCCCTTCAGCATTGACCAACCCTGCCATCAGAGGTGTTGACCGACTTAACAATATTGAACAGATCACTATTGATAACCCGGGTTCAACCCTCGAAATAAAAGTTCAGGGATTTCAAGTCCTTTCCGGCAACCAAGAATATTTTCTTACCTGGGAATTTATTCAGGAGGGTCTTCAGCTACTTTATCCGCTCGGAGGAGAGCGTTTCACCACGATTTCTACAGCTCCACAAAGACTGGAAACCATCAGCTGGGAAGCTACCGACAACAGTACCAATACTTTCACATTGGAATATTCATTAGATGACGGGAATTCCTGGAATTTAATTTCTTCAACTGTTGGGGGTAATGAATTCCGATACTTTTGGCCGGTGCCCGATATTTTTTCATCCAAAGCAAAAGTCAGAGTAAGCAGAAATGGTACCGGACTTACATCCACCACTCCAGGAAATTTCACAATCATGGGGATTCCAAATCTCACAGCCTCGGTACCATGCGAAGGTTATGTAGATCTTGAATGGAATGCTGTTCCAAATGCAAGCGACTATGAAATCTTTCAGCATATCAACGGAACGTTGCAAAAGATCAATACAACTACTGCATTGTCCTTGCGTGTAAACAATCTGGATCGAAACACCAGATACTGGTTTTCAGTTCGCCCACGTGTTCTCGACTCCGTAGGAAGAAGAGGCACCGCAAAAAGCATTATTCCTTCCCGCACTACCCCTTGTTCTGCATCTGCCTTTGATAATGACCTCAAAATTGATACACTACTTTCTCCGGTAAACGGAAGAAAATTCACTTCATCTGAACTCCGTACTAACCATCCGGTATCCATACGCATAAAGAATCTTGATAATGCACTCAGCTCTTCAAACTATACCGTTTCCTATCAAATCAACAACGGAACCATCATTACAGAAACACCTGGAATTGTGATTGACTCCGGCGGAGTTTATGATTACACATTTAATGCCAATGCCAATCTTTCTGCTTCAGGGAATTATTCAATTAAAGTATGGGTAAGTCAGACAGGTGACGATCAACCTTCAAACAACGAACAAAATCTTACCATTTTGCATGTAGACAATCCGGCACTTACACTTCCTTATACAGAAAACTTTGAAGCTACCGGAACAGAAGAATACCGTAAACCCGCCTTTGCAATCGCTAACGCTGAGCGTTTTGATTTTTTACCTTCCGGAAGAAACGGCAGGTTACGCACGTATATAAATAAAGACATGGCCATAAGCGGAAACCGCTCTGTTGTACTGGATGCAACACAGTTCCTGGGGACTTACAATACGAATGATCTAACCGGTACATTTAATTTGAGTAATGTATCCAGTAATTCCGGATTAAGACTTGATTTTTCATACAGAAACCAGGGTCAGTTAAAAATGCCGGCCACTACTTTATGGATAAGAGGAAAAGATACGGATCCCTGGATCCTTGCATACACATTTGAACAGAATCAATATCTGTTAGGAGAAACACAAAAAGTCTGGATCAACCTGGAAGATCTGCTCCTTAATAATGGACAAACGATCAGCAGCAGCTTTCAAATCCGGTTCAATCAATTGGGCAGAACATCTGCAAACAACTCCTTGTATTCACCCGGCGCTTTCGATTTGGATGATGGTTATACATTCGACAATATCCGGCTCTCCGTTTCAAACAACGATTTATTCTTAAAACGTATCGTTTCACCGGATTCATCCAGCTGTAATGGAAATTTAAAAACAGTACGGGTAGCTTTAAAAAACAATAGCAATATCCAGCAAACAAATATCCCCGTGTCCTATCGAGTTGATCTTGGAACAATCGTTACAGAACAAATTCCTTTCATTGCCGCAGGTGCCGAACTGGAGTTTAGCTTTTCAACACTGGCCGCTGTTGGAGTCAACCCAAAACACCTTTTAGATGTATGGGTAAATTCTTCGAACGATAATTACCCGCTAAACGATAGCCTGATTGGTTACACCATATTTAACAGTCCGGTGATACAGACTTTCCCGTATGTAGAAGGATTTGAAAATAATTCAGGCCTCTATTTTGTAAAAGGAACTTATGAAAGCTGGGACTGGGGTACGATTGATACATTCACCCGAACTGAACTTACAAAACCTTCTAACGGTAAAAAAGGATGGTTTACCGGTCTTGCATATAATTATAAAGCAAATGAAGAATCCTATTTGTATACACCCTGTTTCAACCTTAGTCAATTACAAAATCCCGTACTCAGCTTCGCGCATTTTTCCGATCAGGAAGACAACCGCGATAATCACACAATAGAATATTCAACCAATCAGGGGCTAACCTGGCAAAGGCTTGGAAATACCGGTGAAGGAACAAACTGGTTTGATGCCAACAGTAAAACATGGAATAAAAGTTTATCCCGCTGGCACGTATCCAGTATCGATATCCCCACAAATGCATCTTCTGTTCAGTTCAGATTTCTTTTCTCCAGTGATGCCGCTTCTCAATTTGAAGGTATCGGTATTGATGACATACATATTTTTGAAAAGGAGTTCATATATATCGGCCCCGACTTACTCAACGAAGAGCTTCCAGTTCAGGGGAACGACTGGACTCATTTCAGGAAGGGTGGTGAAATTTTTGCGTCAATTAATCCGCTCGGACAAAATCTTGGGAAATGTTCGGTAAGTGTATATATGAACCCTGATCCAGTTCGACAGCTCAACAACCAGTATTACCTCGACAGGAATTTTGTTATTCAGTCTGAAAACACACTTACAGACAGCGTTCTGATTCGCCTTTACTTCACTGAAGATGAAGTAAACAGCCTGCTTCAGGCAAGCTCCTGCCCTTCCTGTTCCCGCTTTACTGATGCTTTCCGGGCATCGGTTACCCAATACGATGGGCCGAATCAATTTGAAAATAATATCCTGAATGATGGGACCGGCGGAAACTTTTTCTTTTTTGATTCGACGAAAGTGTTCATTCTTCCCTTTAATAATGGATATGTTGCAGAGTTTAAAGCGCGTTCGTTGTCTGAATTCTGGATTCATGCCAAAGATTTCCAATTAAATCAAACACCACTCCCGGTTACAAATATTCGTTCTGACGAACCGTTTATTCAAAATTCCTGGCTATCAGAAAATAACTACCTGATGATTCAAACAGCAGGCCAGCCGAATTTGCAAACCATGCAGGTACGATTGCTGAACAGCACCGGGCAGGAACTCTTGTCTACAGTAGTGCGCTACCAGACACAAATCATATTTACAGGAGCCCTTGCTTCCGGTATTTATTTCATAGAAATAACCGACCCCAAACGTCAGATCAGGTATGTCAATAAACTAAAAAAGAATAATTAGAATAGAATAATAAACGGTTAGCCGATTTTACCCAAACGGATCTCTTTTACTTTTTCATCTTCTGAAGATTTAACTACAGGTGTGCCTTTTTTAATTTTTTCGATTTCTTCAGTAAGTTTTTTGTTGACCTCTATATATTCTACAATTTCAATATTGGCATTTGTCAGATCCTTCTCCGCATCATAAACTTTTGTATTGAGTTTGAAAAGCTGAGCCCGGTTTAAAAGATACCCTGCAACAAATGCACCGATTATGAAGAATAAAAAAAGAAAAAGATGGATTTCTAATACAAATTGGTTAAACTTCATTTTATAAAATATTTAGTCTGTTTTTGTGTTTTCATTTAAACCAAATGAAGAAAATTCTGGAACAGAAACAAGCAAGCATATTCAAATAATGGCATTCAAATATAAATATCCAATACAAATATACTGCTGATCTGCCTCATAGGCTCAGAGAGCCGCTTATTTTCCCACTTTATCCCTTAAAAAGGCGCCCACCCTGCTTATCTCTATCCGATCCTGCTGCAGGCTATCCCTATCCCGTATCGTAACTTTCTGATCCTCTTTCGTTTGATGATCAATCGTTACACAGTAGGGCGTTCCAATCGCATCCTGCCTGCGGTATCTTTTACCGATACTGTCCTTTTCATCATACTGACAGATAAAATCTTTCCGGCAATCTTCCACAAGCCCCTGTGCTATTTCAGGAAGCCCGTCCTTTTTAACCAACGGAAGCACCGCCAGTTTCACCGGCGCAATGGAAGGAGGAATACTCAGATAACTCCGAATATCTGTTTTGCCTTCTTCTGCCGTAGGAACAACCTCTTCCTTGTATGAAAAACTGAGTACCGTCAATACCAGTCGGTCAAGCCCTACTGAAGTTTCTACTACATAGGGAATGTAATTTCCGTAAGGCTTCCCTTCAGCATTCAGTTCATGATCAAAGTACTGCATCTTCTTTTTACTGAATTCCTGGTGGCGGCGCAAATCGTAATCCGTACGGGAGTGTATTCCCTCCAACTCTTTCCAGCCAAACGGAAATTCAAACTCAATGTCCAGCGCAGCGTTCGCATAATGCGCCAGCTTGGTATGGTTGTGATAACGAAGCCGGGAAGCGGGAATACCGATCGACTGATGCCATTTCATCCGCTCCTCTTTCCAGTATTCATACCATTCAAGTTCCGTTCCGGGGCGCACAAAAAACTGCATTTCCATCTGTTCGAATTCACGCATCCGGAATATAAACTGTCGGGCAACAATCTCGTTACGGAAGGCCTTACCTGTTTGTGCAATTCCGAATGGTATTTTCATCCGGCCTGTTTTCTGTACATTCAGAAAGTTCACAAAAATACCTTGTGCAGTTTCCGGTCTCAGATATACGATATTGTCTCCTTCTTCCGAACCGGATACTGCCCCAAATTCAGTCTGAAACATCAGATTAAACTGCCGCACATCTGTCCAGTTGCACGTACCACTAACGGAACATTGAATTTTATTCTCCTCAATCAGTTGTTTGATGCCGGAGAAATCGTCTGCCGCCAGCAGTTGTTCCATCTTCGCTATCAAAGCCTGTGCCTGAGGTGCCGGTAGGCTATCCGCATAAGCCTCGATCAGATGATCCACCCGGTATCTTTTTTTACTGTCCTTATTATCAATCATCGGGTCACTGAAGTTATCTATGTGTCCGCTCGCCTTCCAGGTTGTCGGGTGCATAAAAATAGCCGCGTCAAGACCAACAATATTGTCATTCAGTTGCGTCATACTTTTCCACCACTGATCCCGAATGTTTTTTTTCAGCTGAGCTCCGTATTGTCCGTAATCATATACCGCACTCAATCCGTCATAAATCTCAGAAGATGGAAAAATGTAGCCGTATTCTTTCGCGTGCGAGATAATGTTTGCAAAAAGTTTATCAGATGACATATTTAATTTTTCAAAGTGTGCAAATATACTTTATTGAAAGCAGAGGCCTGATTTTAGTCAGATAATCCGTTTTATTCGGGTTTAAGTTTGGGATTTTCTTTGTGCCTTAAAGCATCTCGGTCAGATTTTTTTTCAAAATTTTTAATCAATGCTTCATTAAGATCAACGCCGGTTTGATTGGCCAGACAAAGAAGTACCCAAAAAATGTCGGCCATCTCATCAGCCAGCTCTTTCGATGCTTCATCCCGCTTAAACGACTGATCTCCAAATCTGCGCACCATTAAACGTGACAATTCCCCTACTTCTTCCATAAGTATTCCAAGGTTGGTAAGCTCACTAAAATAACGTACCCCTACAGTGCGAATCCAATCATCAACTTTTTGCTGCGCCTCCCGGATGGATAATTGATTTTCTGGATTTGTGGTCGGCCTCATAGATTTCGTCAGTTTAAAGAATTAGTCCCGGTTACGGGAATCTATAAAAATGGATACAGGCCCGTCATTTAATAAACGCACCTGCATATCTGCACCAAAAATACCAGTTTGAATGGGGTTATCCAGCAATTTACTGAGCTGTAAAATCATGGCGTCATAAAGCGGAATCGCCTGTTCCGGCCTGGCTGCCTTAACATATGAAGGCCGGTTGCCTTTCACTGTAGAAGCCAGTAAAGTAAACTGACTTACCAGTAATATTTCGCCGCCGATCTCTTTTACTGAACGATTCATTACCCCGTGTTCATCATCAAATATCCGCAAATGAACCATCTTGTTCGCCAGCCATTCCACATCCAACAAGTCATCTTCCGTGCTAATACCAAGCAACACCAGCATACCCTTTTTTATCGACGATTGCAACTGATTTCCAACCGTTACCGATGCCTCCGAAACCCGCTGAATGAATATCCTCATGGAACAGGGATTGATCGTAATTTTATTTTCGAAAATACAACCCTTCCCTCAGAACTATGCGAAAAGATATCAGCAGTGAACTGGAATTCCAAACCGCAAGAAGCGGCGGAGCAGGCGGACAAAACGTTAACAAAGTTGAAACGATGGTGATTGCCTTCTGGCATATAGAGAAGTCCGCCCTTCTGACAGATCCTGAAAAAAACCTTCTTCTTAAAAAATTAGCACACCGGCTTAAACAGGGAACAATACTGCAGGTAAGATCTCAGGTACATCGAACACAACTCGCCAACAAACAGGAAGCGATCCGGAAAATCAATCAGCTGGTAGAGGCCGCACTGACCCCTAAAAAACCCCGTATCGCCACCAAACCAACAAAACGATCAAAAGAAAAAAGGCTGGAATACAAAAAAAGAAAAGCAGAAATAAAATCCGGAAGAAAGAAATGGAATCAATAAGAGGTCTCCTGAAAAGACATATCTGAATCTGCTAATACTGATTTTAAAATTGTGATGGAAAAATAAAATCTTTTCGTCACTTTTGAATCCAATAATAAAGAGAAGCCCGGTTATTCAACTTGTATAACGGATTGATTCAACTGATAAATTGTCGATTTGAGCAAATTAAAATCACTGGCAAAGCAAACAGTCTGGTACGGAGGAAGTAATATCCTCAGCCGTTTTCTCAATTACCTGCTAACACCTTTACTCACCTCTGTATTTGCATCTGCAGATTATGGCAAAATATCAACGCTCTTTGCCTATGCAGCCTTTTTAAACATTCTGTTTACTTACGGCATGGAAACAGCTTATTTCCGCTTTGTTCAAACAGAACCTGAAAACAAAGTATACAATACCGCATTCAGCTCTATCCTTATTTCAACGATCGCCTTAACCTGCATTTTATGGATGGGCAGCTATGAAATCGCAGCATTTATGGAAATCCCTTCGCATCCGGAATACATACAATGGATGCTTTGGATCGTAGCACTGGATACACTTGCCGTTCTACCCTTTTCAAAACTCCGTCACCTCGGCAGGCCAGTCAAATTTGCCATGATCAAAACGCTGAATATTCTGCTGAATATCGGACTGGTTCTTTTTTTCCTTGTTATATGCAAGAACAGCTCTCCCGACAGCCTGTGGTTTTCTTTTTACAATCATGAAACAGGAGTCGGGTACGTGTTGCTCGCCAATCTTGCAGCGAGTGCACTCACCCTGCTGCTGCTTTGCCGTGAACTATTCGCTTTCAAATGGGAACTCAACCGTTCTTTCTGGAAAAAACTCATGCACTACAGCTGGCCTTTGTTAATTGTAGGATTCGGCGGCATGGTGAATGAAATGATTGACCGGTTCATGTTACTCAAACTACTTCCAGGCACCTCTGAAGAGGCCCTTTCGCAGGTGGGGATATATAGTGCCAACTACAAACTTGCTGTATTAATTGTACTTTTTATTCAAACCTTCCGACTTGGCGCAGAACCTTTTTTCTTCAGCCAGTCAAACGCAGAAGATGCCCCTAAAACCTATGCCCGCATCCTGAAGTTTTTTGTAATCGCCTGCTGTTTTTGTTTTTTGGGCGTAACTCTATTTCTCGACCTGTGGAAATACTTCATGGGCAAAACACATTCGGAATACTGGAGCGGACTGATGATTGTTCCAGTACTAATGCTTGCTAAAATTTTTCTTGGCATCTATTATAATCTTTCCGTGTGGTATAAGATTACAAATAGAAATCTTACCGGTGCCTGGATAACTATTATGGGCGTACTGATTACATGTACAATCAATTATCTGCTGATACCTTCTATAGGATACTGGGCCTGTGCTGTTGCAACCGTCTGCTGCTATGGTGGTATGATGATTGCTTCTGCAATACTGGGACAAAAATATTATCCAGTACCGTATGAATGGAAAAATGCAGCTTTCTATATTGGCTGTTCATTGGGGCTCTTCCTGCTGCATCAATTACTTATAAGGATCTATGCCGCAAACTGGTATTTATTTGCAACAGGTATTTTATTATCTCTGATATTTCTGCTGCTCATTATTCAGAAGGAGCGCAAAGAGCTTGCAGGGTTTCCTTTAATCGGTCGTTATTTTCAATCCTGAAGAAAAGGATTGTACCGACGCTCATGCCCAATCGTTGTTTGAATGCCGTGACCGGAATAAACAATAGTTTCCTCAGGTAAAGGCATCAATTGGGTTTGAATGCTGCTGATAAGTTGTGCATGATTTCCTCCCGGCAGATCTGTTCTTCCAATAGATTCTCGGAATAAAACATCTCCTCCAATTAAGAATCCCTGCCTCCTGCAATAAAAACAAATATGGCCGGGTGAATGCCCTGGAGCAAACAGAATTTCAAGTTGGTCTTCTCCCAGATCTATGGAAGTACCTGGTTCGAGATCCAGCAGCGGACCTGTATACTGATCAAATGGTAAATTCCACATCAGACCGCTGGCTGGAGCCATTTCAAGTACCGGTCTTTCTTTTGGATGAAGATGCAGTGAAAGTCCATAGGATTCATGCACCCATCGATTGCCAAAAACATGATCCAAATGACAATGGGTATTCAGCAGAAAAACCGGCTTTAAACGATTTTCAGAGATAAAATCTGCAAGCGTTTCCCGTTCATCCTGATAATAACAGCCTGGGTCAATGAGAATAGCCGACCCATGCTCATTATAAAGGAGATATGTATTTTCCTGAATCGGACTGAACACAAAAGCTTTTACCTGAAACATGGGGTAAAATATTGTAATTTTAAACTTTCATCCCCCCTCTTAAAAGGGGTACTATGGTAATACAAAAATATGCGAATTCAGAGCTACAGAAGTTACTTCAAAGGTGCAGGTTTACTTTTTCTGATCATGTTTTTTTTCTCAGCGTCCGGACAAGTCAATATGGTTGAGTTTGGTAAAAACAGAGTACAGTACAACCGGTTCAAATGGAGTTATTATCAAAGCCCGAATTTTAATGTTCATTATTATCAGAACGGACTGGAACTGGCAAAGTTCGCTACGCAGGTGGCAGAAGAAGAATTACCCCTGCTGGAGGAGTTTTTAGAATTCAGCATCCAAAGACGGATAAATGTTGTGCTGTACAACCACTACAATGATTATAAACAATCGAATATCGGAATTGGACTCGACTGGCCCAATATTGGAGGCGTAACAAAATTGGTTAACAATAAAATGGTGCTCTATTTCAATGGAGATCATCTGGATCTTAGACGACAGATCCGGGAAGGCATTTCAAAGGTTATTGTGGAAACCTTATTATTTGGAGATGATCTCGGAGAATTTGCTCAAAACCAGGCATTACTGGATCTGCCCAGATGGATGACGGATGGATATATTTCATATTCTGCGGAAAACTGGAACACCAAACTAGATAATGAGCTAAAAAATGCAATGCTCGGCACTAATTACCGGAATTTTTATCAGTTTGCCTTCGAACAACCCCGACTTGCAGGCCATGCTTTCTGGTATTATATAGAAGAAAAATACGGAAGAGAAAATGTAACTTATCTCCTCTATCTGAGCAGGATGTACAAAAATGTTAACCGCGCCACCCTTACAATCTGCAAACAAAAACTGAAACCGCTCCTGAAGCGTTTTATCGATTATAACCAGCAGAAATATTATAAAGATATCCGGTCCAGAAAAGATGCTCCAAGCGGAAAAGTGGCCGGTGTCATTGAAATCAAAAAGAAAGACTTCTACCGCTTTCAGGCAAGTCCCAAGCCGAAGACAAAACTTTTTTCCATGGTAGAATATCAAAAGGGACGCACCCAGGTTGTTTTGAATGAAAACTTCCTTAATAAAAAGATATTATGGAAAAGCGGCATCAGGAATCTGGAGGAAAGACCCAATCCCAACTATCCGCTCATGGCTTGGGATCCGAAAGGTTCGAAACTTGCTTTCGTAATCTGGGAAAAAGGACAACTTCTTTTAAACGTTTACGATGTAACAACTCGTAAAATGATGATTAACAAACAGACCCTCCCTTTTGAGCAGGTGAATGATATGCAGTATATGCTCGATCCGCAAACACTGTTATTCAGTGCCGTTAAAGGAGGGCAAAGCGATATCTATATCTACAAACTCAACAATCTTCAGCTTTCGCAGATTACGAATGATGTTTACGACGATCTGGATGCTTCTTTTGTTGCCTTCCCTAACAAAACGGGTATTTTATTTTCAAGCAACCGACCTACACCGGAAGCACCCACTGGCGATACGGTGCTACCACGAAACCGTTATAATGTTTTTCTGGTCGACAACTGGAATCAGTCTGAGTTTAAACAAATTTCCCAGCTGAGTCATATAAAACAGGGAAATGCCCGCTTCCCTATGCAATACAATGTGAATCATTTTACGTTCATCAGCGATGAAACAGGAATTGCCAACCGGTGGGCCGGATTTTTTACGACCAAGGCAGCAGGGGTAGATACCATTTATATGGTTGGCGAGGAACTCCTGAGAAATCCTGATCGCCCTGAACTCGACTCCACGCTCAGTTCCTGGAATCGTACTGAACCGGATTCCATCTATACATTCCGGATTACTGAAGACAGCGCCTATACGTTTCCGATTACAAATTATCAAAGCAGTGTACTCGAAACCCGAATCGCTGGTGATAACGGACAGGTAACAGAGGTAAACCGTCAGGGACAGTTCAAGTTTCTTTATAACCTGAAAGTTGATGAGAATCTGCTCCGCAAACGCAATATCAATCCAAGACCTACAGAATACATCAAACGAATTACAAGAATTGAAAAAACAGCAGGTGCAGATGAAACGACAAGAACTGATCTGACCGACAGTATAGCTGTCAGCCCAGTGAACGAGCCCTCCTTTGAATCGGAATTTGAACAGGATAGCACATACAAACAGGGAAAGCTTATTGGAAACACTACCGGTCAGCGGCAGGATGTTTTGAGTCGTATGCGCCCTTTTCTCTACACCCGCAAATTTTTTGTTGATAATGTAACAACCAATTTTCTTTCTAATAATGTATTACTGATCAACCGCTTTCAGCCCTTTAGCGGAGCCAGTGGCCCGGTTCGACTTGGAAATAATAACTCTCTGAATGCAATGACCCGCATCGGAACCCTTGAATTTCTGGAGGACTATAAATTCAGTGGTGGTTTCCGGATTAATTACGGCTTTGAAGACAAGGAAGTATTCATGCGTTTTGATAATCTTAAAAGAAGATTAGACTGGGCCGCCACCTATTATCGTTTAACCCAGTCCGTTGGTCTTATCAGCGGAAGCAGCGCTTTCTCTGCAAAGCAAAAAACAAATATATATCAAGCAACACTTTCCTACCCTTTTAATGAAGTACAGAGCATTCGCCTAAATGCAGGATTAAGAAGAGATGATTATATAGTTAAGAGTGATGATCTGATTTCTGGATCACTTACCGAACCATCCCGTTATGAGCAATTTATCATGGCCCGGGCAGAAGCTGTTCATGACAATAGTATCAGTTCGGCTGCAAATATCTGGAAAGGCCTCCGCATGAAAGGATGGTTTGAATTGTTCAGCCGAGCCGGCGGAACTTATAAAGGCAGCGGAAGAGATGCCAATGGCACTTTTACTTTTAACGTTGGGTTAGATGCCCGTCATTACCTGCCGATCTATAGAAATTTTATATGGGCTATGCGTGCTGCTGCCGACTTTTCCTGGGGAAATAATAAAATTATTTATTATCTCGGAGGTACAGATGGTTGGCTGATGCTTGGCAATAATCAGGTTGTCCGAAACGGAGTACTTACCAACCGATATTTCAATACTGAGAACCGTCCTGCTCCGGATCAAACTTACGTATATGAATCTCTGGCTGTTAACCTGCGTGGCTTTACGCAGAATGTAGCAAATGGCAATAATGCGATGGTCATAAACAGTGAATTGCGACTGCCTGTTTTTACAACACTTTTCAACAAGCCCATCAATAATGCGTTCCTGCGCAATTTTCAGGTTATTCAGTTTTTTGATCTGGGAGCTGCGTGGAATGGTCGCTTCAACCGGTTTGGCAGACCTGAAATCACGTACAACGACCCGGGTAGTCCTTTAACTGTTGTAATACGCGCTCCGGGCATCGGGCCTTTTTTAGGAAGTTACGGATTTGGTGTCCGCAGTACTTTTCTGGGATATTTCATTCGTTTGGATGCCGGCTGGCCAATGAGCGGATTCTTCAATTCTACTCCTAAATACAATGTATCACTCGGCTTTGATTTTTAAAACAAACTCCTCTTTCTTAAAAGTCCGTTATATCCGATTCCTAAAACAAGACGTATAAAATACTTGCTCTTGTTATAATTTTGACTGAATCATGCACATGCGGCTTCTGATATTTTTCCTGTTATTGTTACTCTTGCATGGAGTAACAAGCGGTCAAAATATAATTATCCAGGGGCAAATCAAAGACAAACATACGGATGAACCAATTCCATTCGCAACCGTCATCTTTCAACGTACAGGCAAAGGTGTTATGGCAGACTCTTCAGGTAATTTCATCCTGAATATTTCAAACATCCTTAAAGAAGATTCGATCAACATACGATATATCGGTTATACTTCTAAAACCGTTGGTGTATATACAAATGCCGACAATAATATTTTTTTATCCGTATTGATGGAACGGGGAACCATTGAAAAAAATATAGTAATCCGTTCCAAATATGGTAAGGGATGGGTTTTGTGGAGAAAAACGGTAAAGCACAAGCCCTTAAATGACCGTTATCGTTTTGAAAATTTCGGATATGAGTTATACAACAAACTGGAAATTGACATCAACAGAATTAAGGCAGACAAACTGATGAATTTTCGTCTACTGAAACCCTTTGGTACAGTTATTGAAAAAACGATCGACAGTACCAGCGAAGAAAAACCATTCCTGCCGGTATTTCTGACAGAAACAATATCCGACTACTATTACCAGAAAGATCCGCTTCGACGGAGAGAAGAAATTAAAGCGAGTCGCACCTCGGGTATAAAAAATGAAAGTGTTCAGAAATTATTAGGCGGCATGGATCAGGTGGTGAACGTATACAATAATTTTATTTTGGTTTTTGACAAACGCTTTATCAGTCCGCTCGCAGATAACGGCGACGTATTTTATCATTATCGCCTTACTGATACACAGTATATCGGAAAGAAACGTTTTTTTCATTTAGTATTCACTCCCAAGCATAAAGGAGAAAATACATTTGAGGGTGATTGCTGGATTCACGATACCACCTATGCTGTTCAGAAAATGAATCTTAGCCTAGCGCGCGATGCGAATATCAACTACGTAGAAAAACTAAGTATGGTGCAGGAATATAAACTTGTCGACGACAGCACCTGGTTTTTATCAAAAGATAAATTTATTGTTGACATCGCTCCGGTAGGAAAAGAAAAATTTGGGGTAACTGGAAGAAAAACGACCACCTATAAAGAAATCAAAATCAACTCGGGAATAGTATGGGAAAGTCTTCGAAAAAATAAAAAGCTCGAAGAAACGGTTTTACTGAACGGTGCTTCGGAACAGGATGAAGATTACTGGAAGCAAACAAGGCATGAAGAACTCGACAAAAATGAAAAGGCTATTTATGCCATGATTGATACCTTGGAAAACATGCCTTTATTTAAGAAGTATAGTCAGACGATTCAGTTTCTGGCTACAGGATATAAGCCTTTAGGCAAACTGGAATACGGGCCCTGGTTCAATGTGATGAGCGCAAATATTGTAGAAGGTTTCCGAATACGCCTGGATCTAGGGACAAGCACTGACTTTAGTAAAAAATGGTGGTTGCGCGGATACCTCGCTTACGGTACACTTGATCAGAAATTTAAAGGCAGGGGAGAAATCACGTATTTATTCCGTAAAAATCCGCGTACAAGAATTTATGCTGCCTATGCAAACGACTATGATAACGGACAAGTTTATTATGACGAAGTAGGTACTGATAATATTTTTATGCTGGCAGCCAGAAAATCGGAAGTGCCGATAAAATTTCTGAAAGTAGAACAGCAGAGACTAGATTTTTTACACGAAACAAACAGTGGTTTTTCTTTCGAACTTAGTACAGCAAGAAGACAATTCACACCAATCAGAGCATTACCAGATAAATCTATATACGGAACCGGAAAAGGTGCCCCGCTTAATAATTTTGAAATCTCAGCAAAAATCCGATTTGCTTATCTAGAACGATTCCTTGAAGGTTCGTTTCTCCGAACAAGCCTTGGTAGTCCTTATCCCATTACTGAATTAAAGTATACAAAAGGAATATCCGGAATACTGAACAGCAATTACGACTATCACAAAATAACTGCTTCTGTACACGATTATCAGAAAATTGCACATTACGGAGAGCTATACTACAATATTTACGGAGGTAAAATCTGGGGTACGCTTCCGTTCATGTTACTTGAAATGCATCCGGGAAATGAAATTTATTACTACAATAAGTATGCGTTTAACCTGATGAACCGCTTTGAATTTTTAAGCGATGAATTTGCTGGTATTAATCTGGAACATAATATCGGGAATGGCATTTTCCGGTTACTCTCCCCCACCCGAAAACTGAAACTCCGTCAATTCTGGACGGCTAAGGTTTTATGGGGACAATTGAACCCGGCAAACAGATCCCTGAATCAGGTTGGAACAATTTTCAGTGACGGACATCGTTTTGAAACACTGAATGACCGTACATATATGGAACTGGGTACAGGAGTAGATAATATACTGCGCTTGCTTAGAATCGATTTTATATGGAGGGTGCTTCCGCTACCACAACCGGTTGAAGCCTATAAACGATTCGGAATATTCGGAAGCTTTCGATTGCAGTTTTAATCAGATCTGATTCAACACCGCAGTAATCACCTCACAGGCTTCTCGGATTTCAGTCTCCGAAATTGATAATGGTGGCGCAATACGCAAACAGTTTGGTGCAAATAAAAACCAGTCGGTCAGCACTCCTTTCTCTATACAGCAATCAATGACCTGTTTGCATTTCTCAAAAGAATCAAATTCGAGTGCCATCATCAGCCCACGTGAACGAACCGAAATAATCAAAGGATGCTGCAGTAATGAACGGAATAAGATTTCTTTCTCATGTACCTGATGAATAATTTCATCTTCCAGTAATACTTCCATGGCAGCCTTACCTGCTGCACAGCATACCGGATGCCCCCCAAACGTAGTAATATGCCCTAGTACGGGTTGATGAGTCAATTGATTCATTATTTTTTGATCAGCTATAAAGGCCCCTAATGGCATACCGCCACCCAGTGCTTTCCCCAGCAGCAGAATATCTGGAACAATATCAAACTGTTCAAAGGCCCACATAGTTCCGTTACGACCAAACCCGCATTGTATTTCGTCTAGTATTAAAAGCGAACCTGTTTCAGTGCATTTCTTCCTCAACGCTTTCATCCAGGAGCGTAATGGCGCATTTACTCCCGACTCGGCCTGGATGGTTTCAGCTATAACACTTGAAGTATGTTCAGTAATTAAATCAATTGATTCTGGTTGATTATAATTTGCATGAATAATTCCCGGCAAGAGCGGCCGAAAAGAATTTCTAAATGTTTCATCCCCTAAAATGCTTAAAGCTCCCTGAGTACTGCCATGATAACTTTTATTAAAAGCTAGAATATCCGTTCGACCTGTTACCCTTTTTGCAAGTTTCATGGCCCCTTCCGTAGCTTCCGTTCCGGAGTTTGTAAAATAAACACTGTTCAATGAGGCAGGAAGATGTTTTGTCAGCAATTCCGCATATTGTACTTGCGGTGATTGAATCAACTCTCCATAAACCATAAGGTGCAGAAAACGATCCAGCTGATGATGTATAGCCTGTATCACTTTAGGATGACGATGACCTGTCTGACTTACACTGATTCCTGCGATTAAATCAAGATAGGATTTCCCGGATATATCCCATAAGCGACACCCCTCAGCTTTAACAATCTCCAAAGCAAGGGGCGCCGAAGATGTTTGAGCAAGATGATTAAAAAATAATTCCCTTTGTGTCATAAGCAGATGAGTACGTAAAATTAAAGGAATATTAATCGGAGAAAATGAGATATTTGTCACAGCTTCAACAAATTATTTATGGCTCTGATATTACCGGTCGAAGACAAACAACCAATTTTTGGAAAGAACTGCTTCCTTGCTCCAAACTCCACGATCGTTGGCGATATTATTATGGGAGATGATTGCAGCGTTTGGTTTCAGGCTGTAGTACGGGGAGATGTAAACAGTATTCGAATTGGTAATAAAGTTAATATTCAGGACGGAGCAGTTCTCCATGCAACCTATCAGAAAACAAAAACTATCATTGGAAATAATGTAAGCATCGGACACAACGCTATCGTGCACGGATGTACTATTAATGATGACGTTCTCATTGGCATGGGAGCGATCGTCATGGACAATGCGGTAGTTCATTCTAATACGATCATCGCTGCAGGTGCCGTAGTACTGGAAGGTACAATCGTAGAAGCCGGAAGCATCTATGCAGGCGTGCCGGCAAAAAAAGTGAAGGATATCAGCGAAGAACTCATCAAAGGCGAGATTCAACGCATTGCAAATAATTATCTGCGTTATTCGAAGTGGTTTGAATCGGTTAGTGGTTAGCAGTTATGAACAGAAAATCAACAACTAACAACTGACAACAGCTAACTGCAAACAATCCCCTATTTTTGCCGCGTACTGGTTCACACAAGATGTGATGAAAAGGGAAGTCCGGTGTAAGTCCGGCGCTATCCCCGTAGCTGTAATCCCGATGCCGTTTCGGCCAGCTTTTGAACCACTAAATCCACTGTCTGGATGCATACAGACGGGAAGGATGTTCAGAAGCCGGGAAAGTCAGAAGACCTGCCAGCACAGAAACATTTATTTTGCTTTCGGGTGAAAAGCAGGAAATGCAGGATCTCCTTCTTCCTTCATTGGAAAATATTGCGGTCGTTCATTTCTCTTTTTAATCGGAAGCAGTCACCTTAAACCCCTTTTTCAACATGAAAAAGATACTGTTTTTTGTGGCTGCTGTCATTTTTTACAGCAGTCAACTCTTCGGGCAACAGGATTCATCCGTAAAAAATCTGGATGAAGTAATCGTAACTGCCAATCGGATTGAACAAAAGCAATCCCAGACAGGTAAAGTTGTAACGGTCATTGGAAAAGAACAACTGGAAAAAAGCCAGGGCCGTACGTTGTCGCAGCTGCTAAACGAACAAGCCGGCATCACCATCAATGGCGCGCTGAACAATGCAGGTACGGTGCAAACCGTGTATATGCGGGGTGCAAACAGCGGACGCGTACTGGTATTGTTAGATGGCATTCCTGTTGGAGATCCTTCTTTTATTAAT
>Ga0315902_10005310_pt1 | contig 18231 bp, 16 predicted proteins | sample LakEriMetagenome_9_FD_203523 | JGI IMG/M metagenome (GOLD analysis project Ga0315902, IMG submission 203523) | Freshwater fungal communities from buoy surface, Lake Erie, Ohio, United States - Buoy 12 MA117 | ecosystem: Environmental > Aquatic > Freshwater > Lake > Lake biofilm | place: USA... | reverse complement strand
ACGCCGCAGACGAAGGAGGTCTTCATCGCCAATCCGAACAATCCGACCGGCACGCTCGTCACGCAGGAGCAGATCGACCGCTTCATGGCCAAGGTGCCTGCGCATGTCGTCGTGGTGTTTGACGAGGCTTATTATGAGTTCCTCGACAATCCGCCGGACACCGTCAAATACGTCCGCGAAGGCCGCAACGTGGTCATCCTGCGCACCTTCTCGAAGATCCAGGGCCTCGCAGGCACGCGCGTCGGCTACGGCATCGCCAATAAGGAGCTCATCGACGTGCTCCAGCGCACGCGGCAGCCCTTCAACCTCAATTCCATCGCCCAAGCGGGCGCCTTGGCCGGATTGCTCGATGAAGAGCATCAGGCGAAGACCAAGCGCATCACCGACGAAGGCCGCGACTACCTGCAGAAGCAGTTTGGCGCGATGGGCCTCGAATACATCCCGAGCTACGCGAACTTCGTGCTCGTCAAAGTCGGCGATGGGAATGCGGTCTTCAAAGCGATGATGGACAAGGGTGTCATCGTCCGCGCCATGGCCGCCTACAAGTTGCCGGAGTGGGTGCGCATCAGCGTGGGCACCATGCCGCAGAATGAGACGTGCATTGCCGCGCTGAAGCAGGTGCTCGGGAAATAATCTCGATCACAGCCCCATCACCCCGATCATCGCTAGACAGTCGAGGATCACGATTTCACCGCGCTCCATAAGGGCGCGGACTTCTGCGCGGGTGTGAAACTCGACCTGCATCTCCTCCGTGTCATCCACAGCGGCGTCTTGGGCTTTGGTGAGGCCTTTGGCGTGAATGAAGTGCGCATGGCCGCAGCCGTAATTTCCATGCACGACGGATTTGGCCATCACACGCCATTCGCGGGCGGTGTAGCCGGTTTCCTCTAGTAGCTCGCGTTTTGCGGCCTCTAGCGGGTCTTCGTTTTCGCCGATGCAGCCGCCGGGGAAGATCAGCGTGGTGTCCTTCACGCCCTGCTTGTAAATGCGAGCCAGCAGAAAGCGCCCATCATCGGTCTCCGCACACAGCAGGGCGTAGTCACTCATCCACACCCGATGGAAGTCCGGGATCACGCGTCCGCTCGGTAGCTCGATCTCATCACGCGAAACCTCCAGAAAAGGACGGGCAGCGTAGGCGATGGTGGATGATTGGGTGATCCAGGGAGACATGGTGGAGAAATGACAAATGACGAAATCCGAATGACGAATTAGAACCAAAAGGCCCGTTCAACAACCACCATGCGCTGCCGACTTCTCATTCTCTCTCTGCCCTTTGCCCTTTGTTCTTCTCTGCTGGCTGAAAACTGGCCGCAGTGGCGCGGGCCGCGTCTGGATGGCACCTCGCAGGACACGGGTTTTCCGACCACGGCGGATCAAAATGTGACGTGGAAGGTGGAGTTGCCCGGCAGCGGCCACGCGTCGCCGATTGTGTGGGAAGATCGCATTTTCAATGTCGCGGCACTCGCGGAAAATGAGGAGCGCGTGCTGCTTTGTCATGAGCGCAGCAGTGGAAAGCTGCTGTGGCAGTCCACCGTGCTCAAAGCGCCACCGGAGGGCATTCACAAGCTCAACAGCCTCGCCTCCAGCACACCCGCGACGGATGGGAAAAGCATCTTCACTGCCTTCCTCGACAACACGCCCACCGAGGCCACGCGCAAGGCCAACGAAGGCCGCACCATCCCGAAAGGCGAAGTGCCAAAGGGCACCGTGGTCATCTCCGCGCACGATTTCAGCGGCAAAGCGCTCTGGCAGGTGCGCCCGGGCCTTTTCTCCAGCAAACACGGCTTTTGCTCCAGCCCCATCGTGTTTGAAGACAAGGTCATCGTGAACTGCGATCACGATGGCGACGGATACATCGTCGCCTTGTCCAAAACGGACGGCAAAGAGCTCTGGCGCATCGAACGGCCAAATAAAACGCGCAGCTACTGTGTGCCGCTCATTCGCGACATCGGGGGCCGCACCCAGATGGTGCTCAGCGGCACGATGTGCGTCACCAGCTACGACCCGCGCACTGGCAAGCTCCTGTGGATCATCGACGGCCCCACCGAGCAATTTGTGGCCTCCATCGTGCACAGTGAGAAGACGGGACTGCTCTACATGACCGGCGGCTTCCCGGAGCACCATCTCCTCGCCATCAAGCCCGACGGCAGCGGCAACGTCACCGACACGCACATCGCCTGGCGCACCAACAAAGGCGTGGCGTATGTCCCATCGCCCATCATCGAAAAGGATCACCTCCTCATCGTTTCCGACAGCGGCGTGGCGCACTGCTTTGACGCCAAAAGCGGCGAAATCGCCTGGGAAGAGCGCCTGCGCGAACATCACGCCAGCCTCACCAGCGCCGAAGGCCGCGTCTATTTCGTAAACGACTTCGGCATCCTCCGCGCCGTGAAACCCGGCTCGAAATACGACCTCGTTGCCGAAAGCGAACTCGGCGAAAAGGTCTTCGCCAGCCCCGCACTCAGCGAAGGCCAGATTTTTGTGCGCGGCGACAAATCGCTGATCTGCCTCGGCAAACGTGGAGCCAAGACCGCTGCAAAATGACGAATGAGTCAATCCGAAGAGGTAGTCGGACGCTCGTAAAGAAGCGGCTTGACCATGAAATACGAATTGGATAGCCTCCAAGCATGATCAATACGCGCACGCCTCTTCGTCAGAGAGCCCTCAAGCTTCCTGCCAAAAAACGAATGAGCTTGGCGGTGCTGTTATTGGAAAGTCTGGAGGGACAGGCGGATGATTCGACTTTGCTCAAAGAACTCAAAAAACGTTCAGCGGAACTGCACAGCGGGATGGTCAAGGGGTTGACGACGGAGCAAGCGTATGGGTTTTCGCTTTGAGTTGATCCATCATCCCCAAGTGTCGGCTGACTTCCAGCAGTCGAAGTCCTACTTTGCTGAGATCGACGAGGATTTGGCCCAGCTATTTCAGGCTGACTTTCAGGCGGCTTTGAGAGGGATCGCAACAGGCAGGGAAAAGGGACTGTTATTCGCCAAGGGGCAAACCATCCGTTGGGTGAAGCTGGCTCGCTTTTCACACAAAGTCTTTTTCGAGCATGCCAGCCCTTCGAAATGCTTCATTTTAGGCCTCATCAGTGGTCGGCGGCATCCGACACGCATCCGCCTCATGTTGAGTCGTCGCCGTTCCAAATAGCCATTCGTCATTCTACATTCCTCATCCGTCATCGCTTATGTCTCGCCTCTCCCTCCGCGACTTCGCCATCCCGCTCGCCTTACTGGGCGTGATGGTGTTTTTTGGAGTTGCCGCGCCGGAGTTTTTGAGCGCGCGAAATCTGAGCAACCTCATGGTGGAGCTCTCCATCACCGCCACGCTGGCGATGGGCATGCTGATCATCATTCTGCCGGGGCACATCGATCTCTCGGCGGGCAGCGGGGTCGGTTTGCTGGGCGGTGTGGCCAGCGTGCTCGTGTTTCATCAAGCCTGGCCCGCGCCGCTCGCGCTGGCGGCCGGATTGCTCTGCGGCGTGCTGATCTGGCTGGCGATGGGAGCGTTCATTGTGCGGGAAAACATGCCCAGTTTCATCGTCACGCTGGGGGCGCTGCTCATTTTCAAAGGGCTCTTCTGGAAGGTGATCGAGAATGCCACCGTGCCGGTCGTTACCGGAGGCCAGACCAATGCTTACTCGCTGCTGACGACCTATTATCTGCCCGCCAACCTCGGCTGGGTGCTCGCGGCGCTCCTGGTCTTGGCCTTGATCGTGAGCAGTGGCATCACGCTGCGACAAAGGCGTGCGCATGGCTTTGATGTGGAGAGCACCGAGGCGCGTTTCCTGCGCATCTTCATCGCCGCGCAGGCTTTGGCGTTGTTTGTCATCGTCACTGGGCAGTTCCGCGGCATACCGCTGCCCTCGCTCATCCTTGGTGCGGTGACGTTTGCGGTTTACGTGCTCACCCAACACACGGCGCTCGGGCGGCATTTGTATGCCATCGGCGGGAACGCGGAGGCGGCGTTCGTCTCCGGTGTGCCGGTCAAAAAGGCTGTCATTTCGGCCTTTGCGTGCATGGGCGGCATCGTGGCGCTCACGGGCTTCATGCAAACGGCCTACGCGGGTGCCTCCACGACCACGGTGGGCGAATTGATGGAGCTCGATGCCGTCGCCGCCTGTGTGATCGGCGGTGTCAGCCTGCGCGGGGGACGTGGTGGCGTGCTCGGCGTGCTGCTCGGGGCGATGATCATGACCGCGCTCATGAATGGCATGACGCTCATGTCTGTGCCGCCTGAGGATAAATTCATCGCCCGTGGAGCCGTGCTGATCCTGGCCGTGTGGATGGACATGAGGCTGAGCCGCTCGGCGAAATGACGAATGATGAATTCCGAATGACGAATTCGGCATTCAGCCTTCGACATTCATTCGTCATTCTCCATTCTGCCTTCGTCATTCCTCCCCGCATGTCCGCCGCCAAAGCTCTCCTCCGCGACCATTTGCTTCATCGACAGATGAAAGGTGAAACGCATGTGCTGCTGCGTCCGGGTGTTTTGGGCGTGGCGCGTGGATCGCCGCAAACGCCTGTGAAGGCCGTTTCAGAGCCGGAGATGCCGAAAAGGCTCGAAACGGCTCCTTCAGTCGGGACGCGGCCGATTCTCGAAAAAGCACCGGAAGCGGCCAGACCGCCCGCAGAGCTGATTTCGGTCGCTGGCAGCACGAATGCCGAAAAAATCGCCGCTTTGGCCGCTATGGCGGAAAATTGGGAACCCGTGAAGAGGCTCGGTTCGCTGCGGCAGACGATGGTTTTTTCCGTGGGCGATCCGAACGCGAAATTCATGCTCATTGGCGAGGCTCCCGGCTCTGAAGAGGAGCGTCAGCGCGAGCCTTTCGTCGGTCCGGCCGGCCAGAAGCTCACCGGCATTCTCAAAGCGATGGGATTTGAGCGCTCGCAGGTTTACATCAGCAACATCTGCAAATTCCGCCCCGCGATGGAGAACCAGGGCAGCGCAAACCGCGCGCCGACGCCGGATGAAATGGCCGCGTGCCTGCCCTTCGTGCTCACGGAGATCGACATCATCCGCCCGCAGGTCATCGTCGCCCTTGGCGGCACGGCGGCGAAGGGACTCGGCTTTGAAGGCAGCGTGAACCGCCTGCGCGGCCGCTTTCACGATTTCCACGGCACGCCGGTCATGATCACCTTTCATCCCAGCTTCATCCTTCGAGAGGAAAAGATGAACGGCGGCCTGCTCACGAAGCGCCAGGTGTGGGAGGACATGCTCCAAATCATGGAAAAAATCGGCCTGCCCATCAGTGAAAAGCAGCGCGGCTTCTTCAAGACGAAGTGACCGCTAGTGAGGGCACTCAGCTCTGAAAGTAAGGCTTCAGCTCTGCTTCGAAATGCTGAATGGCATACTTGATCGGAAGAGGCTGCATTTCCGCTTTCTCACGGTGTGGCATACTTTTGACAATTGGCACTGGAATAAAGAATGCGGTGATCGCGATCTTCCAAAGTAAGTGCATTGAACCAAATGGTGGGAGGAACATCAGGAACTCCGCTCTTGAACGGCAGTGGCAGGCCTGGATCTGAACTCAAAAGATCATCAAGTGTTCCTACGCTGATTAGGACGCTACCCACGAAAACATAGTGGTGGCCGGTTAACGTGCTCCCATCAGGAAACAGCCACTTTTCGACGGTTCCTCCCCAACCGTTTCTCAAACCCAAGGGAAATCGTTCCGAAGACGTGTTGTTCAAGCCGCATACCTCAATCAATGCGATTCGCCGAACGGGCAGGTCAGCTCCAAGAACTCGGAGCTTTGCAAGCAATTGGTGATCTCGTTTTGGCGCGGCACAACAGCCTGCGCAGACAACAACCGCCAGTAGCGCAAATCGTGACCAAGCTCGCCTCTGATTCATGCCTGGGTTTTGAAATACCCACCAAGCTCAGCTTCGAAGTGCTGGATGGCATTTTTGATCGGCAACGGCACGCCACCGCCGAGGGCGCAGAGGGAAGTCTGCTCCATCGTGTCGAGCAGGTCGGTGATGAGTTCGCGGTCTATCTTGTAGCTGGTGTCGGCGCGGGCTTTGGCGATGAGTTCCTTGCCGCGGGTACTGCCGAGGCGGCAGGGGAAGCATTTGCCGCAGCTTTCGTCGGCGGTGAACTGGAAGAGGTGCTGGATGTATTCGATCATCGGCATCGACTCCGGGATGCTCACGACGCCAGCGTGGCCGAGCAGGAAGCCGGCTTTCTTGAAGCTTTCGAAATCGACGGTGAGTTGGGCAATGTGGCTCATCGGAATGAGACCGCCGAGCGGGCCGCCGATCTGAATGGCTTTGATCTTCGATTTGAAGCCACCGGCGAGGTCGATGACGGTTTGCAGCGGCGTGCCCATGGCGACTTCGTAGATGCCGGGCTTCACGAAATGGCTGTCGAGCGAGAGCAGTTTTGGGCCGCTGGATTGCGGGGTGCCGATCTGCGCATAGCCTTTGCCGCCGAGCGTGAGGATGGCGCGGAGGTTGGCGAAGGTTTCGACGTTGTTGACGATGGTGGGCTTGCGGTAGAGACCTTCATTCACCGGGAAGGGCGGACGCGTGCGCACTTCCGGGCGCAGGCCTTCGATGCTGGCGAGCAACGCGGTTTCCTCGCCGCAGATGTAGGCTCCGGCGCCTTTGATGGTCTTCAGCACGAAGTTGAAGCCTGTGCCGAGGATGTTCTGACCGAGCAAACCGGCGGTGTGCAGGTCGGCGATGGCTTGATTCACGATGGTGACGCTGTCGGGATACTCAGCACGGATGTAGAGCACGCCGGTTTCAGCCCCAGCATACCAACCGGCGACCATCATGCCAAGCAGCACGCTGTGCGGCTGCTTCTCCATGAGGTATTTGTCGATGTAGGCACCGGGATCGCCTTCGTCGGCATTGCAGACGACGTATTTGACCGCGCCCTCGGCGGCACGGCAGCCAGCCCATTTGATGGAAAGCGGGAAACCCGCGCCACCGCGTCCGCGCAGGCCGCTATCCTTCAATTCGGTGGCGAGAGCGTCGCGAGTGCCTTCGGTGATCAGCTTCTTGAAGGGCGCGTAGTAGTCTTCGATGCCTTCAAACTTTGCGGTCAAAATCGCGGGCTGGAGGTGCGAGACGACGGCGTAGCGATCTTCGCTATCGCCGCTGCCAGTTTTGAAAAGATCGCTCAAAGCGGCGTCGGACTGGCCGGAGTAGTTTTTGCCTTGGTATTGCAGCGCCGCGCCTTCGTGGCAGCGACCGAGGCAGCAGATGTGGCCGATCTCTTCTTTGGCAAAGTGGCCTTCCAGTGTGTGATGCAGCTTGTCCTGCGTGCCTGCGCACAAACAGGCGCTGCCGTTGCAAACGAAGACTTTTTTGCCCTCGTTTTCCTTCTTCATGAAGTCGTAGAAGGACACCGCGCCGAGCGTAATGGCATCGCCAAAGAGGTGATCCTGGCCCATTTGGCGGACGAGGTCGTTCTTTTCGGCGGTGCCGTGTTTTTCGGCGGCATCGACCATGCGTTCGAAGACGTTTTTTTCGATGCCTTTGCGGAAGGAGAGGGCGCTGAGGTTTTTGGACATGCAGTAGAGGGTGCAGATATACGAGGAGTCGCGAACTTTTGCACGACTGAAATGAATCCTTCCATGCTCTGCGTATAGGATTATCCGCTCATGTCCGACTCCCCGAATCCCGCCGCTGCTCCATCCGCCTATCCCTCGCCCACGCCTTCCACCGCGCCGTGGTGGCAAACGGAAGACTGGAAGGCCGTTTTCGCGGCGCTGCCGATTTTGATCGCGGTGGCCTCGGGCTGGGTGCCGGTGCTGTGGATGATGTTTGCGCTCTTCATCGTGCTTTCGGCACTGTTTTTGGGCAAAGAGGTCATCCTGGGCTCCATCGTCGTTTTGGGCCTCGCGTGGGGAGCGCAGGAGATCGCGGCCATTTCGAGCGTGAAGGCCTGGGGGCTCGAATACGTCGTGTTTTCGCTCAGTTTGGGCCTGCTGTGGAGTCACACACTGCCGGTGCCGGAGTGGCTGCGTGCGGCGGTGCGGACGGAGTTTTTCATCAAGGTGGGCATTGTGCTGCTGGGGGCCACAATTTTGCTTCAAGAGATGCTGAAGGCAGGTGTTCCCGGCCTCATTCAAGGGGCGCTGGTCATACCGGTGGTGTGGTATGCGTGCTTCTTCATCGCCCGGAAGCTGAAGGTGGATGACGAGTTCGCCGTGATGCTTTCCACCGCGGTGTCGATCTGCGGCGTGTCCGCCGCCATCGCCGCCTGCGGAGCCATTCAAGGAGATCGGAAGAAACTCAGCTATGTGACCTCCATCGTGCTGCTGTGTGCGGTGCCGATGATGATCATCATGCCGGTCGTCATTCAAAAAATGGGCCTCAGCGAAGCGGTGGGAGGTGCCTGGCTCGGCGGCACGCTGGACACCAGTGGCTCCGTCGCTGCCGCTACGGAACAGGTTGGCAAGGAGGCCACGAAGATCGGTGTGATCGTCAAACTCAGTCAAAACGTGCTCATCGGCGTCGCCGCCTTCATTTTGAGCGTGTGGTGGAGCATGCGTGGCAGTGCCGCTGGAGGTCAAAAAGTCTCCGCGAAGGTGATTTGGGAACGCTTTCCGAAATTCGTGATCGGCTTCGTGCTGGCCTCCATCGTGTTTTCTTACTTCGTGCCAGCCGAGGCAGCCACGGCGGCCAGTAAGCCATTGAAGGCCATCCGTGAAATCTGGTTCGCCGCTGCCTTCGTCTGCATCGGCCTCGAAACGCGCCTCGGCGAGCTCTTCAAGCTCGGTGGCGGTCGCCCGGCATTGGCGTTTCTTGGCGGGCAGGTCTTCAACATCGGCTGGACGCTGGTGCTGGCACTTTGGCTGTTTGGGAAGTGAGATGGGCTAGACCGGCACTGCGCCTTTGCACTCCGGGTAGCCCGTGCAGCCCCAGAACTGGGTTCCGGCTTTTTTGCCTTGGCGGGCGGTGCGAAGAGTCATGAGTTTTCCGCATTGAGGGCAGTGCGGGAAATTTTGATCGGTCGGATCGGACCGATCTTTTATTTTCCAAAGCACTGCACGCGCCCATCCATCGTGCTCACATACACACGACCTTGGGCCACGGTAATGCCGTCCCACACTGGAGGAGACGTGAGTTCGAGGCCAGTGGATTGTTCGCCGGTTTCGGTGTTCACGGCCCACATTTTGGCGCCGCGGCGGCCTTCGAGGGCTTCGTTTTGTTCGTTGAGTTCTTGGAGGATGGCGGGGTCTCTGGCGGCGAGGCGTTCGAAGGCGTATTCTTCGTCGATGGTATCAGGAGCACCGCTGACGAGGACGGTTTTTCCGGCCAAGGCCATGCTGCGGGCGACGATGGGGACGAAGCGGTCCCAGGTGTGTTTGACGAAGCTGCCGGCTTTGTCGCCACCTTTTCCGCCTTTGCCTGCGGCGGGTTTGAACCACAGGGCGGCTCCGACTTTGCCTTTGCCGGTTTCGACACCGGCGCCGATGCCGTGGGCGGCGTTGGCAGAGCTGTCGCGGCTGTCGCCGTTGTCGAAATTGCAGATGAGGACGGCATCAGCGGGTTTGGAGTCGGGGGCTTCAAAACGCTGCTGCACTTCGGCAGGCGTGAGGGCTTTATGATAGAGGGCGAACTGGTCGAGCAGGCCGCTGAAACCTCCGGCGCTGCCTTCGGCGGCTCCTTCACCGTTGCCGAGATACATCGGGCGGGCGGGTTTGCCGGGGAGGAGTTCGCTGTTGCCTTCGGCGACGAGTTTTCCGTCGATGTAGAGGCTCAATTTCTTATCGGCGGCCAAGGTGCCGACGAGGTGGTGCCAGCCTTCGGTCAGCGCCTCGGCGGAGACGATGGTGACGAGTTTGCTGTCGCTGCGGATGTGGAGCTGCGGCTTCTTTTCACGAATGTCGAGCGCGATGCCCTGCTGCGGGCCGCCGTGGTGCAAAACGGTTCCGTTGGGGGAATCCGGCAGCACCCAAGCTTCGACGGTGAGGGCGGTTTTGGCAGGATCGAGCGCTTCTGCGTCGGGGAAGAGCACAGAGCCGGGGATGGGCGCATTGGCGGCCACGGCGGGTGCGGCCTTGCCCTTGCCCTTCTTTTTGCCATCGCCCTTTTTCGCGCCTTTGCTCTCTTTGATGAGTGCTGGAGGCTGAGCGGTGAGAGGCTGACCATCAGGGCCGAGGACGAGGCTGTTGCCCTTGCGCTCGGTGGTGGCTCCATCGGTGGTGAAGGACTCTTCCGGCGGTGACTTCGGCGTGGAGAAGAGCGTGTACTCCATGGTGGTGGTCCACTTGTAATACTGAGCCTCGCGACCATACGAGTAGACGTTTTTGTCGTCGTGAACGAGGATGCGGCCCGCGGGGGCATACTTCCCGGCTTGATAATAACCGCCGTGACCTCCGGCGAAGCTCTTGCCATAGACCCAGTAGCTGCGGTGGAAGTTTGAGTCGTCGAGGAAGCCCATGGGGGCAAAAAGATGAGCGCCCTCGCCTTTGTGGGCACCGCCTTGTTTGTCGAAATCACCGCTGACAGGGCCGACTTCGACGCGTTTGCCGTCTTCGATGATTTTTTGCGTGCGGAGGTAGGTCCACTTGCCGTCGCTGCTGAGGATGTCGTTGAGGGCGACGGGCATTTGCAGCGTCTTGTGGCGATCATTGAGATCGCCGCCGGTATCGGGGTCTCTGTCGTCGTAGTTTTGCTTCACACGCATCTCACCGGTTTTCGCGTCGAGTCGGTAGAACCACAGGCCGCCATCAAGGAAGCAGGAGTGACCGGCGATGCAGCTCACGAGGCCGTTTTCGACCAACACGCTGCCGTGCACAGGCCAGACGCTTTCCATCATTTCCCAGGCTCCATGGCTGAGCATGACGGGCGCGGCCTGGAACTTCCAAACGAGCGCTCCATCCGTGGCGCGCACGCAATAAACCTGGCCGTCTTTGCCCCCGAAGAACACGCGGCCTTTCCAGTAGGTGGGCGGTGAGTCGATGCGGCCTCCGGCGATGAAATGCCACGCGGGTTTGCCGGTGGCGGCGTCAAAGGCATGCAGCGTGTGCTTATCGACCTCGCTGACAAAGGTAAGGCCAGCGGCGGTGGTGGTGGTGCTGAGCGGAGGCGTGAGTTTGACCTCCCAGGCCATGCCGAGATCCTTTTTGAGATCGCTCTTTGCGGCGCCGCTGCGGGCGTTGTCGCTGCGGTAGGTGGGCCAGTCTTCGCTGCTGGCTTCTTTTTCGTCGATGGCATCGGCATAGGCGGGGCCTTTGACGAGACGTTGATCATCCGGGGTATTTGCAGGCATCGGGTAACGCGGGGCGCTGGCCATGACGGCCATGCCATCGAGTTTGGCCTCGGGGTAACAGGCGCAGTTGTGGGGTCCGGCATAGGTCAGGCCGTTCGCGGGCATCACGCCGTAGAGACAAGCACCACGCACCCAGTGATTGAGGTCCCAGTGCTGCTTTTCCATATCGACATACTCGATGCCGGTGCGGCTGGGGATGATGTATTTCTCCGTCGCTTTGCCCATGTAGCAGCGGTGATGGAACCAGTAGGTGCCCTCCGGCACGTCGGGGAAGAAGCTCTTCTTTTTCTCGCCGGTGAGCGGATCAAAGCCACGATACTCACCGCTCTGATTGCCATTCATGTTGCCGGAATTCCATACGAGGCCCTGGGCGACGATGACGTCCTCCAAGCTGCGGTAGCCGCTCTTTTCATGCGGCGCGGTCCAGATGTCTTTGCCCGTTTCGGCGTTCATGCCCTTCATAGCGCCATCGCCACCGGCGTAGATGATCACATCCTTATGAAGGAGGATGCGCGGGGCGAAATTGAACTCATAAAGCTGGCGGCGCTTGGTGGGATCGGTGGTGAATTTCACCTCGCCGGTCTTCACGTCGCGGGCGGCGATGCCATCGCCATTGTAATAGACGAGGCGTTTGTCATCAATGGCCAGCGTGACCGGCGCGATGCGGTCCTCCTGCTGCCAGAGCGTCTTGCCGCTCTCGGCGTCGATGGCGAGCAAGTTGCGCGGTTTGCCATCCCAATTGAACTCGGTGGTGACTCGCTGCTGATCGCTCTGCGCTTTCACGGCGAAGTCTTTGTTCAGCACCCACGGCTCCTTGTTCACGAGAGCGAAGATGGTGCCGTTGCGCATGATGAGCTCTTCCGCGCCTTTGGTTTGCTCATACACGCGGATGACCTTGCCGGTGGCTCCATCGAGGCAGGAAATCGGGTCCGCGATGCCCATGGTGACATACACCTTGTCGCCAATCGCCACGATGCGACGCGTGAGCTGCGTGGGGCCGGACTTCAACGGCCAAAGGTGCGTGCTCCACTCCGGGATCGGCTTTTTCCAAAGCACCGTGCCATTGAAGGCATCGCGAGCGATGAGCATGAACTTCGCTGGCATCAGGATCGAGATGCGGCTGCCCTCGTCGATGATGTAATAGATGCGACCACCCGCCGAGACCTTCGCGCTCACCGAAGACATGCGGTCGTGATGCCGACTCCAGCGCGGATTTCCCACCCACTGCATCCGCGATGGCGGCCCGACGAGCATGTCCTTCGACGTGGGGTTCCCCTTCGAATCGTAAGCATAGTGCGTCCACTCATCCATGTCCTTCGGCCACGCCTTCGTAATCTTTTCCCAAGCACCGCCCTTTTTCACCATCGCCACGCCCAGCGGCGTCAGCACGCGGTCGATCTCCTCTTTGGAAACGGCGGCCGCGTCCTCGACGACGAGCAGGTTCACATAATTCTCGATGTAGGGCAGGTGCTGGCCGTTCCAGGCCTCGATGGCCACCGCGCCGTAAGCACCCGTTTTGGAAATGGATTCGCGGATGGTCTCCAGTGCGCCCGTGTTCGTGGTGAGGCCCTGGACTTGGTAGGAATCGTTCGCGCGCAGTTTTTGCGTCACCGTGCCATCACCGCAGCCGACATGCACCACGATGCCGCCTTTCACGCCGGACTGGGCGAGGATATCTGACGCCTCGTCAGCGAAGAGCGGTGAGCAGAGGGCGGTAAACAGGGAGGCGAAGGCAGCGGCGCGTTTCATGGGGCGGCGATAACGCCGCGGGGCAGGGGAGCTTTCAGCGGATGTGAGAAGCGGGCCGTCCCGGCGAAAACAAAAGCCTGCCCGGCCTTTCGGACCGGGCAGGCAATCATCAAGCGGCTGGCGCGGACTATTGTTTGCTCGAGCGCTCCTCGTCCTCACGGGCGAGGTCTTCGGTCGATTTCTCCGAGGCTGGCTTCGGTGGCAGATCGTCATCCTCCGGCATCACGGAGCTTTGGTCCTCACCTTGGTTAGACTCCCAGTCATCCACGGCGGCGACATCTGGATTCTTCTCGACCTCAGGCGGCGGCGCGGATGGCGTGGCGGCGGGTTTTTGATATTCGTCCTTCAAATCGTCGTCCGAGTCGTCGGAGGTGGACCAAGGGTTGTAGTCCTCGTTGTCCCAGTCATCTTTGACCTTTTCGAGCTCCTTCTCGTCCTTCTCGATCTGGGCGTAATACTCGGGATAGGCCTCGCGGTCCTTCTTCTCGATCATTTTTGCCAGGAAGATGCAGATCTCATACAGGATGTAGAGCGGGCCCGCCATGATGAGCATCGTTCCGGGGTCAGGCGTCGGCGTGACGACCGCGGCAAAGATCGCGATGACCACGATGGCGTAGCGCCGTGTGGTGCTCATGAGCTTGTAGTTGAGGAAGTCCAGCTTCACCAGGCCCATGACGACGACTGGGAGCTCAAACGCGACGCCAAACAGCAGCACAAAGCGCGAAGCGAACTTCGTGTACTCATTCACGCGCCAGACATTGGAAAAGCCGAGTTGCTGGTTGAAGGTGTAAAAGAAATCCAACGCACGCGGCAGAACGACGAAGTAAGCGAATGAAACACCTGTCAGGAAAAGCCCCGCACCGATGGCGAGGGCTGGCCAGAGGACTTTTTTCTCCTCCGCCTTCAATCCTGGTAGGATGAACTGGAGGATGAAGTACATCAGCAGCGGAAAAGACAGGATGACCGCCGTGGTGAGCGTGAGATTCATCGCCATCATGAAGCCCTCGGTCGGCGAGAGGATCTGCATCATCGCCTGCAGTTCATCCTGGGTCTTCACGATGCCGGAAATCCACAAGGGCTTCAGGATGACGGCAAAGATCCAGTCGTAGAAGCAAAACGCGAGGATCATGGTCACCAGCAGCGTGGTGACGATGCGCACGATCATCGTGCGCAGGTCTTCGAGATGGTCGAGGAAGGGCTTTTCCTGGTCGGTGTCACCGGACAGGTTCAGCGCGACCTTTTCGCGAACGGAGAATACTTTTTTGAGGATGCCTTGCCACATGGGGAGGATTTGGGGGACGGAGAGCTAGCGATGAATTGAATCAAAGCAAACCCTTGGCCGCCATCCGCGCGTAAAGGGCTAGGCTCAGGGCGTTGGTGATCTCGTTTTCCGCGATCATCCGACGCAGCTCTCCTGAACTGACCAGACGCACGGAGCTGATGTGCTCGCTGCCCTCCGGGTGAGGCTGGCGCACGACGCACACGGGTTCCGCGTGGAAAAGGTAAACGTGCTCGCTGGTGAATCCTTGCGAGGGAAAAAACCAGCCCAGCGGCTCCAGCCGGCCCTTTCCGGGCTCCAGTTCCAGTCCGGCCTCCTCGCTCAGCTCGTTCAGCGCGGTGGTGGCGATGCTTTCACAGCTCACCGCACCGTCCACCTGCCCAGCGGGGAATTCCCAGCAGGTCTGCCGCACGGGCAGCCGCTCCTGCGAAATGAGCACCCAGCGCCCGTCCGCCAGCCGCGGGGCGATGGCCACGGCCGGTTTGCGCTCCACCACCAGCCAAGGCACGTCCTTGTCCGGCCGACCGGGGGTGCGGTAGTGGTTCAAATCGACGCTGACATGCGGATTGTCGAATTTCCGCTCGCTGCGCACGATCTGCCACGCGGGATCGGCCTCGGGGTCGTAAAGCGGGAAATTCATGGCACACGGATTTCCAGCCATTGCGCGTCTGCGGAGGCGTTTTCGACGCGGCGGGCCGTTTCAGGCATCGCGGCGGGCAAAAGGGCAAAATCGCCTGCGCGGAAGGTTTCGCCCGCGAGGTCGATTTGGCCCCGCGTGACGGCGAGAGTGAGATTTTCGCCCGTGCGGCCAATTTGAGCGTGTGCGGAGACGAGTTTCACCTCGAAATGCTCGCACGAGGCCAGCGTGCCGTCGGCATCGGGTGTCTGCATCGCGGGCTCGAAGTCAGTGAAGTCGATGCTGGCGAGCGATTCGGCGATGTGGAGCGCGCGCGGCTTTCCATCGAGGCCGACGCGGTTCCAATCAAACACGCGGTAGGTGGTGTCGCTGTTTTGCTGGATCTCGTAGATGAGCAATCCCGCGCCGATGGCGTGAATGCGGCCGCTGGGGATGAAAAGACAGTCGCCCGTGCGCGGATGCAGCACGTGCACCACCTCGGCCAGCGTGCCGTTTGCCAGCGCGGCCTCGAAATCGGCATGCGTGACGCCTTTTTTGAGCCCGGCGTAGATTTTCGCACCCGGATCGGCATGCGCGATGAACCACATCTCCGTCTTCGGCTCGCCACCGAGCTGTGGCGCGATGTTGGCAGGCGGATGCACTTGGATCGAGAGATCATCGCAGGCATCGAGGATCTTCATCAGCAGCGGAAAACTCGGCGAAGCGCTCTGCATGGCTCCAAACACCTCGGCGCGATGGTTTTGCCAGAGATCGTTCAGCGTGAGGCCTTCAGGCGTGGTGCTCATCGCCTCCGCGCGGTCGCTGACTTCCCAGGATTCGCCGAAGGGCGTCGTCGCATCGGGCAAATGGCGGCCGAGCAGGGTTTGCAGGCGGCGTCCGCCCCAGACGCGGGATTGATAATGCGGAGCGAAACAGATCGGGCGGTCGAAAGTCATGAGTATCCTTCCAAACGCTCGATTCAGCCCACGGCCATCAAATAGAAGTAAAACACCGGCGCGGTGAAGATGAGGCTATCCGTCAGATCAAGGATGCCGCCGATGCCGGGCAGCGTGTGGCCGCTGTCCTTGATGGCGGTGCAGCGTTTCAGCACGGACTCCGCCAGATCACCCACCACCGCCACCACGCACAGCACGGGCGCGATGAGCAGCGCATGCGTCCAGGTCAGCGGCGCGAGCTTTTCCGGCATGATGGCCATCAAAACGGCCGCTGCGGTGAAACTGCCGAGAAACGCGCCCACCAAGCCTTCCCACGATTTCGCCGGGCTGATGTGCGGGATCATTTTGTGCCGTCCAAACAGCACGCCGACCGCGTAGGCGCCCATGTCGCTGAATTTCGTCACCATGATGAGAAACAGCGCGTGGGGCATGCCGGTCATGCCCTGGCCGGTGGAGCGGAAATACATCAAGCGGAGCACAAAGCCGAAAAACACCACCGCATACACGCCGCCAAAGATCGTGATGAAGATGCGCTGCAGCGTGTGCATGCCATCAAGGCTCTTGCGCAGGCAAATGAGGAAGGAACCATGCACCACGAGCACCAGCGCGCCGAGATCCAGCCACAGCGGCGGCTCCGTGTGGTGCTTCATCGTCCAAAAGCCGGCCACAGACCACCAGCCGAGCGCCACCAAGCCGAGCAGCGCATCGTAGAGCCCCATCCCGCCCGCGCAGCGTGTGAGGCGCGCGTATTCCGCCACGCCCGCCAGCCCGAGGAAGGCGCACACGCTGAGGACGAGCCACTCTTTTTGAGACACAAAGGCCACCACGATCACCGTCCACAGAATCACCGTCGAAATGAGCCGCGACGCGAAGACACGCCGCCGACTTGGCGTCACGGGCTTGGCTGGGAGGTCGGTTTCGGGCATCAGGTTGGAAAGGCGGGCCATTTAGAGCGCATCGCCCCGCCTTGGGCAATGGAGATATTCACTCTTGGCAGCGCGCCCGGTCGCGCGCACATTTTCGGCATGGCAGCTTACATGATCCGCAGCGGGGACACGCCCATGGGCATCGCGCGCAACCACGGGATGAGCTTTGATGAGTTCAAAGCGATGAATCCCGGCCTTTGCAATGCCCAGAACCAGTGCCGCGTGCTTTTCCCCGGCCAGGTCGTCCAGGTGCGCGGAGGCGCGGCCGCCCAGCCCGCGCAACCCGTGGCCCAGCCTGTGCGCCCGGTCACGCAGGCCGCCGGATTCGCCCCGCAGGCACCGCCATGGATGGAGGTGGCCCTGCGCGAGCAAAACGTGGCCGAGTGGACGAATGGCGACAATCCCCGCATCCTCGAATACCTCGCCAGCGTCGGCGTGCGCGGCGGCGATGAGACGAGCTGGTGCGCGGCCTTTGTGAACTGGTGCATCCGCAAGTCCGGCTTCCGCGGGCACAACACCGGCCTCGCCGGGCAATGGATCAGCTACGGCCGCGCCGTGGCTCCCACGTATGGCTGCATCGTCGTCACCAAACCGCTGTCCGCCGGTGCCAGCGGCCACATCGGCTTTCTCCATGCGCTGGACGGGAGCAATGTGTGGCTCCTCAGCGGCAACAGCGCCAATCGCGTCCGCATTTCCGCCTACAAACGCTCCAGCCTCGCCGCTGGCCAGTGCTTCCGCTGGCCGGTGTAAGCCGGTTTAACGGCCAGCTTTGAGTTTGGCGATCGTGGCCACCATCACCTTGGCAAAGGCGTAGTTTTTGAGCGGGCGGCTGCGCAGGTTCTCCACTTGTGAGGCCCAGAGCTGCTCCAGCGCGCCGATGGCCGCCGGCGTCTGCTCCGCGATGGCCTGCGTCAGCTTCACGGTGATGGGATCGATGTCGTTGCGCACGCGGATGTCGCCCACGTTGGAGAAGCGACCGACAAACTCTCGAGCGAGCGCCTGCGCGCCTGCTTTGTCGCCGCTGTTAAAGAGGCTGACCATGCGGCCATACTCCTCGTAGGCCACCCAGTTCTGCCGCTGGCGCACCGGCGCATACTTCACCGCGTCCTCGTTTTTACCGAGAGCCACGCAGGCAAACGCGATCTTCCACGTGTCAAAGTCGTAGCTGGGACTGCTCTTTGTCCGTTCATCCTGAACCTGCATCAACTGTTTCAGACTCGCTTCTGCCTGAGCCGCCTGATTCTGCATCATCTGGCAGGGAATGAGCTGGAGGAGGGACTCGACGACATTGCCAGTCATGCGCGCGGTCTGTGCCCGCTGGATGTTTTCCAGGAACGCCTTTGCCGCCTGAGGATAGCTGCGCAGGCCAAACTCCGCTGTGCCGAGCTCTTCATGAAAAAGAAACGTTCCGCGGAAGTTGCCTCCATCCTTGGCGAGCAGCGGATAGGCGTCCGCGAGGGCTTTTTTGGC
>Ga0315902_10005309_pt1 | contig 18232 bp, 17 predicted proteins | sample LakEriMetagenome_9_FD_203523 | JGI IMG/M metagenome (GOLD analysis project Ga0315902, IMG submission 203523) | Freshwater fungal communities from buoy surface, Lake Erie, Ohio, United States - Buoy 12 MA117 | ecosystem: Environmental > Aquatic > Freshwater > Lake > Lake biofilm | place: USA... | reverse complement strand
GCGCAGGAACTCTTCGTACAGGGACCCCGCACCCTGTCTGCGCATGGACTCCACGACGAACTGCAGGTCGCCACGCGGCTCGTACACCGCGATGCGCCCGCGCACTTCCACGCGCTGCCCATCGGCAGGCGCAAAGTCCAGCAGGCCGACGGCCCGGCGGAACATGGCACAGCGCACCAGCGCAGGCGCCCCTTGCGCATCCTTGAGTGAGAAATAGCAATGGCCGCTGGAGGCGCGCGTGAAACCGGCGAGCTCACCGCTGACCGTGACGCCGCCAAAGCGGGCCGTCAGCGCATCGGTGATGGCCAGCAGCAGCGCCGACACGCTCCAGACCTGGGGGGCAGCAGACCCTTGCGGGGCACCCCATCGGCCATAATCATTTTCGGAGGGACTGAGCACTTGATTTCCATCATACAAGCCGCTGGCTGGCCCATCTGGCCCCTGATCCTGTGCTCGGTCGTGGCCCTGGCGCTGATCATTGAACGCTTCATGAGCCTGCGCGTGCGCCTGATCCACCCGCCCACCTTGGTGGAGGAAGTGATCTCCGTATCCCGTAACGGCGTGCCGCCTTCTGATGTGGTGAGCAAGCTGGCCACGAGCTCAGCCCTGGGCGGCATTCTGGCCGCAGGCCTCCAGGCCGTGGCAACGGAGCCCAAGCTGACCGAGGCCTCGCTGCGTCAGCAATTTGAGAACGCCGGGCGTGAAGCGTTGCACCGGATGGATCGCTATCTGAACACCCTGGGCACCATCGCCACAGCCGCCCCTTTGCTGGGGCTGCTCGGCACCGTGATCGGGATGATCGAGATCTTCGGCTCCCAGGCTCCGGGCACGGGCGGGCAAAACCCGCAGCAACTGGCCCACGGCATCTCGATTGCGCTCTACAACACGGCCTTCGGGCTGATCGTGGCCATCCCGGCGCTGATGTTCCACCGCTACTTCCGCGGCAGGGTCGAGGCCTATCGGCTGGGCATGGAGTTGGCCGTGGAACGCATGGTGCCGCACCTGCTGAGGCTGAACGGGGCGTCCGCGGGACGCGGTGGCGCGCCGCGATGAATTTCAGGCGGTCCGTCGCCCCCGATGAACCGGAGATCAACCTGATCCCGTTCATCGACGTGCTGCTGGTGGTGCTCATTTTTCTGATGCTATCCACCACCTACTCGCGCTTCACCGAGCTGCAGGTCAACCTGCCCACGGCTGACGCCGAAAAGTTGAAGGACCGCCCGCGCGAGCTCGTGGTATCGGTGTCCAGCGACGGGCGCTACCAAGTCAATCGTCAGCCCTTGGAGGGCCGCAGCTTGGAGGCGCTGACCGCCCGCTTAAAGGAAGCATCCGGGGGTCAACCAGAAACGGTGGTGATCGTCACCGCCGACGCGGTGGCGGCGCACCAGTCAGTCGTGAACGTGCTGGACGCCGCCCGGCGCGCAGGGCTGGCCCGCATCACCTTCGCAGCCCAGACGCCCACACGCGGGCGCTGAGCGCCCCGGTGCGTCGCCCTGCCCTTCCCACCCCACACCCATGGCGCTGCATGAAGCCCTCCAGCGGGCCTGGTGGCGGCCCAGGGTCAGCGGGTTGGCGGCGCTTCTCTGGCCCTCGAGCCTGGTCTACAGCCTGCTGCGGTGGGCTGCTCAGGGGCCCTGGCGATGGGGCTGGAGGCAAGCCTGGCGCGCCCCGGTGCCCGTGCTGGTGGTGGGCAACCTCGTGGTAGGCGGCGCCGGCAAGACACCCACAGTGATCGCCCTGGCCCAGGCGCTGCAGCGCAGGGGCTGGCATCCGGGCATCGTGTCACGGGGCTATGGCGGGCAGCGCGCAGACCCCGCACAGCCGATGCAGGTGCTCGCGGACTCTGATGCCCGAGAAACTGGCGATGAACCCCTGCTGATGGCCTTGCGCACCGGCCTACCGGTGTGGGTGAGCAGTCAGCGAGTGGCCGCGGCACGGGCACTGTGCGAGCGGCACCCCGCGGTGGACGTGCTGATCAGCGATGACGGCCTGCAACACCTGGCCTTGCACCGAGATGCCGAGCTGGTGGTGTTTGACGACCGCGGCGCGGGCAACGGCCTGCAGTTGCCGGCTGGGCCTCTGCGCGAACCGCTGCCCAGCAGGCTGCCAAGTCACACGATGGTGGTCTACAACGCCGCCCGCCCGAGCACCGCCCTTCCTGGCCCGTGCGCTGAGCGTCGCCTGTCCGGCATCCAGCCCCTGAGCAGCTGGTGGAGACCGCAGCACGCCGTGCAGAACCTCCAAGCCTGGCAGGGGTGCCGGGTGCTGGCGGCCGCGGGCATTGGCCATCCTGAGCGCTTCTTCAGCATGCTGGAGCAGGCAGGATTGAACGTCGAGCGCTTACCTTTGGCGGACCACGCGCCCCTCACCCCTCGGCCTTGGCCTGCAGAGGCGCCCTGCGTGGTGATGACCGAGAAGGATGCCGTCAAGTTGCCGCCCAGCCAGGTGAGCCCCTCAGAAGCGGCAGCGCTGCACGTGGCCACGCTAGACTTTGAGATCCCCGACAGCACTGTCGATGCCCTGGAGCGCCTGCTCCTGCCCCTGCGCAGACCCTGAACATGGACCACCGCTTGATCGAGCTCCTCGTATGCCCTGTGTGCAAAGGGCCGCTGGAGATGCTGCGCGATGACGATGCCCGGCCCGCCGAGTTGGCTTGTCCGGCCGACCGCCTGGCCTTCCCCATCCGCGACGGCATTCCCGTGATGCTGGAAACCGAGGCACGCAATCTCGACGCGCCGGCAGCCCAGGCACCCTCTGGTGCGAGCAATCCAGCGTGAGCAAGACGCCGTTCACCGTGCTGGTGCCGGCCCGGCTGGCCTCTACCCGCCTGCCCGGCAAACCGCTGCTCGACATCGGCGGCCTGCCCATGGTGGTGCGCGTGGCCCGGCAGGCTGAGCGCTCCAGCGCGGCGCGGGTGGTGGTGGCGACTGATGCGCAGGAGGTGGCTGCAGCTTGCCAGGCCCATGGCGTGCAGCACGTCATGACGCGGGCTGACCATGCCAGCGGCAGCGACCGGCTGGCCGAGGCCTGTGAGCGCCTGGCCCTGGACGGCGGGCACATCGTGGTGAACGTGCAGGGTGACGAGCCGCTGATCGAGCCAGATCTCATCGACCGCAGTGCCGCCCTGCTGGACGAGCACCCGGACTGCCCCGTCAGCACCGTGGCGCACCCCATTGAGGAGATCGCCGAATGGCTGAACCCCAACGTGGTGAAGGTGGTGCTGGACGCCGCGGGGCGCGCTCTGTATTTCACGCGCGCAGCCGTGCCCTACCACCGTGACGGCCCCCCCGGCCAGTTGCCCAGCGACCCGCCCCCGCTGCGCCACCTGGGCTTGTACGCCTACAGGGCCGGGTTTCTGCGCCGCTTTCCCACCTTGCCTCAAGCCCCCATCGAACGCACCGAGGCGCTGGAGCAGTTGCGCGTGCTGTGGCACGGTGAACGCATTGCGGTGCACATCACCGACTCCGCGCCGGGTACCGGCGTGGACACACCCGAAGACCTGGCGCGCGTGCGCGCCCTCTTTGACAGCCCGCCACAGCCCCAGCGCTGAAAGCTCCAGGAAGGGCTTGCGTGGTAACCTGCCCGCAGGGCATGTCTACGGCAGGCCCTGCATCTATGACAGCCACGAGACAAGCGGAGCACCTACACCGGTTGCCCCGCGCTCCACGAGACGAGGACCGCGATGAGACTGATCCTTTTGGGCCCCCCAGGTGCCGGCAAAGGCACGCAAGCCACCCAGATCTGCAAGAAGTTCGGTATTCCGCAGATCTCCACCGGCGACATGCTGCGCGCCGCTGTGAAAGCGGGCACCCCCCTGGGTCTTGAAGCCAAGAAGGTCATGGACTCCGGCGGCCTGGTCAGCGACGACATCATCATTGGCCTGGTCAAGGAGCGCATCACGCAGGCAGACTGCGCCAACGGCTTCTTGTTCGACGGCTTTCCTCGCACCATCCCGCAAGCCGACGCCATGAAAGCCGCCGGTGTGAAGCTGGACGTGGTGTTGGAGATCGACGTACCCGACTCCGCGATCGTCGAGCGCATGAGCGGCCGCCGGGCCCACGTGGCGTCGGGCCGCACCTACCACGTGAAGTTCAACCCGCCCAAGGTGGAGGGGCTGGACGACGTAACCGGGGAACCCCTGGTTCAGCGCGACGATGACAAGGAAGAAACCGTCATCAAGCGCCTGACGGTCTATCAGGCGCAGACGCGCCCCCTGGTGGATTACTACTCCGCCTGGGCCGCCACCGGTGACGCATCGGCCCCTCGCTACGCCAAGATCTCGGGCATGGGTGCGGTGGATGAGATCACGGCGCGGGCATTAGCGGCGTTGGGCTGAGCGTAGCGAGGCTCGCTGCTTAGACCTGCCTAAACCCACTTCACCATCTTGCCGTAGCGGGCCAACAAGCGGTCGCTCGTCAGCAAAGTGATCCCTTCAACGAGCGCCTGGGCCACCAGCAAGCGGTCGAAAGGGTCCCGGTGGTGCCAGGGCAAGCGGGAAACCACAGCGATGTGCTCCGGCCGTATGTCCACCTGTTTGAAGCCTTGTTCCAGGAGCCCGGCGCGAAGCGCCGTGGAGTCCACCCGAAAGCCTGGCTTTTCCAATGAAGTCTTGATTGCAACCTCCCACAGGGTCGCCAAGCTGAAAGAAGCCTCGACCTCGCGGGAGGCCACCAGTGAAGCCGCCCGCTTTGACAAGCGATCAGGAGAAATGGCGGTCCACAACACCAGATTGGTGTCGAGCAAGTACACCTCGAAGCTCCGACTACTTCTTGGTCTTGAGCGGAATGCTGGGGGCGGCATGCGCCGAACCAGAGCCGACTCCAAGGACCGAGCCGCCCAGTTCGAACTGCGCACGCATGTCCTCCTCGAAGGCGGACTTCACGTCAACAGCGAACTCCGCCTGCCCAGAGAGAAAACCCAGGCGCCGCTGAGTCCCGGGCTCATCGACGGCCATCACCCGCACCATCGGCTTGCCGGCCTTGGCGATGACAAAGCTCTGCCCGCGTGCGGCTTGCTCAATAAGCCGCGACAAATGGGTCTTGGCATCGTGAATGTTGACTTGTGCAGTCATGGGTATCGCCCCCAGTTCGAGTAGGCCCTGTTGAACCAACTTCAGTGAACTAAGTCTAGCAGGCGCCTTTGATTGCAACCCGCTCCCAGCACCAACCAAAAGGAAACCCAACATGGACATCACATCAGACAAGGTCTTCATCGTCACCGGTGGCGCCTCAGGCCTTGGGGAAGGGACCGTGCGCATGCTGGCCAGCCAGGGTGCGAAGGTGGTCATCGCAGACCTGCAGGTCGAAAAGGGCCAGGCCCTGGCCGCCGAGGTGGGCAGCGTCTTCGTGAAGTGCGACGTCAGTCAGGAGGCAGATGCCCAGGCGGCCGTGGCCGCAGCCACCGCCGCTGGCAAGCTGATGGGCTTGGTGAACTGCGCTGGCATTGCCCCGGCGATCAAGACGGTGGGCAAGGACGGCGCACACCCCCTGGCCAACTTCAGCAAGACCATCAGCGTCAACCTGATCGGCACCTTCAACATGATCCGCCTGGCGGCTGAGGCCATGTGCAAGAACGCGCCGGAACCCACGGGCGAGCGCGGCGTGATGATCTCCACCGCCAGCGTGGCCGCCTATGACGGTCAGATCGGCCAAGCCGCCTACTCCGCCAGCAAAGGCGGCGTGGTGGGCATGACCCTGCCCATCGCTCGCGACCTCGCGCGCAACGGCATCCGCAACATGACCATCGCCCCCGGCATCTTCGGCACGCCCATGCTGTTTGGCATGCCCCAGGAGGTGCAAGACGCCCTGGCCGCCAGCGTGCCCTTCCCCAGCCGCCTGGGCACGCCGCAGGACTACGCCAAGCTGGTCAAGCACATCATCGAGAACGACATGCTCAACGGTGAAGTGATCCGGTTGGATGGGGCCATTCGGATGGCGCCGAAGTAATTCACCCTAGGCATCAATAACCCGCCCTGCTGTCTGCTGCGACGGTTGGCTGTTTCATCGCTTCATCGGCACGCTCATGGCACAAATCATTTCTGCCTTTTCGGTTCCCATGGCGATGCACCGTCTGGAGGACTGTGCTCAGCTCAACCAGGAACTGGAGCGACTCTTCGTCCAGCGGTCACAACAAGGTGATCGGTACAAGAACCGGACACCGTTTGTCGATCGCAATGCCCCGGTTTTTGAAAGCAACTTTCAACTCTTTGATTGGCCTGAGCCGTGCATCGGCACGCTGAGTGACTTTTGCATCTCATCGTTGTATGGCGTGGTTGCGGAACTCAACGGCTATTCCGACGAAACGCTGCAACGCCTTCACGTGGCCACAGAGTCCTGGTTTCACCTGACAGGCCGTGGAGGCTACTTCGGCGTGCACAACCACGCCTTGCACTCGTGGTCAGGCGTCTATTGCGTGCGGCATGAGGGAGATGATCCGGACACCCTCAGCGGACGGCTGACCTTCGTACACCCCAACGCCCAAGCGGCGATGTACATCGACAAGTCGAACTTTCAGCTGCGCGCCCCTTACGGGTTCGGACCCATGAGTCTGCGTCTGGCGGCGGGAGATCTTGTGATCTTCCCATCCTGGCTTCTCCACCACGTGCAGCCTTTTGAGGGTGATGGCCACAGAATCACGGTGGCCTTCAATGCTCGCTTCCGGTTCCAGGAGACTTGAGGCCCCAGTCAGCGTGCCTGCTGACCGAAGGCCCCTGCTCTGGCAAACAGTTCAAGGAGCCAGAGCGCCTTCAAGGAACTTCAGGATGCTCTCGTTCAAGCGCGCTCGGTTGGCTGTGACCCCATAGCCGTGACCTTCGCCTTTGCCGACAAAGTATTCCTTCACCGGGTTGCCAGCCGCCTGCAGTGCGTCAGCCATGCGCTTGGCCTGAGCGGGCGGCGTACGGGTATCGGCATCGCCCACATACATGAACACGGGGACCTTGATCTTGTCGGCATGGTTCACCGGTGAGATCGTGCGCACGATGGGCTCATCGATGTCATTGACACCGATGACACGCAACCAGAAGGCTCGTGCCGAGGGACTCTGAGCGTAGTCGGCCTTGGTGTGCTGGAAGGGCAGATCGGTCACGGGCAATCCGGCGATCGCGCAACGGAAGGGGTTGGTGGGTCGCGTCAACGCCTGCAAAGCGGCGTACCCGCCGTAACTCGCCCCTGAGATACACACGCGCTTGGAGTCGGCAAAGCCCGCGGCGACAGCCCAGGCAACCGCGTCTTCATGGTCATCGAGCATTTGACGCCCATAGGTGCCAAAGCCGGCGTAGTAGATCGAAGAGCCCAACTCCGGGGTGATACGGAAGTTGGGGAGCACCACCGCGTAACCCCTGGAGGCCAGCACCTGAGCCTCCAGCACGCCGAAGGACGAACCGAATCGGCCACCCGACACCACGTCTCGCGCAAACGGTCCGCCATGGATGTGCACGATGGTCGGGAGCCGGTCGCCCTCTTTGTAGTTGGGCGGCAGCACGTAGTAGGAGGGAATTTCCAGCCCATCGCGTGTCTTCAGGCGGAAGGGGCGCACAGCCGCCAATTTCCCTTCAAGCCAGGGACGCGCGGGACCGATCTCCTCCAAGCGTCGTGCTTCGGTGTCAAACAGATAGAAGCGCCCGGGTGAGCGATCAGAGAAAGAGGAAATGACAAAACGCTTTCCGGGGGACGCGATGGCGTTGGTGCGCCCCGGCAGCGCTGCATCAACTGCCGCTTGCAACTTGCCTGCGGCATCGTCAAGCCACACCGTTTGAAGGGTGTCAGCATCGACACGAATACCGATCAAACGCCCCGTGCCGGGCTCGCGGATCAGGCTGGACAAGGGTTGTCCCATGGGTGACGCCCCTAAGTCGTACTGGGGATGCTGCGCCACCTGCTCAATGATTTGCTGCTTCTCCGGGTCATACCGAAAGATCGCCATGTTGCTGCGCCCCTCGTTGGAGGAGATTAGCAAGGTCTTGCCGTCGGGTTCAAAAGCCAAGGGCACGAAGGCCGGGGGCTTGGTGGTGTCGAACCGGTTGATCTCCTTCCAAGGGGAATCTGCGTCCGTACGGTAGTAGGTGTGCTGCACCGTGCTCGCGCCACGACCCCTGGCCACGGCGATCCGCGGGACATTCTTGGAATCCATGAGCCAGCGACCTACACGATCCGCGGGCCTGCCGGGCGTGTAGAGCCTGTATCGACCGTTGAGCAGATTGAGCCTGTACAACTCGATGGAATCGTCGGAGCCGAGCACGCCGGCAGCGATGATTTCCTCCGTGGTGCCCGGAATCGACGCCTCGTACTGCAACAGAACAAAACCGCCGCTTTGGCTCCGAGACATCTGTCTCGCCGTCCTGGCAAGTTGACGGAAATCTTGACCTTCCCGTGATACGGTGAACAGCCCACCTGCCGCAGGCGAGTCCTGCCCCGAAGGCGCATTGATCTGAATGGACGAGAACAGCAAACGGTCGTCTCCAACCCACCTGACCTGGCCTACGTCAATATCATCAAAGTTGGTGACCGCTGCCGACGTACGCTTCTCCAGATCGATGACGACGAGGTTCAATCGACCTGCGATTTCCCGAGTAGTGGCAAGGTAGCGGCCACTGGGCGAGGCCAACATCTCTGTGAACTGCGGCCGCCTGACGAACTCCTCGACCGTCGGCACCCCCGCTGAAGTTGCGGCAATGGGCTGAGCAGTCACAGGGGCAGAGGCCCAGACCAGACAACTGGCCAGGCAAAGCACCAAGTTTCGAAGCGCCACTGGCGCAGTAAAGCAAGACTTTCTCAAAACAAGACCCCTCAAAAAACGTCCGCTCATGAACTGAAACGGCTCAATTACGCAATTTTCCATTGCAATCGTCTACTAACTCAATGAGACCCTTTGGACTTCAAGGCATCCAACACCCACCCCACGGGACCGACCGAAGCCTCAAGGCCCCCCAGTTGGATGGACTCAAAACCTTGCAGCGCCAGCTCGCGCCCGAGCGCTTCGAGCCCAGGTTGATCCAGTGCGCAGGCCCTCATGGCGGACAACCGTGACCGTTCTGCATCGTATGCGGCGTGCTGGACTTGTAAGCGCTCGAGCGTGTTGCCAAGTGTGGCTTCTGACACTGACTGAACCAAGTCACGCGAGAGCACCAACCATTCCAGCAGGGCACCCTCCCTCGTTCCACGCAACTCCAGCCTGGACTTCATATGGTTGACGCACTGGTTGAAGGCATCCCGCACATCGGTGCCGTGCATCATCCGATCCAACGTGTCGTCAGGAGCCGTGACCTTCGCTCTGAGTACGGCCGCAAGGCGCCCAGGGAAATCCAGTTCGTCGAGGACGAGGTCAAGATCACCCAGCCCCAAGGCAGAGTGTCTGTCGATCAACGAGTCCCGCGCATGTAAGACAGCGTGGAGCCTTCCACCCTCTGACAACCAGGAAGCGCAAGTTCCAGCGAGCTGGTCACGGCTGACGTACTCAAGGCCAAAGTTGCTGATCAAGGCATCAGGAGCTGCCGAGGGCGCCGGCAAGGCCTCCCAAGGCAACCCAAACTTCCCGTCTACGCCTGCCAAGCCGCTCAAGGACGATTCAGGAACGCGTGCCTGGTCCACGCACGTCCAAAATTGCGCTTGCGTCTGGCGTCCAGGATTAGGCGCAGCCGCCTGAAGCAGTCTCGCGAGAACCGCAGGCCCGCTGCCAATGTCAACCACCCGCGAACGATCGTGGATCCAGGTCGATTGAGCCTGCCAGTGTTCGCGAAGGGCCGCGGCGACAGGGTCATCACCCAGCAGGTCCCAGGACGAACGGACGGTCTGGCCCCACAGTTGCGACCATGGGTCTGGTCGCTCGGAGGCTGGCGAATCAATTTCAGACACTCTGCGGCTCCAAAGTCACGTCTAGATCTCGCTCAATGCTGGAGATGGCCTCGATTAGGCGCGAAAAAGCTTCGCGCTCGACCGAACTCAAATTGGGGTGCCAAGCGTCCATCAGCAGGATGCCGCGCGGTTCACCCGAAGGGTTCCATGCGTTGTGTTCAAAGGTGTCATCGAAAACCATCGGCTCGCCTTCCACCCAATGATGTCGGCCCACATCTGTCAATTCAAGGTGACAGCCGGGTGGCACCCGCAGCGGCAGGTGAACTACAACCCGTGCGTTGGTGACGCCAAAGTGCGGTTCGATACGTGAGCCCGGCTGCAGCACAGAAAAGCAGATTTCCGGCGACTGGCCGTTGATGCGGCAAAGGTCCAAAGAGTCCAGCAACGCAGATGTTCGAGGGCAACGTTGGTGCGAGGCTTCAAAGCGGCGACCATGCCTGAAGAAGAAAAAAGCGTCCCAGGAAGCCGTGTCACCGCCCGAGACATACCCCTCCAGAGCGCCTCCGCCCGAGTGTCCCAAGAACGGCTCCAGGGCCTGCTGTTCACTCACCACTTCATCAAACTCGGCCTGCACATCACGGAACGCAGCTCTCAATCCAGGTACGACGGGGTGGCTCTCAGGGTCCAGGAACCCCGATGTACCCAAACCCGGAATAAAGATCACCTTGGGCCGTTGAGTCGGGTGACTCGAGAAGACGCTGGCTTCACCGAGGTAGCCAGCCAGAGCACGGTCGATTCTGAAAAGCTCACGCGGGCCATGAGCCCGCCGAATATCCGAAAACGCATCGCGCAGGTACTCGGCCCGCATCTTACGGATCTGCGCAGCACGGGAGGTCCAGCTTGCTTCGGTGTCGATCCCGAGTACCTGCATCCGGGCAGCATTTCGCTTGGCATGCGGCTGGGCGGAGTGGTACCAGCTTCGTAGCGCCGATTGGGTCTCTCCGGCCGCCTCATGCAGCGTGGCCAGCAGCATCCAGGCCTCCGCGCAGTGTGACGCCGCCGATGCAAGCTGGCGCTCCAGCAGGCTGGAGAGTTCACGACGCGCAGCGTCAGACGTCGCAGCGTTCGTGGACAAAGCCAACAGAGCCTGCAGCGCGTCCGTATCGCCAGCCACAGCAGATGACACGAAATCCTGAACGTCATCGGGAAGCATGAGATTGTGATGCGCGAGGGGTAATGAAAAGGGGGCTCCTAGGAGCCCCCGCTACGCGTAACTGGGGCCGCGCAATGCCCGGCCCCAGAACTCCAGATCGGCTTTAGAAAGCCTGCTGCAGGCGGACGTACACCTGACGACCCAGCGCGTCGTACAAGTAGAAGTTCCACGGGCGACCGTCATAGGTGATCAGCTGTGGCATTTTGCCTTCCAGGTTCACCACACCCACCGACACCGTAGTCTTCGTCGGATGGCGATACGTCAAAGCCAAGTTGGCGGTGGTGTACGCCTTGGTGGTAGACGTTCCCGTGCCGTGCTTGTCGATGTGGTTGACCGCCAAGTTGGTTGAGAAACGACCATATGTCCAGGTGTTGCTCAAGTTGATACGCATCTTGGGCGAACCCTGCGAACCAACGAGGTTGTCCCCGTCGTTGATGGTGTACTTCTCCACCACGCTCACATTCAGGCTGTTCTGCAAGCGGCCCATCGTGCCGAGCTTGAAGTCCGTCTTGGCTGAAAGGTCGTAGCCGGTCGTCTCGATGTTGCCTTCGTTGACCGAACCACGCGTGATGTTGGTGATCTGGCCGCTGACCGGGTCACGAGTAACCGAGAACGCGGCAGGAACCGGGCCCAACGAGGGGTCGGCGGTACGGTTCAGAATCGTCTGCCCGGAAATGTTACTGATCCGCCCGTTGATCTGGATGTTGTAAGCATCCAGGGTCAGGCTCAGCCAGTTCGTCGGATCGAAGACCAGACCGAAGCTGCTCTGCTTGGAGGTCTCGGGCTGCAGGCCCGGGTTGGCAATGACCGTGGCGTCCACCTGGATCGATACGAGCTGACGAGCGTCAGGTACCCCATCGCCGTTGGTGTCACCGCACTGCACTGGCGTGCCACCGAAGGCCCGGCAGGTGCGGAAGTCCACCACCGAGTCGGCGGAGAACGACGGCTTCTGGGTCAGTTGATCCAGCGAAGGAGCACGGAAGCCTTCGCCCACCGAACCGCGCACCGTCAAGTTCTTCATGGCGCGCCACTTGGCAGCGACCTTCGGCGAGAAGGACTTGCCGTTTCCACCCGGGCCATTCACGTAAGAGTCTTGGCGGCCGGCGAGAGACAACTCAAGGTCCTTCAACACGGGGAGGCCCACTTCGAAGAAGGCCGAATTCACGTCTCTGGAACCGGAGGCCGAGTTACCAGCAGAGCCTTCGATGATGCCGGCCTCAGACTGTGGATCATAGAGATCGCTGTACTTCTCGCTACGTGTCTCGAAGCCCACGGCGCCGGTGGCCTGGCGACCCTGGATCTTGAACAGATCCATGGTGGCCATCGCGTACATTTCCTTCGAATCCCAAGTGCTGTTGCGCGAAATGGTCGACTTCACGCCATTGAGCACATCTGCTGGGTTGCCGAACGGGTCAAAGATGTTGTACTTGCCGCTGGCGATGGCCGATTCGAGGAGCGGGCGCACGATGTAGTTCTGGCCCAACTCAAGGTAACGGTACCTCTCCGACCGGAAACCAACGTCAACATCAACGGCTTTGAAGAGGCGACCCTTGACCCCTACGAGGCCTGAGGAGACGGTGGCGTCAGAGGAGGAATCCCGTGGACCAGCTGCAGCCATACGGTGACGGAATGACAAACCATTAGGTGCGGCCTGGGCCAGTGTCATCGTCCGGCCAGTCAAAGCGCCGCTTGCATCCAGGATATCCGCAATGGGCGCGGCACCGGTAATGGTCTTGTACGCAGGACTAGTGGCCGCAAGCGTTACCGCCACAGGTGTGGCGGCGTAGCGACCGAAGCTGTTGACGTTGGACATGGTCGACGATGCGTACGTTGACCAGTCGTCGTTGATGTTGAATTCGCCGTTGGCGAAGACTGACTTGTTGCCAACCTGCGCCTCATTGGCCGCGCTGGCATTGAAGTTGAAGGAGCAGATAGCACCCGACACCCAGAAGTCGTTTTTAGTGCAATCAAAGCCCGGAACCGCGACGAAACCCGTCGGGCCGCCGTCACGCCACTTCAGCGTCTCCTTGTTGGCCGCCAGTGCGGCAGTCGTGCCCGGCCTGTTGTAGTTGTTGCCAAAAGTCGAAAGCCCTTGCGTGCCACCGCCGAGTTGGTCACGCGTGTAGATCATGCCTCGATCGCTGAAGGAAACGCCGGCGAACAGGCGGCCCTTGGCGCCAGAAGCCCCCATCAAGAGCGAGCCTTCCTTGGTGTCTCCACCCACCACATCGGGGTTGCCCTCGCCGTAGGTCAACTGGAAACCGTTGAAGTTCTTGCGGGTGATGAAGTTGATCACACCGCCGATGGCGTCCGACCCGTAGACCGCTGACGCACCGTCAGACAGGATTTCGACGCGCTCGATGGCAGCAAGCGGGATCTGGTTCAAGTCTTGCGCAGAAGCGGAGAACGGCGCCTTGGAAATCCGGCGGCCGTCCACCAGAACCAAAGTACGGTCCGAACCAAGGCCGCGCAGGTCGATGTCAGCCAGCGCCTGTGCCGAGCTGCCAGACTGGGGCTTTAAGTTTCCGAATGACGAGTAGGTGATGTCACGCATCAACTCTGCTACCGAGTTCTTGCCGCTAGCCTCGATGGCAGCGCGGTCGATCACGGTGATGGGCAGAGCACCCTCCGTCTGCGCTCGCTTCAGGCGCGAACCCGTCACTTCAACCCGCTGATCGCTGGCGGCTGCCTGCTGCGCATACGCGCCTGTGACCAAAACGGTACCGCCCAATGCCATCAGCGCAGCTGTGGTGATCCTGCTCTTCTTGAACATACGTTCTCCTAAAGATGGGTGAGACAACGACTCGACCGGGGTCGGACAGGCGTGGACACCCGTACTTCACCCGAGTGACACTATTTTGAACGCCACGATGGGTGACAAGACCTCGGGAAGACACGGGGCAGTCCGAGGCGCCTGACGTTGCTTATTCATGTTTTACTTGCGAAACACTCATTAAACCCATGTCAAAAAACAACTTAAATCCTGACTTCTATAGCTGCTGGTCGAGCCCGAGTAAGAAGTTCAGCATCACTGCACCCCGAACTTTCAAGATGCCGTTGCAATCCTGCAACAGGAAAATGGCTCAGCAAGCCCTCCTGTACAGCTGAAAGTGTCAAGGAGCCCGTTGATCCCTCGAATCAAAGGCCCTCTGCACCCCATCGGCCAACAGGTTGGCGGCCAGCACGATGGTGAACATGAAGCCGAAGGCGGCGGCGAAGGACCACCAGACCAGGGGGTCGCGGCTCATTTCGCTGCGGGCGAGGTTGATCATGCCGCCGAAGCTGTTCATGGACGGGTCCACGCCCACGCGAGAACTCCAGCACCGTCACGATCAGCATGAGGTGGGCCACGTTGGGGAAGATATGGCGCCACATGATGCGGGCGTGGCCCACGCCGAAAGCATGGGCGGCGCGCACGTAGTCGAGTTCGCGTTGCTTGAGTGTCTCGGCACGCATCAGGCGGCACAGGCCGGCCCAGCCCGTCAGGCCCAGCACGGCGCACAGCAAGAAGAGCTTCAGGTCGGCCCGCTCGGCGCCGGTCTCGAAGAGCTCGGGGTGCTGGTCCAGGAAGACCTGCACCATCAGCACGCAGGCGGCGATCAGCAGCACATTGGGCACGGAGGACAGCACGGTGTAGAGGTACTGCACCGCTTCATCCACCTAGCCGCGCCAGTAGCCTGCGGCAATGCCCAGCCCGACGGCCAGCGGCAAGGTGGTCAGCGTGGTGAGGGTGCCGATGACGAAGGCCGTGCGCACGCTCTTGAGCGCCTGGTACAGCACGTCGTTGCCGGTCTGGTCGGTGCCCAACACGTGGTACCCGGCAGACAGCGCCGTGCACACACCCGTGAGCACGGCCAGTGCGATGAAGGTGAGCGCGGCCACTTTCCAGGGCAGTCCGCCATGCCCTGACCAGGCCGCATGCGCCACGCCGCTGACGGTACGGCCGTGCCGCCACGCCACCCAAGCGCACAGCGCTCCCAGCACCGCCAGGGTGGCGAGCAGCCCGGCGCCTGCGCCCAGCACCACCGCAGAACCCTGACCCCTCGGTCCTGGAAGACGCGGCGCCACTTCTGGCGCAGGTCGGGCCGGCGGCTCACATGCAGGGCGTAGCCCATGAGGCCCAGCGCCATGAGCCAGACCGCCACGTCGGTCCAAAGCAAGACGAACTTGGGCAGGCCACTCATGACCCGAATCTCCAAGTGCCATCACCTGGCGGGGTGAGCCGCAAACTGGTACGCGCGCTCACGACAACCTCACCCGCGGGTCCGCCACCGTGTAGAGCACGTCCACCAGCCAGAAGCTCGCCCCGTACAGCAGCGAGCCCAGGAAGACCATGGTGCGCACGATGGCGAAGTCTTGTTTGGCGATGGCCTCCATGACGTAGGCCCCCAGGCCCGGCAGGCCGAAGAAGCTCTCGAACACCAGGCTGCCGAGAAACACATACGGCAGGTAGCTACCCGCGCTGGTGATGATGGGCAGCAAGGCGTTGCGGGCCACGTGGCGCCCCAGCACCACGGTCTCGTTCAAGCCCTTGGCGCGGGCAGTGCGCACGTAGTCGCGCCCCACCTCTTCCAAGAACATGGCACGGTACAGCCGCGCCTCCCCCCCGAGCCGCGCCAGCAGCGACAGGGCGATGGGCAGCGTCAAGAACTTCACTGCCGCCCACCCGTCGGCGTAGCCCGAAATGGGTGCCAGCTTGAGCACGCGCGAGAACAGCACCTGCCCGGCGATGATGTAGAACAGCGCCGAGATGGACAGCATCAGCACGCAGGCCACCACGCCCCAAGTGTCCAGCCGGGTGTTCCTGAACATCACCAGCACCAACGCCAGGCCAGCGCTGGCGATGAGTTGCAAGATGAACAAGGGCAGCGCCAGTTGCAGGCTGACCTTCATGCGGGTGCCCACCTCGTGCCCGATGTCGCCGGCCGATTCGCCATCGGCCCGGCCGAACTCCAGGGCAAAGAGCGAGACCGAGCGCTCCCAGAAGATGGTGTCGGTGAGCTGCTGTGTGCCTTGGCGGGCAGGGTTGAGGTACAGCGGCTTGTCATAGCCGCGCTCGGCCTTCCACTTCTCAATGGCCTCCTGGCTCACGCGCTTGCCGCCCAGGTTGAGCCGGGCCATGTCGTCGGGCGTGTTGACCGTGAAGAACAGGAAGAAGGTCAGCAGGTTCACCCCGGCCAGCACAGCTAGACCGTAGAGCGCACGGCGCAGAAGGTGACGGATCACTCCCGGCCTCCGTCTGCGCCACCAAGGCGGCTCGCCGCAGGCCCGCGCTCAGAGCTTGCCACCTCGCCCGTCCACGCCAACCCGGCCTGAGCTTCCCAGCGGCGCAGGTGACGCCGCAACGCCACGCCCCTGCCGCCAGCAGCGCCCCCATCAAGGCCACGGGCCACCACACCGGGCGGTTCCAGGCCTGCAGGCTGGCCACGCGGTCGGTCAGGTCCAGCCGCAGGTAGCGGCCATGGTCACGGATGAGGATGGCCGGCTTGTAGTTGTGCACCCAACGCTGCGCCGCTGCCGAGGTGTAGGGGAAGAAACCCATGGTCCAGGCGCATCCTGCTGGACGATGCGCAACATGCGGTCGATGAGGGCCTGTCGGGCCGGGCCATCGGGCATGGCCTTCATCTGGCTGAACAAGCGGTCGTACTCGGGGTTGGCGTAGTTGGAGGTGTTCTCGCCATCAAACTGGGTCTTGCCGGATGGCCCGTAGAGCAAGAAGAGGAAGTTCTCTGCGTCCGGGTAGTCCGCCAGCCAGCCCAGCCAGAACACCTGGTACTTGCCCTTGCGCACCTTGTCCTGGAACTGGTTGTTGTCGGTGGCACGCACCTCCAGCTGGATGTCGAGCTTGGCAAACTGGCGCACTACCCAATCGATCTCGGGTTTGCGTTCGGGCGTGGGCGGGGCGTAGTAGTCGTAGTTCAGCACCAGGGGCTTGCCGGTGCGGGCGTCGCGCCCGTTGGGGTAACCGGCCTCGGCCATCAACTGGCGGGCCTCCTGGACGCTGCGACGAACAGGCTTGCCGGTCTGGGCATCGCCCTCCCAGCGGTGGGTGATCGGGTTCAGACCCTCGGGCGTGCCTTCGCGCGAGCCAAAGATGCCCGGCGGCAGCGGGCTCATGGCCGCGTCGCCCGCCTTCTTGGGGAAGATGCGGGCGTACTCCTCCCAGTCGATGGCAATGCTGATGGCCTGGCGCAATTTGCGGTTGCGCGCCTCCTGCTCCGGCGCAGTGGCGTTGCCAATCACCGGGTCCAGCATGTTGAAAGCGATGAAGTAGCTGTTGACGTCAGACCCGCGCTTGAGTCGAAAGCCCTTGTCCGTGTACTCACGCCTGACGTCCTCGCTGTCCTGCATGGCCACCAGATAGTCCATGCCGGTGTCGGTGCGCTCGAACACCTCCACGTCGTAAAAGCCCTGGCGGAACTTGCCCTTCTGCGGCACCGCTTCGCGCTCGACCGTGAAGACCATGCGGTCGATGAAGGGCGTGGGTTTGCTGCAATCGTCCAGCAGGCCGGCCTCGCGGTCGCCGGGCATGCCCTCGCAGGGGTAGGGCTCGCCTCGGTAATGGGGGTTGCGCACCATCACGTGGCGCCGGCCTTGCACAAACTCGGTGAGCATGTAGGGGCCGGTGCCCACGGGCCAGCGGTCCAGGCTCAGGCCAGCGGCGGCCATGCCGGGCTGAGCGTAGAAGGCATCGGCCTCCCAGGGCACGGGCGCCGTGAAGGTCATCTGCATCCAGTAGCTCCACTGCGGGTACTTGCCTTTGATGCGGATGCGCAGCAGGTGCTTCTCGGGTGCCTCGGCGCCTTCCAGCGGCCACTTCCGAAAGTCCAGGAAGGGCTTGTCCAGGCTGGAGGGCGGGAGCCCTTGGCGCAGTTTGGTGTCTTCGGCCTTGATCAAATCGCCATAGGCCTTCAGCCCCACCACCACCTCGGCAAAAGTGCTGAAGATGGGCGTGGTCACGCGCGTGGTGGCGTGGCGCTTGAGGGCGTAGACGAAGTCTTCGGCCACCAATTCACGCGTGCCCTGCTGCTCGAAGTCCAGCGGTGTGCGCCTGTCGGCCAGTTCGCCCGGCTTCATGGCGTGGTAACGGTGGCGCCCCTGCCCGTCCACCGCAAAGGCCGGGTGCGGCTGGAACAGGATGCCGGGCTTGATGGGCACGTCGTAGATGCTCTGCGCCACCTGCTCGGGTGGTGCGTCATCGGGCAGTGGCTTGCCGGCGGCGTCTACG
>Ga0315902_10005308_pt1 | contig 18236 bp, 16 predicted proteins | sample LakEriMetagenome_9_FD_203523 | JGI IMG/M metagenome (GOLD analysis project Ga0315902, IMG submission 203523) | Freshwater fungal communities from buoy surface, Lake Erie, Ohio, United States - Buoy 12 MA117 | ecosystem: Environmental > Aquatic > Freshwater > Lake > Lake biofilm | place: USA... | reverse complement strand
GTACATACGGTGCGTAGATGTAACCTGTGTCTAACAATGATGTTCCTTTGTGACCGATTAACACTTGGTTAGGCGGGAAGTAAGGATCACGGTAAACTTGGTATCTACCAGATAATGTACCAACTCTTTCAATACCCATGTTGTATTGATCTTGCTCAGGAGCCGCGTTAGATACGTGGAAGTATTCTAAATCGTCAAAGATTGCAGAAACCTCAGATGATACAACGATCCAGTTAGCACCACCTCTCAAAGTAGATTTGTGGATTTGTGCTGACAATTGGTTGATTGCTGTAATCAATGTTTGGTTCCAGTCTTTCTGAGTATAAGAAGTTGTTTGAGCGATTCTTCTCCATCCGTTGTAATCCCAACGTAATTGCCAAGCTGCTCCTTTTCTCAAGTCACGTAAGATTTCACGATCGATCTCAGCTGCTACTTGTTCTGACAACAATGCTGTCAATTCAGCTTCAGCGTCGATGTTGTGGAATGCCGCAACGTCTTGAGCTAATTCAGGTGACCATTGTGCTCTTAGTTTTCTTTCTGTAACAGAAACAGTTACTGACTCAAGGTCGAAAGAAACCTCACCAATTTGATCTTCGAATTCCATCTCAGCATATCTTCTATACCAAGCCATGAATGAACTACCGGAAGTACCTGAAAAGATTGTAGTACCTGTGTAACCATCTAAAGATGTTGCGTCACAGTCAGCACATACAGGACAAGAAAGATCCACTTCTAAGAAGATTTTTCCTTCAGAGTCACAAACATTGTTATAGTTTCCACCATTTCCAGTGTTTGTTGGGTTGTTCGGAACTGAACCACTGTTAGAGAAAACAGTTGGTGAGTTAGCACCATATTGTACAATACCTTTACCGTAAACTTGTGTTACAACTCTAAATAAAAGTGGAACAAACACAGATTGACCGTTATAAGTTCCTGTAAGTACGTTACATGGTGTAGTATCTGCAGAAATTGCAGAAGTTCCATAGATTCTTAAATCTGAAAGGAATGCTTCAGTATCCATTTCGTTACCGTCAGGTCCGATCAATTTACCGGCACCTGTATTAGCAAAACCTTCTAATTTTAAGATGATTTTTCTTTGGTTTCCTGTTGGCAATGCAGAGTTTTGAAGTGTTCCACCAACCCAAGTTTGTACTGTTGTGTTAGCAGTAACCGCAGTCCACTTACCTTTAGAGTAGTCAAATAATCCTGGAGGATCTAAACCAGCCTCATTACCTTCGTAGAATAAATCGTAAAGGTCTTTAGTGTAAGGGTAACCTGTGTTATAACCAGCGTTTGGATCAGTTGGTCCGTTAGGTGCTCCTACAGGTGCGTAGTGTTCACCACCAGCAGCACCATTGTTAGGTGTAGAGTTAGGATACAAATTAGCCTCTTCTGAAGATGGATTTGAGTAACCTTGGATTTTAGGTACAAAGTAGAACAATTTACCGATTGGTAAGTTCATAGCTTGTACTGATACGATATCGTTAGCTAATAATTTAGAGAATACACGTCTTACGATTGGGAATACAACTGTTTCAAATGCTCCGTTAGAAGTACCATCTGAAGATGCTTCGTTAATCAAGAAAGATGCTTGGTTCTCATATAATTGAGCTACGTTTTCTTTTAAGTGACCTTTTAGACCTTCCAAAAAGCCTAATTTGTCCCATTTGTTAATTGTGTCTTCTTTGATAACTTTAAGGTGTTTTAAACCAATGTTACCTACAAGACCTGATTCTAATAATGCTCCCATTTTTTGAGTTTTTTATTATTTATTGTTTATGTTTATTTCATTTTTCCCATCAAATCCTTCATTCTCAAGAATTGAGGATTTTCATAAGTTTTTGATTCAATCAAATTAACTGATGATCCTGTTTCCACAGTTCTATTTACAGTTCTTTCAATTGACTCCGTTAATTTTTGTTCTGAAGAAGAGCCAGATGAGTTTAACTCATTTTTAATAACTCTGTACAGATTTTTTGATTCTTTCAAAGATTCAACATTATCAAATCTTCTCAAGATGTTAACTTTTTCTTGTTTTGTAGTCGAGTGTTCTGTAAACAATCTTGTTGCGTAAGCTAAGTTAGAATTGAAAACAGCCACTTCGTTTAATTTAGTTCTAAAAACGTCAAGTGCTTTTCTGTACTCTTCATTTTTTTCTCTTAATAAATTAACTTCGTTTGCTGATGACTCAGAAAGTTTGAATGGGTTAAATTCATAATTTCTGTTGTTTGTTCTAGCTTTTCTAAGACCTCTACTTCCGTCTTTTGAACCATTACCTAAAGTTCTTGAAGCTTCTTTAGTTTCTTTCTTCTTCATGTAATCTTTATAGTGTCCGTCTTTATCACCTACTTTGTGACCATTACTTCTTTTGTAGTCACCTTTGTTACCCCCGTACTCTTTTTCTTCTTTATATTCAAATCTAGCTTTACCTGTTCCCATGGCTTTAGTTCCTTTACCAAAAGCTTCTTTTTTCTTTTCGTTGAAACCACCTCCCATATTTGGTTTTTTGTCATAGCTAAATTTTGGTCCGCGACCGATACCTACTCCTTTTGGTTGGATTGACTTTTTGATTGCTTCCATAATAGAATCATCTCCCATCTCTAATTCGTAAATGTCATCTTCTTCCATCATGTCGTCCATTTCCATCATGTCATCATCTTCTTCCATCATGTAATCATCTTCTTCCATCATGTCGTCCATTTCCATCATGTAATCATCTTCTTCCATCATGTCGTCCATTTCCATCATGTCGTCCATTTCCATCATCTCGTCGTCCATTTCCATCATGTCGTCCATTTCCATCATCTCGTCGTCCATTTCTATTTCATAAATAGTTTCTTCCATATTTTCTTCAGATTCACCTAATTGGATCATATATTCATTATCACCGTCTGTAAGGTGAACTGTATTGTCACCTTCTTTTTTCACAACGATTCCATCATTATCACCCATGGCTTTAAAAACTCTTAACACTTCTTCGTCTGAAGCTCCTGTAAGATCTACAGTTTCTTCGTCATCCATTTCCATATCAGCGTCTTCCATATCCATTTCTTCGTCACCTGGTGCTGGCGGTGCAGGAACATCCATTTCTACATCCTCCATATCTGCATCAGCTTCCATGTCAACGTCCATGTCTTCATCCTCAACTTCAGTTTCTGTGTCAAGTTCAGCTTCTCCACCTGTTACAGGTTCGTCTTGCTCATCAACCCCTTTGCCCTTTTTTGACTCTTTTAGAGATTCTTTTACCAACTGTTTGATTTCTTCACTCATTGTAGATTGAAGTATTCCTTTTGCATTTTCTTGAAGAGTCTCCTCCAAATTCTTGATTTGGAAAAGTGCCTCTTCTACTACGTTTTTGTTGTAACTCATTTTTTTTTTAAAATAGTTTTCTAATAAATATTCACATTATTGAAAAAAGTTTAATTTTTAATACTATGGAGCAAAAAAAAATGGGAAAAGACTTATCTCTTCCCATTTATTTTTTTTTAACTTTTGTTATATTAACCTTCTATAACTTCATCAATTTTCGATTCAACAATTGCGGTGATCCTCCAATCCATAGAATAATTTTCGTAAACTTTAGTTACTTTAGCTTCAACATCAGTAGGCGAATACCCTTTAACTAATTTTTCCTCTCTAGTTTTTTTAACTTTACCTGATTCAGAATCAACCATATCGGTTGTAATCTTTGCTACAAAATATTTTTCGTCCATAATATATTATTTATTCAAATAATCGGATAATCTATTCATTAAGTCAAGTGATTTTGATCCTGTTTCACCAACATGTCTTTGAGCATTCATTTTTTTCTCTTCATCAAGATTTTCCTCAAAGTTTAATCTTTCATTTGGTTCTCTAAATAAATAAGCACCTGGTGTAGATGGTGATGATACTAAATCAAAACAGATTAACTCAAAATCATCTTGTACCTCGTTTTGTTCCCCAACTTTTTTCAGTGAACCAACACCACGAGAAGAAATACCTAATGTAACCCCTTGACGTAAATAGTTGGCCGCTAAATCTCCTTTTGTAGATACGATACCTCTTTCATGGAAACCAGGACTTGTTAATAATTTTAACTTACCTAATAATACAGGCCCCTCCCACCATATATCAGTGATTGCGTGAGAAACTCTATCTAAATCTATTAAGGATGATTCAGGGTGATTCAACTCGGAAAGTGCAGTCCCTTTTTGAATCATCTTTCTATAGTTTTCGGCCTCTCTTTTTAAAATTTTTTCGGGATAAATTCTACCATTCCTATTTGGCGTGTTATACTTTTGTAATACCGCATAGAATTCAAATGGTTTTGAATGATCCAACATATCTCTATTTTCTCTGATCATAGAAAGATTACGTCTTTCGTTTGGATCTATGTACCCCGCATCGTACTCGACAAGAATCCCACGACCTGAATCTCTTGGTCCTAATATTTTTAAATCGTTCATCTAATATTTTATTTATAAATACTAAACAGTTTCAGTTTCTTTCTTGATTGGTTTAGCATTTCCATTTTTGGTTAAAAAACATTTAAAATATTTGTTTTTACTGAAAACTTCACCATAAACTTCTTTGATAATATTTTTGACATATTTTTTTAATTTAGGGGATTTGAAATCAGTTGGTTCTAATAAAAATAAATTGATTTCTAAATTCATAAAAGATTTTTTGTTTAATTGTAGACCACTTGTTCTTAAGTCTAAATCTACGATAAATTTTGTGTCAAAAATTTCTTTATTTATATTTTCTAAAACACAGTGTTTAACAGATCTTGTCATGTTCAAAACTACTCTGCTCCAATTTTCGACATCGTTTTTTGGTTCTAACCAAGTTTGTATGTTAATGTAAATTGATTTTAAATTTTGTGCATCAATAGTCCCATATTGAGCTTTGAATGTTCGATACCCACTCAATTTTGTGGTTTTTCCTTTTTTCATAAATTTTTTTCATATCCTGAAGGTTTATTTTTGATTAAATCTAACGAATATTTATATTTATATCAACAATCCAAAAATTTATGTTATTTGTAGAAGTAAAAAATGGTAATATAGAGAAAGCTTTAAAGGATCTCAAAGGTAAGGTTATTAGAACAAAACAAAATTCAATTTTGTTTGGTAGAAAAGAATTCACAAAACCTTCGATTGAAAAAAGATCCCAAATAAAAAAAGCCGCTTATATTCAAAGATTAAAAACTAAAGAAAGTTAAAGATCTTCGTTAAGTTTTCTTAATTTATAATAATTCAACTCGTTGAATGACTCTGTCTGCAATTTGTTTAGAACTTCATCAATTGTTTCCGATGTATCCTTGTCAGAAGATTTTTTTTTAGAATTTAATTTTTCCATCACAGATTCTTTAGTTTTATTATAGTTTTCTACCAAAGTTTCTTTAGGTGTTAACAATAGTTTTTTTAATTCTTTTCTTTCGGATTCGTTTAAAGACGAAACAAAGTTTCCAACGGTCTTGTTGGCAACATTAACCATTGATTTCAAAGGAACTTTAATTATTTCTTTTTTTTCTGTGTTTTGTTTTTTTAAACTTTCTAAAATAACTTTCTTACTTTTAATTTTGTTTTCTAAAGTTAAAACATTTGTTGAGAATAGATTGTCAATTTCTTTGTATGTATTTTCACACTGAACATGACCAACCCACATTTTAATTTCTTTTACACTGAAAGGAGAAACTTTATTATATAAGTTCTCATATGCCGTTATTGATTCATTTATGAATTCATTAGCAACACTTTCTTGAAGCCCTTTATTACTTGATAATTCGTCGTACAAGAAAAATATTTTTGATATATTTTTGTTTTTCAACACTAACTCCTCAAATACAAATAAGTTATCCTTTAGAGTACCTTTTTTATAGGATTCAGTTAAATGTGTTTCTATTTTTGATTTTAATTCTCCGAACATTTTTGTTTTTTCTAATAAATATCAACTAAGTTTATTTATTTCATCTATTTCCGTGTCAGCAGTTTCTTCATCAAATTCCTCTCGGTCAATGATTTCACCATCCCACCAATCACCACCACCATACCAAGAGATGAAATCTTCAAAATCGTCTTCTTTATCTAAATAACTTTTGTGGGTGTTTTTCCAATATTCTCTAACACTAATAGTCGCATATCTTTTTGTAATTATTTCGTATTCGTGAACTTTAGGTAATGTAAGTTCTTCAGTTAAGAAATTTGGATTTTCTCTATACAACGCAAAAATAAATTCAATATCTTCGGCTCTAACATCTATCCCAATGTCATCAAAAATTTGTCTTATCACTCTTTGATTTGTATGTGAAAACAAATCCCCGCTATCTATACCTTCATCCATTCTTTTAAGAATGAATTTTAAATTTTTTTGTGGTAATTTTTCTAATTTACTCATAATGATAAATATTAGTCACCAAGAAGTTTTGATAATTGATCCTCAATAAGACCTAATGATCCGTTTACTTTTTGAATATCTAAAAATTCATCTTCATCAAAATTTTCTTCATTCTGTTCAGTCAACAATTTAAACCTGTCTTTTTTGATTGATTCAGGTATTGGTGGAGCTGCAGCGGCCGCAGCATCTGGTGGTGGTGCCGCTTCTGCACCCGCGGCAGGTGCTGCACCTCCAGCAGGTAATGTAGAACCTGTAACAGGTTTATATAATCTATCTACAGTATCAAACACGCCAGTCCTTGTTATTATAGTTGCGGTATTATCTAATTCCGCAGAAACAGCTCGTTCCATTCTAATTTGTTGTAACTCAAGTTTAATTTCTTCATCTGAGAAACCAAAAATATGTTTTTTCGCCCAAGTGGCAGATGTAGGTTGTACCGATTTTGGAATCTCAGTAACCATGTCTTTGTATAAGGTAACTTTTTCTTTCCACACATCAATCATTAACAAATCAGCTTGTTTCGATGGGTTAGTAAGTTGTAATGTAAAGTTTGATAATTCATCCTCGAACCCCATTAAGAACAAGTGAATAATTGCAATTTTATTCATTTCTGCAATTGCAGATTTTTGAATTCTATTTATTGTTCTTGCAAAACGAATGTCTAATAATGATAAGTTTTTACCGTCCCCAACAGGTTCTTCGAAACCTAAATAAGCCTTTGGTATACGAAGTGCAGTAACTAATTTCTTTTGGATATATTCAATATCGGCAATTTCGGATAAGTTTTGTGCCCCCGCTAAAGTTTCAATTGGGCTTGCTTGTGCCGGATCACGAACAGGAATAAAGTAATCTTGATCTACCGCCATTTGGTTAAAACGTAAATCAACATTTCCTGTTTTTCTATCAACAACTTGATCTCTTTTAAATTTGTTTGCAACTCTCTGTACATATGGTTCCACATCTTTGTCGTCCATGTTACCAACATATACTTTGAATACCCGTCTTTCGGGAGCTCTTGATGTTCTGTAAATTAACATCGCATCTTCCGCCAATACTAATTGTTTCCAAATACGACGAGCCTTTTCTAACATCGATGTTCCATAAGGTAGTTTTCTATCATCACCTAATAATCTAAAGTGTGCAACCTCCCATGTGTTAAATTCTGCATCTCTTGCCTTCCATGTAAACTTTAAAGCCTTTCTGTTAAAGTTTATAGTTGCCTGATAAGTCCTTGACTCAACACCTCTTTCTAATCTTTCAATTTCAATATTAGGTAGTTGTAAACATCCTGTTATACCTTTTTCAGGGTCTAATTTTAGATAAACAAAATTATCACCATACTTACACATATTTCTAATCCACATTGGTAAGTTGGTGTTTATATCTAAAGTATTAACAAATAAATCAACTAAAATACTTTTAATTCTTTTAGACTCAGAATAAACTTGTAGTATATATCCATTAGCGTCTGGCGTTGTTGCTTCTTCGGCATAAATGTCTAAACCTGTAGAAATCTCAGGGGTATATTCCATCGATTCATAATCGTAAAATGCCGCTAATCTCGTTGGTTCGTAATAGATTGCCTGAGTATATAAATTATTCTCAACCTTAGCCCAATTTGTACTTAAATAAAGGGATTGTTGATTTTGTAATTTTGCTCTTTCGTACTCAGATTTGTCTTGAGTTTTTAAAATTTCTTTTTTATCTAACTGATAATCCGGCCTTCCTTGACCTAAAGTAGAATCGGGACCAAAAGTTTTTGATAACCTTTGCCAAACCGTTAGATTTTGATTGTTATTTTCCATATTAAAAATTTAACTATAGATATAAATATTTCAATAGTTAGTTAGTAGTCGACCCCGATGATGATTGTAACAAATCTTTTTGTGCTGGTGTTAAATCATATGGGTTCGCTTTCTGTGTAAAAGTGACAGGAAATACTTTTTGACCTGTTGTTATTTCTCCTGTTACAACTAATCTAGAACCGTTTGCAATTCTTCCTGATCTTTTTCTAAAGTCTAATCCCATTTTTCTATTTCATTAAACCACCAAACAACCAACCATATTTTTGATAGTCATCTTTTGATGGACCGTTATTATGTAATCCCATTCTATCTTTTAATACATTTTGATTCGGAATTACAGGATCAAAATGTGCCTCTTTTGCGACTGCTTCATTATTTACCACTGCCCAAGATTCAATCATAGTTTTGGTATGTTCTGTCGCCCTTTCAAGTTTAGAAAATGAAGATTCTCCAACATATAACGCCATTGAAATCCCCATTATTAAGTCATCGTGTTGACCTTTTTGGTGGTCAGGTCTTCCGTTTATATAAACGAAAGTGTTCATTTCATTGTATAATCTTACACTTCTGATACCAAATTTATGTCTTACACTTTCCTCAAAAGCCGCAATTATTTGTACTCGTTTGTTATTAAAATTTATACCTGGTATTTTGTCCACCGATGTTTTATTGACCGCCCAAATATTCATCGAGTCAACACCATCAACATATAGATTTTTATACCCAAGTTCTTGCATCTTTCTTACTGTTGTGATACCCATTCCTCCTGTTATATCAACTACAACAAATGCACTATATAACATTCCCCACTTGTATGCGACTTCCGCTAAAGTGTCGGGTGGTATTTTTCCTACGTATTCTAACACTTGTTCTCTATCATCAAAATCAATAATTTGTATCGAAGAAAAGTCTTCGCTATCTCCTCGAGAAACGTCAACACCCATAATATATTTATGACCCTCAATAGGTTCTTTCCAAATCCAAAGGGAATTTCCCATTATTTTTGAAGTCGGCTCCTGAAGAGTATTTGTTTTGATAAATTCGAGTTGTTTGTTATCAAATACGTTATCACCCGATCCTAAAAATTCACAATTTAACTCTTGGTTTATTTTACGTTTGTCATATTTAAGTTTTTTAACCATTTTTTCATACCAAGAAGAACAAGGTTTGTATCCTTGATTAAAAAATAGTTGTAACTCTTCATAATCTCTTTTGTACGGATCTACATGTGCAAAAGATATATTTTTTGAATCGTCATATTCTTCTCTGTTAAGAAGATAATGAATCAAGTCGTCTGTTTGAACTAAATAAAGATCTTTAGCGTATCTTGGATCTCGATACCAATACATCTCAGAGATTTTAAAGTTGTTCATCCCTTTTAATGACTGATCGTAAATTTCATAATAAATCGGGTCATAACCATTTGGCGTAGAAACCACAATTACCTTACCACCTGTGGATAGGGATGCCATACAAGCAGCCCAAAAATCACTGTCGGCTTCAATAAACGCCGCCTCATCAAATACAAGGATTGTTGGGGTAAATCCACGAAGGGCATCTTTTGACGTTGCCACCGCTTTTACTTCAGACCCATTATTCAGTTTGTAGTGTCTTTGTGAATTCTTATCGTTTGAAAAACCTGCTCCTACCCAGTTAGGCCATTGATCAACAAAGGCTCTAATTTTGTTTGCCATCTCCATTGATGTATCAAGTTTGTTGGCAATTATTAGAATTTTTTCAGGTTGATTTTTCTTTGCAAAAACTAATCGTTTAGATATCCAAGCCGCAGTCACGGTTGATACTCCCGCTTGACGATATTTTAACGCAATATTTTCCTCAAATTCTTCATAATCACTTAACAATGAAATTTGATCAGGAAATAATTCTAGTGGAACATACTTTGAGACTGTATTGTCGTATGTTTGTAAGTATGTTCTTAGTGCGTATGGAGTATCTTGTAGACACTTCACATACTCAATCATTACTTGTTCTTTAGTTAAACCCATATGATATAAATATCAATTCAAGGTTTTTGTTGTAAAGACTACTTTTTACCTATTGAGAACATTTTACCTATTGGAAGTTCAATTGGTGCCTCATCTGAAAACATAGTAAGTTTTTTTGGTCTACGAATGATCATAGCATCTGATTTTTTAAATTTTTTTTTTATTGCCTCAATCAGATCTTTTTTTGTCATTTTTGGTTGAATTTGAGAATCGACCATCTCGTAAATTTGGTATTCTAAAAATCTTTGTAAATCTTCGTTTGTTTTTTTCTTTTTGTATTTAACCGTTTTTTCGGGATGTTTTTTTTCTGGCATATTTTTGTATTCCTTTTTGGTGGTAGAGTCTGAAAACTCTTTTGCCATTTTACACCACTTACATTTTTTATCGGAACATTTGTTACAACGAGCCCAAAATAAACCTTGTTGAGCTTTTGACTCAAACTTTTCGTTTAAAGTAGATTCTGACATCCCCATATTTGATCTGTCATTATCAGAGTCGTCATCCATACCATCAGGTGCCATATCATTAGCATCGTGAGGGGCTTCTTGACCTGTATATTTTTGTAAATTGACTGCTCCTTGAGCGTTTGATGTAGTAACATCATCAGTTTCATCTTCTGATAATTCTTTTTCAATTACTTCCATACTTCCAGGCGCATTAGGAAGTGGTTTTAAACTAACCGTTGTTTGACCTGGCTTCAAAGTTACATTACCTCCTTTTGGACCCACAATAGTTTTTGTCGTCTGTTGTTGTTGGACTTGTTCTTTAGTCTCCTTATCTTTCATTCTTTTAAATTTTTCAAAAAGAAGATTTATCTGATATTCAGACATTTTATTTAAAGTCCTTTGTGTAAGACCATTTTCAATTAAAAAAACAACCTTTTTATTATTTTTCATAACTCAACTCTTTTTCAAATTGTAATACTATATCTCTTTCATATAGTTTATTTTTAACACTTTCTTCTGATTCACCAAATTGAAAAACTAATCTTTTGACTAAAGAAAAATCAATTTCATCTGTTTCTTTTTCCCAACCCAAAGATAGAACACCATCCATCGAATCTATAACCGAAAATACATCTGAGTTTTGAACCAAATCAAATTCAATGTTCTCGTTAACTAAAGTTCCTACTTTTTTTATATATTCTAAATCAGGCGGTGCTGGATATCCATTTGCCGGTTTGGATTCCCAATTTTCACCAAAAACTTCTAAAGTTTCCGAAAAAATAAATTCATAAATATTGTCCCCTTTATAGTTGGGTCCTAATCCATTTATGTAAATTAGTTTATTCATATTATAAATCCATCATCAGTTATTCTTACCTCATTGATACCATTTTTAAAAATCAGAGTTTTTTTATTTGAGATACCAATTAAATGGGTTCTTGGGTTTTCTTCAATAAATTCTAAAGCCGCGTCTAATTGTTCTGCGGATTCGGATAATTTTATCACACTGTCTCTATTTTTATTATAGTTTTCGTTAGTTTTTTTCTTTTGTTTTAATTTAAAGTCGTTAATTTCAGTCTTACTAGCCACAAAATATTTTGATAAAACTCCGTCTACAACTGATTCGGAAAATGTGCCGTGTTCAAATCTATCAACATCAGGATAATTTTTTCTACCTCTTCGTCTTTCTCTATGATATTCATCTTCCTCAACTTCATCAAAATCGATCACCTCTAAATCATCATCAAAACTATCACTATGGTGTCTTGTTGATTCAGTTTTTTCTCCTTGCATTCCTCTCATTGCAACATTTCCATATGCTGAAGGTAGATAATCTCTAAAGGCCTCACCATAACTACTATATTCTTCCGCCATTTCAGGTTGTGATTCCTCAGGTGATGGTGGTGGAGGTACCATTTCGTCTCCTGTCATTTCTTCACCACTCATTTCTTCATCTTCCATTTCAAAATCTTCTTCACTACCCTCATCTTCATCCCCACCTTCAAGTTTGGAAATAATTTCCTCTAAATCATCTTCATCTAAAACATCAACATCTAATGCTGATAATATAGAGTTGATTACGTATTTTACATTCTCCGCCGATAGTTCTTTATCTTCGTTATATGATCTGATTTTTTGGGCTAACTTACCGACTAATATTTGTATTCTTTTCAAGTCAGAAACTTTTTTCTCCTTAGGTTTAGATTCTACATCTATTTCCATTTCTTCACCTTCTATTTCTCCTTCAGGTGGTGGTGGCATTTCTCCTTCTACGGGTGGCATTTCTCCTTCAGGTGGTGGTGGCATTTCTCCTTCTACAGGTGGCATTTCTCCTTCTACAGGTGGTGGTGGCATTTCTCCTTCTACAGGAGGGGCAGGAACTCCTTGTTCTGCAACCTCAGGTGCTGGAGCCATTTCAGGTGCGGGTGCCGCAGCAGCCATATCAGGAGCAGGTGCAGGAGCAGGTGCCGCCTCAGGTGGTGGAGCCATTTCAGGTGCCGGCATTTCAGCCTCAGGGGCTGTTTTAGGTTTAGGAGTTTTTAGTACGTACTTTTTTTTTTGCTCCCCGATTAGGGAAGTTCCTTCTTCATTTTCATAAAGTGTATTGATCTCTTTGGTCATCAAATTTAAACGCTTTAATGCCTGAGAATATGAAGAATAATACTTTCTTGCTTTCATATTTTCAATATAGTCTGATTCAGACTCATTGATTGCCAATTTAATAATGTATCCTTGTCTTTCTTTTTCAATTCGATACATATTACCATCTGCTAAAGAGATGCTATATTCTGTGGATTTTGTTTCATTAACTGACTGAGGGATATTCTCATTATAACGAGCAATTTCCATTATTCGTCTAATTTTATCCATTCCCTCAAGTTTTTCACTACCAATAGGTCTAATTCCTGCCATATTTGTGTTATTTAATATGTATTATTTTTTTCTTAATAAATATATCGATTTATAAGAATATTTTTGTTTTTGATTATTTATTGATTCATAGATAATTTTTTATCTATAACATCGGTTGGTAATTCATAAAGTTTACCAATATATCCGTTTCTTCTTAAAAGTTTAAAAACCAAATTTTCCAAGGACATTTCACCACCCTTCTCAAGTCCACAATTTCTAAATTTTTTAAGTTTTTCTTTATATTTTTTAACTAAACGTTTTATTTCATCTGGTTCTTCATCGTCTATGTTTTCAACAACACCATCAATAATCCTCATCCATTGATTTGCCTTTTCTTTCAAAAGTTCAAAATCAATATTTTTCATGTTGGTTTCTTTTGGTTTATTTACCCACATATCATATAAAACAGAATATATACCACTACTAAATGTTGTTTCAGTTTCACTTTGTACAAAACACTCAACATCATATCCAAATAGTTTGATGTTATGTCTGTCGTTGAAGATAATCTTTTTTAGATCAAAAAACTCAACGTATAGTTCTTGTGAATTTGTCGGGAATTGATTGTAATTTACAACAATGTGTAAATCTATATCTGAAAATTTGGACCAGTTGTAATTAACTAATGACCCAATCATAATTATGTCCGTAACAATTACATCAACACCTAAAAAATCTATAAAGACGTTTGCAGTTTCTAAAAGTTTTTCTCTTACTTCAGGCCTCATCATATATGACTTACCTTCCTTTTCCCAAATTTTAGGATTTAAATTATCTTGGGATTCAAAACTTTTTATAATATCTGAAGTATTCATATAGATAAATACTTTCTAATTATAGTTTCTTATATGTGTGTGCTTTAGAGATGTTTTTGTTAAAAAAGTTTCCTTGGGATTCTGCCATTCTAAACTGAGTATATTTTTGATGTGGTACTTCACTATATTCATATCTTGCTCCGTTTTTAAACTCTGCAATCATTTTTTTAGTTATTGTATCATATTGTGTTCTAACAATATTTGAGGATTCTACTTCGTTTAGAATTGTAGTTCCGCTAATTATTTCATTTGTTATTGCCATGATTTTTTATTTAAAAATAAATATGGGTAAAAAAAAATCCACCCTAAGGTGGATTTCTAACATTAAAATTTAAAAGATTATTTCACTTCCTCAAACTCTACATTTGCAAAGTCTTCTTCTGTTGCTTCAGCGTTGTTTGTTTGTTCATACAACTTCTGACTTATGTCTTGGAATTTTTTATTAACCTCTTCTATCAAAACTTTTACTTCTGATATTTCTTTTTTGTCGTAAGCGGATTTTAATTTATCAATTGATGAATTGATTTCAGTTTTTTCGTCTTCAGTGATTTTACCTTCAAGATCTTCCAAAGATTTACCAACTTGGAATATTAAAGAGTCTGCGGAATTTAATGTATCAACATCTTCTTTTAATTTTTTATCGGCCTCAGCATTCATTTCTGCCTCTCTTTTCATTCTTTCAACCTCATCTTTTGATAAACCTGAAGATGACTCAATTCTAATCGATTGTTGTTTGTTAGTTGCTTTGTCAACCGCTGATACATTGATAATACCATTTGCGTCAATATCAAAAGTCACTTCGATTTGTGGAGTTCCTCTTCTTGCCGGTGGTAGTCCATCTAGGTGGAATTTACCAATAGTTCTATTATCTCTTGCCATTGCTCTTTCACCTTGTAAAACATGAATTTCTACTGTTGGTTGATTATCTGCTGCTGTTGAAAACGTTTCTGATTTTTTTGTTGGGATTGTTGTATTCGCATCTATCAATTTTGTAAATACACCACCCATAGTTTCAATTCCTAACGAAAGTGGAGTCACATCAAGTAATAACACATCGGTAACATCACCAGCTAATACCCCTCCTTGAATCGCAGCTCCCAAAGCAACTACCTCATCGGGATTTACACCTTTTGAAGGTTCTTTACCAAAGAATTTTTTAACCGCCTCTTGGATAGAAGGAATACGAGTAGATCCGCCAACCAAAATAATTTCATCAATATCTGAAGGTTTTAGTTTGGCATTCTTCAAAGCTGACTCACAAGGTTTAATTGTTCTATCAACTAATGATTGAGTGAGTTGATCAAATTTAGATTTCGTAATTGTCATTACCAAGTGTTTTGGCCCTGTTGAATCTGCAGTTACATATGGTAAGTTAATTTCAGTTTGAGGTGAAGAAGATAACTCAATCTTAGCCTTTTCAGCCGCTTCACGAAGTCTCTGAAGTGCCATAGGGTCTTTTGAAATATCCATACCATTGTCTTTTTTAAACTCTGAAACAAGGTAATCAATCAAAGCCTGATCAAAGTCATCACCACCTAAATGAGTATCTCCGTCAGTTGCCAATACTTCAAATACACCATCACCAAGTTCCAATACAGATACGTCATGTGTTCCACCACCACAGTCAAATACCACAATTTTCATGTCTTTAGACATTTTATCAAGACCATAAGCTAGAGCAGCTGCGGTAGGTTCGTTGATAATTCTTTTTACTGTAAGTCCTGCAATTTCACCAGCTTCTTTAGTTGCTTGACGTTGAGCGTCGTTGAAATAGGCAGGAACTGTAATAACAGCTTCAGTAACAGATTGACCTAAATAGTCTTCTGCAGTTTGTTTCATTTTCTGAAGAACCGCCGCTGATATTTCTTGTGGAGAATAGGTTCTATTGTTAATTTGAACTTTTGGTGAGTTATTTTCTTTAATAACTTTGTAAGGGACCTTTGTTGTTTCATTTTTAACCTCATCAAAAGATGATCCCATAAATCTTTTAATTGAGTAAATTGTTTTGTCAGGATTTGTTACCGCTTGTCGTTTAGCTGGGTCCCCAATTTTTCTTTCCCCGTCTTTTACAAACCCAACAATGGATGGAGTAGTTCTTTTTCCTTCACTGTTAGCGATGACTACAGGTTCTTTTCCTTCCATAACGGCAACACACGAGTTAGTTGTTCCCAAGTCAATTCCAATTATTTTTCCCATTTTTTTATAATTTAATTTTTATGTTTAATTTTTCACACTTTTTACCAATTATATGCCATTTTATAAAACCTGTCAATATGTCAGTTTATTTTTTTTTTATACTGACAAAATAACAATATTGGACTTTTCTAAATTTATTTATTAGTTTTTGAATGTAAAACAATAGAAGTATGTTAGAATTTATGGATGAAGGAAATGATAAATCGAAAAAAAAATCCGATTCAGGAACACCTGTGTTGGATAATTTTAGTAAAGATTTAAACAAATTAGCACAAGAGGGTAAACTAGATCCTGTAATTGGTAGAAAAAAAGAAATTTTAAGGATAGCACAGATTTTATCTCGAAGAAAAAAAAATAACCCAATTATTATTGGTGAACCAGGAGCAGGAAAAACCGCAATTGTCGAGGGTCTTGCGATGATGATTCATGATGGTGAATGTCCTAAGAATTTAATGGACAAAAGAATTGTTTCTTTAGACATGAATTCTTTAGTTGCGGGGACAAAGTATCGTGGGCAGTTTGAGGAAAGAATGAAAGTCATTATTGAGGAACTTCAGGCAGCTCCAAACATTATTTTATTTATTGATGAGATTCACACAATTGTAGGAGCAGGAAATAGTTCAGGTTCATTAGATGCATCTAATATCTTCAAACCAGCACTTTCTCGAGGTGAGATTCAGTGTATTGGCGCAACCACATTAGATGAGTATAGAACTAATTTTGAAAAAGACGGGGCGTTAGAACGAAGGTTTCAAAAGGTGGTTGTTGATCCGGCAACAAAAGACGAAACTTTTGAAATTCTTAAATTAAGTAAGGAAAAGTATGAAGATCACCACAAAGTCACTTATGATGATGAAACATTATGGACCTTTGTTGAGTTAGCAGATCGTTATATTACAGATCGTGAGTTTCCTGATAAAGCTTTTGATATTTTAGACGAGGTTGGTGCAAGAATGCAAATTGACATAAAACTTCCTGAAGTTATTGAGAACTTAAAAGATGAAGCCAACAAAATTAAATTAGAAAAAATAAACGTAATCAAAAGACAAGACTACGAACAAGCTGCAGAACTTCGTGATCGTGAAAGAGGTGTAATCGCAAAACTTGAGGAAGAAAAGAAAAAATTTGAGGAACATTTAAGAAGTAGTAAAAGAACTATTCCTGAAGAATTGGTTTATGAGGTTGTTTCAAACATGACTAAAATCCCAATTTCAAACATAAATCTTGATGAAAGAAATAACTTGATCAATTTAAGTGATAATTTGAGTTCAAAAGTTATTGGCCAAGAAGAGGCGGTACTAAAAATCACAAAAGCAATTCGTAGAAATAGAATGGGGATTAAAGATCCAAATAAACCAATCGGTTCATTTATCTTTTTAGGATCTACGGGTGTTGGTAAAACATACTTAGCAAAACAATTGGCAAAAGAAATTTTTGGTAGTGAAGATAATATGATTCGCGTAGATATGAGTGAATACCAAGAAAAACACACAATCTCTCGTTTAATTGGATCTCCTCCAGGATATGTAGGTCACGATGAAGGTGGTCAATTAACTGAACAAGTTAAAAACAAACCTTACTCAGTTGTATTATTTGATGAGATCGAAAAAGCACATAAAGACATCTTCTCAACACTTTTACAGTTGTTAGATGATGGACACATTACGGATTCATTGGGTCGTAAAATCAATTTCAAAAACTGTTTGATTATTATGACTTCCAACATTGGAGTTAAGAGATTACAAGATTTTGGTGCTGGTGTTGGATTTAAAACAGGTAAAAGTGAGGCGGTTAGAGAAGAAGAAAAAAGAGAAATTCTTAAAAAAGAATTAAGTAAATTTTTCGCCCCTGAATTTTTAAATCGTATTGATGATGTAGTTATCTTCAATTCACTTGAAAAGAAACATATCGATGTGATCACTAAGCTTGAAATTGACCGACTACTAAAAAGAGTCTTAGAAAAGAAATATATTTTCACTTATGAACAAGATCTAATTGATTATATTTCTAAAGTAGGATTTGATGAAACATTTGGAGCTCGGCCAATTAAAAGAGCAATCCAAGATAAAATTGAGGATTTAATTTCTGAAAAAATCTTGATGATGGAGATTGAAGAAAATAAAGACTATGTCTTGAAGGTTGAGAATGATGAGGTTGTTGTTTCTAATAAAGAAG
>Ga0315902_10005307_pt1 | contig 18238 bp, 13 predicted proteins | sample LakEriMetagenome_9_FD_203523 | JGI IMG/M metagenome (GOLD analysis project Ga0315902, IMG submission 203523) | Freshwater fungal communities from buoy surface, Lake Erie, Ohio, United States - Buoy 12 MA117 | ecosystem: Environmental > Aquatic > Freshwater > Lake > Lake biofilm | place: USA... | reverse complement strand
CAACGCGAGTGAGCAACTTCTGGAGAGTTGCAAGCTGTGCAACCAGCTTGGTTACCTCTGCAGAGAGTGCCGTCACAGCGTCAACTGCAGCCTGTGCAGTCTCCTGAGCAGCGATTGCTGCGGAAGCTGCCTCATCGGCGGCTTCCTGAGCAAGAATCGCAGCATCAGTTGCGGCAATCGCAGCATCAGTTGCCTCTTGAGCAGCATCGACAGCAGCATCAACAGAATCATCAACAACAGAAGCAGATGCTGTCAAAGCAACCTGTCCTGCAGCTGGAAGACCCGTTCCGCCCTTAGCCGTCAACGTGACTGTTCCCTTGCCGAATGGCATGTACACGGTGTACACAGCTGATCCAGCCTTGGCGCCAGTTGTGGCCGATGATGCCGATGCCACAACAAGTTGTGTTGCAGTTGTTGTATCGCTACCGGAGGAGAAAGCAACGTTGGAACTAATTCCACCTGTTGCCAAGAGACCAGCGATAGTGCCACCTGCAATTGCCTTGCCAGCAGCATCAAGCGGGGTCACATAAATGAGTGCCTTTTCACCTGGTGCATATGCAGCCTTGTTGAACTCGATCTTGACGCTTGCCGCTGCCTCAGCAGTTACACGAGGACCGGCAAACTCAGCCGACTTCACTGTCGAGGTGGCCAAGGTGGACTTGTTTCCGATCGTCCACTTTGTCTCTCCAGCCTTAACACCTGTCACCGGGCAGTAGTGAACCTTGTCAGTCGCATTGAATGTACAAGTTGCATTACTTGCAATGGTTGTGTCAGATGAGAAGAGATACAGGTTGGTACCACCCCATATGCTCTTGTTGCTATCTGTCGCCGCGATAGAAACGACATCACTTGTTGCCCCGATACCAATGACGGGGACATCAAGGGAAGGAGCGTATGTAGTTGGGTCTGCTGCATAGAAGGTAGCTGACTTTGAGGTGAAAGTCTTGGTCGGCGTAGAAATCGCAATTGTTGCGACTCCCGCCCTACCATCAGCGCGGAGGCCAATGTCATAACTTCCATCTCCAGCAAAAGTAAGGCTTGGACCGCACTGCCCAGTTTCAGAACAGAGAGTACCTGCTCCGCTAATTGTGGCAGTGATTGACTCATTCGCGGCTGCACCCGATGCATTTTGCGTCACCACTCGAATAATCGCTTGGTTTGAGGCAGATGCGGTTGATACAAGGGAAACAGCAGAGTCCAAAGTAGTAGCTTGATAAGTTGATCCAAGGCTCATGATCGCAGTTGACTTTGATGGATCTACAACTGTCGACGCAGCCGCTACCTCAGCAGCCGATAACGACGCGACGATATTGAAGTCCTTTGTAGTCACCACTCCACCAGGAGTAGTCACGATCGCAGTGTAAGCGTAGGTACCAGCCTTGATGGTGCTTGTGGTTGTCTCACCCAGGTCAAACCTGAATGTCACAGAGAACTGGTTGTTGGCCCCTGAGGCAGGAATGACACGTAGTACTTGAGCGTCGCTCTGCGCCTTTCGAACATATCGAGCGAAATCGGTTCCAGCTCCAGTTGAGATAGAGGTTGCTGACTCAATGTCGGCAGGTGTCTTTCCAGCTACAGCACTTGAGCTATCCCACCAATACAGGGCAGCGCCACCAACAACAGCTCCGGTTGGTAAAGCTGACCTCTGAGCGACAGTAACGGAGAAGGAATCGGCATTCCCACCATCGAGTGCCAAGTAACTAACCGTAATAGAAGCAGCTGTAGAGCTGTCACTATTCAGGGTAGTTGCTGTTCCATCTGTGGTTGTTACCACTAGATTTGTGATCGCTGCTTGAGTTGGACCTGAGGCCAAAAGCCCAAATCCAAGAGCTGCAACCACACCAAGCGCGATGCGCTTGAAGGTTGTCTTGTTAGACATTTGTTTCCTTTCAATAGTCGTCACAGAGACGTTCTCTGTGGCGGCTTTGAGATGAGTCGCACGTGCTGACACATCTCTATCCCCACCCCGTTTCCGGTAGAGGCGAGGAAACTTGTGTAATGAACCCCCCAATTATGCCCCATCTCCCTGGGAATCTGCTGATACCAGGACCGCCTGAGCGAGGATTTTGGTCTTGGTTGGGTCCAGCAGCAACCTTGTGGAGACGAATTCCGGGGCCGAACTAAGGTCGGTTCCAGAGGTGCCGGTCGACACCTTGACAGAGGTCTCCACGGCGGATTCCACCATCATCATTGCAGCAATGAGATAGTTACCTGAGGCAAGCCTCTCAACATCGGACGAGACATACGCAAGACGAAGCAAGTGCCAGCCTCCGTTGATCCCAACCGAAACTTCAGCAACATAAGCAGTTCCAAAGGCATCGACAACAATTGATTGATTCAAAAGCAGATTTGTCGCCCCTGACTTAGTACTGACGATTCCAGAAAGTACCCAACCAGTCTCAGTGCTCAAGCGTTTTGGTAAGCCCGGGAAAAGCAATCCAAGATTCCCCAAGGAATCGGCAACTGTAGATCCCGTAGGAACACCTTCGCCATCAAGACCTGGAAATATTGATTCGAGTGCATTGGTCGAAAACGAACGATCTGTCGACTTCTTGACAGCAAGACTAGAACTTGACGCCTCGGATACAAACTCTGAGTCAATCTGAGAATCTTCAAGATCCTTGACGCTATCGTTTGTCTCTAGAGGAACTTTGTTGTCGTCAAAAGCGCGTTCTAAAGATGCACGAGGTTCTCTTCCAGAAAAGTCACTCGGTGACAATGGGTTGAGACTCAAAAAAGCCACGAAAACTAAAACAAAAGAAAGCGCTGCTTTGGATGACTTCCGTGCTACGGACCCAGCTTTTCGGTAAGCAACAGAGAGAAGATCTAGAGCAGTCAAGCCACGCTCTTCATCAATAATTCGCTCAGAAAGAATTCGCCGTAGCCCAGCGCGTGCTCGTGAGACGGTATGTCGAACTGCATTCTCCCTGATGCCAAGCTCTCGAGCAATTTCACCGGTGGATCGCCCTTCAATCTCCCACATGATAAGGGCGGCGCGCTCTGCAGGAGATAGAAATGAAATTGCTTCGCGAACGATTGCAGCGTCATCAGCAGTGGCTAAGGCCTGAGCATAGTCAGGATCCACACTCCACTTCGCTTCAAGCTCTCCAGCGACGTCATCCAAAACGACCAATCGCGGCTGCCGTCCGTGACGCCGTTGCAGGTCAATGCTCAAATTTTCAATGACTCGGTGGAAATAGGAAAGAGCGTGATCAACACTCGTCAACTCTGGGCAAGCAAGAAGCACGCGGACCAGGGAGTCTTGGACTACTTCTTCTGCCTCTGAAGTAGACCTGGTAACACGCCTCGCATGAGCAAGAAATTCTGAGCGGTTCTTTACAAAAAAAGCACCAAGGTCGGCAGTGCTCCACTCACTAGGGGCCTTGAACTTAGCCGACATCGTAGGTCTACTCCTTGGTTTTTGCTTTGGTTGCAACTTAACTATCTAACCCGCGTTCCAGTTATCCCCTACGACGCCCCACACAGATAAATGTCTTTAGAAACGGACATTTAGGGCAAAACGTTATTCTAGCGGCCTAATGCTCGGATTGTAGGGATCCATTTGCCTGAGACGGAGATAAGCCTCTTGCCGCTCTTCAGGGGTCGAGCTAACCAGTGCTTGCTTCACTCGCCATGCCATGAAATCGCGAGGGTACCGAGCCAGCAACTCTGCAGTGATCTGATCAGCCAGTTCAACCTCGCCTGCCTTTAGGGCCGCATCAAGTGCCAACTCCAAGTGAAATGCAGTGCTACCAAGAGACTTAGCCTGCGTAAATTGATCAACCACGCTTCCAAATTGGAGTGATTCTTTGAACCTTGCATCCGCGTGAAAAGGGATAAAGGCGATGACGACACCACTGACGAATCCTAAGATTCCCGAGAGGGCAATACCAGCGGGAATCTGGGCAAGTTCGCCACGAGTTTTATTTGATAAGAGTGGCTCTGCACCGTCCCGAGTCGCCATTTCATATCCAATAAGAGCCCCGGTGAATAACCAACCCCAGATGCCAACTCCGATTTGGTTGATGCTAATCGCAGCTTGAATCAAGTAAGCTATCCATGTTGACAAAAGTGCCACGAAATACGGATTGAATGACTGATCACGAAGAACAATTTTCCAGGCTGCTCTGATAGCATACCCGAGTAGTATCAAATAGGCGACAATAAGTGGAAAGCCACCCGAAGCAGAGATATCCAAATAAATGTTGTGAGCTGTATTTGTGATGCGTTCCGGGGTAGTACGTAGCGTTGCGATTTCACCGCGCAACTCACGATACCAGTCTCCGTAGGAGTCAAGGCCTACGCCAAAGATTGGATTGTTGATGGTCATTGCCCATCCTGCATACCAATAATCAAAACGAAAGAGAATTGTATCTCCAAAAACGAATCGCGCCAAAGGCCCGATGTTTTTCAGTGCAAGAGAGGTCAATAACAAACCAGTGACACCAAGTATCAAATAAGGAATCTGAAACAATCTTAGGGACTTGTGTGACCTCACAACGAAAAAGCCTGCAACTCCCATACCAGCTACATAAATCATGAAACCCTGGATAGATCCCGTTTCAAGGATGATGTATAGATCAGTCACAGCAAGAGAGATCAAGATGATTCGAATACCAAGAGCCTGCCTTGGCGCAAGAGCTAGTATCGTGGCAGAGATCGATGCCAAACCGAAAAAGGCAGATGAGAAGTTGATATTGCCAAGTGTTGCGAAAGGTGCATTCACGCTCCAAGCAATCGGATCGCGTCCGACTAGTTGAACGAGTGCGTAAATAGTTGTGGGTATCGCAGTTAGGATAAGAGCTTCGACTAGTTTGTGATAGAAGTTCTTTTTTTGTTGCAGCGCCACTGAAAGCAGAATGACAATTAGTGAGAAGTATGCAAGATAGCCATTATTCCGACCAAACGTTCCCCAAAATTGTTGATTTAACGGAGCACCGCTCACAATCATGACCATGGTCAACCAGAAGACGAAGAATCCGGCAGAGATCCAGAGGCCGATTGGTAGACGGGTACCCAGCGACCGCCAAGCAATCGCCATGAAAGCAATTGCAGCAAAGGAAGTGCCGGAAACAAACATCATCTTTACTAGATTTATTGGATCGAAACTTGAAGAGGGAGATATTGCAAGTGTTGTTACGGGCCCCAAAACCAAAAGCATTGTGCTAAGTCTCTTACGAGTTACTTCATGTTGCATAAGCAAAGTGTAGAGCAAGGAGACTTTTGTGTGGGGAGATATGCCATCAGGTAAAGTAAGTTTACAAGCTCCCATCATCGAAGACCGAACAAAGTGAGCCAATATCACATTTGCCTACAATATGTCGTCAGGCTTGCTTTGATTTGGTGTTTGACCTAATTCCGGAGCGCCACGTTGTAGGCCCTCAGTATTGCTTCATTCCCAAGGCTCCGCTTGGGTCGCTTAGTAAGCCGAGGTCATGGGGCAGAAAGAAGTAGAACGTTAGAGGAGAAACCACGTAAACTTTTGCAAAATGCATAAGTCTAGACTGAAGCGAAACCTCTCACCACTCCGCCTTACTCGATTAGAGCAACTATTGCTAACGTGGGCGAGTTTGAAGTACTGTTCAATCTTCGTGCCGTGAGAAAGGAAATAGCTAGTGTCAAAAGTCTTGATAATTGGTGGTGCTGGTTATGTCGGTGGTGCTCTAACTGATCTAGCAATTGCGGCAAATCATGAAGTGAGAGTTATTGACAACTTAACCTATGAAGATTCATTCTTGAAGCCAGTTGAATTCCATTTTGGTGATGTCTTGGACTTCTCGACATTAGAGAGTCACTTAAAATGGGCTGATACTGTTGTTTGGCTTGCAGCTTTGGTAGGAGATCCAGCCTGCGCCATCAACCCCAAGCTCACGCGCCAAACAAATGTGGACGCCGTCAGGAATTTAGTCAACGCATTCGGGGGGCGAATAATCTTTCCCTCCACCTGTTCTGTCTACGGCGCTCAGGATGGTCTCCTTGATGAAGGGAGTAGAACAAATCCCTTATCTTTGTATGCAGAATCAAAGCTTGAGGCTGAAGAGATATTGAGCTCTTCGAAAAACTCTACACTTGTTTTTCGTTTAGGAACCTTGTTCGGCTTGAGCGACAACTTTTCTCGACTCAGAGTAGATCTTGTATTGAATGTACTAACAATTCGGGCAGTCCTTGAAGGCTCAATGAGTGTTTTCGGAGGTACGCAATATCGTCCATTGCTACACGTTAGAGATGTTGCTACTGCAGCAGTGCCCCATATAGATACAGATAAGTCAGGCGTGTTCAACCTCCATGCAGAAAATGTGACAGTTCTTGAGATTGCTCACCGAATACAGACTATCATTACGAACGCAAGAGTTGAGCAGACAGACATTTCGTTTCAAGACGCAAGAAATTATCGCGTCAATTCAGATCTAGCCAAACAGATTCTAGGTTTTTCTCCTAATTGGACAATTGAAGATGGCATCAGAGAAGTATCAAACCTGATTCTAACGAGGCGAATAAAGAACGTTTCTAATCCAAGATTCAATAACGTCGAAAGTTTACGGTTGCAGTGGAGTGCTGGGCATCATGGCTGAGCATTTGTCGCTAGCTGCATCTAAACCCGTCGTTGTTCGCGGTGGACGCTCAGTTGACGATCGTGGCTCACTAGGTTACATCAATGGTTTTCCTTTGAACGATTTCAAGCGTTTCTATACTGTTCAGAATCACCAACAAGGTTTTATACGTGCATGGCACGGACACTTGATCGAGCGTAAAGCGATCACGGTCTTGCGCGGCACTGCTCTTATTTGTGCAGTAAGAATGACTGATAAAACAAGGCCATCACAGCAGGAGGAAGTTCACCGCTTCGTCCTAAGCGAATCTCCGACTGATGCCTTGGTGATTCCCGCGGGATATGCCAATGGGTTCATGACATTAACAGCTAACGCTCTTCTTCTCATTTTCTCTACAACCTCCTTAGAAGAGAGTCTGAACGATGACTTCAGATTCCCGTTTGATTATTGGAATCCTTGGACAATTACGCCACGGTGAAATGAATTCGGGAAAACTGCTCATGGTTCTGGGGATTCGTCCAGACATCATTCGAGCATGCATAATCATAAGGGGGTTACGACTCAAGTTAGGTTCTCGCTTTAAGTTGGTCTGGTCCGGTCAACACTATTCCGAAAATCTAAAAGACATCTTCTTTCGTCAATTAGGAATTGATGATCCAGAAATTGAGCTTGGGATCAAAGGGGAGACAGATGCCGAACTTGTTGCTTCCATGATTTCGGAGTTATCCAAAGTTTTAGTGAAAGAAAACCCAACTGCAGTCATTTTTCTTGGCGACACCAATACAGTAACAGGAGCGATTGCCGCTGCTCAGCTGAATGTTCCAATTGTCCACATTGAGGGTTGCATGCGGTCTTACGACTGGCGTATGCCCGAAGAAAAGTATAGAACGATAGTAGATCATCTTTCAGACTTGATCTATGCATATGTTGATGAGTATAAATTACAAGGATTGGCCGAAGGCATTCCAGATGAGAATATTATTGTTACGGGTAACCCGATAGTCGATGTTCTGCATGAATATTTTCTTTCGGGAACGCTAAGAATGTCCTCATCAGAATTTCGTGACTTACTTAAGCATAAGTACTCTCTTGATACTCAAGACTATCTGGTAATGACATGTCATCGAAGAGAGAATGTAGAAATTAGGTCTTCGTTGGAAAATATTCTTACTCTTGTTTCGCACTACACAAATCAGGTCCTTTTTCCAGCAAGCTATCGAACTCAAAAGATGATTAGGGAATTTGAGCTAGTGTTACCTAAGAATCTAGTTATGGTTGATCCCGTTGGTTATCTGGAATTACTTGAACTGATGATGCATTCGAAAGGTGTCTTGACCGACTCAGGAACAATTGTCGAAGAAGCAGCCGTACTGAGAATTCCCTCTATCCAAATGAGAACTGCATCGGAAAGACCGCAAGTGTACGAATGTGGCGCAAGTATCAAATTCGATCCATTCACTTCTGTCAATTATCTAGAAACATTGAAAAAACTGCATCTGCTGCACGACTCAAGCTGGAGTCATCCATTCGGTGATGGCAGAGCCTCAATTCGCATCGTAGACGACCTTGTGCAGCGACTCATGAGGAATGACTTTCGAGGACACGACCCTAGCAAGTTCAAACCGTTTTCTGACAGATCATATATGTCAGAAATTTAGCCGATACTCAGAACGCGCGCTTGTTCGTGAACCATCTCCGAAACAGTTGGTATCAACTCATAACCAGCGAAGTCCCAAATAGCTCTATTCACCTCTGGGTGTAGAGTGCTCAAGGTTCTATCAATTCCCACTGAGCTCAGCGTTCTATTTATTTGAATATCGCCTCGACCAAATGCAACTGCAAACTCTTGAAGTAAATCTGCCTTTGAAATGATGTCTGCTGGGACTATGTGAGTCTTTGATACCTCTTTCACATTATTTGAGATTATTCCATAGGCAATTTTTGCGAAATGGTAAGTGGTAACTCCATTCCACAAGTGATCGGTAAATCCGTTTACTGTTGACCCTAAGGGCTGATTCCTAAACCACTCGAGAAGAGATGTTGACCTGTCTAATTCAGGCCCAATGATTGAAACTCGTAAGTGTGTAACATTTTCAAATTCAATTTCACCGAGGCTCTTTGTTTTTCCATATACGTCTGTTGCGTCATGCAGGTCTGACTCCATATAGAGACCCTTGAAGCCAGTGTAGACACAATCCGTAGCGATTTGAATTATCCTAGAGTTAGTAGATTTCGCAAGATTAAATGGAAATTCTGAGTTGATCCTAATCGCATTGATTACTGAGATGGGATCAGCTTCCCTAATGTAGGGCTTTATGACTCCAATGCAATTGATGATCCAATGAGGTTTTATGAACTCCAACAGTGGGGCGATGGGGTCTCGGTGAGCGTCAAAATCAATATATCCAACTCGTTCTCCTCTTGCAGTGCCCACCGCCTCAACATCTTGGAAGCGTCTCATTACGTCCATACACGCGTGTCCCAGCATTCCGTTTGCCCCGAGTACCAGCACCCTAATCATTCGTTTTCCATTCTGTGGAGGTCACCTCAGGATACACACAATTTCAGCTATCGTCGTAAACTACTTCTATGGAAAAGCGTTGCGACTTCTTGGTAATTGGTGGCGGAATAATTGGTCTTTCCCTGGGCCGAGAGCTCCTAAGAACGCAATCGAAGGCCCGAGTAATTGTTTTAGAAAAAGAATCGTCACCAGGTGTACATGCATCTGGGAGAAATTCTGGTGTACTCCATGCTGGATTTTACTATTCACCAGATTCGCTAAAGGCCAGGTTTTGTCTTGAAGGCAACTATGCTCTTCGGAGCCTTATCAAAGAATATAGAATCCCAATTAATGAATGTGGGAAAGTTGTAGTCGCTAACACTGAGGAAGATCTTGAAAGATTGGATATTCTTTTTGAGCGAGGTTCTGATAATGGAGTAGCGTTATTACGGGGTAAGGCCTCGGATTTACAAAATTTTGAACCAATGGCCAGCACCCATAAAGAGTTCTTGTGGTCGAGAAATACAGCTGTAAGTGATCCCTTAGCAGTTACTCAACTCATCGCTCAATTATTTATAAACTTAGGTGGAGAAATTCAATACAATTCTCATGCAAAAGTTCTTGAGAGTGGATTGGTTGATTCTGGTACTGATTTGATTCGTGCCGACAGAATAATCAATGCAGCCGGTACAAATGCCATCCACATTGCCCATAAACTAGATGTGGGCAAAAAATATTCCCAACTACCGGTTCTTGGGCTCTACAAATATTGTGATAATGAAGTTCTTCCACTACGTACTCTTGTCTATCCAGTTCCAAACCCCAAAAATCCTTTTTTAGGAGTGCATTTTACGTTGACTGTTGACCATAAGGTAAAAATTGGACCTACTGCAATCCCAATTCTGGGGCGGGAGCAATACAACCTTGCAGGAAAGTTAGATTTACAAGATGTCATAAGTAGCTCAAAATCTATCGGGAGTCTATTTCAAGAGTCTCCGTTTGCTCTAGCTAACCTTGCCTATTCAGAACTTTCTAAGGTGTCAACACGCAAACTGATCCGAGACGGTAAACGACTGGTGCCGAGCATTAGTCATGCAATGAAGTGGAAGAAGAAGAGAGCGGGAATTAGAGCTCAACTTGTAAATCTTGAAACACAATCATTTGAAATGGATTTTGTAATTGAATCCAAGGGGAATGTTGTTCATGTCTTGAATGCGGTGAGCCCTGGCTGGACATCAGCAATCCCCTTTGCAACACACATAGTGAAAAATCATATTCTATGATTACTGTAATCACCCCTGTGTTTAATGGGGCTCAATTTATAAGAGAGACAGTAGAATCAGTTTTGGAATACAAGCGGTCCTTTCCAGTTGAATACATCGTAGTCAATGATGGGTCTACAGATTCCACCTTCGAGATACTTCAGGAATTTAGTGGCGCTATCAGAGTAATCTCGAAACCAAATGGTGGAGAATCAAGTGCGGTAAACGTTGGAATAGAGAATTCAAAAGGAAGCTTTCTCTTGGTTGTATCAGCCGATGATCCTTTGCCATCGTCCAAGGTATTCAGTGGTGTCGAAGAATTCTTCTCCGAAAACCCCGATGTTGTGGCGTGGTATCCAAATTGGGCGATGATTGATTCCTCGGGCAAAGTGCTTCGAATTGTAGAAGTAGACGAGTACTCTGAAGAACTTCTAATTGGAAGGTTTCGTTGCCTCCCTGGACCAGGAACTATTTTTCGAAAAGATGCCGCCCTAAGCATTGGTGGTAGGGACAGCAGGTGGACTTTTGTGGGAGATTACGATTTCTGGCTTAGATTAAGCCGCGTAGGAATTCTCAAGAAGAGAGATGAATTGGTAGCCCAATGGAGGTTCCACAGTCAGTCCACATCGATTTCACTCCGAGGTTTAGATATGGCCGCAGAAAGAATTAGTGTTACTCAAGAATTTCTGAAGAATAATTCTTTGGAAGAGAGTATTCGAAAGATGGCTCTTGCACATTCATATTACTTCGCTGCACGACTGTCCTTTTTCGACTCAAAAGTAGATGGGAAGAGACTACTCAGACAAGCTTTCGCTTCAAATAAGTGGAAGATTGAAGACGGAAATGCTTTAGTTTATTCCTTTATATGGACTCTTCCATTTTCAAGACTTCTCGTCAGTCCGATAAGGCGATTGCTCCAAAGAATGGGCTACGCGCAGACATGAAGCGGGTGCTGATTGTTGGTATGTTAGACAGCGTCCATCTGGCTCGGTGGCTAAAACAATTTAGTTCCAGCGACGTTCAGATCACACTCTTTCCTAGTAGGCGATATAAGAAACTTCATCCTGATATTGAATTCCTCCTAAAAAGTGGGGAAGTACGACTTTTCAAGAAACTCTTCATTAGAGGATTGAGACTCGAAGGATACTTGGACTTTTTAAGTTTCGAGATTCCGAACGTCACTCTCAGGCTAAAGAGAAGGGCGCAATCTTTGCAAAAGTGTCTAGACGAATTCCAACCTGACATCGTTCACCTGATTGAATTACAGCATGCGGGATACCTCTATTTGGAGACACAAGTTGAAGAAAAGAATTTTGACCTAATTGTTACAAACTATGGAAGTGATATTTCTTACTTTCAAAACTATCATGATGACAAAGACAAGATTAGTAAAGTTCTATCGCTGGCAGATTACTATTCGGCGGAATGCCGTCGCGACTACAAATTAGCAACCAAATTTGGATTTACGGGAATTCAATTGCCACTTATTCCTAATGCAGGGGGTTTCGCGCTTAGCGACATAGAAAACTCAATACTCGAATTAGACAAAAGGAACTTGATTTTTGTGAAGGGTTACGGGGGAAAATTTGGACTAGGTCACCTTGCATTGGATGCTATTTCGCGAGTTCTGGACAAATTCTCTGCGATTGAAGCAGTTGTTGTATCACTTACAAATGATCTTGAAAAGAATGCTAGGGCTTTAGAGACGAAGTTTGGGCCGAGAATTACCATTCATAGGATGAAAGATGGATTGAGTCACAACGAAATCCTAGCTATATTGAAGAAATCAATAATTTACCTTGGTGCTTCTAAGAGTGATGGAATTAGTACAACTTTCCTGGAGGCTCTTGTAGCCGGTGCGATTCCCGTTCAGACGAATACATCTTGTGCCAGTGAATGGCTCGAAAAGGGTTTCATCGCCAAAATTGTGAGTCCTTCAGAGGAGGCGATCTTTAGCTCCGTATGCGAAATATTAGAAAGAAAAATTGAGTACACTGCGATTTCCAAAGCTAATATGGCTCTCGCAAAGACGTATCTCGATGACAAGGAAATAGCTTCCATTGCAAAAACTTTTTATCAGATTGATAATTTGCTATGCTGATCACTGGAATATTGCAAGTAAGAAATGAGGAGACTTCTGGTCACTTAGCCCGATTCTTGCAATGGAATCTCCCCATTTTGGATCACCTAGTCGCCTATGACGATGCTAGCACCGACGAAACGGCCTCCTTACTTCTACGTCATGGCGTGACGCTAATCAAGGGGGACTTCCATGCATTCAATTCTGAACTTCATATAAAGCAAGAATTGCTCTCCTCTGCTGTTTCTTCTTATCCAAAGACAGATTGGTTTCTGTGGTTGGATGCTGATGAGCTGTTACTTGAATCAAGAGAGAATCTCGAATTGATGCTTGCGCAGTCAAGCAATCTGGGATTCGATGGGATTAGCTTGCCGCTGGTCAATCTTTGGAGATCTCAAAACAAGTATCGGCTCGATTCCGGGTTTAATGATGTATCGAACATCCGTTTCTGGAAAAATACGGGGTATCTTCGTTTTAGGACTAAACCAGGCTTGCACCACCTAATGCATCCGATAGGTCTGAAGAAGATTCGACAAATGCAATCTCCGCGAATTCTCCATTTTGGCTTCGTAAGCGATAGTCATATTTTGAACAAATTTCATGTTTACCAACAATCTGGGCAAAGGGGAAAAAATCTGTGGCGACTTGTAAGTGAGTCAGGATTGCTCTTGCAAGAGATTAGCTCAATCTCAAATTGCTTGGGTTCACGTTATCAAGAATTTGCAAAGGCATCCTATGTGATTGAGAATCGATGTGACTCAGATACCCTTCTCGAAAAATGCAGAATGCCTCCAAATCCTAAATTTGCGTCCTCCCCCCTAGTGACTTTGATTTCATTGATTTATGCGGGCGTTGATTGGCTAGAGTTTCAATTTGGCGAACTCCTGAAGCTCCAACAAGAAGTTGGTGCAAATGTAGTGGAGATTCTCTTTGTTGCAAACGATGCTTCAGAGGATGTAATCAACTTTTTGGACAGAAATGCAATTCCTTACGTATGTGCGCCGGGAAGATCTGATGTGAATGAATGGTACATAAATTCGGTGTATCGAGCCTACAACTACGGTGTTCGATGTGCAAAGGGTGAATATGTCGTTTTGACAAATTCCGACATGGCTTACAGCCCTGGATTTCTTATTCAGCTGATGAAAAACCGTTCTTCTCATACTTATTTAGTAGCCAAATTAGTTGAAAGTGGAAGGCTCACTCCTGCAAAGTCAGCAATAAGAAAGAATTTTGGTAAGAAGCTAACTGAATTCAAGCGCCACAAATTCTTGAAATTTGCTGAGAGACAGGTCAGGGCCGGATCATCTTTGGGTGGCTTGTTTATGCCTGTAATTGTTTCAAGAGAGCACTTCTTGAGCGCTGGTGCATACCCAGAGGGAAATGTGCCACTTCAATCACTAGATTCATATGTGAAAACGGGTTATTGCGAAGCAGCACTCAAGGGTGAACCTGTCATTCCTGGAGATTTTGCTTTTGTGAAACGATTAGAATCTTTAGGTTGGATGCACAGAACCCTCAATAGTGCTATTGCATATCACTTTCAAGAAGGTGAGAAGTCTGAGTCTGAGGCTAGTTCACAATTGCGAGTCCCTTCTGGAATATACCTTGATAGGGTCAATACACCGCTTCTACATGGCATTGAACGATTCACAGGTAAAGAGGAAGTAGATTCTTTTCGCCTTCGGGTTTCGGACAAATTGCAATTTCATGATCTTAGCGATGGCTTAGTAGTTGATGACCCACAAGATGTCTGTCCTACAACGATGGCATATGGAGGAAATGTGCAGTTTTGCATTACATCAAGTGAAAAGATTGTTAGAATGTTTGCAATCGGTCTAGACATTCATACCTACTATTTGGAAAAGTGGTCTCCGCAAACCGCCAAAGATCTTGGTCGTCTGGTTGAGCAGATTCTCATTCAGGAACTCCACAACACATTCATCCCCTCTGATCCAGAATCATTTAAGAAAAAGATCTCCAAACTCCTCCCTCCCACCATAAAACCCATTATTAAGTCCTTGTTTCGGCGCAATCGAAGGTTTTAGGAATTACTCACCGTTGCTGATCTCTTTGGTTCCTTTCCATCAAATTTATGGTGCAGTTGCTGCCGAGGAGTTGATTACTTGACTATGTCTAAGAAATTGACCTCATTCTTCTACTACGTTGCAATCTTTGCGACTCTCCATCCGAGGAATCACACGAGGTACGCCGCGAGTCTTATGTATCATGATTAGAAATGATATGGTCAATATTGAAAAATCGTTGCGTGATAGGTACAAGTTAGATTTACTTCTTGAAAATCTTGCTTACCCAAAAATCAATAATTCGGAAAAGGAATTTGCCAGGTCCTTTTTCCGATGAGAGTGTGAATCAGGAGCGCTACAAGTTTCTCAATCATCGACTATTATTTTGCAGTATGGCGTAAATTGATCCATTTTCCATAAATGTCTCTATGCAGTCTACATCAATGTATCTATTTAGATTGCTGAAAAAATCAGGGAAGTACCTAAGGCAATCAATCGGATACCTGTGAAGGGAGCAATATATATTTACCGTCTGAATTACTTGTATTCCACCTGGTACAAGAAACTCATTTAGGTTACGGATAACTGACACCGGATCTACCACATGCTCTAAGAGTGATTGATGCAAAACAACCTGATATTTCGGAGGATTTTCCATGATGGGATACCGACAAAGATCGTAATGGAATTCTTGTGGTGACCACTTTGACTTCAACACTACTTCAATTGAGTCAATCGCTGGCAATTCCAACTGATGCTTTTTTTTCCATGCGTCTCTGATTTCATCTGGCGCTGATGCGGGTTCAGAAACCAGGAGCCACCTGCCTCGATTACGAATTGGATCTGCTAGCTCAATAATTCTCTCGAGAAATCCATTTGAAGAATTGTTGACAGGTAACATTCCTCCTGGAAACGGTCTGTGAGCACTGTTCACACCTTGAATGTACGTGTAGATGTCCATTAGGCGATCCCACTTTATCCTTCTTCGAATTAGAACAGAGAAAGGCCTAAGCATCATCTTCATAGTTTTTAGGACACTAGACATGTATAGAGTGTATAACTTCTTCGTATCCTTAGAATTCACGACACTATAGTTGGCTTGTAAGTAACAGTTGGCTTGTAAGTAACCAAAGCTCAAAACCATTTCTATCTGTACTATGGCGAGGCTTGTATACTCTTGGTAACTTGTTGAAGGGTTCGGTACGAAGTCACAAATACAGCCTTCCCGACAGTTTGCAGTATCTCATTGACATAGAAAGTAGTCGCGAATTTCTTGCACGCTCATTCTGAATTCCCTAACTTCCTTTGATGAAATTACAACAGCCCAGAGGTGCCGTATAGAATATAGTCGCAGTCAATATGCAAGAAAGGCCATGGAGCTCCAGAGCATCAACTCGAGAGAACAAATTCGATTCTTGGAGAAGTAGATGACATCTCTCAGATCTCTTTACACGACTGCTTCACCCTGTATAAATCTTTTTACACACAACTATAGAGGGTCAATTTTGATGAATCTTTAAGAATAGATTGAGATCTTTTTCAAAAGTCATTTCATCCAAGTAGAAACTCTGGCGCCACGCAAATTCCAGACATTCCCGATTGTCTTCGAAAGACTTTGAATAGCAGAGTCGCTCTAGGTAATCAGATTGAGAGCTTCGTAAATTGACCCATTCAAGACCAGATTTCGCTCCAGAAATGAACGACAAAATGAAGAGAACTCCAATAACGAATTTGGTGAATGCTAGTCTGGGGGTCTCAACAGACGCAGCAAGAACAACTAAGGCAAGCAATAAAGTGCATGTTACGTATCTGTTTGAATATGCATTCACAATTGAACCTGAAGACCCGTCGTACCCGCTAATCGTGAACATTATGGATGCAGCAGCAACAACGAATAGAGCCTGAGTCATCTCTTGACTACGGTAGATCTGCTTTCTCACACGATAAAGGAGAACAAGCAATAGTAGTCCGATGAGTTGACTAACAATATGCATGTAATCTGAGGACGGCGTGAATTGGGAACCCAATATACTGAGTAAAAAGCTCGGCAAAAAGACTGGGTTAGCGGTTATGAAGGGTACATCTGCGAAGATTTCTTCGTCCGTGAAGTTATTGACGAAATTTCCAGACAACAAGTTGTAACCATATGAGAATAGGAATACCAAACAACATACAACTACACTAAGTATCTTTTTGAATTTTTTGTTGAATAAAATTTGCTTGGTGGAAAGGTACACCTCTAAGACGAGCAGTGTTACACCGAAGGCCCCCGAAAAAGGAGCAATGACCAACGGAACAAAGCGCCACTTTGCAACTTTGGTATTGGTGATCGAGAGATAGATAGCGACACAAAAGAGTGAATGAATGAAGTGCGCACTAATTATCATATTGTAGTTCTGCGCCTGCTTAAAGTTAAAGAAAATAACAACAGCGACCATAACGACTAAGTAGGAGCTTGATGCTTTGACAATCAATTTTCGAAGAATTAGGACGCAGGAAATTGCTGCAAGGGCAAGATTACACAAAGCAAAAGCCGTCAAAGTGTCTTCACCAAAGAGATTTGAGATGACCAATAGACTTAGTTTGGTCGTTAAAATATTGTGACCGTTTACCAGTTGTAAGAGTTCTTGAAAATTTTTCTTTTCGCCTGGAATTAGGTACTCAAGTAATAGCCAATCATCCGCAAAGAGAAAATGGATTGGCTTTAGGATAATCTGAAGAGCAATGACAAAAGAGACAAGACATATTGCAAGAATTAGAACTAGATTTTGCTTAGTGAGGCTATCTCGATTTTTCATAATTGCGTGGATTGCCATAACGAAAAAATACCCCAACTCGACAGTAGAATCTAAATTCCTCTGAGAAACCCCGCATTTGAGCTCTTCGTTGCTAGAATCAGCGAGTGAAAGCCCTAGTAGTGATCAAGTTTTGCATACACAGAATACTGTATTGGGGCTCCACATTCTTACCCTTACGTTTCCTGTGGAAGAAGCTCCATTCGCGTTATTACCATCCGCGGTTAGATGAGATCAAAAATAGAATCAGTAGGGCTAAATTGGAGCCAAGTAGTTCTATTTTTGTTAGGTGGTCAGCTCAACTAAACCAACCCCTGAACCTTATGAACAAGAAAGTGCTGGAAATTGGCCACGGTGGCGCTTGGTATCTTGCGCAGGCATTAGATGAAGGAGCATCTTATGCTGTTGGCTATGAAATTTCGGACGAGCTGAATCAAAGAGCCTATAGCGCTCTGTGGCAATTGGGATACAGAGACTTTGAATTAATCACGGGCAATGGTAAAGATTTGGATACCCTTAACGGGTACAAGTTTGATTTGATTTACTCAGTCACTGTATTGCAACACCTCCCAACGCGAACTACAAAACGCTACCTATGTGATGCTGTGAAATTGCTAAATGATGACGGTTTTTTTGTGGTTCAAACATTGCATAGTTATGGTAAGTCGATGAAGAGAGTTTCAGTGACAGATTTGTTTAGTGTTGCGTATAGCGAGAAGGAATTTGCACTTCATTGTGAGAACGCTGGATTGAAGCAAGTCAGTTTCGCACGAGAAAACTATGAGAGCAAGGAAACCTACTGGGGAATTTACCTTCTGACGAAGTAAGGAGTAGTTGTGAAAATTGCAGTTGTTGGTGGATGTGGTCATGTTGGACTTCCTCTTGCGGTATCTCTTGCAGCTGCTGGCGCTACGGTCACAGCCTTCGACATTGATAGTAACGCCGTAAAGATGGTCAATAAGGGGTTACCGCCATTTTTTGAAAAGAACTTAGAGGACACTTTATTGGGCGTTCTCGGAAAGA
>Ga0315902_10005304_pt1 | contig 18240 bp, 33 predicted proteins | sample LakEriMetagenome_9_FD_203523 | JGI IMG/M metagenome (GOLD analysis project Ga0315902, IMG submission 203523) | Freshwater fungal communities from buoy surface, Lake Erie, Ohio, United States - Buoy 12 MA117 | ecosystem: Environmental > Aquatic > Freshwater > Lake > Lake biofilm | place: USA... | reverse complement strand
TCAAGACATAAACAGAAACAAGGAATAGCATGAGAACAAAGACGATCATAGAAGGATTCAAAAACTCTCAGAAGTTTCGTGTAATCTTCAAGGGTGACGGATCCGAAAACGATATCGGCATGTACCTGACAATCCAGCAAATGACAGAACAATTTGCAACAGCCACCGCCAGAACCCTATGCTGGGAAGCAATGATCAAGTTATCGTACGAACGTAGAATGGCAGAATCAGCAAAGAAACCCGTCCCACAAGGCATAGGAACGACAATTCGCAACAAGCAAGTACAGGTAGATTTGGTATAAATCATGTGGAAAATCGTTTACATCAATGACATGTACTACATCATGAACGTCCTCACAGAAGAGACAGCAGGTAGATACGAGTTCAGATCAGAAGCAAAAGAAGCATTAGAGTACTTCACAAGGACAGGACAACTATGAGAGTCACGTTTAAAGCAATAGCACTGGGACAACGCTTTAGAAGCAACGGCGTAGAGTTCGTGAAGAAAACATCAAGAACAGCACGAATCGTATCGAATAAAATGCTGTTCTACTTTGGTCAATATGAACAATGTATCGTAGAACGGGGTAATCTAGACACTGCTAAGTAACGATATAGCAATATAAGATGCTGCTATAGCAAAGAAACGCAACATTTTATAAACGCAATCGAGCCTATACTAGACAGGCTATTTATGGCTTGAAAGTATAGATTCTGTAGGGAATGACCAGAGTACGTTAGGCCTAGTCAGAACACTAGCATCTGATTATTGCCCCAGCATTCTTAAAACAGAGTTATTATAAAGCTTTCTCATTAACCCCAGCCCTCTAGACTAAAGCTTTCTTATTATAATAGATTCTTATTAGTCTAGCTCTCTGTTTACCCTACTCATTTAACGGGTCTTTGCTTGTCCTGATCCTTACTCTATGCTATAATAGAGGCATAGCAACAGCGCAGCATCAGGGAGTAGATCATGGAATATACGTTAATTGCCCCAAATGGTAAAGTGTATACATTCTACTTAGCCGCGGTTGCTGAAATGTATCAGAGCGCATATGGCGGCACTTTGATAGTACCCCAGCAATTTGAAAGGTCTTTTGATAAAGATTTGACGGTCTGATCAAACGGCATTATAATAAGCACATGAACAGCAACAAGGAACAGAAAATGGAAATAGTGATCAAGCACAATGCTCAAAAGAATCGTTTCGAGGGTTTTGTTGACGGTAAGATGGTCTCACGCTCACGGCATGAGTCATACGTGCGAGATCAGTTGGCCAAGCTGGGATTTGTTGTTGGCACTGTCAAGAACGATGTTAGCGAGAAAGCATCAGAGTTTGGTATCAACGAGCGCTTCAGCTTTGTCGAGCAAATGGTGTCGATGTGCGCGAAAAAGACCATTGCATCAGTGATCATCACAGGCCAAGGTGGCTTGGGCAAGACACACACAGTGTTGAAAGCGCTCAAGACCAACGGCATGGCAGACACCACAGACTTAGCAGCGTTTGAGTTGGGTGCTCGTATCAACACACCTAAGTCCTTCAAAGTGATCAAAGGCTTCAGCACAGCAAAAGGTCTCTATCGCACGCTGTTCGAAGGCAACGGTCAGACTCTGGTGTTCGATGATTGCGACAGCGTTCTCACAGACCCCACAGCACTGAACTTGCTCAAAGGTGCGCTTGACTCTTACGGTGATCGTTGGGTCTCTTGGAACGCAGACATGAAAGACGAAGACCTGCCCAGAACATTCAAGTTCACAGGTACTATCATCTTCATTAGCAACAAAGACCTCGAGCGTTTAGACCAAGCAGTTCGTTCGCGAGCAATGTGCGTTGACTTGAGCATGACACAAGCACAAAAGATCGAGCGCATGGAAGTATTGGTTGCAGACCCAGAGTTCCTCGAAGACTACAGCAAAGAGGCCAAGAAAGACTCGATCGAGTTCTTGCGTGAGAACATGAACAGCATTCGCAATTTGAGTTTGCGGACTTTGATCTCAGTGACCAAAATCTGTGCAGAGGGCGGCGACTGGAAGAAATTGGCAAAGTACGTCGTGACACAGGGTGCGTAATCCCCGAAACCCTGAAGGGTTATTCTTGACAGGGTTGGGAAACGGTGTTATAATCGAGACATAGCAACAAAGGAATAGATATGAAAGAACTCAAAGCGTACGTAGAGCAGGCCAACAAATGGAATGCTATTTTCGGGGGCACACAGTACTCCTTGTCTAGCGCCAGCGATCGTCAGAAGCTCGCCAACAAGATTGACGCAGACCTCTCCCCAGAGAATCTGACATGCGACGGTGAATTGCCCGGAGCCGAAATCGTCGCTCGTCACAAGCAACTGACCACTGTAGCAAAGCAGCTGATGGCCCTGGACCCAACCGTCAGCTTTTACGAATTCGCATAAGGATAAACCATGAGTAAGTTCACCGATTTGATTCTCGAAGTAGAGCCCCTGTATGAGGCAGGCTTCACAGCAGTCAGCATTGCAGCACTGACCAGCATCGACATAGAGATCGTAGAGCAGGTGTTAGCATACATCGACGAACGTCTCTACAATGAGGACATGGCACGCAATCCGTTTAAAGGCCTAATTGCGTGAGTAACTTCTTATGGGGCATCTTCATAGGCTGGGTGGCCTTCACGAGCACCGGCCGTGAGGCTGCTATGATAGCGTACTATTACATGGATCAAGCCGGAGAGAAGATCTCTAAGCGTGTAGCAGAAGACCTACCAGAACCCATAGCCCCGCCTAGATTGCCTAGACCCACAGAATAGACCCCCCTAAATGATGCTACAGAAAACGCCTCAGGCCTATATAGGCTATAGCGGCCTGCTTATATTATCCTCCTAAATCGAATCTCGCTATGTCCTCTCTAAAAAATTTCCCAGCAAAAAATACTATACGTTTCCGAATCTACTCTAAACATCTCATCCTGAAAAAATTTCCTCCAGAAAAATTATGAACGAAACCGAACCTACTGCACCCTACACTGAGCCCACACCGTACGTCATCAAGTACATCGTGGCAGGAACAGCCCAGGAATACGAAGCGTGGCTGCGTCGTAAGGGTCTAGATCGTAGAGCATACCGTTACGTGACTAACCCAAGGATGCTCTACGGGATAACGAATATATCGGGATTCTTTATCGGTACGTATCTGAATCGTCTGGATATCGACGAGATACAACAACAAATCGAAGTATCCAAACTCAACAAAGTTCAAACACAACCCTATACCGTGGAGTAAATATGATAAAAGATGAAGCATTGAAGCTGGCGCTTGAGAAGATTGCAACTGTAAATGCAATGGATTATGAATATCAAGCGTGGGCAAGAGAAGCCTTGCGAGAAAACGCCATGCGTGAAGTGCAGAGGCTTGGGCAAGAGATTGAGCAAGAGCCTGTGGTGATTCTTCCAGACGGAAGTGCGTTTGGCGTAATGTCTTTTCCGCTACCTGATGACCATTGGCTTTATGCGCCAAATGAATACAAAGATGGTGAGTACGAGCCAATTGATCTTCCAAAGCCTATTTTGACTCACGCATTAAGCGATGCGGTTGTAGCGGCTGTTCGTTATGCGGTGCGCGGAGCAACAATGAGGGGTCAGGAAACAGACTTTGATCCTGACGCTCTTGTGCAAAATGCAGTCTACGCATTGTGCGGGCCTTATGCCGCCCCACCACAGCGCACATGGGTAGGGCTGACGGATGAGGAATATACCCATATCACTGACACTGTGTTCCACACAGGACAAGGGCTTGTTGCCTACTACAAAGCCATTGAAGCCAAACTCAAGGAGAAGAACACATGAGTAATTACGAGTTGACAATTCATAGCAACCCAGATGCACAAGCGTGGGCAAAGTTTTTCATTCATACAAAAGAAGAAAAAAACTGGCAAATTAAGGATATTGATGAGCCCTTGATGCTGGCTTGGTTTGCAAACGCAATGATGGCAATGCACGATCATTTAAAGTCACAGCGCACATGGGTAGGGCTGACGGATGAGGACAAACACGAGATTGAGTTACGTGCAGGAATCACAGAGGATGACGATGGGTATATCGTTTCCCAAGTGTTCAAACTCACTGAAGCCAAACTCAAGGAGAAGAACACATGACACAAGAAGCATTACGCATGGCGCTTGAGGCGTTAAAAACACTGCATGATGAAAACATGGATTATCTAACCCGTAACAAACTTGGCGGGGAAAACAATCAATGTATGGTGTTTGCAAGACAAGCCATCGCCGCCATCGAAGAAGCCTTGGCACAAGAGCAGGAGACTGTGGCGCATCCTGTTATTGCTGGCGCACTGTTTGATTTTATGGGCTGGCTGACCTCACGCAAAGAACGTATTGTTTTGTCATCTGCTGACGACGCATCTCCAGCAGTGGATGCAATCAGAGACTTTGCAAAGATGCGAAACTTGTCTTTGGATTATGCAAAGGTGCAGGACTGGAACCCCGCACCACCACAGCAAGAGCCTGTGGCGCATTTGTGGGAGTGCCTTGGCAGGTGGGCTGCTTATCTTGTCAACAATGGAAAGCAAGCAGAACGCGTCCCTCCATCATGGCTTGTTGATGCAATCAGGAAAGCCACCATACCACCACAGCAAGAGCAGAAACTTGTTGGGACTGTTGGCGACCTTTTTGATGACAGAGTGATAGCGCATCGAAAACTAGACAGGGATTTGTTGGTCTATACCGCCGCACCTTAAATAATGAACGAGTCTATAAGAAAATTTGCACGAGAGTCTGGTCTTGACGTATACGGTCTTGGTAAGGATCGGGTCCGTTGGGAAGCTGCTCTTGAACGATTCTCCGAAATGCTTATTAACGATACCGATACTGTAGTTATCGACAGTGCTTGTTTTGAACGAGGGTGTGCTTGCTATAATGTGCTTACTGGAGATACGGACGGGGTCCTGGTTTCGGCCGTTGGGATACCGAGATGAGTGACGAACAGAATGGAACTAGATATGAAACCTAATACGTATGAGTGAAGACAATGGATGCTGGGGATATACTATGAATGAACGAATTAAAGAACTTGCTGAACAGGCCAATTTAGAAATTGATCCAGCACATCCAGACCACAATCAAAAAGTGTTAGAAAAGCTCGCCCAGTTGATTGTTCGGAAATGTGTTGAACAAGCAAGCATTGGAAACGGGCACGGTAATAATCAATGGGATAGAGCGTTGACCTTTGCTTCAAAGAATATCAAAGAACATTTCGGAGTTGAAGAATGAACGAACGAATTAAAGAACTGGAAAAACAATGTTGGAGTCATCGTGTCGATGGAGCTCTAGTAGACGGGCAGGTACACTTTGATAGACAAAAGTTCGCCGAGTTGATTATTGACAAATGCTTGCAGCAGATTGAAGCACAATATAAACCTGTGCTAGAAGACAAGCTTATGATGCAAGACACACATTGGGACGGATATGTTCAATGCGGTGTTGACAGCTATGTGGCTATTCGAGAACATTTTTTCGGAGTTGAAGAATGAACGAACGAATTCGAGAACTTGCTGAACAGGCCAGGAAAAAACCTATGGGAGATAGTTGGTGTTATACTAACCCACAAGAGTTTGAAAAAAAGTTCGCCGAGTTGATTGTGCAGGAATGTGCTAAGTTATGTATTGACGAAATCGCAGACCCAAGAGATACTGTTGAACAAAAATGTGCAGTAAAAATCATGAAACACTTTGAAATTAATAATGATCGTTCTTAATATACTTTTTACCATATGGGCAGCAAAATGGGTAATCGAATCTGAATCATTTTTTGGATGGTTCGTCGGCGGTATCTGTTTTGTTATTAATTTACTTTCAGTTTTAAATTATTTTTTCTAATATGCAAACAATTCACTTACACAGAGATGACATTGAGACAATCAAACAGTTCATCGACAAATATCCTGATTCATATTATTTGACACTTACATCAGATGATTCATCTGGTATTGGATCAATTGTTAAATGCAGTATTGAAGCCGATTTCAATGGTGATCATGTTGCAATCGTCAAAACATTAGTTGACGAATCCTCATGGTAATTTAGATGTCAGTTTTGTTGCCAAATAAATACTAAAAATAAGGGTTAACAACATGAGCGACAATCCGAAAACACTATCGGGATTCTTAGATATCTTTGAAGGTAGACTCAATAAACTAAGAGATACTTTAAAAAAAGAATTGGAAAAATCCAAATCTGAAAGATGTAGAACCACTATTAAAAGTGCATTGCGCGATGCCAAACGCTTAAAAAAAGTAGTCAAACAAGGAAGAGAAGAGCATAAGCAAAACTGTCCTCATTGTGGTGGCAAAATATAAGTAATAAATACTTATTTAAATGAGGAGCCATTATGCGAAAAATAGCAATGGCGTTCCTATTCTGCCTAACTAGCTCTATAGCAAACGCCCAGGAGATTATCGATTTAACCAAACTAATGAAGTGTTCTGACGCACAAACCGTTATGAATTATTTCTCAGATATTCACCAAGAAAAACCAATTTGGGTAGGCAAAACAGTACACAATACTCATATTACATTACTAGCAAATAAAGAAAAACGATCATGGACTGTGATTGAGTATGATGCTAGATTGGCGTGTGTTTTAGGTGCAGGCGAAGAAAAAACAAGCAGTAACTTAGAAAATCTTTGACACATAAAATATAGATTATGATCATACCAGAAAAACAATACAAACAAATTATTAATAGCACCGTCAATTTATGTGTTGACGTGTGTTTGAGATATAATGATAAAGTTCTACTAATCAAAAGAACTGAAGAACCCTGCAAAGGGGTTTTTTGGCCAGTCGGTGGCCGAATACATAAAGGCGAAAAAGCTGTAGAGGCTGCACGCCGAAAAATCAAAGAAGAAATTGGTATAGATTTTAAAGGTGATCTATATCCTATGGGTTTTTACGAAGACCGATACAAAGAAAATTCGTTTTCCAAAAATACAGACTATTGTACATTAAGTATTGTGTTTGCCGGAGATCTAGAAGGTCTTCCAAACATCGTGCTCGATAAAACATCTGAAGAAATTGGATTTTTTAATGAATTGCCAAGCAGATTCAAAGTGCAAACATTCGCTAACGATTTTGCAATAGAAGGCTGGGTATAAATAACAGTATGGCCTATGTCTGGCCGTGAATTTTAATCATTTAAAGGAAATACAAAATGGAAATTATCATCATCATTATCGCAGTTGTTGCTTTTTTGGCGTACATGCTACATATGAACAGCCAAAAAGACAATAATGTTATCTCTAAAGAGATCGATCAAATAGTTGCTAAAGCAGAAGAAAAAGTCGAAGCAGCGAAGACTGAAATTAAAGAAGAAGTTGCCAAAGTTGAAGCAAAAGCTGAAGCAGTAGTGGCCGAAGTTAAAGAAACCGTTAAGCGCGGAAGAAAGAAAAAAGCCAATTAAGTCTATAGTATGATTTTGTGGTGGCGTATGATAATAATAAAAGGAGAAAATTATGCCAGCATGGGACGAACACGCAAACGAGGAGAAAAAGAACCCTACTCCATTTAATACTAATGCAATTCCGCCTGCAGGATATGTATCGGGTAACCCTGATATGTTGAAAAGCACAGGTGGCGCTATGCAAGAAGGCGCCGATGTATTAGTTAAAAATGATAATTCAGATTGGATTAACAAAAAATGGCGACCAGCAATGGGATGGGTTTACATGGCGACATGTACAGCTGATTTTGTACTATTCCCAGTACTATGGTCATTGTTACAAGCACTAAGTAATGGTGCAGTTACAAATCAATGGCAACCGTTAACACTGCAAGGTGCAGGGTTATATCATATAGCAATGGGTGCCGTACTCGGTATTGCTGCTTATGGACGAACTAAAGAAAAAGTAGCCGGCGCAGCTGGTTAAATATAGTTATGAAAAAGTGCGGGGCAATCCCGCACTTCTGTTGACATTTACATCATTAGATATTATAATTTAGTTATTATTTAAAGGAGTTGATATGGCTAATCATAAAGAACGCGATCCAAACACTACCAAATCTGGTAAACCAAAACTTCACTCAAAACCATTAGCAGATTTGCAGGCAATGGTGAAATCCGCAAGACCAAAAAATGTACCAATGATTAATAAGGCAATCCAAAAGAAAGTTGGAAGAGGTCGTTAATGTCTGTATTTTTTAATATGCCGCCACCGCCACCGCCTGATGATTTTCAAACATTAATCAACAACGCAAATGCCTTAGCTAATCAAATTGCACAAACTATTGCCGGTACAAGTCAGTTGTCTCAGCAAGATGCTTTGTATAACATGGTCAGAGGTAAAAATCTTAGAAATAGATATCTTAAAGATAATTTCAAAGCAAAATTCTCAGGTCAAATCTATTTGACCGATCATATATTTCATGCTGTTAGATATAAGCCACCAAATGCGAATATCCATTTCTTCAGTATGCAAAGTCCTCCGAAGATTTTTGAAAATTCTATTGTTATACTAAGTAACAATAATGTAATGGTCAATAATGAATTATCTCGTTTTGTAGAGTTATATTTAAGTTCGCCTACATCCATTTTTGTTATTTGGGACTTTGACAATCATCATTGGTTTGCTTTGTCTGGCATGCTTGCAGCAATGTGCGACCTTTATGTTCCAACTCACGCAGATAATTTAGAACCTTTGTCAAGATATAATAATATCATGGCAGGTCCTGTTCCTTCAGGTGTTATTCAGTGGACCAGAGAATATTTACGAGATAATTTTGAGATAATTAAAAATACTGTTAGATCCGATGAGCCTTTGGGTCATCATATCGAATATCCACAATTTCCAATTAGACAAAAAACAGTTCAAACATTGAATCGCAAATTATCCGAAGTAAAACTTGTTGATGGTTCATATCACAGTAAAGATATGCTCGAAAGATTTACAGAATGGTGCAGTCATAAAGCACATTGGATTGTTCCTGTTCTAAATGATGCACCTATTCGAATCTTTGATGCTTTGGCTACAGGTGGAATTCCAATTATTCCTCGTTCATTAAAATATCACAAAGATGTAGTCGATATCTGGGATCATGTCCTATTTTATGATTATGAAGATGTCCAAAATCCGCAAAGATTGACGGAAAAAGCGAATAACCTTTTTGACGAAAGGGGTATTTCTGGAATACTTGACAGACACGAAAAAGTATATTATAATTACCATGTAGACAACAGAGTTGAAACTATTTTGAAAGCTGTACAAGATGAATACGGAATATCAGGACTTACTGGTTAACACTAAAAATGGATTTGATTGGTATAAACAAGCAGATCCAAAAGAACAAAAACTTTTCCGAGAATGGTTGCAAGGCATTCTAAAAACGGAAACTGTATGCTTGACTTTTCGGAAGAAAGATGATACAATAAGGGAAATGAAATGCACTCTTGTTGAATCTAAATTACCCGTGGTCGAAAAGAAGACAGATCGAGTTCGTAAAGAAAACGATGATGTGATTTCTGTTTTCGACTTAGAAAAGAACGAATGGCGTTCTTGCAGGTATGATTCAATTAAGCAAATTAACTTTACCCTTGGAGAATAAATGGCAACAAAACGTGAACATGATGCAAGCAAAGTTCTTCAATCAGAACCACTAGTATCTAAACTCGATCCTTTGTCAGATGACTATACAATTACTTTGATGCGTCTTAATAATTGGTATAGTACAGAAAAGACACGGTCTGATTCCTACAAATACTATCAGCAATATGTTAAAAAGAATCGACCAACCGATGTAAAGTATTTTGCCGAGGTTGAGGAGAGAGATGTTCACATCACTTATGGTTGGATGGCACGTATGCTTTTACAAGGCGCCATTGTTTCCACAGATCATCAAAAAGCATTTGACAAAAATCTTACTGGTCTAATTGATCTAGGTAAAGCTAGATTATTGACAAAAGAAACAACCGTCAAAGTCGCAGTAGCTACAACAACAGTTAAACGTACTTCTATTCAAGATGCTATGAAAGAAAAGGCATCTGAATATGTAGGTGAGCTTGAAGGCTTTATTGATGAGTTTGTTACTGAGGATAAAGAGTTCAATCTATATAATCACCTCAAAGGTAATCAAATTCCTGCCCCTTATGTTATCACAGTTAAGACTTGGGCAGAAAGCAAACTTGCAGAATTTGAAGAAGTTGTAGATTCTAAAGATTCACAAATTGTAGAAGGCTATTCAAACTTTAACAAGCGCAAACTAAAAAGCATGGTTAAGATGTTTGAATCATTCATTGCAGATTGTGACAAATATGGTCAGTTCAAGAAAGCCAATCGTAAGCCTCGAGCAGTTCGCGAAAAACCAGCAGTCGCACAAGTTAAGAGTTTGAAATATAAACTCAAGGATGATGAATTAGGATTGTCCTCAGCTAGAGGAATTGATCTTGTAGGTGCAGAACAAGTATGGTTGTTTAATACGAAAACTCGTAAGCTTGCAGTATACACATCCGAATCTACAAAAGGTATGACTGTTAAAGGTACTACTTTGCAGAATTGGTCTCCAGAAAAATCAAAGCAAAAGACTTTGCGTAAACCTGAAGAACAAATTAAAGATTTGATGGCGTCGGGTAAGGTCAAACTTAGAACGTTCTTGGATAGTATTAAATCTAAGGAACAAGCAGTAAACGGTCGGATAAATATAGATACAATCATTCTAAAAATTACGAGGTAAATATATGGCCGGTTTAAGTCTAAGTTATTGTCAGCTAATCAAGATAGTATTATCTCAGATTGGCGGCAGTCCATTACAACAAGTTTATACTCAGTTAAGTCAAGGTGCAAAACAAATAACTACTGGTTCAGGTGTTATTCCAAATGGCTTAACTGAAGTAACAACACTAATTAATACAATTACTAATACTATCAATAACGCATCTGGTATTGTTGCTACTGCTCAGGATACGATGGAGAAGATTGCTCAGCAAATCTATCAAAATCCTATTGGTTCTGTTCTTGATACAACAATAGATCAATTAGATGTCAGAGTGACACGAATAACAATCCGTCAACAAGACATTACAACATATGAAACTGCAAATGGTGCAGGTACTGCTTCCCCTCTTCCTCCCTTTACAACTATTGCTGCAGAAAAACAATCACTAACAGATGAAAAAGCAGACTTGACTCGTTTAAGAGCTAAGCTTGTTACATATAAAGGCAATTCTGATAAGCTAAGTGGTGTTGCTACATTGTCAGGTGCAGAAGCAGGCGGCGGATGTTCACTACAAGATCTTCTTGGCTCAGGCTGTACACCTAACGATGCTGTACCCGATGTTGACCTTAAAAATTTAATTGATTCAATTAAACAAGGCGATTTGATTAAAGCTATCGGTGATAAAATTGCAGCAAATACTGGATATGATGCATATAAAACTGCTCTTCTTGGGTTTGAAAGTACTGTAAATGGTTTTATTGATAGTTTTAATGCATCCATTAATAAAGCTGCTCTTCGTAATGCTATTCAATCTCAAATTACTCAGATAGTGTTCAATTTGCTTTCAGGTTGCTCCGGTGAAGTATTAGACTTAACAGTTAAGCCGAATGTTAAAACTGCAGTTAGTAAGTATATAGAAGTATTGCAAGATCAAGCTAATGTATCACCTACAACAGCTGTAGAAGGTACATATGTAGATCCAAATGGCAATGTAACTGCAGTAACAAGTGTCGTTACATCTCAATCTGTAACAGGAACAGATGTTGGACCTTTTGATGCGGCAGCTTCTGCGGGACAATCTTATACTGCAATAGTTTTTGTTCCCGGCGGCAATACAGAAACAAATGATACGTGGTCTCGAAATTTAGGCACAGGATATTCTAGTGCAAGAGAAGCTGCAGATGTTATAGACGCAATAATGGAAGCTAATGAGATCACCAGATATACAATAACGATAAAACAAGGTGATACTATATTAGCAACGTATAGAACAAATATGTAATGAAAGAAAATTATGATCGTAGTTGATTTTAACCAAACCGCCATTTCTAATCTTATGATGGAAGTGGGCGGACGTAATGATGTAGAAATTCAAGTGCCTCTTTTGCGGCATATGATTTTAAATTCTATCAGAAGCTATAAACAAAAATTTGGTAAAGAGTATGGTGAGCTAGTTATTGCTTGCGACAATCAAAATTATTGGAGACGTGAATATTTTCAATATTATAAAGCTGGTCGTAAGAAGGCAAGAGAAGACTCCGGTTTTGATTGGAAAACAATCTTTGAAGCATTGAACCTTATTAGAAGTGAGATTGATGTATTCTTTCCATACAAGGTAATCAATGTCGACGGCGCAGAAGCAGATGATATTATTGCTGTTCTAGCAGAGTGGTCTCAGACAAATGATACAAACAATCTTTTGTTTGAGGATCCAAAGCCATTTCTAGTTCTTTCTGGCGATCACGACTTTATTCAGTTGCAAAAGTATAGCAATGTGAAACAGTTTTCACCTGTACAAAAGAAATACGTTAAGCCTGACATTAGTCCCGAAAAATATATCTTTGAACATATTATTCGAGGCGATAAAGGCGACGGCGTTCCAAATGTATTGTCTGCTGATGATAGTATCGTTAACAATGTCCGACAAAAGCCTATTCGTCAAGATAAGATTGATGTATGGTACAAAGACTTTGAAGCTATGCCGAAAGATTCAGATTTTATAAAGAACTATGAACGCAATAAGAAATTAGTTAGCTTTGATTCTATTCCTGACAAAATTAAAAATGCTATTATAAATAGTTATGTCGAAAAACCACAAAAAGATAAAAGCAAGTTGCTAAACTTCTTTATTGAGCATAAAATGAAAAACATGCTTGAATTAATCGAGGAATTTTAAAATGAAAACATCAATACCGCAAATCTTTGACGAAGTCGAAAAGGCTGGAAGCAAAGAATCAAAAATTAAAGTGTTAAGAGCATATGATACGCCTGTACTAAAAGGCATTTTGCAAATTAATTTTAATACTGATATCAAAGTATATTTACCTGACGGCGAGCCTCCATTCAAGAAGGACACGTCTATTCCAACAGGATATTCTGAAACTAATCTTTATACTGAATTTAGACGATTCTACATTTGGTTAAATGAAAGTATTAATTTGACTCGCGCGCGAAAAGAACAATTATTTGTTCAATTGTTAGAAGGCATTCATTGGACAGAAGCAGAAGTTGTTTGTTTGGCCAAAGATAGAAAATTGCAAACAAAGTACAAGTCATTGAAAGAAGATCTTGTTCGAGAAGCGTTCCCGGATGTACTACCACCTAAAAAGGTTCCGGTCCCAGCAAAAAAGAAAGAGGCTTCTTTGAACAAGTAATAAGTTTGTTCAAAATCAATTCTGCAGAGGTATCCAACAAAGAAGCCTGGTTAGATTTAGGATCCATGCCAGATGATCCATTATACGATAAGAGATCGTTTGAGGATCACAAATACAGAGCATTTGACAAGTATTGAAAAAGGTGTTATAATAAAGTATGTTTAAAGTGAGGTATTCTATATGACTATGCACCTTGAAGGCCCTTGGTTATCTGCTTTAGGTAAGAAAAAGGGCAAACAAAAATTTCGTAATGCCGAAGAAGCGAAACGGCATCGCGAACTTACCGCCGAATGGGAAAAGCTTGTTCAATCCCACGGCACAAAAAACAAAGCTGCCGCTAAAGTAGAAAAGTTATCTTACTCTTTATCTACTCCTCCAGGTAGAATCACAAATACACATATCAAAAGCTTAAACACTGGACACACAGGTGCAGTTGCAAGCAAACCTATTCCTCAATATACGGGCACGAAGATGCTAGGCATTGGCACTATGCACAAGTCTAATGCTGTCCCCATCTTTACTGATGATGAGGCCAAATCAATTTCAAGTATGAGACGTTAATATGAAAGTAGTATTAGTTACGGGCGGATTTGATCCTTTACATAGTGGTCATATCGAATATTTTAAAGCAGCTAGAAAATTAGGTAATATATTGGTTGTCGGAGTTAATTCTGACGATTGGTTAACACGGAAAAAGGGTCAACCCTTTATGCCATTGAATGAGCGCATGGCAATCATTGACGCCCTTCAACCCGTTACTTATTGTATTTCTTTTGATGATGCCGATAACAGTGCCAAAGGTGCAATTAGAAAAGTTAGAGAATTGTTTCCAGATCAAACGATTGTTTTTGCGAATGGCGGAGATCGTACTAAAGAGAATATTCCTGAAATGGATATTGTAGATGATAAGTTAGAATTTGCATTCGGCGTAGGCGGCGAAAACAAGATGAACTCTAGTTCTTGGATTCTTCAAGAATGGAAAGCACCAAAGACTGAACGCCAATGGGGTTATTATCGAGTACTCCACGAAAACGGTAAAGAAATTAAACTTAAAGAACTAACCGTGGAACCGGGCAAGTCTCTAAGTATGCAAAGACATCAACACCGAAGTGAATTGTGGTTTGTTGCAGAAGGACAGGCAATAGTAAATACAATTCATCCCGAAACAAAAGAAATAGTTAAAAGAGGTTCATATGAACGTTTTGCAACTATTAGTATTGCAGATACTGAATGGCATCAGCTCTGCAATTTAACCGAATCCCCATTAAAGATTATTGAAATCCAATATGGTGATAATTGTATCGAAGAAGATATTGAACGCAAATAAAGGAAATATATTATGACAGTACCATCAAGTCCTGCAGATCGCAAAGCTATTTTAGATTGCATGAAAGAAATTAGTGCATCTATGACACGCACCGAAGGTGAACGGGAATTTGTTCGTGAAGCCATTAAAGAAATTTGTGAGAAACATGATTTATCCAAAAAGACATTCCGTCGTATGGCTAAAGTATACCACAAACAAAACTTCAATTTAGAACTTGAAGAACATGAAGAGTTTGAGAATATGTATCAAACTATTACAACTACAACAACAATGGCCAAAGACACAACAAATGTATAATCAATATATTCTAGAAGCAAAATATCTCGATAAGATCCGTCGAGTTAAACGCAAAACAATTGTAGGTGTTTATCCTAGTTTAGAAGCTATTGAGAAAGCCAAAGAAAAAATGCTTGCTGAAGAAATTAAATATAAATTATTATTCTCAATCAATGGACAATTTAATCCGTTTCTTGAAAATATTGCTTGACATCTTTTCCAATTGGTGTTATAATAAGACATTAAGGAGCAGAAATGAGCAACATCTACAATATTTTTGAACAATTAGCTTCAGACAATTCCCGTTTAGCTAAAGAAGCAATTCTTATTAAAAACAAGAATAACGCTTTACTTAAAAGAGTATTTTATTTGGCGTTGGATCCCTTTACTCAGTTTTATATCAGAAAAATTCCAACATATCAAACTGCTCCGGATATTCATCAAAAAACACTAGAAGAAGCATTGGACAATCTTAGTGTATTGTCAGACAGAGTGATGACAGGCAATAATGCAATTAACCATTTACAATTTATTTTAGGATCGGTGAGTTCAGAAGATGCAAAAATCATTGAGCGTATTATTGCAAAAGACATGCGTTGCGGAGTCTCCGAAGCAACCGTTAATAAAATTTGGCCAGGAGCTATCTCGACATACCCAGTTATGTTGGCTTCTGGATACGAACAAAAGCTCGTCGACAAAATTAGCTTCCCAGCTTACGTCCAGCTCAAGCTCGACGGTATGCGATTCAACGCAATCGTCAAAGGCGGCACCGTAGAATTTAGGTCTCGCAATGGCAAAGAATTAAATATTCCGAATCCATCATTTCCTATTCCATTTATTAAAATGGCAGAACACTATAAACAAGATATGGTGTTTGACGGTGAATTGCTAATTGCAGACTTTGCGGGCAAACCAGTTAACAGACAAACAGGCAATGGTATTTTGTCTAAGTCTATTAAAGGTACAATGAGCGAAATCGAAGCGGATAATGTTCGAGCAACACTGTGGGATGCTATTCCATATACTTCATTTACTGCGGGTATTGATGACGAGCAATATAATACTCGTTTTGCTAAATTAAGCAATGCAATCTCTCATGTGAATGGACAGTTTACGCAATTTAGACAATATGTTAGTTTGGTATGGCATAAAGAAGTTGACGACATCTATACTGCTCAGAAAATCTTTGAGAAGTTTTTAGCCGAAGGTCAAGAAGGCACAATCCTTAAAACTAAAACAGGTATCTGGCAAGACAAGAGATCTAAAGAACAAATTAAGTTCAAAGGTGAATTAGAATGCGAACTTAAAGTTGTAGATTGGGAAGAAGGTACAGGTAAAAATGTCGGTCGTCTAGGAGCATTAGTTTGTGAATCAAGTGACAGTGTTATTCGAGTAAATGTAGGATCAGGTTATTCGGACGAACAGAGGGATGAGTATACCAAAAAAGTAATAGGAAAAATCGTCACTGTAAAATATAATGCTCGTATTAAAGATAAATCTGGGGTTGAGAGTTTGTTCTTACCCGTTTTTATCGAATTGCGTGAAGATAAAGATAAAGCGGAGTCTAGTAAATCTATCAAATAATTATAAATAATCGGGAAATGAGGATTTCATATGCCCGCGACGATTTATAACTTTCCTGAGAGACGAACCTACTATCGAGGTTACAAGATTCCTCTTTATACAGAAGAGGAAATCTTTTTGACTATTTTTGCTTTAAATATGTTCGGTGGTGTTAAAGAAAATGTCACTGAAAATACTTTAGAAAGTTATGATCCTATAGAAGTAATTAAAGCTTTACTAGAAGCTAAATCTTGCTTTGCTCTATCTACAAAATCAAAGCACACTATAATGAATATACTTAAATCTATTGAAACACTGTGAATATATTTTATCTACATAATAAACCTAATGAATGTGCTAAATTGCACACAGACAAACACGTCGTAAAGATGATACTTGAATATGCTCAATTACTTTCTACTGCTCATCGTTATCTTGATGGTAATATCGTTACTGGCCTCAGTGCAACTGGTAGAAAACAAACAAGATATGTTCTTACTGGTGATCTCGATAATGTGCTTTATCGTTCTACTCATATCAACCATCCATCAGCAATTTGGACACGAAAATCCCCTGAAAATTATCTTTGGTTAGCTAATATGCTAGTTGCCTTATGTGAAGAATATACTTATCGCTATGGTAAAACACATAAGGTAGAACGTGATGGATTATGTTATGTTTTACTTAAAAATATTCCTAAAAATATTGGGAACGAAGGTTGGTCCGAACCAACGCCTGCAATGCCAGAACAATACAAGGTTCCTGGTAATTCTATTCAGGCATATATAAATTATTATGTAGGTGCAAAAAGGCATCTTGCGAATTGGAAGAAACGAACTATACCATCTTGGTATGTAATTAATTGAAAGGTAATTATGACAACAGACTCACACCGCGTACCAGTTGAAGCTGGGTTTCACGATGCTCGCGGAACTATTCTCCCCCTAACACACGGCGACGCCAATGTCCAAATGATTTGGTCTAAGGCAGGTGCCCTTCGTGCTAACCATTACCATAAAACAGATACTCATACTTGTTATTTAGTAACAGGCGAAATGATGTTCTATTGGCGCAATCATGGTGAAGATACAATTCACCGCGAACATTTTAAACAAGGCGATATGTTTAAAACTGGTCCATTGATCGATCACGAAATGGTTTTTGAAACTGATTCTATCATGGTTGTTATCTCAGAACACAAACGTGACGCTGATACCTATGATGAAGACATTGTAAGAATTGCTCCTCTCCATGAACAATATGTTGAAGTATGATAATTGTCGAGCATGCGGCAGTAAAGCTTTATTCCCTTGGTTAGCGTTACCTAATTCACCTGTTGCTAATGCCCTATTTGAAAAACCTGATTTCTATAGACATCCTCTAGAATTAAAAGGTTGTTTAGAGTGTGGGCATTTGCAATTAGCCGCTGCTCCAGATCCCGACGGTGTATTTGCTACATACAAATACAAATCCGGCGTATCTGCATCTTTTAGAAAACATTTTAAAGAGTATGCTGCAGATATAGTTAACAAATATGGGTTTGGTGTTGATGGTCGAGTATTGGAAATCGGAAGTAACGATGGATACTTATTAGAAGAGTTTAAAAAGCAAAATTGCAGAGTAACGGGTGTTGAACCATCTGAGCATATGCTTCAAGAACATAATGATAAAGGTATTCCTGTTGTTATAGGATTCTTTACATCCGAAATGGTCGATAACTATAAATGGAACAGC
>Ga0315902_10005303_pt1 | contig 18240 bp, 15 predicted proteins | sample LakEriMetagenome_9_FD_203523 | JGI IMG/M metagenome (GOLD analysis project Ga0315902, IMG submission 203523) | Freshwater fungal communities from buoy surface, Lake Erie, Ohio, United States - Buoy 12 MA117 | ecosystem: Environmental > Aquatic > Freshwater > Lake > Lake biofilm | place: USA... | reverse complement strand
GAGGTGCTGCCTCCGTTTGTGATTGCGCTCCTGGTCTTCACCTTCATCCTTATTATCCCGTTCATCATCGAACTGGCCGAGCAGATGATCGCCAAGGGCGTCCCCTGGCCCACGCTGCTGCGGCTCATGGTGACGCTGCTGCCGTCGGCCCTGGCGCTCACCATTCCGATGGCGCTGCTGATTGGGATTCTGGTGGCCTTCGGCCGGCTGTCCGCCGACCGGGAAATCGTCGTGCTGCTGGCATGCGGCATCAGCCCCTACCGACTGCTCCGCCCCCTGGCCGTGCTGGCGGTGGCGGCGTGGGCCGCCTGCTCGTGGGTCATGCTGCGTGCCATGCCCGATGCCAACCAGGCCTTCCGGGAGATGACGCTGCAGATTGTGGCCGACCGGGCCGAGGGCGAAGTCAGGCCCAGGGTCTTCTTCGAGGACTTCCCCGGCCTCGTCCTGTACGTGCGGGACATTCCCCAGACCGGCGGCTGGCAGCAGGTCCTGGCGGCCGACACCAAGGCCCCGTCCCAGCCCGTGCTCTTCCTCGCGCAGGCCGGACGCATGCTCGTCGACCGCGAGGCCCGGACCATCCAGATGGTGCTCGAGCACGGCGCACGCCATACGACCTCGGCCGAGCATCCGGAGCAGTATGAAGTGCTGCGGTTCGAGCGCATGGTCGTCTCCCTCGATCCGGAAAGCGTGTTTCCCCGCACCGGGCCGGCCCGGGGGGAACGCGAAATGTCGATTCCCGAGCTGCAGGAACGCATCCGCGCGCTCGAGGCGGCCGGTCAGTCGCCCCACAACCCCATCATGGAGATTCACAAGAAGTTCTCCATCCCGGTGGCCTGCTTCGTCTTCGCCCTTCTGGGGCTCGCGCTCGGCGTCTCACACCGCAAGGACGGCAAGCTGGCCAGCTTCGTCCTCGGCATCGGCGTCATCTTCATCTACTACGTGATCATGTTCACGGCGCAGGCGATGACCAAGGGCAAGCTGGTGCCGGCCTGGCTGTCGATGTGGCTGCCGAACATCGTCCTCGGCGTGGCGGGTGTCTGGCTGCTCGTGTCGCGCACGCGCACTGTCGACCGCCCGATGCGCCTGTCGTGGCCCGCATGGCTGAGGCGCCCGGGCGCACGGTCCGCATCGCCGTCGGCCACGCCCACCACCCCATCAGCCGCGGGCCTGCCATCGGCCGCCGCGGGACCAGCCGTCCGCGGGTGGACCTCGCTGCTCTCGTGGCTGCAGCCGACGATTCTCGATCGCTACGTTGGCCGCCGCTACCTCCATGTCCTGGTCATGACCATAGTGGCCATGCTCGGGCTGTTTTACATTTCCACGTTCATCGATCTCTCGGACAAGTGGTTCAAGGGACAGACGACCCTTGGCCAGCTGGCCTCGTTCCTGTGGTGGTCGACGCCGCAGTTCCTGGCCTACATCATTGCGCTGGCCGTGCTCATCTCGGCCCTGGTGACCATCGGCATCCTCACGAAGAACAGCGAGCTCATCGTGATGCGGGCCTGCGGCGTCAGCCTGTATCGCACGGTCGTGCCACTCGTCGCCTGTGCGGCGCTGGCGAGCGGCGTGCTGTTCACCATGGAAGAGCGGATCCTGGCCATGGCCAACCGCCGGGCCGATCAGCTGCGCCACATCATCCGCGGTGGTTCGGCCCAGACGTTCGACGTGCTCAACCGCAAGTGGGTCGTCGGCCGCGCAGGTGAGGTCTACCACTATCAGCTCTTCGATCCCCGCACCCGTGAGCTGAGCGGCGTCTCTCGGTTCGACTTCGATACCGAGTCGCACCAGCTCGCCGCCAGGACCTATGCCGCCCGTGCCGTCTACGCCCCGGGAGACGGGGCCGAGTCTGAGGGGCACTGGACACTGTCCGGCGGATGGAGGCGCACGTTCACGCCAGAACGCGATGCCTTCGAGCCGTTTGCCGAGCGTCAGAGCCCCATGGAGCCGGCCGATTACTTCATGACCGAGATTCCCGAGCCGCGCCGGATGAACCACCGGCAGTTGCAGACCTACATCAACGACCTGCGCCAGAGCGGCTACGACGTGCGCGAGCACGAGGTCGAGCTGCACCGCAAGACGGCCTTCCCGTTTGTCACCCTCGTGATGACCTGCATTGCAATCCCCTTCGCCGTCACCACGGGACGCCGGGGGGCGATGTACGGCATCGGCATCGGCATCGCGCTGGCGCTGCTGTACTGGACCATGATTTCCGTCTTCGCGGCGCTGGGGGCCAGCGGCGTCATGAGTCCGTTGCTCGCGGCGTGGGCGCCCAACCTGCTCTTCGGCGCGGCGGGCCTCGCGCTGCTGCTCACGGTGCGGACCTGACATGGCCAGCCAGTTGCCGGGACGACCGAACACCATCCGCACCGTCATTGCGGCCACCTCGCTCGTCAGCTCGCTGATTGTGATTCTGCTGGGCTTTGCCCTGCTGGTCGGCACCATCCAGCGCGGCACCCCGTCGGTCGACGGCATGCGCCTCTCCCTCGCCGTGCTGGGCCTCGGTGGAGGGCTGCTGGCCACCGGCATCGCGCTGATGATCTGGGAAACAGCAGAGCGCTACAACCTGCCCAAGTAGCGCGGAAAGCGGGGCGCGCCTCCTCTGCCTAGCGCTTGCCCGCGGCGAGGTGGAAAATCACGAGGCTGCCCTGGTGTGCCGGGCGGTGGTTGACGGTATCGACCACCAGCAGCACCCGGTCGACCCGATCGAGCGCCGGCTGGTTCGCGGATCCGCCCACCGGCCGGAACCGGCTCAGCGGAATCTCGTACTCCCGGTCGACCTGGTCGATGTAGACACTGCTGCCCCACCGCTCGCCATCGGGCGACTGGCTGGGGTGCCGTAGCTGTACCGACAAGCGCATGGGCGGGTCCGCACGGGCACGGAGCAGCAGTCGGTCGGTGCCCGTCAGGTCCAGCGACTCGATTACCAGCGCCGCATACGGCGCAGGCGACTCTGGCGACAGGGTAAAGTCCCAGCGGCTCGACTCCCGGCCATCAATCACGGTGCGAGCCTGCAGGACGGAGCGTGACCCAACGGACCGTTCGGGCACAGCCGCAGAGACGGGCAGCCCCATCGGCGTCACCGAAAGCGGCGGCGGCACGGCGGCCGCGCGCCGATGCGCCTCGTACATGTCGAGGTAGATGGGGTTGGTCACCATCCAGGGGATGGGCGGTTGTCCCGAGGCATTGGGCACATGCGCTTCAAGACGCCACACGCTGGGCGTGGCGGGCACATCCACCCGAAACGCCGGTTGATCGGTCTCGTACCAGGGCTGGCCGTCGCGGTACAGCGTCAGGCGCGTGCCGACAGGGCCGTGCACGCGCGCCTCGGCCACCACCGGTCCGTCGATGGGCAGGATGCCGCCGGTCTCTGCGGTCCACGCGCCGCTCGTCAGCCGGAACTCCGTCGTTCCGCCTTCCGCCAGGCCATCGATGACGGTGTAGGCCCGCCCCCTGGTGATCGCCGACACCACCGCGCGCGCATCGGCCTCGGCCTCGCCGGTCAGCGCCCGTTCGGGCACGAGGCGCATCGAAAATGTCCGAAACGATGCCTCGTATGAAGGCACAGGCCACTGCCACCGGGTGTCGTCGCCGGACGTGTGGTTGCGGAGACCGAGTCGCGCATGGGCATCGGCCCCGGCCAGGCCCACCACGCCAGCGCGCTGCGTCATCCCATCCCATCGGCCCAGAGTTTGTACGGGACGATCGAGTAGTGCGGCCAGCGTCTGCGCCGGTCCGAGGCGATAGGTGACGAGCATGCGTCCGAGCGCGATGGCAAACTCATCGCGCCACTCGCTATCGGCATTCAGCCACTCCACGCCGTCGACCGGAACCGACCAGTCGAGCCACCGGAGCGACTCACGGGGCGAATCGGGATGCGCCGCAATCGCCATTCCCCCGAGCCGATGGATATCCTCAACGACGGCGACTGCCGGCCCGGCCAGGGGGTAGGACGAGGGTCGCATGCCCAGGGCCACCACGTGTCCGTCAGTGGTGTTGATCTCGACGGCATCGATGCACAGCACGCCGTCGACATACCGAGGCGGCTGGACGGCGCGTGTGCCGTCGCCGTGGTCGGTCAGGATGACGAAATCAAGCCCGCTGGCCACCGCGGCACGGGCGATGGCGTCAGGAGTGCCGCTGCCATCCGACACCGTCGAGTGCACGTGGTAGGCGCCCCGCAGGTGCGGTTGCGCGGGCTGCCACGAGGGCTCGGCCACGCCGAGCGTGTGCACCGGTCGCCACTGCGAGACCGCCGCCACGGTGCCCAGCACCGCCAGCAGGAAGGCTGCGAAAAAAATCCGTCGAGTCACGGGCGTGGATGACTTCGATCATACAGGGTGCGCAGCCGCGCATCCTGGATGTGCGTGTAGATCTGGGTCGTCGATAGGTCGGCATGCCCGAGCATCATCTGGATGGCGCGCAGGTCGGCCCCGTGCTCCAGCAGGTGGGTGGCAAACGAATGCCGCAGCACATGCGGGCTGAGGCGTTCGGCGAACCCGAGCGGACGCGCATAGGCCTTCAGCACCTTCCAGAAACCCACCCGCGTCAGTGCCGTGCCCCCGCGCGCATTCACGAACAGCCGTGGCGAGGAGCGCTGCCGAAGCAGGGCCGGCCGTCCCCCCTCGGCGTAGGCCACCAGCCAGCGCACGGCCTCGTCGCCCATGGGAATCAGCCGTTCCTTGCGGCCCTTGCCCATCGTGGTCATGAGACCTTCGGCGAGGTTGAGGTCAGCCGGGCGGGTGCCGATCAGCTCCGAGACCCGCAGGCCCGTGGCGTACAGCAACTCGATCATCGCCCGGTCGCGCAGGCCCCGCGGCGTGGACACGTCCGGCGCGGCCAGCAGCGCGTCCACCTCGGCCATCGTCAGCACGCGCGGCAGCGCGCGCATGGCTCTTGGCGCCCGCACATCGTCCATCGGGCTGTCCGGCCGGTGGCCCCGCCGCACCAGGAAGCGGAAAAACGACCGCAGGCACGAGACCAGGCGCGCCACGGACCGGGCCGAGCGCCCTCCGCCCCTCACCTCTCGAAGGAACTGATCGAGCGCATCGCGGTCGAGGTCCGCCGGGTCGAGACTACGGCCCACGGCCCACTCGGCGAGCATCGCGAGATCGTGGCCGTAGGCCTCGACGGTGTGCGGCGACAGGCGCCGCTCGACGTCGAGATGCACGAGGAAGGCATCAATCCCGGCCATATCACTTCAGGGTACCGCATCGCGCATTGACAGTACTCAGGTCCGGCACTAGCATCGTGAAGATTGCCCCGCTGATGCCCACCCACTCGAAATGGCACGCGCTGCCCACCGAAGCCGTCAACCCAGCATCACTCAACATCGACAAGCTCAGCCCCACGGGCATCGTCGACCTGATGCTGGCGGAAGACCGCAAGGTCATCGCGGCCGTGCAGAAGGAGCGGGAGCGCATCGCCGCCGGCGCCGACATCATTGCCCGGGCGCTCCGCAAGGGCGGACGCGTGGTGTTCGTCGGGGCGGGCACCAGCGGCCGGCTCGGCATCCTCGAGTCGGCCGAGATGCCGCCGACCTTCGGCACCGACCCCACGCTGGTCCAGGCCATCATGGCCGGCGGCAAGCATGCCATCTTCAAGGCACGGGAGGGGGCGGAGGACAGCTATGAGGACGGCGTGCGCGCCATCCACCGGTTCGTGCCCACGCGGAAGGACGTCGTAATCGGCGTCTCGGCCAGCGGCATGACCCCGTTCGTCCGGGGCGCACTCACCTGTGCCCGCACCGCCGGTGCCCACATCATCTTCGTCACCTGCGATCCCCGCACCGAGCTGCAGACCTTCGTCGACATCGTCATCGCCCCGGCCGTCGGCCCAGAGGTCATTGCGGGCTCCACGCGACTGAAGGCCGGCACCGCGACCAAGCTCGTCCTGAATATGCTGTCGACCGGCGCCATGGTGCTGGTCGGCAAGACATACGGCAACCTGATGGTCGACGTGCGGATCGGCTCAGAGAAGCTGCGCGATCGCGCGCGCCGCATCCTGCACGTGGCCACGGGCATCGACGCGGACGAAGCCGAGAAGCTGCTGAAACGTGCCAAGGGCAACGTCAAGGTCGCGATTGTGATGCAGAAGACGGGTCTGCCCTACACGCGCGCCGCTGCCCGCCTGCGCCGCGCCCACGACCTCATCAGGGACGCCATCGGCGAAGACATCGAGCCGCGGCTGCGGTCCCTGCTCAATACGTAGCGGCGTCGCGGTCGAGCCACAGCGTGACCGCCGGGTGGCACTGCAGCAGCGAGGCCGGCACCTGCGTGGTGACCCGGCCCGAACGCAGCTCGGACACCGCACGGCGCTTTCCCGCTCCGGTCGCCATCAGCATGATGCGTCGCGCTCCCAGCAGCGTGCCTACTCCCATCGACAGTGCGCGGTGCGGCACCCGATTGAGATCATGTCCGAACCATCGCGCATTCGCCAGGCGCGTCGTCGGTTCGAGCGTCGTGATGTGCGTGCGCGCCTGCAGGACCGAGGCGGGCTCGTTGAACCCGATGTGCCCGTTGCCGCCGAGTCCCAGCACCGCCACATCGAGGCCGCCGGCCCCGGCGATCTGCCGCTCGTAGCGGTCGCACTCCGCCTCGAGGTCGTCCGCACAGCCGTCGAGAAATCCCACCTGGCGGGCCGACATGCCCGTCGGCTGGAACAGCTCGCGCTCCATGTAGGACCGGTAACTCGCAGGGTCGCCCGCCGGGACACCCGCAAACTCGTCGAGATTGAACGTGCGCGCCTGCGCGAGCAGCTGCGGCTCATCAGCCGCCGTCCGGCGCAGGGCCGCGTACATCGGCAAGGGTGTGCTCCCGGTCGGCAGCGCCATCACGAGGTGCGGCCGCACCCTGAGCTCATCGACGAGCGCCGCCGCCAGCGCCTCGGCGGCCTCGAGCGCGCTGGCAAAGATCTTCACGGTCATGGATTCACCACATCATCCTCTGCACGCCGATACGCCGGGGGCACAAACAGGCCCTGCAGCGCCGCACACGCCAGCGAGACCGCGCCGCGCACCGGTTCAACTGGAAAGGGCATGACCGTGGCCCGGGGCGCCACTTCGTGGAGGCGTGCCGTGAGCTCGGCCGCCATCCACGGGCTGGCGAGGAACATCCCGCCCGCCAGCACAATCGGGAACACCTCGCCGCGCATCGACAACTGCACAGCCACCGACTGCACGGCACGCGCCAGTTCGTCGGCTGCCTGCGTCAGGATTTCCCCGGCGACCCGATCCCCGGCGGCCCTGGCCTCCTCGACCACCGGACCGAGTGCGGCCACCTGCCGGCGCTGGTCGGCTGCACCGTAAATCGCCTGCACGAGCGACTCCGGGCTGGTCACGCCGTAATGCTGCAGGACTGCCGGCAGCAGCGCCGTGCGAGGCCCGCGACCATCGGCGGCCCGCATGGTCGCCGCCAGGGCCTGCCGGCCGATATGGAAGCCCGACCCTTCATCCGCCAGCACCGGTCCCCAGCCACCAGCCCTTGCCGCGACGCCCGATGCATCGACACCGTACACGATTGAGCCCGTCCCCGCGACCACACAGACACCGTGAGCGCGGCCGGCACCGGCGACAAGGGCGATCAGGGCGTCGTTGATGACCAGCACCCGCTGGCGACAGCCCAGGCGCCTGAGGATGGCGCGCACCGTGGCCGCTTCGTCTGGACGGTCGACACCCGCCATGCCCACACACACCGCTGCGGGGGCCGCCTCGTCGAAGGTGCCGACCGCCTCCATCACCTCGTGGAGGACCAGCTCGACCGCCAGCTCGCCGTGCGTGCGGAGATTGGCCCCGCCGCTTCGCGCCCTGGCGACCACCTGCCCGTCGGGCGTGGCCCGGGCGGCGATGGTCTTGGTGCCTCCGGCATCGATGCCCACGACGTGCATCCTTCCATTCTAGTGCGCGGCGCGTTGACCCTCGCGCCTGCGCCCCGGTACACTCGCCCTACTCCGTGCTGCGTCGCCACTTCATTCACGTTGCCCTGGCGCTTTCTGCAGCTGCGGGCCTTGCCTCTGTAGCCGAGGCCCGCCAGGGGGCGCCCGCTCCTCCAGCCATCCGCGCGCTCCGGGTGCCGGCGAGGATGCTGCAGTCACCCGACGGCGTTCCCGCCGTCGTTGATGAGGCGCGACGGCTCGGGTTCACCGCCCTTTTCGTGCAGGTGCGCGAGTTCGGCGAAGCCTACTACCGAAGCAGCCTGGAACCTCGGGCGACGCCCCTGCATCTGTCGCCCGGCTATGACCCACTGGGGGCCGTGGTCAGTGCCGCTCACGACGCGGGACTTCAGGTGCACGCCTGGCTGCCGCTGACCGAGCTGGCAGACAGCGCCTCGCTGCCCGGCGCCCGTGGCCATGTGCTCTATACCCATCCCGAGTGGCTGATGGTGCCACGCGCCATCGCGGCCGAGCTCCGACGCCTTGACCCGCGCAGCCCCGAATACCTCGGTCGGCTGACGCGCTGGATCCGTGCGACGCCCGGGGCGCCGACACGCCTGTACGTGTCACCCGGTTCCCCTGACGCCTCGGCCCACATCGCGGCCCTCGCCCGCGAAGTGGTCAGCCGATACGAGATCGAAGGCCTGCACCTGGACGCCACCGGATTTCCCGATGCGGACGCCGACTACAGTCTGGCGTCGACAGAAGCCTTTCGCCGCGACCATCAGCGCAGTCTCTCGGCCGCCGATCGGCTCCGTCTGGACGAAGAGCACACCGTGTCGCCGGCTGCATACCCGCAGCATGCCCCGGAGGCCTGGGATGCATTCAGGCGGGCCCGCGTCACCGGGTTGCTGATGCGGATCCGAACTACCGTCAGAGCGCAGCGACCGACGCTGTTGCTTTCGGCGGCGACCCGGGGGACGGCCGCGGTCACCTTCGAGGATCCGCGCAGCTGGAGCGAGCTGTCGATTGTGGACGCGGTGGCGCTGCCACTGCCGCCCGGGTCAGCCAACCAGCCGTCACCGCCGCTCCCGATGCTGCCAGGCACCGCCCTGGTCTGGCCGGTCATTGACCTCGCACAGACGCCCTCCGAGGCCCTGCCGGCGCTGCTGCGCCACGCCCCCCCGGCCGATGCCGCCATCGTCCTCGATGGCGCGGCGGCACTGGCGGGCGATGACGCCGACACCCTCACCCGCCAGCAGCGCATTCGCGACGCATTCCGAGGCGGCGGTGGGAGGTAGCCTCAGCGCCCTCGACTACGCGGTCATTGCCGGCTATCTGCTGGTCATCACCGCGTTTGGCTCGTGGTTCTCGCGATTCCAGCGGACGACGCGCGATTACTTCCTGTCGGATCACTCGGTGCCCTGGTGGGCGGTGTGCTTCACCGTGGTGGCCACCGAGACCAGCACTCTCACCTTCATCGGCATTCCCGCCTCGGCGTACACGGGCAACTTCACCTTCCTGCAGCTGGCTGCCGGGTATGTCCTCGGGCGCCTGCTCGTGAGCCTGGTGCTGCTACCCGCCTACTTCCGCGGGAACCTCGTCACCACCTACCAGTTGCTGCAGCAGCGGTTTGACGGCCGCGTGCGGCTGCTGGCGGCCGGCCTGTTTCTCGTGACCCGCTCGCTGGCCGATGGCATCCGTCTGTTCACAACGGCCCTTGTCGTTGCCGTCGTGACGCAGGTGCCCGTGCCCCTGGTCATCGTGGGGCTCGGCGGCGCAATGATTGTCTACACCCTGCGGGGCGGCGTGGCGGCGGTGATTTGGACCGACGTGGTGCAGATGTTCGTGTATCTCATCGGCGCCGTGATCATCGCCGCCAGCCTGCTGCTGGCCATTCCCGGGGGATGGGCGACCGTCGCGTCTGCAGGGACGGCTGCGGGACGCTTCACCGCGCTTGATGTCTCGCTCGACCCGACGAAGATCTACACGCTGTGGGCGGGGCTCATCGGTGGGGTGGCGCTGACCCTGGCGACCCATGGCACCGACCAGTTCCTGGTGCAGCGCCTGCTCGCGGCCCGGTCCCTTCGCGCGGCCCAGGCCGGGCTCACCCTGAGCGGCGTACTGGTCTTCCTCCAGTTCGTGCTGTTTCTGTGCATCGGGGTCATGCTCTTCGTGTTCATGGACGCACAGGCCACGCCTCTTGTGCTGTCACGTCCCGACGAAGTCCTGCCGGCCTACGTCGTGCGCTATCTGCCCCACGGAGTGATGGGCTTCATTGTGGCAGCCATTGTGGCCGCGGCCCTGTCGCCGTCGATCAACGCCATGGCGGCGACCACACTGACCGACTTTTACCTGCCGTATGTGAACCCCGCCGCCGATGAGGCGACCCGCATGCGCGTGTCACGGCGGTCGACGGTGGCGTGGGGCGTGGTGCAGGTGGGCGTGGCGCTGGGGGCGCAGTGGCTGACGCGGTCGGTGCTTGACGCGGGGCTCTCCGTCCTTTCGCTCGGCTCGGGCGGGGTGCTGGGCGCATTTCTGCTGGGGACGCGCTGGCCGTCCACGCCGTCACGAGCCGTGCTCTGGGGCATGTCCGCAGGCCTGCTGGTGCCCGGGATGCTCTGGGCCTTCACCCCGGTGGCCTGGACCTGGTACGCATTCGTCGGTGCCCTCAGCACGGTCGTCGTGGCGCGCGGCGTTTCATGGCGCGCTGCGCCAGGCACAGGAGCATCGGCGCAGTGACGAGGTGGCCAGCCACGCGCGCGGCGCTGCGCTCCGCAGTGGCGGCGCGGATTACCCCGGGAGCCGCCGCGACGATCGTCCAGTCGGTGGAGGGAGCCACGCACCTGTATGAGGGCTGCCTCAGCTATGCGCACGATGCCCCGACGGTTGACGCCCGCACGGTGTACGACCTGGCATCGCTGACCAAGGTACTGGTCACCACGACGCTCATGGCTGACCTGGTGATGCGCTCGCACGCAGACCTTGACGAACCCGTGCACACGCGGCTGCCGATCTGGCGCACAGGCCCCCTTGCCCTCGTCACGCCGCGCCACCTGCTGACCCATGCCGCCGGGTTGCCCGCGCACCTTCCCCTGTATCGGACCTGCTCCGGACGCGACGCGTTCATGCGGGCGATCGATGCCCTCACGCCGAGCGCGCCGCCCGACACCGTCAGCGTCTACTCCGATCTCGGCTTCATCGTCCTGGGCCTGCTGATTGAGCGCCTCACGGGACACACCCTCGGCGAGGCCTATCGACGCTGGTTGACGGCGGCGTCGCTTGGCCACTCTGCCCTGTCGTTCCGGCCTGACGCCTCTCTGCGGGCGCACATCGCTCCGACGGGGTGGGATCCGTGGCGGCAGCGCCTGCTGGTCGGTGAAGTGCATGACGAAAATGCCTGGGCCCTCGGGGGAGAGGCCGGCCACGCGGGGCTGTTCGGCACGGCCGACGGCGTCGGCGCGGTGGCGCAGTGGTGGCTGCAGCGTGTATCGAACGATGAGGCCTCGAGAGCCTGGACAGTGCCGTGCCGCGTGCCCGGCAGTTCACGTGCCCTCGGGTGGGACACCATGCGCCCCACATCGTCGTGCGGCCCGCACTTCAGCACGAGCTCATTCGGTCACACCGGGTTCACCGGCACCTCGCTCTGGATCGACCCGGTCAGGCAGACGGCCGTGGTGCTGCTGACCAACCGGGTCCATCCCTCTCGCGCCGGCGATCGCATGCAGCCGTTCCGGCGGCGGCTGCACAACGCGGTGGCTTACGACGTGCGATGGTCGTGATGGTGGTGGACGCGATCCACTTCGCGCGACACCGCCTCTGAAATCCGATCGGCCACCTGCGAGATGGCCGTGTAGAGATCCTCGTGGACGGCCTCCGACACGATCGGCCCCCGTCGCCCCGTATCCATGACGACCTCGACATGGCACTGCTTGTCAGGACCGCCGTGCCCAGGCCCGTTGGTATCGTCGAGGCGGACTGACACCTGACGAATGTGTGATGTGAAGCGATACAGCGCGCTTGTAAGGCGCTTGTCGAGATGGGCCCGAATGGCTTCCGTGGGCTTGATGTGACCGCGAATCTCCATCTGCATCTGCGACCTCCTTCGTTGCCTGACGCAAGACGTCATCTCAGCGCGGACGCCATGCTGGTGGCGGGGGCACCGGCGGCCGACTCCCTCCGCCACCGAACACCGGCACGCCTGACGGACCCGGGGCGCTGCCGCCCGGTGCCGGCATCCCCGGGCCACCTCCGCCGAACGGCGCCGGATTGGCCGGTGCGCCGAACATGGGAATTGCGGGGGGCGGCGCAGACGGCGTACCGAATGGGGTTGGAGGGCCCGCGCCGCCAGGGGGCAGTTGTCCCCCGGCTGGCAGCGGGCCGAACGGATTAGTAGAACCGGGGAGCCCCATGTTCTGCTGTACCCCCGGGCGAATGGCGTTCTGGAAACCCCTCCCACCTCCGCCTGCGGTCATGTTCCCGGCCTGCTGCGCTCCGGCAATGCCAAGGAAGAACCAGGCGTCGTACGTGCTGGCCCCGTTGTAAATCCGAATCGACTTCTCGCGACTCTTCGACACGACGCCCTGCACGCCAAGGCCCTGCCCCGCGATGCCGCCCATGGTGGTGTTCGAAGGAAGGCCGGTCCCCATGCCCGTCTGCGACCCGGGTCCCTGCCCTCCCGGGGCGGTCGTCCCCGCCCCTAGGCCACCACCAGTGGGCAGAGAACCACCGGGACGCAGGACAGCCCCAACCGGAATCACCTGGAAATCCTCACCGGTAATGGGGTCCTTGTACTTTTTCCTGAGAAACTTCTGCTCGACGAGCAGGTCAACGGTCGGGGGAAAGGTGTTGGCGAACTTGCGCTGGAACAGTTGGATGGCCCTGCGGTATTGCTCGCCGCGCCACACCAGCTCGGCCTCGCGCTCGCGACGCACCGCGTGGCTCCATGCCGGCAGCGCCACGGACATCATGATGGCCATGATGCTGAGTCCGACGAGCAGCGCCGCCATGGCCACGCCACGCTGCGACGTGTCGGCGCCTTGACCGACTTGCCTCATGGCTCCTATTATCACGTGTGGACCATCGCGTGTCACGCCTTCTGCAGTCAGCCTGTGTCTTCGTCACGTTGCTCGTGGCGACCGCGTGTGACAAGGTGCCGCTGCTGGCACCCACGCAATCGACCATCACCCTGACGACCAGCACCACCACCGTTCCCGTCAACGGCACGGTTGAGGTCTCGGCCTCGGTCACGGAACCGTCTGGCACCCCTGTCCAGAACGGGACGTTCGTCACCTTCACTTCGTCGTTCGGCACCATCGAGCCTCAGGAAGCCCGCACGACAGGCGGCCGTGCGACCGTGCAGTTCAGGGCGGGCACGCAGTCGGGAAAGGCCAAGATCGGCGCGTTCTCCGGAGCCTCGCGCGCCACCGAGGTGGAAATCCTCGTCGGCGGAGCGGCGGCCGCCAAGGTACTCCTGCGCGCAGATCCCCAGAGCGTGCCGGCCACCGGCGGGACGACGACCATCGTCGCCACGGTCATCGATGGGTCAGGCAACGCGCTTGCCGGAGTGCCTGTCACATTCACGGCTACGGCCGGACAGATGGTGCCGGGGCAGGCGGTCACGGCAGCCACCGGCGAGGCCACGACGATTCTCAGCACCCCGCGCACCACCACGGTGACCGCGACGGCCGGCGCCCAGTCAGGCACCGTCGAAGTCTCGGCCACCTCGCCGGCTGTGACCATCACCGCGCCGGCGTCCATCGAAGCCGGCGTGCCTGCGACCTTCACCATTGCGCCGAGCACAGCCGCCGGCAGCAATCCCCTTCGCAGCGTCACGATCGATTTCGGTGACGGATCGTCTCCCGTTGCGCTCGGGCCGGTGTCTGGCACGACGCCGGTCGCCAAGACGTTTGCCCGCGCCGGCGTTTACACCGTGCGCGCCACCGTCGTCGACACTGCGGGCATCACCGGCACCAGCACCATTGTCGTGAGTGTGGCGGCCCAGGCCGGAATCTCGGTGACGCTCACCGCCACGCCAAATCCGGTATCACTCGGCACCCAGCAGTCGGGCATCGTGTCCTTCACGGCCGCCACGGGTGGCTTCGGCGCTGGCGTGGCGGTGCAGGCCTACTACTGGGACTTTGGTGACGGCGGCACCGTGACCACGACGGGCGGCGCCGCCTCGTATCGCTACACCACACCGGGCGTGTACACCGCCAGGGTGACGGTCCGCACGACCAATGGGTCCGAAGGACTAGCCATCCTGGTCATTCGCGTCACCGCCTGACGCCGTCTGACCGCAGACGGCGGGCTACACACACGCTGCCCGGATTAGTTCCAATCAGCGTAGGGTGTGCCGTCGAGGCTCGTGGCGTCGGAACCGCTTTTCACATCGTAGACGCCCTGCTCTGCCGCCGCAGCGGCGCCCGCCGCGGTCACCGATGCCTCGGCGTTCACGGTCACCCAGGTCGTCTTTGACTGCGTGAAGGGGTCAACCGGCAAGGCCCGCAGGTATCCCGCCGACACCAGTTCGTCGAGTGACGAGGGATACTGCGCGCGATCGGCGTAAAACTGGTCGATCGCATCCCGCATCCGGAACAGATCTTCCTTGAGCACCGCTTCCTTGGCGCGCGTGACGCTGTTGCGGTACTGCACAAGGCCCAGGCCGGCGAGAATCATCAGGATGGTCGTCACCACGAGCAGTTCGACCATGGTGAATCCGGCCTGACGGCCAGTCGGCCCGGCGGCAGTCGCGTTACCAGTCACGATATCTCGATCCATCGAGTGCTGTACCCGTACTGAGGGAGCGGACGTCGAACACATTCTGCCCTCCCCATGATGACGCGTCAGGCCGATCCTGATATGACCGTAATCCCCACTCGGCCTCGCCCGTCATCGGATCGATCGGTACGCGCCGCAGCAGCTTCAGCTTCCGGTTTGAGGCGTCGTTGGCGACCGACACGCCCTCCACCAGCGCCTCGAGATCGGGCGGATAGCCTTCGCTATTGGGCGAGAGCTCCGTCACGGGAATCATGCCCATGTCTGCCGCATCCTTGAATCGGTCGATGGCGTCGCGCATCTCGCGCAGGGCGCGACGCAGTTCCACTTCCTTCTGGCGCTGCATGGTGACGCGCACCAGCGGCTGGACAGCCGAGGCCAGCACCAGCAGAATCGTCGAGACAATGAGGAGCTCGACGAACGAGTATCCCCGCGGAGAGCGCCAGCGCATGGCGATTACCGAATCACCACCCCAGCTGGGCTTCCGGTGAGGACCGCCGCGCCCCCGCCGACACGCGTGGCGCTTCCTGTAATGGTGAGCGTCGATGCCCCGGCGGTGACCGGCTCGAACAGCACCGCCGCAATGAGTCCAGACGCCGTGACCCCGACGGCATCATTCGCCCTGACAATGGCAATGTCGATGCGACCGGCGGCCGCATCCACCTGCTGCGTGAAGGTGGGCGTCACGTTGCCCTGCCGCATGAAGGTGCCTTCAGAGACGCTGCGCACCCGCAGCAGGGCCGGGTTGTAGGAAATGGTCATGGTGAGGCCCGTGAACTGCGCGGCCCCCGAGAGCGACACGGGCACCGTGTAGGGTCCGCTGCCCACGCGCATCTCGCTGGGCGGCGTCAGGACGAGGCGCGCGGCCGGGACATCGGCGGCAGCGGCTGGTGCAGGAGCAGGCGCCGCACCAGACGCGGCTGCGGCAGCAGCGGCGGCAAACGGGTTGGCCGTGGCTGCACCCGCGGCCGCAGGCGGCACCGGGGTAAAGGGATTCGGCGATGGGGGCGGTCCAGCGGATCCCGCAGGTGCTGCTGCCGCAGCCGGTGCCCCCGCATCGGGTGGCGCAGGCTGGAACACCACCACCCCGCTGGCGGGCGGGGCCGGTGGAGGCGTCACGACGCCCACCGTTCCTGGCACTGTGGAACTGCCGGCCGGCATCATGGGCGTCACTCCCGCGCCACCGGTGGGGACCACGGCCGGCAAGGTGCCGGCGGGCATGGCTCTGGGGGCCTGAGTCGCGGCCTCTGCCGGTGCGGCAGCGTGTGTGGGCTGCGCTGTTCCGATGATGGCCGGCGGCGGACTGCCGACCGCCATGTTGTTCTGCGTGCCGACATAGATGGGGCTGAGGTCGGCCGCGGTCAGCTCGTGCGAACGGATGATGCGGGGCGTGAGCAGCATGACCACATCCGACTGGCGGATCGACTGGTCGTTGCCCGAGAACAACTGCCGCACCACCGGCAACCGCAGCACGCCCGGAAACCCACGCAGCGACCGGCGCTCGTCTTCACGGAGGAGCCCGGCCAGCAGGTTCGATTCGCCGTCCCGGAGCCTGAGCTTGGCGTTGACCTTGCGCGTCAGGAACGACGGCAGGTTCTGGCCCGCGATGTTCGAGTCCTGCCCGCGGGCACTGCTTTCCACCTCGAGCTCGAGCAGGATCTCGCCCTCATAGGTGACGCGGGGCGTCATCTTCACCACGACACCGACGGTCTTGTAGGCAAACGACGTCAGCGGCTGGCTCGCGGCGCCTCCGCCGGCCAGCGGCTGGAACGTCGTGCTTGGCACTGGCACTTCCTCGCCCAGGTTGAGCTCGAGCTTCTGCCCTTCGGTGCCGCGCAGCTGCGGCTTGGCCAGCGTCTTGGTCGACGAGTCGCTCTCGAGGAACCGCATTACCGCCGAGGGCACCGACAAATAGAAGTCGGCGGCACTGACACCATTCGAGACGGTGTTCATGTTGAACAGGCCCGCGGCCGCAGAAGAGCCCGTGCTGCCGGTAGCGCCGCTGCCGGTGCTGGTGGAGCCGCCCCCGGGGCTAACCTCGGGTGAAAACACGCCCCCGATGGTGTAGTCGGACAGGTTGAGGCCGTACTGTTTTGCGCGCTCGCGATTGACCTCGAGAATCTGGACGTCAAGGATCACCTCCGCCCGAGGCTTGTCGTTGGACTGGATGACGCGCTCGACCACCTGCATGGCCGCGGCTGTCGCCCGCACCGTGATGGTATTGGTCGTCTTGTTGGCCACGAACGTGGGGGAGATGGGCTGTCCCCCGACTCGCACGATGCCCGTCAGAATGGCCGTCAGTTCGGTGGCATCGGCGTTCGACACGTAGAACGTGCGGATGACCTGTTCTTCGTACTGGGTGCGCTTCTGCGGGCTGTCTGCGGCGATGATGATGGTGCGCTCGTTGAGCACGCGGTAGAAGAGCTGGTTGGCCACCATGATCTGCTGGAGTGCCTGCTCGAGCGTGACGCCCTCGAGATCGAGGGTGATATTGCGGTCCTGGAACTCGCGGTCGTAGGTGACATTGATGCCCGTCGCATCGCCGATGAAGCTGAGGATGTCGCGCAGGCCGGCATTGCTGAAGTGGATGCTGAGCGGATCGCGACTCGAGGGATTGAGCACCGGCTCAGCGCTGCGTCGGCTGGCCTCCTCGCGGAGCTTGTCGATCTCCGGACGGGGCGCCGCCGCCTCCATCCGGGCCCGCAGGCGCCGTTCGAGTTCAGCGGCCCGCTGGGCGGTCGAGCGGCTGCCGGGCTCGAATTCGAGCGCCTTGCGATAGGCCCGCACCGCATCCTCGAGCGCATCGGCCGCCTCGAACTGCCGGGCGCGCTCGGTGTACATCTGAGCGGCGGCCAGCATCGCCCGCTCGAGGGAGATCTTGTAGTCGGGTCGGCTCGGGTCGTCCTGGAGGGCCTGGCGGTAGAACCCAACGGCCGCCTCCCAGTCACCGGCAGCCCCGGCCTGCTGCCCCCGGGAGAACGCGCGCCCGGTCCCGCACCCGGCCGCCACCATGCAGATGAGGACGCCCAGCCAGAATCTCTGCCACCCGGTCCGCGTCATGCTTTGAAGCTCACCCATGTATGCGATCACTGCCCCGACAGTTTCAATGTCTGCCGCCCTCGGCCGTCGGCGTATTCGATCTCCAGCGACTCCGACCCAATCCGGATGATACGGTAGCGGCCTTCGATGATATCGCCCTCGCGTCCGTAGAGGGGACCTTTCCCTTCGCCGGGTGACAGCACCGCCAGGCTGACGCCGTCCCCTCGCTGAACCAGGCCAATGAACTTGAGCGTAATGGGCGCGGCCGGGGCGCGCGCCGCTGCCTGCGGAGGGGCGGCACTGGCGGCATCCAGCATGGCCGGCGGTTCGGCCACGGGTGCCGGCAACCGCTGCGGCGGCGGGGCTGTCGGCGGAGGCGTAGCGACCGGCGCCGGCCGCTCGAACCGGAACGGGTTGCGTCCCCCCTCGGCTGGCACTTCACGCTCGGCCTTCAATGCTGCCAACTGGACACTCGGCGCGGCGGTGGCGGCGCCGGCGGCGGGGGGGCGGCCGGCTGCCGGTCGAGCGGCAGCTCTCGGGGGAGCGGTCTGCGGGCGC
>Ga0315902_10005302_pt1 | contig 18242 bp, 31 predicted proteins | sample LakEriMetagenome_9_FD_203523 | JGI IMG/M metagenome (GOLD analysis project Ga0315902, IMG submission 203523) | Freshwater fungal communities from buoy surface, Lake Erie, Ohio, United States - Buoy 12 MA117 | ecosystem: Environmental > Aquatic > Freshwater > Lake > Lake biofilm | place: USA... | reverse complement strand
GGCGGCGACGCAAGGGGCGCGGCGCGATCGATCACGAGGTCGGTCAGCGCCCACACCAGCGCGTCGAGCCGGTCGGGCGACCGCGCGGCGCTCGCCGGATCCCACGACACGCACTGGTCTTCGAGCCGCGCCAGCAGCCCGACGTGCGAGACGCGGCCCTGCTCGTACAGCGCCGCCACCGGCTCGGCCCGCAGCGCCTTGCCCCGCGTCGCGCGCACCTGGGCGACGGGGACCGCACGGTCGACGGCGCGCAGCACCGACGCGACGAGGTCGCCGCCCTGATTGACCTCGGCGACGATCCTGTCCGCGCGGTGGCGCCGGTACGCCTCGACGGCGCGCCGCGCCCACTGCTCGGCCGGGTAGACGCCGCTCAGGTCTTCGAGCACGTACGCGCGCCCATCCAGCCCGAGCCCCGCCACGACGATGCCCGTCTCGTCGGAGCCTTCGTGCGCGGTCATCGCTGGATCGATCGCGACGACCACGCGGCGCATCGTCGGCGCCGTGTCGACGCGCGAGGCGTCGAACATCGCGAGGCGCCAGAGCGCCCCCGGCGCGTCGTCGAGGATCTCGCCGTCGAGCTCCTGCCGCCCGAGCCGGGTGTTGCCGTAGCGCGCGGTCAGCGCCTCGACCACGCCGGGCGCGAGGTTGCGGGCGTTGTCCAACGTGCGGCCGCGGGTGACGCGCGTCGTCGGAGACGCGGCGAGCGCACGCACCAGCTCCGTCGGGCGAGGCGTCGTGGTCACCACGACGCGCGGGTCGTCGCCCAGGCGCAGGCCCATCTGCAGCTGGTCCCACGCCTCGGGGTAGCGCCACGCCGCGAGCTCGTCGCACCACGCGGCGTCGTGCTGCGGGCCGCGGAGCTGGTCGGGCTCCTCGGCGCTATACGTCGTCGCAATCGAGCCGTTCGGCCACGTCAGGCGCCGGCGCGACGGCTCCCACGTCGGGCGCTCGTGCGGTGGCGAGATCGCGAGGATGCCCGACTCGCCCTCGACGATCACGTCGCGCACGTCGGCGGCGGTGCGCGCCACGAGCGCCACGCGGCGCGCGCGGCCCGACGCGACTAGAGCACGCACCCACTCGGCGCCCGTGCGGGTCTTCCCCCACCCGCGGCCCGCGAGGATGAGCCACGTTCGCCACGCGCCCGACGGCGGCTGCTGGTCGGGGCGAGCGAGGCGCCGCCAGTCGAACGGCGCGCGCACGCGCAGCTCCTCGAGCACCTCGGCGAGACGCGCCCGGTTAGTGGACGGTGTCGTCGAGGTCGGCGTCTGCGAGTCGACGCGCCTCGGCGCGGAGCTCGGCATCGGTCATCTCTCCCACGTTGCGGACGTTCTCGACGTGCGTGCCCTTCGCGCGGTGCTCGGCGACCTCGGCCTCCCATCGCGCGCGCTTCGCGTCGTGCCGCGCCTTCGGGTCGCCGCGGCGGTGGTCGAGCTGCCACGCGGCGGCGCGCCAGTCCTGCGTCGCCGCCTTCGAGACGGTCGCCGCCAAGCCGACGTTGGCGGCGGCGTACGCCTCGCGCGCCCGCTCGACGAGGTCGCGCACGTCGTCGTTCGTGCACGTCCCCTCGCGCACGCTCTTCGACCAGTCCATCCATGTGCGCCAGGGGATGCCCGCGGCCTCGGCGGCGTCGCGGTAGAGCGCGCCAGCGCGCAGGGCGTTCAGCAGCCGGTCGCGCTTCTCGCGCGTGATGGCGTGAGCGCGTGGCATCACTTCTTCACAGGTACCCAGCCCTTGCCGAAAGAGTCCTTGCCCGCGTGCTCAGGCGACGGGCGAACATCACTGAGACGTTCAACCTCTTCGTCCTCCATCCCGAGGCGCGCTTCGATCTCGGCCTGGGACAGCCCGGAGTCTTGCAGCGTGCGGACGATGTTCGACATCTTGAGGATGCCGTGCTGACCGCGAGCGCGGTTGAATCGCACCGTGGCGATCATCTGGTCGGACTTCGACTTGCCGTTGCGGAGGCGCACGACCGGGACCATACCGCCGGTCATCGCGGCCACCTGAGCGTCACGAGAGGCTAGAGTCCAACGGTGGAAGCCGTCGACGATCTCGCCGTCCTCGCGAACGACGATCGCAGCACACCACCCGTCCTCCATGAGCGACCGCTTGAGCAGGTTGAACTCCGGGGAAAACACCGTGTTGGGGTTGTAGTTGTTGGCGCGCAGCGAAGACGCTGGTACCCACTCGATACGGTCGATGGGGTGCGACTTGTCGTCACTCATAGCGGGTCGTGCCCTCTTCCTCGGTTTGCTTGAACGCCATGGTGCGACGTCCCTTGAAGTCGCCGCGCTCGGCGAGCATTAGCAGGAACGACCACGACAATTCTTCGGCGCCGGTGACGTGCCCTTTGATCGGCGCTCCGCCGGTTCGCCCATCGTGCGCCGTGATCTCCTGTCGAACCCTCGCTGCGACGAGCGGGCGCTGATCTTCGGGCCACTTCATGATCGCCGCGTGCACCGCCTGCTGCCACGTCATGCCGACGGGAGGCTCCTTGCGACGGTCGCCGAAACCGTAGAGCGGGGAGCGGCTGTACCGCCCCGCAGTCGCAGCGCCTGGGACGCGGGCGATCATTTTCTCCCACAGGTGCGGCCAGCACTCGGCGTACCGCCAGAGCCCTTGAAGCGGCTCCTCCCCATAAGGCGGACAGACGCGTTGCCCGTGCCGCGAGACACCAGCGAGGGTCATGACGTCATAGGCACGATTGTAGTCCCACCCGAAGAGACGCGGCGCCGTCCACACGTCCTCCGTCGTCCAGTCGTAGATCGGCTTCGCGATCATAACGTGAGGCGCGTAGGGGTCCTGCGAGAGCCAGTTGTCGTGCTCCTTCATCATGACGATGCGGAGGCGACGGAGGCTCTCCTGCGCACGAATGCCCGTGAGGACGACAGTCGAACACGCGCGGTCGCCGAGGACGTGACCGTTGAGTTGCGGAATCGGGAGGCGCTCGGACGGCGTGCGCGGAAGCGACGTGATCGCCTTCGCCGGGAGAGGGCGGCACCACTTCGCCTCGTCTTCCGGCGCCCACGGGTACCACCACGGCTCTTCGCGCGAGCACGCGTTGCGGTGCTTGACCGGGTAGCAGAACCACCGGAGCGAGATGCCGTCGCGCTCGCTGACGCGCTGAACGTACTCGACGGTCTCGGGGTGGATTGCCTCCTCGTCCCAATGGACGGCTTCGAGCGGGAGGCGACCCATCGAACGCGCGACCTCATAGGCGAGGTCGAGCACGACGGTAGAATCCTTCCCGCCGCTGAACCACACCACAACGCGGTCGAAGCGACGGAAACAGTCAGCGATGCGCTCGCGCGCGAGCTCGGCCACGTCTTCCGTTGTCCTCTGTCGTGTAAAGCCAGCCATCAGGAACTGATCTCCTCTGACGATCCGTCGCGGTAGATGACGGCGCCCGTCTTCGGCCGCACCGCGACGGCTCCGGCGAACTCGCGCGAGCACACTGCCGACCACGTCGGCGTCACCTGCGCGAACAGCGGTTGTCCGAAGGCGTAGAAGGCGAGGGCGGAGCGGTGGAGCACCACGAGCGCGCCTGGCGTCGAGGGGCAAGCGGAGCGGACAGCGTTGACGATGGCGCGGGCGATGCCGTCGAGCGGGATGCGCTTCGCGATGAGGCGCCCCAGGACCTCGCTGTCATTGTCCGTCGAAGGGGCGAGGCCCTCCGCGGCGGCGAGGGCGGCGAAGCGAGGTACGCGGCCGTTGTGACAGACGACGATGTCGCCGCAGTCGAGCGGCTGCGCACTCGCCACGTCGGCGACGTTGACGCCCGTCGTCGCGAGACGCGAATGTCCCGCAACGGCCCACGCGGCGGCGCGGGGCAACTTCGACACGGAGGCGCTAGTGAGCGGCCCCGACGCGCGAGAGACGCGCAACGACTCCCCGTCGAACCACGCGACGCCGTGACTATGCGGTCCCCTCGTGGAGGCGAGTAGCGCAACGTCGCGGAGCGTCTCCGCGAAGTAGGCGCCAGAGACGGCGAAGAGCCCGCACATCAACACGCACCGACTGAGCGAAGGAACTCGCGCGCCGAGGGAATGAGCGTCGCGGCCTCGTGAACCACGTCGGCGTCGATGGCGAACACCTCGCGCCATCCGCCGCGGACGCCGCCGCACCACTGACGCGCGGGCCACGGGCCGGTGCCCTGCCTGAACCCATGGGGCCACGCGTAGCACGGCGCGAACGGGAGGCCGAAGTAGTGCATCGCGGCGAGGAGCTCTTCGTGGCTCCAGTCGGCGAGCGGATGGAAGCGCGTCACGCCCTGCCCGTTGGTGTCGACCGCGGTACGAATGTTGTTGCCGTCGGCGCGGCGACGCCCGGTGACGAGAACGTCGAGGCGGTGCTTGTGAAAGTAGGTGGTCTGCCCGCGATGCTGCACCGCCGCGAACCACTTTGCAGCGGCGGCGGCCGTCGTGGGGAAGAGCCACTCCTCGTGAGCCGCAAGCCAGCGGAGATCCTGCCCCGTGTTGACGATCTCTAGGGAGCCGGGCATGTGGTCCGTCGCCCACCGCAGGAACTCAGGGAACTCCAGGTTGCAGATGACCATGCAGCACTGCGCGAAGCCCGCGCGACGCATGACCTCGCCGAGCAGTACGCTGTCCTTGCCGCCGGACCATCCGTAGGCGACGCGCTTCCCGGCGCACGTCTCGCGGACGGATCGCACAGTCGCGGCCATCCGCGCCTCGACGGCGCTGCGGGAGACGGTCGACTCGATCCCCGCGATGGCGACGTGCCAGTCCGTCTCGCTGGTCTGTTGCTTGCGCCCGATCATCCGCCCGTGTTGAACGGGTTCGCCCCGATGTATGTACGGTTCCTCATCGGGTGCGCGGTGTCGGTCGGCCCCCAGTCGGAATCGGGATGGTAGGCGATCACGTCCATAGTCTCGCGGGTCTTCGTGCGATCGGTGCGGAAGCTGTGCATCTCCTGCGGCTCCAACATGAACACCGCGGAGGGAGAAAGCTCCTCCTCCCACTGTTCCGCGCGACCGAGCTGAACGGGGCCGAACGCGTGACCGATGCCGCGCGCCACGATCCCGAGGCGAATCGTCGGGTGGGTGTGCTGCGTCTGGACGATGCCGGGCGGGAAGTGCAGGTGATTGAAGACGGGGTCGCCGAGACGCGGCGGGTATACGAGCATTGAGTCGGAGCAGCCGTCAATGTACGAGAGGCGACCGCGCTGCTCGATGCGTCCGAAGCATTCCATGCCGCGAAAGCCATAGCGTGTGATTAGCACCACGCGGGAGCCCGGACGCACGTCGGTTACCGTGAATCGGCCAGGGCAGCAGAAGAACGATCCGGTGGCCAGTTCGTGAGAGGCGCCCGCGGCGTGCACGGCAGCGCGTCCATCTAGCAAATAGCCGTAGGTAGTGCGGAGCGGGTCGGCGACCTCATGCCCCTTCGTGACGACCATCAGATCGGAGGGGTACGCGGTTTCCGTCGCGTCGATGCGCGCGCCGTGATCCGGATTGCGGATTAGCTTCATTCTGAGACCGTCTTCATGTGAGCGCGCGCGAGGTGAACGATAGCAGCATCGCGAGACGGGAGGTCGAGAGATCGCTGCACCGACTTCAACGCGGCAATCACTACGTCGTGGTCTTCCAACGTCATAGTCAGCAGCAGCGTTTTGAAGGGAGCCTTGCTCTCGTCGCCCCCGGTGTCTTCGATGGACGGAGCGGCGCCGAACTCGTCGAGGAAGTCACTTTGCGTGCTGCGACTAGCTGGCGCCGCAGCAGCCATTACGGCGTCTCCCGCTCGCTTGACCAGCGCATCCAGCGCCTCGCCGCCGAAGCCCATGTCGGCCATCACGGCGGCGTCGCGGCCGAACTGCGCGGCCATCGCGACGATCGCCTCCGCTGAGTCGGTGCCCTGCAGGCCGCGGGCGTTGTCCGCGAGGGTCATGGCGTCGGCCTCGGCGTCGGACACGTCGACGACGCGCACGGGCACGCAGCCGGGCGGACCGCCGAACGAGTGCTCGGCGCCGCCGCGCATCTCGCCGTCGACCTCAAGGCCCTGCAGGATCAGCTTCGCGGCCTCGAGGCGCCCGTGCCCGCCGATGATGCGGCGCCCTCGGGCCTGAGCGACGATGGGCGCGCCCCAGGCGGTGCGGAGGATGGTGCGGGCGAGCTGCGCGACTTCGCTCCCGTGCAGGCGCGGGTTGCGTGGGTTGGGTCGCAGGTCGGCGACGGGGAGCCAGATGGCTGCGTCGCGCGCGTTTGGTGCGGGTTTCGCCACGTCTGCAGTGTCGCGCGCCGCGATGGCGCCGTCAAATACGACGACGCCCGCGGCAAGACCCGCGGGCGACGGCGTGCTGGTCGGCGTGGGAGAGACGGACGACCGCCGCGAACCATGCCGCAGGGCGCGGCGGGGGTCAACTGCTACGCCGCTACATCGACGCTACGTGCTCTGCTACGTGTCGAAACGCTTCAAAACAAGGCTGCTACGCTGCTACACCACTACTCTTATAGAGAGAGAGAGATTATATTTTATTGGGGGCGCGCGCGAGGGCGCCCCCCTATTGGGAGCATGGGGGCGTAGCGGGTAGCGGTGTAGCGGTCAGGGTCGATGGCGCCACGCGCCGTCGTCGGTAAGGCGGTCCCAAAGGCGAGTGTTTCGCCCATCGACGCGCAGGACGCGGGTGACGTAGCCGAGGCGCCGCAGGATCGCGGAGACCCGCGCGGACTCCCGCGGGGTGATCCGGTCGAGGTCGACGCGCAGGGCGCCGGTGAGCACCCGCTGCGTGGTGATGTCGCGCCCCTCGGCGCCCGAGAGTCCATCGAGCCACGTCGCGACGGAGTCCTCCCAGGCGTCGGCCACGCGATGAGCCTCGGTGGCCTCGGCGCGTGCGGCCTCTGCCTCGGCGACGAGCCACCAGCCCTCGCGCGCGTCGAGGGCGGCGAGTGCTTCGGCCCAGAGCTGGTCGCGGTCGCGACGGAGGGCCTCGGTGTCGACGCGCCCGACGCGCACGACCCAGAACCGGCGATCGCCGGTCGAGTCGGTGAGGAACTGCGCTTCGTTGGTGCTGCCGACGATGACGTTGTGGCGGGGCACGGACTCGACGACGCGGCCGTAGGGCTGCCGGTAGCTGTCGACCTGCGAGGAGACGAAGGCCTTCACGCGTCCAGCGTGGGCGCGAGAGGTGACGTGCTCGAGCTCCCCGAGCTCGTAGATCCACGCGCTGTTGATTTGAAGCATCGCGTCCTTCGACTCGATGTCGACGGCAGAGTCGCTGAACCACTCGCCGCCGAGGACGCGGAAGAACGAGCTCTTGCCGACGCCCTGCGGGCCGACGAGCACTAGCGATGTGTCGACCTTGCAGCCTGGCGTGATGGCGCGCGCGACGGCGCTGATGAACCACGCTCGCAGCATCGTTCGGTTGATCGGCGTGTCGTCGGCGCCGAGCACGTCAGTCGCGACGCGGTCGAGGCGCTCGGTGCCGTCCCACGTCAGCGCCCGGAGGTACCGCTGGACGGGGTGATAGCGCCGCTCGCTAGCGACGAGCCCGACGCCGGACACGACGGACTCTGCTGCGGGCGAGAACGCCCACCGGCGCTCGATCTGCTCTCGGATGGCAGCGAACCTCGCATCGGTGACGCGCTCGCCGCCGAGTTCTGGCGCGCGCGTCATCTCGTTGAGTCGGAGCGAGGCGTACTCCTGCGAGTGCCGCAGGATCGTGCACACGTTCGCGAAGGTGTTTCGCACCTGCCCCTTTGGCGTGGTCGAAAGTTGAGAGTGCCATGTCGTGTCCTCCGGCGGCGCCTCTGCCAGAGCGGGCGCCGCGGGCGCCGCGGGCACTGCGAGCTTCGGCGCGTTCGGCTCGTAGCGCATGGCGCTCGACACGATGCCCTTGACCTCTGCGGGGTCGAGCGGCGGCGAGCACAGGCGCTCATTCAGGGACGAAATGGACTTGAAGATCTCCGGCTCATCCCATCCTGTGCCGCGCATCGAACACGCGCGTTTGTAGAGAGTTTCGTTTCGCGAACCTTCGAGGATCGTCTCTCCGCTGCCGCCCGAGAGCACGCGGAGCTTCGGGCGCCGCGCGAGCGCGTCGAGCCAGGCGCGAGGCGCCTCGGCCACGTCGACCGCGTCAGGGCGCGAGGAGAGCTCCCACGCATACGACCCGCCGCTGACGTGCGAGGACGGCGCTGCGACGACGTAGCCGCCCTCTCCGCGCACGTCGACGCCTGGGGCGAGGACGCCGGCGCTGTTGCGCACCTCGACGCCCTGCGGGACCGTCAGGTAGATGTGCCTCCCCTTCGAGCCGGTGAGCGCCTCGACGGTGTCGGGAATCTTGCCGAGGCGCTCGACGAGCTCGTCGAAGCCCTCGTCGCCGCCGTGGCGCGGGTCGATGTCGACGACGACGAGCCCGCCGCCGGTGGCGACGCCGACGTTGGCGTCGGGCCACTGGGACCACCACGCGCGGATCTGCTCTGCGTCGGTCGTGGCGTCAAGGCACCCGCGCGCCGTCCGCGGGTGCTTCCCCGGCTTCGTGCCGGTGCAGGCGGGCGAGCCGCAGGTGCAGCCGCTGGCGTCGACGGAGTGCAGGGGGAAGACCCGCCATCCGAACTGCGTCGCGTAGGCGACGGCTGCGCGGCCGAGCCGCGAGAGCTTGGGCGCGGTCACCGTCACTTGGCCGCCTCACGAGACGGAGCGAGGTGCTCGCGGATGAGCTTGCGCACGACCGCTGCCCATGAGGTACCGACGCGATCTGCTTCGGCGGCGAGAAGGTTGCGGTCGAGGTCTTCGAGCAGGATGGGAGTCTGACGCTTCAGCTTCATGCGCCAGATAATACCACAATCGTATCGCGCGTGGCTACCGAAAGAGCGTGTCGACGGCCGCTCGGAGGACGGGATGCTCGCCGTCAGGAGAGCGCGCGGAAGACCACCGCACGAGGGGGTCGCGGAGCATCGTCGCGACCGACTGCTGCCGCACGTAGATCGTGCGTGGAGCTGGACTCGCGAATCGCAGTGCCTGCACGCGGGCGACTGCCTCGGCGACAGCGTTGTGCGCGTCGAGGTGAGCTGATCGCCAGCGGCGCGTCGTGCTGTGACCGTCGCGCTGAATCACGACTGCGATCTCGGTGTGCTCTGCGCAGCAGCACGCAGCGATGCCGATCGCGTAGGTCACTCGCTCGCTCCGGTGCGCGCCCTCGCGATGGCTGCGCGCGCGTCCTCGACGCTGCGCACGATGGCCGCGAAGCCCCCGTGTCGGCGCACGAGGTCGAGCCACTGGCGCTGCTGGGGAGACGCGCGCCCGGTGGGGGTCTTGACCTCGAGGGCCACGAAGCGCCCGTCGAGGCAGCCGATGAGATCCGAAGACCCGACCGCGAGGCCGTAGCGCACGAGCGCGCCGCGGTGCTCGGCGACGCCGACGTTGTTGCGCCACATGACCAGCCCCGGCTCGTCCGAGAGCGCCAGGCGGATCTCGTCTTGGATGTGTCCTTCCGTCACGCTGTCCTCCGCGGCCAGTAGCCGAACTTCTCCTTGAACCTCACACCGACCCATCCCGGCTTGTAGCCTCTCGCGCGCGCGATGCGCTCCAGCCGCGCGAGCTCATCCTCCCGCTCTCGCCGCGTCGCCGAGACGACCACGGCGGCGAGCGGCTGCCGCTGCACCTCGACGCGCTCGGGCGGTGGCCACGGCGCACCGCACTTTCGGCACTGCGGCCCGCGCGAGACGTAGCGCGTGACCGCGCCGCAGTGGAGGCACGTCGACAGCGCCTCGCGGTCGCTCTTCTTGCGCCGCTCCTGCCCCTCGTCGAGCGACCATTCGCGGTCCTCGTCGGGCATCCCGTGCTCGTGCGCGGCCCCCGCGAGATCGATCAGCAGGCACCGTTTCGCGTCGTTGCCGCCGGTCCTGCGCACCCTGCCGATCGTCTGGAGGTAGACCGGCAGCGACCCGCACCCGCGCGCGAGCACGCAAACCTCCGCGCGCGCGCTGTCCCAGCCCTCGGTCAGCACCGAGCAGTTCGACACCACGTCGAGCTCGCCCGCCTCGAAGCGCCGCAGGATCTCGTCGCGCTCGCGGCGCGGCGTGCCGCCGTCGAGGTGCGCCGCGCGCTCCCCCAGGGACGCGACGCACTCGCGGCTCTCCGCGATCGTGCCGGTGAAGATGACCGCTGGCCGACCGCCGCCGTGTTCGCGCCAGGCGTCCGCGGGCGTCGCGCCGATGGCGCTCTGGAGGCGCGTCGGCGGGGCTACCACGTCGATCGGCGCGAGGTGCCCAGCGGCCACCAGCTCGGCGACGGCGATTGGCGCGACGAGCGACTCGAACGCGTCTCCGAGCGGCGCGCCGTCCGACCGCTCGGGCGTCGCGGTGAGCCCGAGGTGCCACGCGGCAGGGTACTGCGCGCGAATGTCGCGGTAGGTCTCGGCCGCGCAGTGGTGGGCCTCGTCCCAGACGATCAGGTCCGCGGCCGGGTGCTGCTCGCGGGCCGTCAACGTCTGCACCGAGCAGACTTGGACCGCGGCGTCGACCGCGATCTCGCCCGCCATCACGACGCCGCAGGGCACGCCCGCCGCGACGAGCCGACGGTGCGTGTCGAGCACGATCTCCCTGCGGTGGACGACGAACAGGCAGCGCCTGCCGCGCGCGACGGCCCACGCGATGAGCTGGCTCGCCGTCGCGGTCTTGCCCGCTCCCGTTGGCAGCACGAGCAGCACCGCCTTGCGCCCGCGACGGTACTCCGCGCGGACGAGGTCGATCGCCCGCAGCTGGTAGTCGCGCAAGATCATGGGTCAGCCCTGCGCAGAGCGTTTGCAGCCATCGCCACGACGTCGAGGTCCGAGAGCGCCGCGCGCAGCGTCTCGATCCGCGCGACGAGACGCTTTCGTCGCGCGAGGTCGGTGCAGGCGCGCAGTTCGGCCTTGCGCGCTCGCAGTTCGGCGTTGGCGAGTCCGATTGCGGTCGAGATCGTCGAAGGCGCGAGGCCCGACGCCTCGACGCGCAGGCGATTGACCGCGGCCTCGGCGGCGGCGAGTTCGGCGTTGAGGTAGTCGCAGTTTTCGCAGGTCATCGTCCGTCCCTCCGCGCGTCGAGACAGAGCAGGGGCAGCGTCTCGGGACGCGCTGGCACTTGGACGACGCCGAGAGATCTTCTCACTGCGGCGACCGCCTCGTCCGACTCTGGCAGCGCTTCTGGGCCTGCTTCCCAGCGCGCTTTTCTCGCGCCCTGCGCAATGGTTCGGCCCTCGCGCGTGTGCCACCGCTGCGACGCTGCGACGAGGCCAGTGCACCGCCATCCCGCGGCGCGGTACGATGCGCCCGCTTCGCCGAGCAGCGTGTACGAGACGATGCGAGTCCACCCGAGCGCGATGGCTGCGCGGGTGATCGCCGCGAGGCACATCGACGCCGCGTGCCTCGTGCCGTCGGAACACAGCCGAGTCACCTCGGCGACGCTGCCTTGCGCGTCCAGCATCCGGGCCACCGGGCGAGACAGGATGGCAACGCAGACCACGCGCTCGCCACTGGCCACCGCAGAGGCGAAAAGACCTCCGACGGGGGCGTGATGGTGCGAGTGATAGCGCTCGACGTGCGCTCGCGCATTGGTGAGTGTGATCGGCACCACTCGCAGGATCATCGTCCGTCCCTCCGCGCGATCGTCAGAGCCCGCCACTGCGGGCAGTCGAGGTGCTTGCCGCTCGGGTCGTCCCAGCCCGTGCGTGCTGGCGTCCAGCCCGCGTCGAGGAGCTCGATCGCGATCGCGAGGCGCCGCGCGCCGCGGTGCAGCGACAGCGCCTTCGCTACGGCATCGAGCGCGTCGCGGCCGGGGGTGAAGCCGGTCGGGTAGTGCAGCCAGCAGTAGCCGTTGCGCACCTTGAGGCGCGCACGCACGCCAGCGTCGCCGAGGTTCTTCACGCGGCCGCCCTCCTAGCGCGCCCCGCGCGGCAGCGGATCACGTCGGGCCGCGAGAGGTACGCGCGCACGATCGGGTCGACCTCGCTGTCGAGCAGGTTCGCTCGACGGCCCGAGCGGGTCTGGTAGCCGCCGAGCATCTGCAGGGCGCGCTCGACGACGCAGCGCCCGACGCCGAGACGCTCGGCGTGCTCGCGGATCGTGCGGGCGCCGGGGCGCCGCCGGAGGTGCGCGCAGGCGTCGTCCCACCAACTCGCGGGCATCCGCAGCTGCGAGTGTTTCCGGCGCGTGGGGTCGTTGAGCCACCTCTTGGCGTTGCGCGTGACCAGCGACACCGGGAGGCCGAAGCGGTGCGCCGCCTGCGCGGTGCTCTCCCAGCTCTGATAGCGGGTCAGAGCGTCGTCGAGCGCGAGCTCTGCGACGAGCTGCCACCGGCGCGAGGGGTAGCGGATCGACGAGAGCGAGGTCGTGTGCGCGCACACCTCCACGCGCCCGTCCTCCCACCCGCTCTGGTCCCACCGGCCGCTCGCGTCGATCAGGCCGCAGCGCGCCGCGATCGCGTGCGCCCAGCCCTGCAGCGCGCGCACGATCTCGGCCTGACGCTCGGCCCAGCGAATGACGTTCAGGCCGGTCTCGCGGTCGAGGCCGCAGCGGACGCACGCGGCCTTGAGGCTCTCCCACCCCTGCGGGATCGTCGGCAGGCCGAGGGCCATGGCGCGCGCGTGGATCGCGATCCACGACCGCCCAGGCAGCGCGTCGAGGAGAGTGCGCTGCCCGACCTCAGACCACCGCGCCGCGAGCAGGCGCGTCTCTTCGTCGGTCCACGCGGAGCCGCTGCGCGGTCGCAGACCGAGCTCCCGGCACCGCTGGACGATCGCCGACTTCGACCGTCGCGGCAGGGCGACGAACAGCTTGGGCCACGGCAGGCAGTGGCGCGACCGCTGGCGCGGGCGAGGGCGCGCGAGGCGCCGCAGGGCGTCGTCCTCGGCGTCCGTCCACGGCTCGCCGATGAGGTTGCGGCGGCTCACGGGGCCTCCCGCAGCGCGAGGCCCGCGAGGGCCGAGAGCACGAGCCCCGCCCACGCGGCGCAGGCGGCGACGACGAGGGCAGCGTCCCACTCGCCGCGAGCCATCCGATCGACCACCAGCAGCTCGACAGCGGCGCACGCCAGCGAGACGACGATGGGCGCCGCCGCGACGGGATCGAGGCGCCTCACGGGCGCACCCCCGCGGCGAGGAGAGCGGCGCGGACGTGCTCGAGGGCGGCGTCGAGGGAGCGCGCCACGAGGGCCCGCTGCTCGTCGGTGGTGCAGCGCGCGAGGAGTTCGACGCGCAGGCTACGGAGGGCGATGATCACCATCGGCCGAGCCTCCGCGCGATCGTGGGCCACGACACGCCGAGGGCGCGCGCGGCAGCGTCGCAGGAGCCGTGCTCGCGCATCGCTGCGATGGCCTGCTCGCGGGTGACGGTCGTCTGCGGCGGGCGCCCGCGCACGACGGCGATGCAGTGCTCGCGAGCCCACTGCCTAGCGCGCCGAGGAGAGCAGCCGTGGCGCTGCGCGACGTGCGAGACAGGCTCTCCGCGGCGCAGGTCCGCGAGCAGTGCCTCGGGCGCAGGAGATCCGCGCGGGATCACGACGGCACCTCCCAGAGTCCGCGCGGGATGCCCACGCGCTGCTCGAGGAGCACGCGCGAGGCGTGCGAGGGCGTGGTCTCGCCGCTGATCCAGCGGCTGACCGTCGAGGCGTGGGTTCCGTGCTCCTTCGCGAGTTCGGCGATGCGACCGCGGCGACCATGCGCCCAGTCGGAGAGGATAGCCCGCGCACTGCGCGGGTCGGGGTGGGGTTCCATGGTGCCTCTATAGCGCGATGCGTGTCGCGACGCAAGAGCATGTCGAATTTTGTTGCGCCCTGCGTTGCGCGGCGCTAGGGTCTGCTTCGTCGACGCCCCGCAAGGCGCGACAGGAGAGACGACGATGACCATCCCGCCCAGCTACTGCGACCCCTGCGACCGCTTCGCGTACCGCTACGAAATGCCCCTGCTCCGCGCTGCATCGGAGACGCGCCCCGACTACGACTGGTACCGGCACGTCCGCGACCTCGAGTGGCTGCTGTCCCTGAGCGATCAGCGCCAGATGCTCGGGCGCGGCGCGCTGGTCGACGAGGGCGCGATCATCGAGTTCGAGGTGGCGCAGTGACGCCCGAGGAGCTCGAGCTCGACTCCTGCCCCGACTACGCCGCGTGGTGCGATGCGCGCCGCGACGAGTGGCTCGCCGCCCTCGACGAAGAGGAGATGGAGGTTGCCGACGCCGCCTGACGGCGGAGCGACGCGCCGCAGCGTCGCAGAGGCTTGCGCCCAGCGGGATGCCCCCCTCCCGCATCGGGCGCGCGCCTCTGGGGTGCTGCGACCCCGAGGAGACAGACTATGACCACCAGCGACAACAGCCTCTCGCTCCGCTCGATCGAGGACGTGGAGCGCCTCGCGAAGATCGCCACTGACAGTGGCCTCACCCGCGTCCGCAAGGCCTCCGAGGCCGCGGTGATCCTGCTGACCGGGCGTGAGCTCGGCCTCGCCCCGATGCAGAGCCTGCGGGGCATCTACGTGGTCAACGGGACGCCTGTGCTCTCGGCGGATCTGCTCGTCGCCGTCGTGCGCCGGTCGGGTCTCTGCGCGTCGTGGCGCGTCGTCGAGTCGACGCCCGAGCGATGCACGATCTCGACGCTGCGCCAAGGCGAGAGCGAGGCCACGACGAAGACCTGGACGATCGCCGACGCGAAGCGCGCGCAGGTGACCTCGAAGCCCATCTGGGGGCAGTACCCGGCGCAGATGCTCCGGCATCGCTGCGCCGCCGACCTCGCCCGCGAGGTCTACCCCGACGTGGTGTTGGGCTTGTACACCCCCGAGGAGCTCGAGCGCGCGGAGCCCGAGCGAGAGCGCGAGGTCGTCGTCGCCGAGGTAGCGCAGGCACCTGCGCCCGACGACGGCCCCGAGGTCGACGGCGTCTCGTACGCCAGCGCGCTCGCCGCGATCGACCTGCCGGGGAAGGCCGTCGCCGTGTGGCTGGCGTACCGGCAGTCGCTCGGCCAGCGGGCGCCTGCCGAGCGCGTCGCAGCATGGGAAGCGATCGCCTCCCGCGTCGCCGAGGTCGGCAAGATGGCGTCGTCGAAGGCGGGCTCGACGTGGCTGAAGAAGGCGATCGCTGAGGAAGACGCGCGCGCCGCGATCGTCCAGCCTGCGCCCGAGGCGACGTGAGAGGGCAGCATGGATGATCTAGAGAGAGCGGAGAGAATCGTGGCGATCGCAAACCGCGTGCGCCGCGTGAGCGGAGGCTTTCGCGAGTTCCGCCTCGCCGACTGCGAGAGCGAGCCCGGAGGGTGGGTCGTCGTCGTGCGGCGGGACGGCCAGCGCGCGGACACGGCGCAGGCAGAGCGGGATGCGGCATTCCTCGAGCACGCGCGCGAGGACGTGGCGTGGCTCCTCGACGAAATCGAACGGCTCAAAACGGAGGCCCCGTGACGCCGCCCGAGGACACCCGCTGCGCCGTCTGCGAGCGGCCGGAGCACGACTGCGACTGCGACGCCGAGGGCGCCGCGCTCGACCGCGAGATCGCGTGGTCGTGGGATGCCGACGGTCGCGAGGTCGAGCCGTGACCAGCCTCACCGCCGCACTGCTCTGCGCGGCCATCACCAGCCGTCGCGACGCGCGGGTGGTCCGCGAGCTGCGCCGCGCCTCCCTCGAGGTGCTCGCGCGAGCCCGCGCGACGACGGCCCAGCGCGCGCAGGCGCAGGCCGACGCCGAGCAGCTCTGGGATCTCGTCGCCGCGCAGCCCGAGGGCGACCGCGTGCCCGTCCTCGTGGCCCTGGCGCGGGGCCTGCTCGTCGACGCCGACGACCACTGCGTCGACCTCGACCGCGCCCTGCGCGACGCCGCCGCGCGCCATGGCTGGCCCGTCTCCGCGGAGCACGAGGCCACCGCCGCGGCCCTCGCCGTCGCACTGTCGCGACCGTCATGAAACCGCTGGAATTCCAGCGTAATTCGACAATCGTCACGGCGTCTGCTAATTCTCGTTGACGCCGCAGGGAGGGTCGCTTACATTAGGTTTTGTCAGCGGGACGGACCCCGCGACGAACCGGAGAGACGACAATGACCAAGACCACCGCCGCCACCTGCCACATCTGCGGACGCCAGCACACGATCACCCCCGAGATGCGCATCGGCACCGACGGCAAGAAGCTGACCCTCCGCGCCGCGGTGGCGCTCGCCCACTACTACGGCCCCCGCGCTGCGGCGCCGGTCTGCCACATCTGCGGCGGCACCCACGAGGTCACCGACGCGATGCGCGTCGACAGCGCCACCGGCGCGCGGCTCACCGACCGCGCCGCCCTCGAGGTCGCTCACTTCTTCCACGCCACGGTCGCCACGACCCGCGCTCCCTTCGTCGCCGCCCGCTGAACCCCCACGACCCCACAGGAGAGACCACCATGACCATCGACCGCAGCATCGCCCGCCTCCTCGACACCGACGCCCTCGAGGCCGCGCGCGCCACCGGCGCCGCCGACCTGCCCCGCGCGTACCTGCTCTGCCTCGCCGACTCGCTGCGCGAGGCCGGGATCGAGCAGCTCTACGGCGACGACGAGTGGCGCCCGACCTCGTACTCGCGCGACGACCGCGACATGATCCGAGCACACGCCGATCTGCTCGACGTGACCATCGACTGCGACCTCAGCAGCGCCATGTGGGCGCGGTACGCGCGGTGCTGATTCGAGGACCCGCAGTCCTCTCGGTGAGCGGCGGCGCCACGTCAGCGATGATGTGGCGCCGCGTGCTCGACGCGCACGGCGGTCGACTGCCCGCCGACGTGCGCCCGGTCTTCTGCAACACCGGCAAGGAGTTCCCCGCGACGCTAGACTTCCTCCACAACTGCGAGACGCGGTGGGACTGCCCGATCGTGTGGGTCGAGCGCGCGCCAGGCGACACGTTCCGCGAGGTCGACTACGCGACCGCCTCGCGCGACGGCGAGCCGTTCGAGCAGTTGATTCGCGAGCGGCGCTACCTTCCGAACCCGGTGACACGCTTCTGCACCTCGGCGCTCAAGGTCGAGGTGAGCATGCGGTGGGCGCGTGCGCAGGGCTGGGAGACGTGGACGGACGTGGTCGGCCTGCGCGCCGACGAGCCCTCGCGAGTCGCGAAGCGCCGCGCGGCGAACGCGACCGACGAGGAGCGTCAGGTCGTGTGCCCGCTGGCCGACGCGGGCATCACCCGAGAGGACGTTGATCGCTGGTGGGCCTCGCAGCCCTTCCGGCTGGATCTGAAGCGGGGCGAGAGCAACTGCGACCTCTGCTTCATGAAGGGGTGGCAACTCAGGCAGCGCATCGTCGCAGATCATCCAGCGGTGAGTGAGTGGTGGGAGCGGATGGAGCGCGAGGGCGTTCCGGGGCGCCAGTCGCGCTTCCACGGCACCGCGCCGAGCTACGCGAAGATCGCCGAGGCCGCGCGCCGACAGCTGCCTCTCGCGATCGACCTCGACGACTCCCTGCCGTGCGCCTGCACCGACTAGGCGTCGCGTCGTGAAACCGCTGGAATTCTAGGCGTTTCGGAGAATCGTCACGGCGTCTGCTAATTCTCGTTGACGCCGCAGGGCATCCCGGTTAGGTTACGTCTTGTCAGCGGGACGGACCCGCAGACGCCACCGGAGAGACGCCATGACCATCGACTACGACCGCGCCTTCATCACCGTCAACCTCAGCGACGACAGCCTCGACCCGGAGGGCCTCGCCACCAGCGACGAGCTCGACGCCTGCTGCGACCACATCCTCGCTCGCGTCAGCCGCGCCTTCCCCGGCGCCGAGGTCTGCGTCGGCAGCGCCACCCGCGGCGTGACGCGCGACGGCGTCGAGTTCGACCGCGATGTGAGGATCGTAGTCAATCGCGCGTTCGACAGTTTCAGCTGGTGACCCGAGGAACCCCCATGCCACGCCACCCCTGCACCGGACTCGTCTCGCGCCTCGCGGAGCTCCCGATCGGCCCGCTCGCCTGGGAGGTCGTCGTCGTCGACGCGATCCGCGCGGCGCCCTCTCTCGTCGCCGCCGACGCCGCCCTCGGCGTTCCCCGCGGCACCACGCATCGGTGGCGCCGGTGGCTCGTCGACCACGGGCACGACCTGCCCGAGCCGCGCCCCGGCTGGCGCCCCGGAGCGCCCCTCCCGCCGCAGCCGACCGCCGAGCAGGCGCGCGCCGCCGCAGCCGCCAGCGCGACCGCCAAGGCGGCGAAGGCGAAGGCCCGCGCGGAGCACCGCGCGCGGTGGCTCAAGTCGCGCGGATACGCCTAGAATTCCAGCGCAATTCGACAATCGTCACGGCGTCGACGATTATTCGTTGACGCCGCTAGGCAC
>Ga0315902_10005300_pt1 | contig 18247 bp, 13 predicted proteins | sample LakEriMetagenome_9_FD_203523 | JGI IMG/M metagenome (GOLD analysis project Ga0315902, IMG submission 203523) | Freshwater fungal communities from buoy surface, Lake Erie, Ohio, United States - Buoy 12 MA117 | ecosystem: Environmental > Aquatic > Freshwater > Lake > Lake biofilm | place: USA... | reverse complement strand
ATGGTTCGGTCATCCTCCACGGCGGCAAAAAGCTCGTCGATATGACGGAAACGCGCCTGCGTGGACCGCACAATGCGGAAAACCTCATGGCCGCTTTCGGCGCCGCGATGTGCCTCGGCGCGGATCCCGACAGGATGGTTGCCGCCGCGCGCGATTACACGCCACCGCCGCACCGTTGTGAATTCGTCCGGGAGATCGACGGCGTCACGTGGATCAACGACTCCAAGTCGACCAACCTGGACGCGCTCGCACAGGCGATCCAAGGCCAGACAGGCGGAGTGATCCTCATCGCCGGCGGCAAAAACAAAGGTTTCGATTTTGCTCCCGTTGCTCCGCTGGTCGGCGAACGCGTGCGGGAAGCCGTCCTCATCGGTGAAATGCGTCAATCCATCGCGCGCGATTGGAGTGTTCCCTGCCATCCGGTCGACTCCCTCGAGTCCGCCGTCGGCATGGCGCAAAGCCTCGCGCGCCGCGGCGACACCGTCCTTTTTTCCCCGGGCACCTCGTCCTTCGACATGTTTCGCAGCTACGAGGAGCGCGGGGATTTGTTCAAGCACCTAACCCACCAAATACAACCCAAGGAAAAAAACACATGAAACTGCAGCTATTCAGCAAAATGACGGCCAGACCGAAGGCCCGCAAAGTCGTCCGCGCTTCGGCCCGCGCCATGCGGGGCGACGAGGACTACTACGAAGCCGAGCCGAATATGAAGTTGTCGCACGCCTTCATGGTCGTGCTCGTGCTTCATATCGTGGCGGTCGGCGGCATCTGGGCGTTCAACCACCTCAATGCCGGACGCCAGAGCGCGTCGGTCGCGGCGGGACTTGCCGACCAGCTCGCCTTGACCGCCCAACCGAAGCAGGTCGCGCCCGCGGTTGTGGAGCGCCAACCCACCGATGCGGACGAGCCCTTGCCTTCGCTTGAGCCGTTGCCGGAGTCGTCAGCACCCGCTTTCCGCACCCCGGAAATTTCGCCGGCGCCGATCATGGCAGCCACGAAATCGGCGGAAGCTCCCATTGTCGAGACCAAGCCCCCGGCTCCGGCCAAGCAGAAATCCGAGGCGACAACGACCGGCGGCACTTACACCGTGGCCAAGGGCGACAATCCCTACAAAATCGCCAAGAAACTCGGCGTGACTTACCAGGCGCTGCTCGAAGCGAACAACATCGAGGATCCGACCAAGCTGCAGATCGGAACGGTCCTCAAAGTCCCGGCCAAGAAGAAGTAGGCCCCCGTCCATGCGTGGTCGGACGGCCTACATACTCATTCTTTCCGTGGTCAGCTTGCTGGCCATCGGGATCGTCATGCTGCAAAGCACGGGCGCATTCGCCCCCGACAGCCGCGGCGATATGTATCATTTTGTCCGGCGCCAGACGTTCTGGCTCTGCATCGGTCTCGTCGTCCTGGTGGGTGCGTCAATGACCGATTACCGGTGGTGGGGAAAATTCTGGCCGCATCTTTACGCGCTGGCCGCCGTGCTGCTCGTCCTTTGTTTCGTGCCGCCGATCGGCATGAAAATCAACGGCTCCTGGCGCTGGATCAACCTGGGGTTTGCTTCGTTTCAGCCGAGCGAATTGGCCAAAGTCGCCGCACTCGTTTTCCTTGCGTGGTGGTATCACCGCCATGAAAACGAAACGAAAAGTTTTCTCCGCGGATTTGTCATGCCGCTCGGCGCCGTCGCTTTGCTCATCGGTCTGATCGCCATGGAGGTGGATCTCGGTGCATCCGCCTTGATCGGTCTGACTGCGGTTTGCGTCATGTTCGTGGGCGGGGCGAGTTTGCTCTGGCTTGTTCCCATGTTTGTCGCCGGTCTGGCGGGTTTGGTCTACGCCGTGTGGCACAACCCGGAGCGCTTCGCGCGCATTTCCGCCTTCCTTGATCCCGGGTCCGAGTCTGTCAGGCTCAATGAAGGCCTGCAGCAGTGGCAGGCCATGGTCGCCTTCGGGTCCGGCGGCGTGTCGGGTGCGGGATTGGGCAATGGCCGCCTTAAAATGCTCTACCTGCCCTATGCGCACACCGATTTTATTTTCCCCATGATCGGCGAGGAACTCGGGCTGCGCTTCACTTTGCTCGTCGTCTTTTGCTTTCTGCTCATGCTGCTCGCGGGTGCGCTGATCGCCATGAACGCCAAAGACCGTTTCGGGATGCTCCTCGGCTTCGGCATCACCATCGTCATCGCCCTGCAGGCCGCCATCAACATCGGCGTGACCACCTCGCTGCTCCCGAACAAAGGCATGCCGCTTCCCTTCATCAGCTACGGCGGCAGCAACCTTGCCGTCAACATGCTGCTTGTCGGCATTCTCCTCAACATTCACCGCCAGGGTCGCCGCCTGCCAAAGCCGCGCACGCGCGCCGTCCCGGCCACCAGCCTCGCGGTCCGTTTCTGATGAAATTCGTCATCGCTTGCGGGGGAACCGGCGGCCATTTGTTTCCCGGGTTGGCTGTCGCCGAGGAACTCCGTCGCACCAAGCACGAGGTGCTTCTTCTCGTCTCCAAAAAAGCGATCGACGAGCGCGCGCTGCGCGCTTTTCCCGACATGCCGCGCGAGGCATTGCCGTCGGTCGGACTGACTTCCGTCCTTTCGCCCGCGATGCTCAAGTTCGCGCAGCGCCTTTTCGCCAGCTACCGCCAATGCGGCTCGATTTGCGACCGTTTTCGTCCCGATGCCGTGCTCGGCATGGGTGGGTTCACCAGCGTAGCGCCGCTCGCTGCCGCGCGGCGGCGCGGTATTCCCGCCTATCTGCACGAATCCAACGCCATTCCGGGCAAGGCGAACCGTCTCGGGGCGCGCTTTTGTCGCGAGGTGTTGCTCGGCTTCGCGGATTGCGCGCAGCATTTTCCCGCCGGCACATCGCGCGTTACCGGGACGCCGATCCGCAGCGAACTTGTCGCCGATGTTCCCGCCAAGGCCCGCGCGCTGCGCTTTCTCGGCTTGGACCCCGACGCGCGAACGCTGCTCGTCATGGGCGGAAGCCAGGGTGCCGCGGGCATCAATGCGGCCATGGCCGACGCCGCCGCGCACCTTCACGGGAGCGGCATCCAAGTCATCCACCTCAGCGGGGAACGCGATGCGGCGAAACTCGGCGAAGCCTATCGCGCGGCCGGCGTGGCAGCCGCTGTTCTTCCCTTTTGCGACCGCATGCAGGACGTCTACGCCGCCGCCGACTTGGCCGTTTCCCGCTCCGGGGCCGCCAGCCTGACGGAGATTTCTTGGTTCGGTTTGCCTTCGATTCTCATCCCTTACCCCCACGCGGCCGAGGATCACCAGACCCTCAATGCCCGTATTTTCGAGAGGGCCGGGGCGGCTCGCCTCCTGCCGGAAAACGAGGCTGCTGGAGCATCGCTCGCCGCCCTGCTAAAATCCCTCCTCGCATCGGGAGCATCTTTGGAATCCATGGCCGCGGCCTCCAGGTCGCTGGCTCCGCATGACGCGGCGAAAAAGGTGGCCGACGTATTGACACAGGCAACAAAATGAACGTCCGCGAACCGGCCCAATTTCTGCACGGATCGCCGCGCCGCATCCATCTTATCGGCGTGGCCGGTTCGGGCATGAGCGGCATCGCCGCACTCCTCCTGGCGCTCGGACACCGCGTCAGCGGATCGGACAAAGTCGACACCGCGGAGGTGAAGCGCTTGCAATCGCTCGGACTCGATTTCCGCACGCCGCACCGCGCCTCCGATGCGGACGATGCCGAGATGATCATCTACTCCTCGGCCATCCGCGCCGGGAATCCCGCCTTCGATGCCGCGCGCGCCGCGGGAAAACCGCTGGTCCGTCGCGCGGAAGCGCTCTCCGGCCTCATGGCCGGGAAAAAAGGAATCCTTGTCTGCGGCATGCACGGGAAGACGACGGTTTCGGCCATGACGGCGCATGTCTTCCGCGCCGCCGGGACGCATCCTTCGCATTATGTCGGCGCGGAAATCCCGATTCTCGGCACCAATGCACGTTGGGATGCGGGCGGTGAGTTTTTCATTGCCGAGGGCGATGAAAGCGACGGCACCATCGTGCAATACCATCCCGAGCACAGCATCGTGCTCAATATCGAGCCCGAACACCTCGATCATTATCCCGATCTTGCCGCGATCGACGCGGCCTTCACGCAACTGCTCCGCCAGACCGCCGGGAAAATCATTTACTGCTCGGACGACGAAGGCGCGCGGCGTGTCTGCGCCGCTTTCCCCAATGCCGTCTCTTATGGCAAAACCGGTCGCTACGCACTGCGCGACTTCCGCGCCGCCGACTTCGGTTCTGTTTTTGCTTTTTGTCGCGGTGACGAGGAACTCGCGCGCATCACCTTGAATGTCCCCGGCGAGCACAACGCGATCAATGCCTGCGCGGCGCTCGCGCTCGCCGCCGAACTCGGACTCGATCTCTCCGTCTGCGCCAAAGCACTCGAAACTTTCCGCGGAGCCCGCCGCCGCTTCGAGACGCTTTTTGCTTCGCCTGATTTTCTCATCGTTGACGACTATGGACACCATCCGACGGAAATCGCCGCCGTGCTGCGCGCCGCCCGCGACACCGGACGCGCGCGTGTTCTTCTTTTGTTCCAACCGCACCGTTACACTCGCACGCAGGCGTTGCAGGAGGAGTTCGGACGCGCTCTGGCGCTCGCCGACGCCGCGGTGGTGACCGATGTTTATCCGGCCAGTGAAGAACCCATCCGCGGCGTGAGCGGACAACTTCTCGTCGACGCGGCCGCGCGCCACGGGGCCAAGGATGTTTTTTACCAGGCCGCCCGCGACGAGGCCGGGCGTTGCGTGGGGCAACTGCTTCGTCCGGGCGATCTTCTGGTCACGCTCGGGGCGGGCAACATCCACGAGCAGGGGACGGCCCTCGCCTCCGATCTGCGCACTTTGGAACTATTGCGCGAAGCCATGGGATCCGGCGTGGCGCGCTTGTATGAACCGATGGCCAAGCACACCACGATGCGGGTGGGCGGGCCCGCGCAGTTCTGGCTCGAGCCCGAGACAGAGCACGGATTTTGCGAACTCGTCCGTGTCGCCCACGCCGAGGGCATTCCGCTTATGGTGGTGGGCCGGGGATCGAACCTCATCGTGCGCGACGGCGGATTGCGCGGCGTCGTCGTTCGTCTCCGCCGCGGAGTCTTCGGAGAGTTCGCCGTGGAGGGCGATTGCATCCGCGCCGGCGTCGGCGTGCGCCTCAAGGCCCTGAGCGGCGCGGCGGTCACCGCGGGTCTCGCCGGATTCGAGTGGATGGAAGGTATTCCCGGCGACGTCGGCGGATGTCTCCGCATGAACGCCGGGGCGATGGGCGTGGAGGCTTTCGATCAGGTCGAGCGCCTGCGCTACGCCGACCATGAGGGAAATATTCTCGAGAAAACGCCGCGCGAGTTGGAAGTGCACTATCGCAATGTTCCCTTGCTCCGCGCTAACTACGCGTTGTCCGTCGTATTCCGCGGCGAAAGGGCGGATTCCGCCGAGGTCGACCGCCGCACCAAAGAATATTCGGCCAAACGCAAGGCCTCGCAGCCCGCGGGCGCCAGCGCCGGCTGCATTTTCCGCAATCCCGAGGGCGGCAAGGCCGGCCAGCTGGTCGATAGCGCCGGGCTGAAAAACCATCACGTCGGCGCGGCCCGCGTGTCCGACCGCCACGCCAATTTCATCGTCAACGAGGGCGGTGCCAGCGCCACCGATGTCCTCGCCCTTGTCGAGGAAGTGCGCGCCGCCGTTCTCGCGCGCCACGGCGTGCGGCTGGAAAACGAAGTGCAGGTTATCGGGGAGGACCGACCCGCGGCATGAAAGAAGAACTGAAAAAATTGCATCTCGTCGTCCTCATGGGCGGCCCGGGTTCGGAACGCGAAGTCTCGCTGCGTTCCGGCGCGGCCGTGGCCCGGGCCCTCGCCGAGGGAGGTTACCGCGTCACCCCGGTCGAGGTTCACGGGACCGAGGTTTCCCTTCCGTCCGACACGGGTCTCTGCGTCAACATGATCCACGGCACCTTCGGCGAGGACGGACAACTCCAAGCCCTGCTTGAAGCGCGTGGCGTGGCCTACACGGGCGAGGGTGTGGCCGGGAGCCGGTTGGCTTTCGACAAACTGGCGAGCAAGCAGCGCTTTGCCGCGGCGGAGGTGCCGACCCCGCGCTGGGAGAAAATTTTCGCCGGACAGAATCCGAGCCTGCCATTGCCCTTTGTTGTCAAAGCCCCGCGCGAAGGATCCAGCGTCGGCGTGCATATCGTGCGCGAAGCCTCCGGACTGGAGGCCGCGCTCGAGGACTGCGCTTCGCTCGACCGCGAGATCCTCGTCGAGGAATTCGTCGAGGGACGCGAACTCACCGTCGGCGTGGTCGGCGACCGCGCGCTCGCCATCGTTGAGATCCGTCCGCACGAGGGATTTTACGATTACGCCCACAAATACACCAAAGGCGCGTCCGAGTATTTCTGCCCCGCTCCGCTCGATGCTGCGACAACGTCGGCGATCCAGGATGCCGCCCTTCGCGCCCACCGCTCACTCGGGTTGGAGGTTTATTCGCGCGTCGATGTGCTTTTGCGCGGCGACGGATCGCCTTTCGTGCTCGAGGCCAATACGATTCCGGGCATGACCGAGACCAGTCTGCTGCCCAAAGCTGCCGCCGCGGGGGGCACCGGTTTTCTCGAACTCTGCGAGGAAATCGCCTCGCTCTCCCTCCGCCGATTCCCACGAACATGAACTTCTTCCGACGCAAAAAGACCCGCGCCCGCCGTCCGGCGCGCAAACGCCGCCGCGACCACCTGCTTGAAGTCACCGCCACCGCCGAGACCGAGCGCCGCCGCCGCAACCAGAAACTTTTTCTCTACGCGGGCGAGGCGGTTGTGGTGCTCGGCATCATCGCTTTTTCCTACATCGGCATCCGCGCGCTCCTCGACAGCCAGATTTTCCGCAATCCGCAATACGCCGTGCGCGTCGTCGAGGTGAACACCGGCGGTGTCATGTCGCGCGAGGAGGCGCTGGAAAAAACCGGCATCCGCGAAGGGTTGAACATCTTCTCGCTCAATCTTGAATCCGCGCAACGTGCTTTGACCGTCATTCCCGAGATCAAAAGCGCCAAAGTCGAGCGCATCCTGCCCGACAGCGTCTCCATCCAGATCGAAGCCCGCCGCCCCGTGGCTTGGGTGGCCCCGCGCGACACGGGCGAGGATCCGTCCGCCATGGAGACCGCCTGTCTCGTCGATATGGATTGCGTCATGATGAAACCCGAATCGCAGCGGCCCGCCCACGCGCGTCTCCCGGTCATCTTCGGCGTCCCCACCGAGCAGTGGCGCTTGGGCGATCCGATCGAAATTCCCGCCCTGCGCCAATCGCTGGAACTTTTCGCCCGGGCGTCCGAGCGCACCAATCCGGACGTCATCCTGCGCGCCGCCGACATTACCAAGGAATGGTGCATCCTCGCGTGGGCCGAGCCGGGGACCCGCTATACTTTCGGCACGGACGACATCCCGTCCCAACTCGACCGTCTGCAGATGATCCTCGCGCACCTCGCCACCGGAACGCGCAAGATCGCCACGGCCAACCTCATTCCGGAACGCAACACGCCCGTCACTTTCCAAGGCGACCCGCCGCCGGCCGAGATTGTGACGACGGAGAAAACCGCGGCGAAAAAGAAACCCTGACCATGGCCCGCTCCGTTCTGCATGTCGGTCTGGAGATCGGGACGACGAAAGTCGCCGCGGTCATCGGCGAGACGCGCAGTGACGGGCTGCTCCGCATCATCGGCGTCGGCGAGTCGCCCTCGCGCGGGGTGCGCAAAGGCGAGATCGTCGACATCGGAAAAATAACCCTCTGCCTCAACGACGCCATGTCCGAGGCCGAGGAAAAAGCGGACCGCGAGATCACCGAAGTGGTCGCCGCCGTCACCGGTTCGCACCTCGAGGGGGTGAGCAACCGTGGCGGCATCCAGATCCCCGAAGATCGCGACGAAATCGAAGACGAAGACGTCCAAGAGGTGGAGCAAAGCGCCCTCGACGTCACCATTCCCGCCGGCAACGTTTTTCTCCACACCATCGTGCAGCGTTACTACGTCGACGGACAGGAGGGTGTGGCCAGCCCCTTGGGCATGATCGGACGCAAGCTGGAGGCGGAGTTCCACATCGTCCACGGCACCAAGACCCGCATCCAGAACAACCTCCGCTGCATCCGCGAGGCCAACCTCAAGGTCAACAATGTCGTCATGAGTGCGGTGGCCTCGTCGCAGGCCGTCCTCGAGCAGACGGAGCGCGACCTGGGAGCCCTCGTTCTCGACATCGGCGGCGGCACCACCGACTACATTCTCTTCCGCGACGGCGCGGTGCGGCAAACGGGAGTTCTCGCCGTCGGCGGGGACCATATCACCAACGACATCTCCATCGGCCTGCGCGTCCCGACCAAGTGGGCGGAAAAACTCAAGGTCGAGCACGCCGATGTCGGTCCGGGTGCGGCCAACGCGCGCGGAACGGTCGAGATCGAGGATCCGACCTACGCGGGCGGCATGATCGAGCGCCGCATGCTCAATATCGTGGCCGAGGCGCGGGTGCGCGAACTCTTCAACCTCCTCAAGCGCCGACTCAACTTCGAGCGCCACGCGCAATTCATCGGCGGCGGCATCCTGATTACCGGCGGAACGGCCGACCTCAAGGGCATCGCGCTGCTTGCTTCCGAGGTCTTCGGAGTTCCCGCGCGCGTTGCCGTGCCGCGGCCGGTCATGGGCCCCAGCATCCTTTTCGAAAGCCCGCGCTTCAGCACCGCGGTCGGACTCGTCCTCTATGCGCAAGCCGCGCAGGAAGCCCTCGAGGACATTTCCATCTTCGACCGACTGCGCAGCAAAATCGGGCGCATCATTCCGGGCCTATGATCAACCTCGGTCCCAATGCCCAAGCGGCCGCGCCCTCCGTGCCTGTCACATCGGTGAAAATTTTCGGCGTGGGCGGCGCCGGTCTCTCGCTTCTCGAGCGCTTGGTCGATGCGCGGATGGGTCGCGCCGAACTCGTTGCCGCCAGCACCGATGCCCAAGCGCTGATGAATTCTTCGGCCGCGCGCAAAGTCCAACTCGGCCGCGAGGGAACCAAAGGCCTCGGGGCCGGCGGCGATCCTCAACTCGGGGAGAGTGCGGCCAAGGAAAGCGCCGCAGAAATTCGCGCCGAATGCGCCGGGGCGCAGGTCATCATTGTTTGCGCCGGCTTGGGCGGCGGCACGGGCTCGGGCGCCGCGCCGGTCATCGCCCACGAGGCGCACCGCAAAGGCGCGCTTGTCATCGGCGTGGTTACCATGCCGCTCGGCGGCGAGGGGGGCAAACGCCGCGATCAGGCCGAACACTCGCTGGCCCGCCTGGCGCGTTCCTGCACGGCCATTCTTTGCTTCGAAAACGACCGCCTCAACGAACTCGGCCCCGAGGGCGCCACTATCTCCGATGCCTTCAACGCCGCTTCGCGCACTCTCGCCATGGCTGTCGCCGCCGTGGTGCGCATGGTCAGCCTGCCCGCCGTCCTGCGCTTGGGCGTGGACGAATTGGTCAACGTCTTTCACGGATCGGGGGCGCGCTGCGAATTCGGCTGCGGTTTCGCCACCGGGCCCGATCGCGTGCGCACCGCGGTCGAAGAGGCCCTGCGCAGCCCGCTCCTGGAAAGCGGCAAACTCCTCGGCGAAGTGGAAAACGTTCTCGTGCACATCACCGGGGACAATTCGGTGAAACTCACCGAGGTGCATTCCGCCCTGCGGCAGATTTCCGGACAACTTGAGGACAGCGCGCAAGTGATGCTCGGAGTGGCTGTCGATCCCGAGGACGAAGACCTCTTCGGCGTGGTTATCATGGCCTGCGCCACCTCGGGCGGCGCGCGCGACGTGGCCATTGACGACGAGGAAGAGGAGGGGGCCACGGACGAACCATTGTCCGCCGGGGCATCCGGCGAAGAAGCGGCCGCCAAACCCGCGAAAGCCAAAGGCAAAACCAAAGCTTCGCGCAAACCCGACTCCGGCGAGCAGAAGCAGGAGGAGCTTCCGCTCGACCAGGCCATGCGCGGACGCTTCAAAGATCTCGACCCGACCATGGTCGACGGGCAGGACCTCGATGTTCCGACATTTATTCGGATGCGAATCCGGCTGAAATAGTGGTAGTTTTCCGGTCGCATGAGACCGGACCGTTTCACCCAGAAGATGCAGGAGGCGCTCAGCGCCGCCGCGGATATCACCAGCAAGCTCCAACAGCAGGAGATCGGCAACGAGCAGTTCCTTCTCGCCTTGCTCGACCAATCGGAGGGTGTCGCCGTCCCGCTTCTTCAGAAGGTCGGTGTCTCCGTTTCCCGCCTGCGCGAGCAACTCGATGCCGAGCTTGCGCGGCGCCCCAAGGTGAGCGGCGGATCGCAACCGCATATCGGGAGCGACCTGCGCAAGACGCTGGATGCCGCCGAGGGCGTCATGTCCAAGCTGAAGGACGAATACCTCAGCGCGGAGCACTACCTGCTCGCCCTTTCCCAAGCCTCTGACGCCGCGGGGAAACTCCTGCGCGAAGACGGGGCCACCCATGACAAACTGATGGCCGCGTTGGTTGAAGTGCGCGGATCGCAACGCGTCACCGACCAGAATCCCGAGGAAAAATACCAGACGCTGGAAAAATACGGACGCGACCTCACCGAGCTGGCCAAGCGCGGCAAAATCGACCCGGTCATCGGGCGCGACGAGGAGATCCGGCGCACCATGCAGGTGCTTTCGCGCCGCACAAAGAACAACCCCGTTCTCATCGGCGAGCCCGGTGTGGGCAAAACGGCCATCGTCGAGGGTCTCGCCCGCCGCATTGTCAGCGGCGATGTCCCCGAGTCGCTCAAAAACAAGAAACTCGTCGCCATGGACATCGGCGCGATGATTGCCGGCGCCAAATTCCGCGGTGAATTCGAGGAGCGGCTCAAAGCGTTTCTCAAAGAAGTCACCTCGAGTGAAGGGCAGATCATTCTCTTCATCGACGAGTTGCACACCATCGTCGGAGCGGGCGCGGCCGAGGGATCGGCCGACGCGTCGAACATGCTCAAACCGCAATTGGCCCGCGGCGAGTTGCGGACCATCGGTGCCACCACCCTCGACGAATACCGCAAATACATCGAGAAGGATGCCGCCCTCGAACGCCGCTTCCAGCCCGTCATGGTCAAGGAACCGAGCGTGGAAGACACCATCGCCATCTTGCGCGGACTGAAAGAGCGCTACGAAGTCCATCACGGCGTGCGGATCCAAGATTCCGCCATCGTCGGCGCGGCGGTGCTCAGCGATCGCTACATCAGCGACCGTTTTCTGCCGGACAAGGCGGTCGACCTGATCGACGAGGCTGCCTCGCGTCTGAAGATCGAGTTGGATTCCATGCCGACCGAGCTGGACAAGCTCGAGCGCGAGATCATGCAGGTCGAGATGGAGCGCACCGCGTTGAAAAAGGAAAAAGACGCCGCCAGCAAAGAGCGTTTGAGCAAGTTGGAGAAGGAGCTGGCCGACTTGAAAGAGCAGGGTTCGAAGCTCAAGGCCCAGTGGCAGAACGAAAAAAAGCAGGTCGCCGAGTCGCGCAAGCTGGCCGAGCAAATCGAGGACCTGAGAAACCAGCTCGAATTGGCCCAGCGCCAGGGCGACTTCGCCAAAGCGAGCGAATTGCAATACGGCAAAATTCCCGAACTCACCACCAAGCTCGAGGAGCACAACAAGAAGCTGGCCAAGGAGGGCGGGGGACAACTCCTGCGCGAGGAAGTGACCGAGGACGATGTGGCCAAAGTCGTTTCCACTTGGACTGGCATTCCCGTGACGCGTTTGCAGGAGGGAGAACGACAAAAGCTGGTCAAAATGGAAGAGCGCCTCATGGAGCGCGTGGTCGGACAAGCCCAAGCCATCAAGTCTGTTTCCAACGCCGTGCGCCGCGCGCGCGCGGGATTGCAGGACGAAAACCGTCCGATCGGTTCCTTCATGTTCCTCGGGCCCACCGGCGTGGGCAAAACCGAACTGTGCAAGGCGTTGGCCGAATTCCTCTTCGACAACGAGCAGGCCATCGTGCGCCTCGACATGAGCGAATATATGGAGAAGCACACCGTGGCCCGACTCATCGGAGCGCCCCCGGGCTATGTCGGATACGACGAGGGTGGACAACTCACCGAGGCGGTGCGGCGCCATCCGTATTCCGTCGTGCTTTTCGACGAAGTGGAAAAAGCCCACGGCGATGTCTTCAACGTGCTCCTGCAAGTGCTCGACGACGGGCGCATCACCGACGGTCAGGGCCGCACGGTCGATTTCAAGAACACGGTCATCATCATGACCTCCAACATCGGCAGCCAGTTCATCATGGAGGATCTGCCGGTCGACGAGCGCAACCGCCGTGTCATGGAAGCGCTGCGCGGACACTTCCGTCCCGAGTTCCTCAACCGTATCGACGAAACGATCATCTTCGACCGCCTGACCGACAAAGAGATCACCAGCATCGTCGATATCCAGCTCAAGCGCCTGCTCAAGCGTCTCGAAGCGCAAAACATCCGCCTCGAACTGACCGACAAAGCGAAGAAGTTCCTCGCCAAAGAAGGCTACGATCCCGCTTACGGCGCACGCCCGCTCAAGCGCGTCATCCAGCAGCAAATCCTCAATCCGCTCAGCGTGGCCATCCTCGACGGCGAGTTCGGTGAAGGCGACAAAATCACCGCCGAAGTGGAGAAAGACCACCTCGAGTTCCGCAAGAAATAGCTACTCCCGCATCTTGAGCAGGAGGTCGCCGGCATCGACGGCGTCGCCTGCCGCGACGAAGAGTTCCTCGATCGCGCCGTCGCAGGGGGCGTAGATCGTGGTCTGCATTTTCATCGCCTCCATGGTGAGGATTTTGTCGCCTTTCGAAACCTTGGCACCGTTGCCATGGTCGAGATTGGTCACCATGCCGGGAATGGGTGCGCCGATTTCGAGCGGCTTGGCCGGATCGGCTTTGCGGCGGACTTTTTGCGTGGTCTGCAGCGATTTGTCCTTGATGGTCACTTCGCGCGGCATGCCGTTGAGTTCGAAGAAGACGACGCGGTGACCGTCTTTATCCGGTTCGCCGATATTGATCAGCTTGATGAAAAGTGTTTTGCCCTGCTCGATTTCCACCGCGACTTCCTGGCCCGGCTTCAGCCCGTAGAAAAAAGCCGGGGTGGGCAGGACGCTGACGTCGCCGTATTCGCGCCCGAACTTGGTGAATGCAGCGAAGACATCCGGATACATCAGGTGGCTGTAGAGTTCGTCCTCGTCCGGCGCGTGCTTGAGTTTCGTGGTCAGTTCCTTGCGCACCGCGGGGAGGCTGACCCTGACTGCCCGGGCCGGCTTCGACTTCGTTTTGCCCAGCACGGCCTTGACCACGTCCTTCGGCCATCCACCCATCGGCTCGCCGAGTCCGCCGGCCAGCATGTCTTTGACCGATTCGGGGAACGGCGTGCCCGGAGGAAGGTTGGGCACGTCGGCCGGCTTGATGCCGCGGGTGAAAAGGAACAGCGCCATGTCGCCCACGACTTTGCTGGAGGGCGTGACTTTGACGATGTCGCCGAAAAGCTGGTTGACCTCGGCGTAGCAGCGCGCGATCTCCGGCCAGCGGTGGCCGAGTCCCATCGAGGCGGCCTGCTCTTTGAGGTTGGTGAATTGTCCGCCCGGCATCTCGTGCAGATAGACCTCGGCGCTCCCCGTGCGCGGTGAGGTGTCGAACGGCGCGTAGAACGTGCGGGCCTGCTCCCAGTAGTCGGCAAACTCATTGAGCACGCCGAGGTCGAGCCCGCTGTCGTGCGCCGTGCTCTGCAGCGCGGCGACGAGGCTGTTCAAGTTCGGTTGCGAGGTGGAGCCGGACATCGAGCTAATGGCCGAATCGACGACATCCGCCCCGGACTCGATCGCGGCGAGCACGGATGCGGCGTTCACGCCGCTGGTATCGTGCGTGTGGAAATGGAGCGGCAGATCGGTCTCGGTCCGCAGGGCTTTGAGCAGCGCGCGGGCCGCGAACGGGCGGCAGAGACCGGCCATGTCCTTGATGGCGATGAAGTGCGCGCCCATTTTTTCCAGCTCTTTGGCCAGCTTGACGTAGTATTTGAGCGAATACTTGGTGCGCTTCGGATCGAGGATGTCTCCGGTGTAGCAGATGGTGCCCTCGCACACGGCCCTGGTCTCGCGGACCGCTTCCATCGCCGCGCGCATATTGGAAAGGTCGTTGAGCGAGTCGAAGACCCGGAAGATGTCCATCCCGCTGTCGGCGGCGTGGCGGACAAAACCGGCGACGACATCGGGCGGGTAGTTCGAGTAGCCCACCGCGTTGGAGCCGCGGAAAAGCATCTGGAAGCAGATGTTCGGCACTTTCTCGCGCAGGGCGCGGAGGCGCTCCCACGGATCTTCGCGCAGGAAACGCATGGCCGCGTCGAACGTCGCGCCGCCCCACATCTCGAGGCTGAAAAGTTGCGGGGTGCGCCGGGCCACGGCGTCGGCCACAAGGAGCATGTCGTGCGTGCGCACGCGGGTGGCGAGGAGCGATTGGTGCGCGTCGCGGAAGGTGGTGTCGGTGAAAAGCGCCCGTTTTTGCTTCCGGGTCCACTCGGCGAATTTCTCCGGTCCGAGTTTGAGCAATTGTTGGCGCGTCCCGGCGGGCGGATCGATGCGCAGGTCGACCTTGGGTAGCGGTGCGGGCGCCAACCGCGAGGCCGGTTGGTATCCCTTCGCCTCGGCGTTTCCGTTCACCGTCACGTCCGCCAGGAAATGCATCAACTTCGTCGCGCGGTCGCGCCGCGGCTTGAACTCGAAAAGGGCCGGGGTTTTGTCGATGAACGTTGTCGTCGCATCGCCCGAGCGGAAGACGGGGTTCGTCACCACATTTTCGAGGAACGGCATGTTGGTCTTCACGCCGCGGATGCGGAATTCACGCAGGGCGCGGTGCATGCGGTCGAGGGCCGTGGGGAAGGTGCGGCCGGATGCGGTAATCTTGACGAGCAACGAATCGTAGAACGGCGTGATGGTGCTGCCTGTCGTTCCCATCCCCGAATCAAGACGCACGCCGAAGCCGGCGGAACTGCGGTAGGTGACGATCTTGCCGTAGTTCGGCGTGAAATTGTTGGCCGGGTCCTCGGTGGTGACGCGGCATTGCACGGCGAAACCGTTGCGCGGCACGGCGTCCTGCGCGGGCAAGGCGAGCTCGGGTCCGTGCAAGTGCGCGCCCGCGGCGACGAGGATCTGCGCGGCGACGAGGTCGATGCCGGTGATCTGCTCGGTCACGGTGTGCTCGACTTGGATGCGCGGGTTCATCTCGATGAAGAACCACTCGTGGCGGTCGTAGTCGTAGAGAAACTCCACGGTTCCGGCGTTGTTGTAGCCGATGCCCCTGGCGATTTTCACCGCGGCGTCGCAGAGCTCGGTGCGGACTTTGTCCGGCAGGTTGATCGAGGGCGCGACTTCCACCACTTTCTGGTGGCGGCGCTGCACCGAACAATCGCGCTCGTGCAGATGAAGCACGCCGCCATGCGAATCTCCGAGAATCTGCACCTCGATGTGCTTGGCGCGCGGGATGTATTTCTCGAGGAAAACGGCGGGATTGCCGAAGGCGCGCCCGGCCTCGTTGCGCGCTTCGTCGAGCAGCGGGGCGAGGTCGCTTTCCTTGCGCACGACGCGCATGCCCCGTCCGCCGCCGCCGAAGGCCGCTTTGATAATCAGAGGGAAACCGATCTTCTTGGCCACGCGCAAAGCCTCGGCGCGTTCGCTCACCGGCTCCTCCGTGCCGGGCAGGACGGGCACATTGAGTTTGATGGCCAGTGCCCGCGCCGCCGTTTTGTCGCCCATCATCTCGAGCAACTCGGGCCGCGGACCGACAAACGTGATCCCGGCTTTTTGGCACGCCCGGGCGAATTGCGCGTTCTCCGAAAGGAATCCGTAGCCCGGATGGATCATGTCCACGCCGCGCTCGCGGGCCAGTCCGACAATGCTCTCGATATCGAGGTAGGCGCCGACCGGACCTTTGCCCCGTCCGACGACGTAGGCTTCGTCCGCTTTGAAGCGGTGGATGGAGAAGCGGTCCTCCTCCGCGTAGATCGCGACCGTGCGCATACCGAGCTCGGTTGCGGCACGGAAAGCGCGGATGGCGATCTCGCTTCGATTGGCCGCCAGCAGCTTCTTGCCCGTCACATCGATGGCGGGTTGCTCTTTCTTTTGGCCGGCGCGGGAGGGCATGACTCTGTTTTCTAATCGAAGCAAGTGCCCGATGGCAATGGCTTGAAGGCCGGATCGCTTGTCGCGCGGCGCGGCGGGCGTTTAAATAGAGGTATGCGCCATCTTTTGGTTTTCCTGGTCATCGCGGGTCTCCTCTCGGGCGGCTACTTCCTCCTGGCGCCGCAAACTTCCCAGTTGGAAGGGCGCGTGGTTCTCCGTGGTTTGGATGTTGAGGAGACCCCGGGTGCGGGCGCCAAGGTGGGTTACTATCCCCCGGGAGTAGTCGATGAGGCCCTGAAGCGGTGGATGCGGGCCTACGAGGAGAATCGCTCCCGGAACCGTCTCGAGGTGCAGGCCGCCAGGCGTCTTTGGGAGCAAATGGCCAAACGTCGTGACGAGACAGCGGGCATCCTGCGGGCAGCCGAGCGGGCCAACGCCGCCGATCTCGAAATCTGCCGCGCCCGGCACCGCGAGGCCGTGGCCGACGCCGAGGACGCCTTGCGCCGCGTGGAGCAAATGGATGCCGGTTTGGACGAGACGACGAACCCCGTCCGCTTTGTCGCCGATCTGCCTGCGGCTTCGGCGGAAACATCGGCCGGGGGCGATGGTGTCTTCCGTCTCGAACTGCCCGGTGATGCCGAGGTTTATCTCGTGGCGCACCTGCCCGGTGAAACACCGGAGGCGGAAACTCTCGTCTGGTTGCGCCGCGGGCCTTTCGAGGACGGCGAGAAGGTGCAGTTCTCCAATGGCAACCTGCTCACGGCCGAGATGCTCGCGGGCATGGCGCGAGCCATAAAAAAGCCGGAGAGCCCCGAAGGCTCCCCGGCTGAATGAAACGCGGCGGAAATCTCAGTCCGTCACTCTTTTCCTCTGCTCCGAAACAGCGTCACGGTGTGGCCGACAAGGAGGATCTGGCGGGAATTGCTGCGGGTGGCGAGTTCGGCGGCGAGTGGCTTGCGTTCTGATTTGTGGTCGGTGAAGCGCACCTTGATCAGGCCGTGGTCGGTGAGCACTTGGTCGAGCGCGGCGATGACGGAATCCGTTACACCTTCGTGTCCCACATGGATGACGGGTTTGAGCTTTTGCGACCGAGCTTTGAGTTCGCGGAGGGTGGGTTCGTTCATGCGGAAAATTTGAAGAGCACGTAGAAGTTGTTGGGATCGGTGAAAAGGATCTCATCGCGACTGAACCCAGCCTCGCGGGCGAAGGATCTGTAGTCCTCCGTCGACTCGGGTCTCTCGGACTCGGTCACGTGATCGCGCAGAGCGTCCCGCGCGGCGGCCGGAAACGGATCATAGGGGCCGTCCATGGCCGCAGCCCAGCGTGCAACATATCCCTCGCGCGCTTCTCCCGCTTGGAGAAAGGGTTCGAACATGTAGAACGTGCCGCCCGGGGCGGTGGCCCGCCGAAGGTGTTCCATCGTTGTGCGTTTTGCTTCCCGCTCGAGATGATGCAGGGAGAGTCCGAGATAGATGATGTCGAAGACTTCGTCGTTCCCGCGCAGGAACCCGGCGAAATCGGCCTCATGCAGGGTGCGTGGACAACCCAGCTCGGCCACTTTGTTTGCCGCCAGCGCGAGTGCCGGAGCCGCGAAGTCCACGCCCACGTAAGCGCTCACCTGTGTTTCCCGCAGCGCGGCGGCGGTGAGATCGGCATCACCGCAGGCAAGGTCGAGGAAGGTGAAAGGCTTGGTGCGGGCCTGCAGTTCGCGGTGGAGGATCTCACCGACCTCGCGATGGAAGAGCGTGTTGTGCTCGATGCAGAGACGGTAAATCTCCCATTGCGAGAAGAAGGCGTGCACGGCTTCAGACATGGCGGGCGAAAAGATCACCGGGCGTCGGGTCGCCTCGGCCGTGCCACCACGCGGTGAGGATCATGTGCGGCACGGTCAGCGCGCTCAGTCCCCAGAAAATGGTGCGGATCATGGTTTGGTCATAGGCGGAAGCCCGGGCAAAAAAGAACCAGATCACCGCCGCGAGCATGATGGTGGCCACAGTGAACGGCAGACTCTCGCACAACAGCCAGCGGGCGGCGTGTCCGCCGCTTCCGGGTAAGCGCGCGGCACCCAAGTCGGCGATATGGCGGACAGAATGGACAAAGCAGAAATAGAGGAGAAACGCGGC
>Ga0315902_10005298_pt1 | contig 18250 bp, 9 predicted proteins | sample LakEriMetagenome_9_FD_203523 | JGI IMG/M metagenome (GOLD analysis project Ga0315902, IMG submission 203523) | Freshwater fungal communities from buoy surface, Lake Erie, Ohio, United States - Buoy 12 MA117 | ecosystem: Environmental > Aquatic > Freshwater > Lake > Lake biofilm | place: USA... | reverse complement strand
AAGCAGATAGGGCGTTACCGCATCGAAAGAGTCCTGGGCGAAGGCGGTTTTGGCCTGGTCTACCTGGCTCAGGACGAGCAGCTCAACCGGCGGGTGGCCATCAAGGTGCCGCACAACAAGCTTATTGCGAAACCGGAAGACGCGGAACTGTACCTAGCCGAGGCTCGCACGGTCGCAGGCCTCGATCATCCGAGCATCGTACCTGTATATGATATCGGAACCACGCAAGAATATCCTTGCTATGTCGTCTCCAAATACATCGAAGGGACCGATCTCTGGGCGAAGCTCAGAGAGAGTCGACTCAATTATCGGGACGTTGCCGAGCTGGTGGCTACGGTAGCCGACGCTCTGCACTATGCCCACAGGCAGGGACTGGTGCATCGGGACGTCAAGCCGGGGAACATTTTGATCGACAAGAACGGGCGGCCTTTTGTCGTCGATTTCGGCCTGGCCCTGCGAGAAGAGAATATCGGCAAGGGCTCGAAGTATGCAGGCACACCTGCTTACATGAGTCCTGAACAGGCCCGTGGTGAAGGCCATCGAGTAGATGGCCGTAGTGATGTGTTCAGCCTCGGCGTCGTGTTCTACGAGATGCTAGCCGGACGTCCGCCGTTTCGAGGCGATACGAAAGCGGAATTGCTGGAGCAAGTGACGAATTACGAAGCCCGACCGTTACGGCAATATGACGAAAACATTCCGAAGGAGCTGGAACGGATCTGCCAAAAGGCGATGGGCAAACGGGCTTCGGAGAGATACTCCAACGCCAAAGATTTTTCCGACGACCTGCGACACTTTTTGGCTGAACAGACTGCGATCCAGACCGGCATTTCGCCCAGCGGGGGCACTTCGCTGGTTTCTTCGGCTCAAGGTTCAACACAAGCAATTTCGGTTAGCTCAATTGCTACATCTTCTGCCACGGCAAGAACAGGTTCTTCAGAAAATCAACCGCTTAAAATCCTTCCAAAAGGCCTGCGGTCGTTTGACGCTCACGACGCCGACTTCTTCCTGGAATTACTGCCCGGTCCCAGAGACCGAGAAGGATTGCCAGACAGTTTGCGGTTCTGGAAGACTCGTATCGAGGAGACTGATCCCGACAACACCTTCAAGGTCGGGTTGATCTATGGACCATCGGGTTGCGGAAAGTCGTCGCTGGTCAAAGCTGGACTGCTGCCTCGTTTGTCTGAGGATGTGATTTCCGTCTACATTGAAGCCACGCCGGAAGAAACCGAAACGCGACTACTGCATGGCCTGCGAAAACGTTGCCCTACCCTCGAAGTCAACTTGGGCCTCAAAGAAACACTTGCAGCACTCCGACTAGGCCAAGGTATCCCGGTCGGCAAAAAGGTGTTGATCCTGCTTGACCAGTTCGAGCAATGGTTGCACGCCAAGAAAGAAGAAATGAACTCCGCTTTGGTTCAAGCACTTCGGCAGTGCGACGGTGGCCGAGTTCAGTGCATCGTGATGGTACGAGATGATTTCTGGTTGGCTGCAACGAGGTTTATGGGCCAGTTAGAGGTCGAGTTACTTCAGGGTCAAAACACGGCATTGGCTGATCTATTCGACCTACCTCACGCACAAAAGGTGCTGGCCGCATTTGGACGTGCATTCGGAACGCTGCCCGATCAGATCGGTGAAACCACGAAGGAGCAAAAAGAGTTTCTTAAGCAGTCCGTTGCAGGTCTGGGCGAAGAAGGCAAAGTCATCTGCGTTAGGCTTGCCCTGTTCGCCGAGATGATGAAAGGAAAACCTTGGACGCCCGCCACACTAAAGGAAGTTGGTGGTACCAAGGGTATCGGTGTGTCCTTCCTTGAGGATACGTTTAGCTCACACGCAGCACATCCAAAGCATAGACTCCACCAGAAAGCCGCCCGTGCGGTTCTGAAAGACCTACTCCCCGATTCCAACGCGGATATCAAGGGTTACATGCGGTCCCATGCTGAATTGCTAGAAGCAAGCGGCTACGGCAGTCGCCCCAGGTATTTTGATGATCTGGTCCGCATTCTGGACAGCGAGATTCGCCTCATCACGCCGACCGATCCAGAAGGTAAAGACACCGCCGATGACAGGAACTCTGAATCACAATCCGGTCAGAAATATTTCCAACTGACACATGACTACCTCGTTCATTCGCTGCGGGAATGGCTGACAAGCAAGCAGAAGGAAACCCTCAAGGGCCGCGCCGAACTAACGCTGTTCAATACTACAGCGACTTGGAAGGCCAAGCCGGATAATCGCTTCCTGCCGTCGCTGGTCGAGTGGCTGAACATTCGCGCGCTCACCGACAGGAAACGCTGGACCGAGCCGCAGCGGGCTATGATTCGGCGAGCAGATCGCTTCCATCTGTCCCGACTGACGGCCGCACTTGTCCTGTTGGGACTGATCACAGCAAGCGGTCTCGGGACGTGGCATTGGGTGGACTATAATCGGCGCGAATTGCTAGCGCAGAACGCAAAAGAGAACGAAGCGACTCGCATCGATGGCCTAGTAGGTCGGTTAGTGAGTGCCGAGCCGAACCAGTTGGCGAGCGTTATCGAGGAACTTGATGCAAACTACGAGATCGCAGAGACGTACCTGTCCCCGTTGCTCATGAAACAAGCCGAGACGCACGACGCAAAGCGATCGCAACTGCATGCCCGGATGGCGTCGGTTGCCCGAGACAAGTCATTGATCGAACCATTGCTTGAGGAACTGCTGACCAACAAAGTCACTTACCTTGGTCCGATCCGTCAGCAATTGCGACCTTACGCTGGAGAGCTCTCCGGAAAACTGTGGACCATTCTCCAAGACAAGACCGCCACAGCCGATCGTCGCTTTCGCGCGGGGGTGGGTCTGGCAGATTACGTTCCGGAATCTGAAGCATCCTCCTGGTCCAACGAGGAACTCTCCTTCCTCTCCCGGTATCTCGTCTCGGCCAATGCCGAGTTTCAACCGCTATTGCGTGAAAACCTCCGACCGATCCGCCAGCGGATACTGCCCGAACTCGCTACGATCTTTGGCGACCCCAGCGCCACCCCCGCGCAGCGGTTAAGCGCAGCAAATGCATTTGCCGATTATGCTCCCAGCGACGTCGCCCAATTGTCGGAATTATTAACCATCGCCACGCCGGAACAATATGCGGTCCTGTACCCGATCGTGGCTGCTAACCCTACACCGGCGATCCTCGAAAACCTTGGCAATGTGGTCGCTACGCTTCCGTCAGACGATCTGGGTTCTATCGCACGCATAGCGATGGGGCAGCAGCGCGCGAACGCGGCGGTGACACTGCTACGACTGGGGCACCATGAGAAAGCACTGCCGGTATTTAACATGACAGATGACCCTGAGGCGCTGACTCAGTTTATCTTTCGATGCAAACCTCGCGAGATCCATGTTGAAGCGTTGCTCGACCTCCTCGAACTCACAACCCGCAGTGGAAGTGATGGAACTGAGGAAACATCGTCGATACCTACCTCGAACAGTCCCCCCGCTGAATTGTCGGATTTGATTCAAGAGCGCGCCCGTTACGGCTTGCTGCTGGCGATCGGAGAGTACGCTCCTAATAACATTCCTTCGGAACGCCGCAAAGAGCTCGTGAAAAAAATCGCCGATTGGTACCAAAGCGATCCCAGTTCCGGCATCCACGGAGCATCGGGCTGGTTGCTGCGGCAATTGGGCGAGCACGAAATTGCTAATCGCGTTGACCAGACACCGATTCCTTATTCGCCGGACCGCGAGTGGTTTACACTAGCCATCACCGTTACAACTCCGCCGATAACTAAGCCTGAGGAACAACCAGCCCCCCTCTTACCGAAGACGTTCTATTACACGTTCATTATTTTTCCGGATGGCGAATACAACATTGGCTCGGTAGCAGATCAACCAGACCGGCTTAAAGACGAGGTTCGCCATGCCGTCACGCTGACACGGCCCTTTGCACTGCTGGATCGGGAGATCACGCTTGAGGAGCTCATTGCCTTTTCACCGCAGTCCTATGCGAGATTCATGAAGCAGTTCGACGCCAAGCCAACCGATGCAGCTTTCGGGATAGACTGGTACGATTCGGTGGCCTACTGCCGATGGTTGGGTAAGGCCATGGGATTGTCGGAGTCGAATCAGTGTTATGCCGATCCAGAGACGCTCGACAAGGAGCAATATGCTCGCGATCTGCAGGTGAACTGGGCCGCCAGAAATTGGCCGCTGGATTTGGACCAGCGAGGCTTTCGCTTACCAACGGAGTCAGAATGGGAAGTGGTAGCGCGGAGTGGATCGAGGACAGCGTATGGATTCGGGAGCGAGGTAGCCCTACTTGATCGCTTTGGATGGTTTACAGAAAACAGCAGCAGGCAAGTACATGCTAGCCGGGAACTGAGACCGAACCTGCGTGGGTTGTTCGACATGCATGGGAACTTGTTTGAGTGGACGCATGATTGGTATGGTGACTTTGGGGAATCAACGCAGAGCGATCCTCTTGGGGCCAAAAGCGGCTCGGACCGCGTGCTCCGTGGCGGCAGTTGGAATATCGACGCGGCGTATTGCCGGTCGGCGCGCCGCAACACGAACGTACCGACGTTCCGCCCGCTCAGTTACGGCTTCCGCCTAGCACTGAGTTCACCGTCAAGACTCTTCAGTTCTGCCGAGCAAGGTAAGGGAGCAGAGCCAGCGGGCGAAGGTAAGGAGGGAACGTCTGGGGAGCAAACCCCGGGGTTGCCTTAACCTATATTCGGGCTTGCCCCAGTGGTGGTTTTCTCGCACGCTTCCACCGCTTGGCAGCGGTTGGCTACGATGCTTCGGCCGTAGCCACCTGTCGCCAGACGGTGGTGGTTTTCTCGCACGCCGCCGCACCATCTTGCGGAATCTAGGGTCTGGCAGACAATAACAGGCGATGAAAAACGCCCAGCCAGTTGAGCGTTAATCGATCTTTACCAAGCCAATCTCAATTCAACAAAAACGAAAGTTGCCATCCATGTCCCATCATGAGGCTATCCGAAAGCTTGAGCCGACTTTGTTATGGAACGCCTTTGCCGACCTGAATGCGGTCCCACGAGGGTCCAAGAAAGAGGCCGCTGTGACACGATTTGTTGCAGAGCGCGGTCGGAAAATGGGGTTGGAGACCGAAGTCGATTCGATTGGAAACGTTCTGATTCGCAAACCTGCCTCTCAAGGCTTCGAAGATCGCCCCACCGTGGTACTTCAGTCCCACATCGATATGGTTTGGCAGAAAAACTCTGATTCCGAATTTGATTTCGATACCCATGGGATCGAAATGCGGTTGGATGGCGACTGGGTCCGTGCCCATGGAACAACGCTTGGTGCGGATAACGGTATCGGTGTAGCATCGATCTTTGCAGTGCTGGAATCCAACTCGCTGACCCATCCGGCGTTGGAGTGCATCTTCACGGTGGATGAAGAAACGGGCATGACGGGAGCGAAGTCCTTGGATCCCTCGTGGTTGAAGGGGCGTGTTCTGCTGAATCTGGATACCGAACAAGATAACGAACTAACGATTGGCTGCGCCGGTGGCGCGGATGTCACTTCCGTATCGAGTTATCAACCACAGTCGCTGGACGCATCGTATGTAGGTAAGAAGCTTCTGGTTCGAGGGCTTAAGGGTGGGCATTCCGGGATGGAAATCCATCTCGGATATGGGAATGCGAATAAGATTATGAATCGCATACTCGATGGGGCAAGCCATCGATTCGGATTGAGGCTTGCGTCGTTAGAGGGGGGAAGCTTGCGGAATGCGATCCCGCGCGAGTCGACAGCGATTGTGGTTATTCCCAAGCAGCATCTTGAGGGGTTTATGGCATGGTTTGCTCAGCTTAGCGCAGTGATCCAAGCAGAAAATGCTGTGACCGACCCACTGTTGCTCATCGCGTGCGAACCGTACGATGCATTGCCGATGTCGGTGCTTCCTGTTTCCGTACAGAAGACGCTTTTTGCGACGGTTTTTGGCGTGGTCAGTGGAATCTACCGAATGAGTCCATCGATCGGAGGTTTGGTCCAAACGAGCAATAACCTAGCACGCGTGATCGCGCGGGATGGCGAGATTTCTATTATGTGCCTTGCTCGTAGTTCCGTCGATACCGAACGCGACGCGCTATCCGAATCACTTGCCTCCATCCTTTCGCAATTGGGTGGACGAGTCACTATCGAGGGCGAGTATCCTGGCTGGCAACCTGTTCCAACAAGCGATATTGTGAAAAAGATGAGCTCGCTTTACGAGGAGCTCTTTCATGAAAAGCCCCATGTTGCTGCATGCCATGCTGGATTGGAGTGTGGGATCATCGGTAGCAAGTATGCCGGCATGGAAATGATCAGCTTCGGCCCCAACATTCTGGGAGCTCATTCGCCAGATGAACGCGTTCAGATAAGCAGCGTACAAAAATTTTATCGCTATTTCTTAGAGACCTTGGCACGGCTTTAGGCATGGAACAAAGTGAAAAATTTCGGTAGGGTTCTTCAGGTAGGACAGTGGAAACAAAAAAACGGAGGCACTTGCCTCCGCTTTTTTGTTTGAATCGATTAAGAGATCAGATGATCGGCTTAGTGATCGCGATAAGGGCGACGTCCACCGCCGCCTCCACCACCGCCACCGTCGCGGCGTCCGCCGCCACCACCGCCGTAGCCGCCACCACCGTAGCCGCCGCCACCGCCACCGCCGCCGTATCCACCACCGCCGCCACCGCTGCGAGGACCATTGTCCTTAGGTCGGGCTTCGTTGCAGGAAATTCTGCGGCCTGCAACTTCTTGTTGGTTCAAACCTTCGATCGCCGACGCAGCTTCATCTGGACTCGGCATTTCGACGAAAGCAAACCCGCGCGAACGGCCGGTTTCCCTGTCGGTAATAATGCTAACCTTTGCAACTTGACCAAAACGGCTGAAAGCCTCACGTACCTCTTCTTCCGTCGCTCGGAAAGAGAGATTCCCTACATAGATATTCGTCACTGAAACAAACCCTCGTATCACCTATGCCCGCTATGGGCGAGCTATCAACAAAACTAGACAAAACCCAAGCAATGATCGTAAAAATCCGAACCAGTAACGATCCTCCTACAATCAACCCGAGCATCCGATAACCTCATTATCAAGGAATTCAGGTGCTGAGTCAACAAGAATCCACAAAGCTTCCGACCATAAAAACGCTAGACTTCCTGACAAAACCGAAGAAAAGCCGATTTTATTTTCCGATTTTTTGCAATAGCCATCTCTCGCGGGCTTGAGGTGATTATGAGATCCGACCACAAACTTCAAGGAACTCCCCAGCGCTTTCGTAGCCCCCACTGCATGACCAAGTTCGCGGCGATGGCAAAGAAAGCTATCCAGGAGTCCAGCGTGGTGTCGCCTAACTGAAATGTCTCAACCACCGTTTCGGTCGCTTGTCGCCGACGCTCCAGAAGTCGGCTGATCAAGTCGGACGGTTGGTCCGGACTGACCAAAACACCCCCGGCCGACTCATTGAGCTTGGCCAGTTGGCCCATCAACTGCCAATCCGGAAGCGGTTGCAAACTCTCAATACTCTGGTCGATAACCACAAACGGTAAGCGAGCCTCAAGCTCCTTACCTTCGGACCCAACCGTCTTGGCTCTCCACTCGTAACGACCTGACTCTTTGACCCCTTCGAAGCCCAATCGCATGCTCGTCGCATCGCGAGGGTTGAGTCGATACTCACCGATCTGTGTTTCCAAGGGGGCTTGATCCTCTGCGAGAGGATCCTTCAATCTCCATAGCCTCAATGAAACCTCCTTAGGCATCGGTGTCTCTTTGCTGCCCGCACTCCAGTTCATCATCACCTCGGCAGGTTGCTGCAAGAGAACTCGCCGTCGATTCATCGTCAATTGCATCCCCTCTTCGACCGCCTCGCGTCGAAGTCCCCAGAGGGCAATCTGCCTCCAAAATTGTTTGAACTCCTTGACCTTGCCCTGCCTGAGCCACTGAAACGTCGAGTCGAACGCCAAGCTCATGACGCGGCCTTGGGCAGCGATCCCTGTGACCATCAAAGGTTGCCCGGCCCCTCCGATAGCCAAAACCTTCACGCCAGGCGCATTCTTGACACCACCCCAACGATTGGCCCCAGTCAAGGGCTTGAGCTCCCTCCATACCTCGGTCAAGTTGCTCCCAGGCTCGCCGATCTGAAGCAATCGGTCGACCGCAGCGGGCACCATCGGAACGGCTCCCTCATAGTGGTTCCTCAAGTCGATCGGTGCATTGCGCGGTTGGCGGATCGCTGCTCCCATCTGAATAGGAAGCAAATCGTTCAAAGGTGTATTGTTCCAACCTCCGGCCCCGTAAGCATGGTAGCCGCCTAGTGTGACCAAACCGGCTCCTCGCAAGACCTGTTCGGCGATCAATTGACTACCAGCAGTCCCGATCGCATCGGAATCCAGATCCCCCAAAATGAACAGATCGTACACGCCATTGGCAAGTCGCTGGCTCAAGTCGATAGGCCATTTTTGGACCGGCTCTCTTGCGATCCACAACCGGTCAACCTGCATATCGGGTGACTCCAAAAGCGCATTGGCGATGAATTTCGATTCCGTTCGCGGTTCCCCCTCGATGTACAAAACCCTCGCCCCACCCCCGCGCACATTCAGGTACGAGGTGATCCGATTGTTCTCCAGAACCGACTCCCCATCGACGGCTTTGGCCTCGACCCACAACTCGTACGAACCGACCTCAGGCGCCAGCATCGGCAACTGGAACGATATGGCTTGGTCGCTCTTGGTCGGTCTTACCACCGTTTGTTCGACCAAAACGGGTTTCCCATCCTTACCGACAATCTTCATGGCGATGGTGATGTCTCGATTGGCCACCCCGCGCGCCTTGAGCATTCCCCGAACATAGATCTGATTCTTGGTATAGGCGTCGAGTTGCTCGGGTACCCCCTCGACGGCAAGATCCCTGGCCTGTTCGCTATCCCCACGCGGGCCGATCCCGATGAGATAAAGGGGAATGTCCTGCCTTGCAAATTGCTTGGCGATCTGCTGCGGATCGGTCTTGGCCGGCGAAAGGGTCTGCGATCCGTCCCCCATCCAAATGACGGCCATCAGAGGGGAAGAAAAGCTTGCGCCCGAGACTTGGCTCAAGGGCCCCCCGATATCGGTGCTGGCCCCTTCGGCCTTCGCAGGCAGAGCCGGGGAACTCTGTGCCGTCGATTCTACCTCGCCGAGGGACTGCAATTGGGAATCGTACACAAAGGGTGCAAACCTAATCTGCTTTCCCAACTGCTCTCGACTTGCAAACAAACCATTCCAAAACTCGATCTGCTGATCCCATCGACTCTTATTGCCCTCCCCTGCACTCAGTTGCATGCTAGAGGATTTGTCCATCAATACCGCAATGGTCCCGTCGGGCTCTCGCTGCTTGGTCCAACTGACCCCAGGCTTGAGAATCACCAGCATAAGCGTCAGGATCAGCAGCAGACGCAAGAACCGCAATATCCATCGTTGGGTCCGCTTAAGCCCATGGGTATCGATGACAAATACCCAAACGAACAGAAGCCCTACTGCGATCAGCGAGACCAAGCTATAGCTTCCGAAAACCGGCGAAAAGCTCCAGTCCATCAGACCTTGCCCCGCTGCTTGCTGGAATAAAATCGGCTAGACATGGTCTGCTCTGCCATGACCATCATCGCCAATATCACCCAAAGAAAAGGGGATAGATCGCGTCCGAATCTACCCTCTCCAATCGAACTTTGGACTTCGCTCTTCTCCTTGGCGATGAGCAAATTGTCGATGCCGACGGCCTTCTCCAAATCCGCGCGATCGACCGGATCGAGCGATACTTCTCTTCGGTCGACATTGACACTAAAACCACGGTACATCAACCCCCTGGCACGAACCCCACGTAGCCGATAATGGCCGGACTGTTGGGTAAAGCCATAGCTGATCAAGTCGTCCTCGGACTCCACGCGTATCTCATCTCCACCGGGTTGGCGCAGCTCATAAGTCCTCGGAAACTCCTTGGTGTTGTTGCCCAAAACGGCTGTGGCTCCGACGTCGTAGTTCAAAGGATGCTTGTTCTGTGTCGCTAGATAACGGACTGTTCCAAGGAACAATGCGAAACCAGGCCAAGCATCGGAGCTGGTTGTAAATAGCTCGCTCCATGGGGCTTTGCCAACCACCGAGACCGGTTCTGGATACGGTAGAGTCATGACAATGATCCGGCCCGAACCTCGCAAAGTCTCCACCATCATCGGTAACTCGGACTGGGTGTAACTTGCGATCACCGATGCAGCAGGATCCAAATCGACTAAATTCCAATGCTGGTATACCGGATAGCTCACCCAAGGTATCTCTTCGGGCGGGCGCTCGAAGATGCCCCAGATCGGATGATTCGTCAATGTTGGCCGAAGAGCCGTCACCGATGCGTCCAGCCCACTCTTGGTGATACCCCGAATTTTCCCTGGCAAGAGACTGGGCAACCCACCCGGATCCGCTTTTTCCAGAAGCGTGCTTCCGGGCGCAATCGGTGTGCCGATCGCTTGAGGGGCTTGGGTTCCCATCGCGGCCGGTCCGAGCACCACGAGCAACCCACCTCCATTGCGGATCCAACCGGCCAGCTTATCGGCCTCGTCGGCGGTCAATTCCGTAGGATTGAATAAAACCACATTGGCGTACTTTGAGAGATCGATCTGACCGATTCGACTCCTTGGTTCGACATCGACGCTGTTTGCCCGTTCGTTGCCGCTTGCCGGCTCGGTCCCGGTACCGTTGGCCGCTTCGGTGCTACCCGAGCGCTGTTGGCTCATCGATGGATCGAGCATCAGCGAGACGAGCTGCGCATCGGTGTTGTCGTCGCATAAAACCACCGATTTGCCCTGCTCGCGGGCTTCGATCGTCAGGTGATAAACATTGTCGATCTCCAACGGATCGGGTCTGGCTAATCGCAAAACCGCATGATTGGTCCCCTCGGATAAATCCTTCCAGAGAATCTGCAAGCTTGCCAAACCCTGGTCGTTGGACTGGACCACTTGGCGATCCAAGAGCTTGACCTCGGGGATCGACCATTGACCATCGCGTGCTAGGGTCGTCTTCTTTTCCAAAGGCTCGGCAGCAAGCTCCACCATCAGTTGCTCTTTGGTCTCTCCTTCGAGTGCCCTAAGGTCTGCCTGGAGGGTGACACTGCCTCCGGGCACGACACTCTCGGCCGAGATCCTTAGGTTCTCGAGCGACCAATTGCGAATCTCCTGCTGTGGTACTCCCAAGTCGATGATCTGCAGAAGGACTCGTGAAGGTTTTTCAACCGTAGCGGCCTGTTGGCTCGGCTCCTGATCCGGACTCGCCCCGGTAATAAGCGGCAGAAGATCGGCTTGTGCTGCACTGGACCAGGAATTCTTTCGCATATCGGACAAGACATAGACCTCGCGACGATCGAGCTTGCTTTTTCGAACCGTCTCGATTCCGACCGTGATACGATCGATCAAATTGCATGCCTTCCCTTCGACCGAGATCCGATCGAGCTGCCGTTCGGCCGACAACCGGTCTTGATTGACCCGCGCGGCTGCGTCGTTGCCGATGATCGCTATTTCGCTCCCGATCGGAAAACGGTCCATCAACCAACTCGCCATCTCTTTGGCATCCTCGAGTCTGGTGTGGTTGAGGTATTTATAGCCCATCGTCGGTGAGGTATCGACCACGATCGCAGCACAAAGTGGACCTTGTTGATGGACAAGGGGCGAATCGCTCGAGCGGCGTAGCACCGCTAAACCGTAGTAGCCGGCTGCGATCCAAAGTCCAAGAGCCACAAGCAGTGGGATAGATAGGGCAGCGACCCCGCTTCTTCGTCCCCAGAGAACGATCGCTGCGAACGAACTGAGCAGTGCAAGGACTCCCAGGAGTCCTGCCAAAAGGCTATTGGCGAACAGTCCACTGGCGACCCTAGGGGCAGCCAAAGCAGCCGCTAGCATGAGCACCATGAGGACTCGCAAGGCGAGCAAGATCCAGCGTTTGACCGACCATCCACGCTGGGCTTCGACCGCTGTTTTCTTTACGAAACGAATCGCGGGGAACTCAAGCGTCTTGGGCTGCCTACGCCCAAGCATATGGAATAGGATCGGTGCGATGGCCGCTAGCGAACCGAGCATCAAAGAGATATGAAGGAAACTCATCGGTTTGGGCAGGCCCCTCTAGAATCGATTCCTTCGACTGATCAAATACTCCATCAACGCTTTGTCGTAGGGCACGCTCGTATCGAGCGGCACGTAGTCGATCCTCGAACGACTGAAACTCGTCTTCATCTCCTCTCGAAACTTCCGCACATTCTCGCGGTATTCCTCACCGATGTCATCGGCGTTGACCGGTATTTGTTCATCGGTCTCTGGATCCCTTAGTTCGACAAGCCCCTGGAAAGGAAAGTAGACTTCGGCTTCATCGAGCACATGGAAAACGATCACATCATGCCCCGCATGCTTGAGCATGCGAACCGCGTCGATCGAGGATTCCGAGTCGGTCAACAAATCGCTCATGATGATGATCAGCGAGCGGTGGTTGAGCATGGACATCATCTGGCGTATCGGACCGCTTAACTCGGTCTTACCCCCTGTCTTGAGCTTGATCAAAAGGCTGAGAATCGCTGCGAATTGACTTCGCCTAGATTTGGGTTGTATGCTCGCTTTGATCTTCTGGTCGAAAGTGACCAATCCGATGGGGTCTTGTTGCATGAGCATGAGGTAGGAAAGCGCTGCAGCAAGACAAATGCAGTAATCGATTTTGGTCAGTTGCTGACGATAGGTATAAGCCATCGAGCGGCTCGTATCCATCATAATGTAACCGGTCAGATTGGTTTCCGACTCGAATTTCTTGACGTAATAACGATCGGTCTTCGCATAGGCCAGCCAATCGATGTCCTTGGGGTCATCTCCATGGGAATATCGACGATGTTCACTGAACTCGACCGAAAATCCATGGAACGGACTCGCGTGCAAGCCTTGGAGAAATCCCTTGACGACCAACTGCGCACGGAGATCCAATCGCTTGATCTGCGAGGCTAGTTCGGGCTTGAGGTACTGCTCGACGGCCACCATGCTGTGCAACTACCGGTCTTTGGTCCATGGCAGTCGGCAATAGCCCCACTGCCCGTTATTCTCATCGACGCCTATTTCGATCCAATTCAACCGATCGCCGATCTTCGGATAGAGTTTGGTGCGGATTTGACCTGCGATCCACCCTGCGATCTCCTCGGCGGTGGTATTGACGATCGGCAAAAGCATGCAGTCCTCCTTGGGCAAGACCCAGCGCTTTTGCTTGAATCGCAACACAACCTCAGTCTCCTGGACTTCGACGTGAATCGTGGGATGGTGCATCGCGACGAGCATATGATGATCCAGTTGCTTGACGAGTTCGGCGAGCGAATCTCGAAAGGCGATGAAATCGATCACGTAGCGATTTTCGTCCAGTTGGCCGCAGACCTCGGCTCGGAGTCCGTAGTTATGTCCATGCAGACACTCGCAGATATCGCCGGCAAAGGTGATGAAATGCGCTGAGGAGAAAACGAGTTGCTCCTTGTGCAGGAGCACTCGAAATCCAGGTTGATCCGTCATAGCTTTCATACTTTCCTATCGGGCAAAAATCACTTGGACTGAAACATCGGGGCATTGGGATTGCCTCGCGAGAGCAGATAGGCGATCAGATCGAGAGCTTCGTCTTCGTTGAGTTTATCCATAAGCTCGGCGGGCATGAGGGAAATCGCTGAGGTTTTCTCCTGCTCGACATCTTCGCGATCGACCGTGACGGTTTTGGTCGCATCCTCTGGATTGACCACCATCGTCACCTTGCCAGCCACTTCGTTGACAATTCGACCGGTATGAACCGTGCCGTCTTCCATTTGCAAGACCATGGTTTTGTATTGGTCCGAGATGACTTGGCTGGGCCGAATGACCGCATCGATCAGGTCGTTGACTGCAAATCGTCCAGCGGCTTGGGTCAGGTCAGGCCCGGTAGCCCCACCGTCTCCGCCGAATCGGTGACAGATCACACAGCGGGCTGCTGCGTACATCTTCTTGCCGTTCTCGAAGTTTCGGCCCTTCATGCGCTCCGAGGCCAGTTTGGCCAACCCCTCGGTCGTGTAGGCTTTCCCTGGTCCTTTGGGCTCAGGCAAGGTCTTGGGTAACGACGCGGGTTTCCGAACTCCTAAGGCTTCCAGGACAAATCGTTCTTGATCGCTCGAAAGCGCGTAGGCATCGTTCGCTGCGTTGATCAGGAATTTCTCGTAGCTATTGCCACCCTGCCATCGCTGAGCTTTCTCAAACCATTGGAAGTATTCCTTCCTTTGATCGACACTCCATCCCTCCTTGAGATTCCGCATCGAGAACGCCAAATGAAATTGCTGGAGATCGGGTTGGTTTTGGAGCATCGCAGCGATAGGTCCGCCATACCCTTTGTTCCTTTGAAGGATCTCTGCAAAGTCGGCATCGGTCTTCTTGCGTTCTTTGGCGAGCAAAGGCAGAGCCTTTTTCCCGAGGGTGGGAGATTGCAGATAGGTCAACAAAATCACCAGTTCGCGATCCATCATGTCATCGCCGGACGGGAAAAGTGGCTCGATCGCACCGAGCAAGGAGTCGCGTAGGGACTCATCGACTTGGCCGAGTCGAATCAAGACCAGTTGCACGGCACGAACTAATTCGAGCCTTTGCTGGCCCGAAAGTGCCGATAACTGGAGCGTACCCAATTGCATGAGCAAGGGTTCTTTGAGCTCCGAGTTCCCGGCGCGGGCCAGACCGGCTACGCCGGTGATTATCGTGTTGGCATCGTTGCTTTTGAGCACCAACGGGGCCCAACGCGAGGTCGCAACGCGTTCGAGAGCCACACGGGCCGCATAGCGAACGTGGCGGTCCGTACTTGCAAGCTGCTTGACCAACTCCGCGACCGTCGCGTCATCTTTGTCGTCTTGGTTATGTAGAAGCTCGATCGCTCGGCGCTGTGCGGTCGCTTCGTTGGGCGCTGGAATCGGAGCGGGTGCCGTGGACTCCGAGCCGACGTAACGGACTCGGAAAAGCTCCGATTGGGTGCCCCGGCCACCGGCGGTAAAGTACATATGGCCATCGATCCCGATCGTCACATCGGTCAGAGGCAACGGGGTTCGCGAGAGGAACTCTTCTTTGGTGGCCGAATAGCTTGCACCGTTGGGCTCTGGGTGGATCGAATACATCGTTCCGAACGTCCAGTCGCAAATGAACAGCGCGCGCTGGTATTTGGCTGGAAACTTCGCCCCCGTTCCAAACTCAACACCTACAGGCGAGCCCGGGCCGATATTGACTAAAGCGGGCAAACTATCGACGTAGTACTCGGGCCACTTGCCCGTGCCGCTGCGCCACCCGAATTCGCTACCGCTCGTGGCGTGCACGACGCGGGTTGGCCGATACCATGGGGTACCCATATCCCATTCCATGTCGGCATCGTAGACGAACATTTCACCGGCCGAGTCGAAATCAAAATCGTATTGGTTTCGATAACCGATGGTGAACATTTCCCAGGCTTTGCCTTCGGGATCGGTTTTTGCGATCCAACCTCCCGGAGCGACGATTCCCGCAGCGTGCCCGTTGGCATCCCATTGCCTAGGCAAAAGCAAATCCTCGTCCCAATTCGGTGCTACCCGACTGCTGTATCCTTCGGGTAAAGTCGCTTGGATTTGCTCGTTGCGAGCCCCACCCATGGTTTGAGGCGGCGCGTTGGTTTTCCGGTCCATAGGGGGGAGGGTGTGATTGCCACAGCAGACGTAAATCGACTTGCCATCGGGCGAAAGACGCACCGCATGGGGTCCGTGCTCTCCTCCTCCTCGGAGATCCTTGAGCTTTATGATCTCGTCGTACTGGTCATCGCCATCGGTGTCTTTGAGACGATACAAACCGCTGCCGATACCGCCGTTGACACAGACGTAAAGACTGTCAAAGGCGTAGAGCAATCCTTGTGCCGACGAGATATTCAGGGGGATCCGCTCGACGGTGGTCTCCTCCTGGCTACCGGGCTTGGCAGGGGTTACCCTAAAAAGTCCTTTGTTGTCCTGATCGCTGACGATCAATCTTCCTTTCGGATCGCTCGTGATACAGACCCATGAGCCGAGTTCGTCTTTCGGAACTCTGAATAGCTGATCGATCACGAAGCCCGGTGGAATAGAAAATTCGCTCGAGCCTCCGTTGGATTGACCATCGAGAACTTCCCCCCAAGGTCCCTCGCCGTACTTTGCGATCACTTTAGCAACTTGGGTCTGACTCGGATTGTCCTTTGGGGAAACCTGCCAAGTCCCATCGCTCAGAAGCGTTTGTACTTTTCCCTCCGAATCGACCCACGCGAGCTTTGCGACCAAGGCGGCGATCCCACCGGCGTTGGATACTTCAAAGACCAACTCGTTTTTGCCTACGACCAACGCGGAGCTTGCGTCGACCTTGAGGCCCTCTTCCCAGGAATCGCTTCTCCCGAGCGATTTTCCGTTGAGCGTAATGGCCATGGCGTTGTCGGCCGAGGCGGCCAGCCAAGCCTGGGTCTTGCTCGCAACATCAAAGGACTTTCGGATCACATACCGAGTATCGGAGTTTTCACCCCAAATCCAACTTGGCTTGCCTCCTTCTTTGAGCATTCTGTCTTTGAGCGTTCCGCCTGGGGCTTGGGAATTGGCTGAAGTCGGTGCGCGCCCTTGGATCGGTGCCGCGATGGCTGCTTGGCTGTAAACCTTACGGGCTGACTCCTGAGCCAACGCTGGCTCGAGTCCGACCACAGGGAGCAAAGCGGGTAGAACCAGGGCCAATCGAGTGACAGACCCAAGGAACCTTTGCGATTTGGAACTGAGAGACTGGGAACTGGGCGACTGGGAACTGGGCGACTGGGGCAAAAGATCGGATCGATAAAGACGACGCATAAAGGCACCAAGCGGTCGAAGAGGGTCAGGAAGGAGGGGCGGCCACCTGCTTTAGGCGACCCGAGAACTTCGTCTTAGTCTAACGCAAAAAAGGGGTTCCTTGGTAGGCATCGGTTCCAATATGCTCCCTTGGAGGGAAAAGAATTCTTGCATTCTGTTTCTGAAACTCAAATTGATCTAGAATGATCGCGGTTGCCGGTGACCTAGGCTCGGCTTAGGTCCCATGGAAAAACCACATGGAATCCAAACCATCTAGCCTCTTTATCTTTGCCGAGGAACCCGTGCGAATTGTTGTTTGCGAATCCCCCGAACAAGTCGCCAAAGCGGCTGCGCAGGAATCCATCGAATATTTAGGGTTGGCTTGCTCGGGATCTGGCCAAAAAGTCGAACCGATCGTCTTGGGGTTAGCTACAGGCAGCACGCCGCTGGGACTCTACGAGCAGTGGATCGAGCGTTATCGAGCCGGAGAGATTTCCTTCCGCAATGCCGTCTCATTCAACCTCGATGAGTATTGCGGTGTAGCTCCCGACGATGTTCGAAGCTACCACTATTTCATGCAGGAGAATCTCTTCAAGCATGTCGATTTTTTGCCACAAAACACCCACATCCCCAAAACCGATTGCTCGGACTTGCCCGCAAGCGCCGAGGCCTATGAAATCGCGATCAACCAAGCTGGTGGGATCGATCTACAGATCCTCGGCATCGGAACCGAAGGCCATATCGGCTTCAACGAACTAGGCTCCTCTTTGTCCTCAGCGACGCGAGTCAAGACCCTGACTGCGAAAACCCGACAGGACAACGCAAGGTTCTTCGAGTCGCTCGAGCACGTTCCCCGAATGGCGATCACGATGGGACTCGGTACGATCATGAACGCACGAGCAATCCTGCTCCTAGCAACCGGTTTGCACAAAGCCCAAACCATTCGCGATACGGTCGAAGGACCCGTCACCGCGATGGTCCCAGCCTCCATCCTGCAATTCCATCCCAATGCAACGATCCTCTTGGACCAAGCGGCCGCAAGCAAGCTCGCCCACCTCGACTATTACTTGGACTCCGAAAGAAATCAACGATCGCTATGAGCCCATCGAACTACCACGACCAGACCGCCGAGCATGCAAGGCTCAAGCAATCGAGCGAACGCCAAGCCAATTGGCAACGTTGGGGGACTTATCTCTCCGAACGCCAATGGGGCACGGTTCGGGAAGACTACTCGGACAACCAAGAAGCCTGGTTTTTCCTTCCTCACGATCATGCGCGGTCGCGAGCCTACCGCTGGGGGGAAGACGGCCTCATGGGGATCTGCGATCGACAAGGTCGGTTGTGCTTTTCATTTGCCCTCTGGAACACCCGAGATCCAATCCTCAAAGAACGGCTTTACGGACTTTCCGGACCCGAGGGCAACCACGGCGAAGACGTCAAGGAG
>Ga0315902_10005292_pt1 | contig 18270 bp, 15 predicted proteins | sample LakEriMetagenome_9_FD_203523 | JGI IMG/M metagenome (GOLD analysis project Ga0315902, IMG submission 203523) | Freshwater fungal communities from buoy surface, Lake Erie, Ohio, United States - Buoy 12 MA117 | ecosystem: Environmental > Aquatic > Freshwater > Lake > Lake biofilm | place: USA... | reverse complement strand
GAAGAGTGAAGCTTGTTTGTCGGAAGCGAATAAATCGTTGAATCGTGCAATAGGTTCTTTCGAAAAGGCCTACGCTGAGAGACCAACTGACAAGGATATTATCACTGCGCTAAAGGAGGCGTATGTGCGTGTGGGTAATTTCGAGGGAAAGAAGAAAATGGAAGAAGCCTTAAGCAAGTAAGTATTTGTTACGTAATTAATTGAAACGGCAGCTTTTTGGCTGCCGTCTTCATTTGATGATGTCGGTTTTATCGCATGTATTTCAGGTTCAATTGCCAATCACTATTTCGCTATTTCGCAACTTCGCTATCTCACTAATTCTCTGACTCAAATTTGTATATTAGCGCCGTGCGTTACCACGGTCTCATAATCATTTGCTTGATGCTTTTCTCTTGCGCTAAAAAAGTAGAGAAGCAAGCCCAGGGCCATGAAATTAAGGTCGTGGAAGCCATTCCGTATATCGTGTCTGCAGATAGTATTGAGCCGCCTACGGTTTATCGATTGGAAGATGCCACTATTCGAAAATTGGATTTAGGCAAGCCTACGATTGTGCCTATTACTTCAAATGTGCGTCTTGCAGGAAAGCCAAACGTTGTAAAGGCGGGTAATCCGCGAGTGCGCATTCCAGGGAAGGATTCTTGTGCTTTTCCAACTGAGGTTACCGCTGTTGCTAGTTCCGAACCGGCAGGCCAACCCGAGGTAGTGGAGGCGGGTACTATGGCCCGAACGAAAATCATTTCGGCGAGTGTGGCTTATTTCGGCAAGGATGAAGGTTTGGTGCATGATGAGTTTTATTCTTTGTTAGAAGACCGCGCAGGGAATCTCTGGTTTGGGACAAATTCAGGAGGAGTTACCAAATTCGACGGTCAGTATTTTACTCATTATACGACCGCTGAGGGCTTGGCCAGCAATCAAATCAGATGCATGCTGGAAGATAAAAGTGGTAATATCTGGTATGGGACAGACAAAGGGGCTTCCAAATACGATGGGATGAATTTCACGAATTATTCCTCACGCAATGGGTTAAGTGGTGATGCAATCAACTGCATGATTGAAGATCATTCAGGGAATATTTGGTTCGGAACCGGAGGAAATGGCGCTATTCGTTACGATGGCCGTTCATTTACCAATTATACGGCGAAGGAGGGCCTAGGCGGAGAATCGGTTTATGCAATAGCGGAAGATCGAACCGGCAAACTGTGGTTTGGGACCATGGGCGGCGGGGTTACCCGTTTTGACGGTAATTCATTTATAACATACACGAGCAAGGAAGGTTTGGGGAGTGATGATGTGTTGAGCATTCAGCAAGACTTGGAAGGGAATGTTTGGTTTGGAACCCTTGGTGGAGGGGTTTCCCGTTTTGATGGCGAATACTTTTACACCTATACAACTGATTGTGGACTTATCGAGAATACGGTCGGGGTTATCGCATTGGATCATACAGGCAACCTATGGTTTGCTACCCAAGGCGGGGCCTGCAGTTTTGATGGTGAGAACTTCACTGCTTATACAACAGAACAGGGGCTTACCGATAATCTTATTTATGCTTTGTTGGAAGATAGAAGTGGAAATGTATGGGTTGGAACAGGAGGAGGCGGTGTTTGTCGCATCGATGGAGTGAATTTCAATCATATGTCCACAAGCGACGGACTAATAGACTCTTCAATTAATGGCATCCTAGAAGAATCGGACGGCACGCGGTGGCTGGGAACGGACAATGGTCTTATACGCATAACCGCAACTACTATAGAAAATTACAAAGGCTTGGATGATTCACAACCATTATGGATTTACTGTATAAACAAAGACACAAGCGGCAAAATTTGGCTGGGAATCGATAAAAAAGGGTTGATTTGGTTTGATGGTGTAAGCTTCAGTGAGTTGTTATTCAATGAACAGATATCAAACCTATCGGTAAATTCAATACTTGAAGATGAATCGGGTGCGATTTGGTTTGGCACTTATGGTAATGGTATACTTCGATACGACAGTGCTGGATTGACACAATACACAGCGAAAAATGGTCTTTGTAATAATCAAGTGGTATCTCTCTGTGAGGATAGTAAAGGTAATATTTGGATAGGGACTGAGGGAGGAGGTGTATCAAAATTCAATGGTCGGCAGTTCGAGAATTTCAATAGCAAGAATGCGCTTACAAGTGATAATGTTTATTCACTGAAAGAAGACAGCCGCGGCAATATTTGGATGGGCACTGATGCGGGGTTGTTTCGTTACAATGGTGGTTCTTTCGCTCAATTTACGACCCAAGAAGGATTGAGTAACAATGCCGTATTGTCGCTGTGGGAAGACTCCTCTGTCACTGGGAGCGACTTATGGATCGGCACTCGAATGGGATTTTGCAGAACGAGCACAGAGTTAATAGAAGAGAAACTTCATAACTCGAGTAAACCAAGATTACTCGATGATGAGGTGCTATTCAAAACCTATAACACCAAAGATGGATTCTTGGGTATTGGCTGTAACCGCGGCGCTATGCAGCGCACGTCGGACGGCGAGTTGTGGGTGGGGGCAAATAATATGTTGACGACTATAGATTCGCGCAACCTATATCGAGATACTATTGCTCCAACCATCGCATTAACCGGGTTAGAGCTATTTAATGAGAATATAAGCTGGACAACTGCATTTGTCAATCCTGATAGCACATTCGAGTTGAATAGTGGGATACAAGTCAACGATTTTCAAATTGACAGTCTCTCAAGATGGTTTAATGTGCCACAAGGGCTTTCGCTCGCGCATGACAATAACAATTTAACGTTTCGATTCGTTGGAATTACGATGCACCAACCCTCGAAGGTAAAATACCATTTTAAATTGGTGGGGTTCGATGAAAACTGGAGCGCATTAACCGGTCAAAATACCGCTCAATATGGTAACTTACCTTCTGGCACCTACACTTTTATGGTCAAGGCCATGAACGGCGAAGGTGTTTGGAGTGAACCTTTATCCTACACGTTTACAATTCGCTCTCCATGGTGGAATACCTGGTGGGCTTATGGGATTTATATTTTGATAGTGGTTTACTTTATTAGGGTAGGATTTAGGTGGAGATTCAGTGTACTGAAGGCCCGCCAGAAGGAACTGGAACAGAAAGTTGAACGGGCTACTGTGGTTATTCGAAACCAAAAAAACGAAGTGGAACGACAAAAGGACGCTGCAGAAGAACAACGCAAAATGGCGGAACAACAGCGACTATTGGTTCAAGAGAAAAACCGTGAAATGCTCGATAGTATTGAGTACGCCAAGCGTATTCAAACTGCGATTCTACCGCCTCCGCGCGTAGTTAAATCGTATCTGCAAGATTCGTTTATTCTTTATTTGCCGAAGGATATCGTCGCGGGTGATTTCTATTGGATGGAAACGATCGAAAACCAAGTTTATCTTGCAGCATGCGATTGCACCGGTCATGGTGTGCCGGGGGCAATGGTAAGTGTGGTTTGTAACAATGCACTGAGCCGAGCGGTCAACGAGTTTGCACTTCGCATGCCGGGTGATATTTTCGATAAGACGCGAGAGCTGGTAGTGGAAAATTTCGCCAAGAGTGACGACGATGTAAAAGATGGAATGGATGCCTCGCTTTGCGTATTGGATTTAGCCAATTTGAAATTGCGCTGGGCAGGTGCAAACAACCCTCTTTGGATTTATCGTGCAACAGGCAATGCGATGGAGGAAATCAAAGCCAACAAGCAACCCATTGGCAAAGGATACGACTTTGAGTCGTTCACATCTCACGATGTGTCCTTGCAAAAAGGAGATATTGTGTATCTATTCACCGATGGTTATGCAGATCAGTTTGGAGGTGAAAAGAACAAGAAACTTACACGTGCCAAGTTCCGTGAATTGTTAGTTAACATTGCACAATTGCCCATGGATGAGCAACGAGATAAGTTACTTAGCTACCATAATCAATACAGAGGAATCCAAGAGCAGGTGGATGACATTTGCGTGATTGGAGTGAGAGTCCAGTGATTGGTTGCTAGTTACTGACTACTGAGGATTATACAATGGAACATTTCACTGGATACATCACGCCTTATACCTCGTACCTAATAGCGAACTCATCGTGCCTCGCACTTAATCCTTAATCCCCTTTACACTACCTCCAACCTAAACCCAACCCCGTGGACATTTGCAATAGCTATACGCGGGTCCTCGCTGAGATGCTTGCGCAGTTTAGTAATGAATACATCCATGCTCCTGCCTACGAAATAGCTATCGTCGCCCCATACCATGTTGGCAATGATTTCTCGCTCAATGACCTGTCCTAGGTGGCTGGCAAGAATCTTCAGCAGATCTGCTTCCTTCTTCGTGAGTTTAATTCGCTTGTCGTGTATAGTGAGTTCGAAATTGGTTGAATTGAAGATATAGTTGCCAATAGCGTAGGTGCTTTTCTCTCGAATATCCTCTTTGAATTTTGGGTTGCGTTTTAAAATTGCCTTGATGCGCAAAATGAGCTCTTCGGCACTGAAGGGCTTCGTGATGTAATCATCGGCTCCTAAACGCAGTCCTTTGATCTTGTCTTCGGCCATCTCGCGGGCCGTGAGGAAAATGATAGGAATCTCTTCGTTCACCTTTCGAATGTCTTCCGCCAAACTGAAACCATCTTTTTTAGGCATCATTACATCGAGCAGACATAAGTCGTAGGTTTCTTTGTTGAATTGTAAAAGCCCTTCTTTTCCGTCTTTACACAAGTGTACACGGAAACCTTCCGACTTTAAAATATCTTGAACCACAAAGCCTAGGTTCAAATCGTCTTCTACTAATAATATCAATCCGCTGTTGTCGCTTACGTCCATAGCTTAAATGGTTTTTAATTCAAGAGTAAATGTGCAGCCTTTGCCTGGTTCACTTTGGAGCAATATTCTGCCACCGTGCGCTTTGATGATGGTTTTTACATAGAAAAGTCCAAGTCCGTAACCGCGAACCGAATGCAAATTGCCGGTTGGAACTCGATAGAACTTTTCGAATATCATTTTTTGATTGGCCTTACTGATTCCGATGCCGTTGTCTTGTATCTCGACGCGAAGCCAACCCGCAGTCGAAGAAGTGCGCACTTGAATATGTGGACTTTCTTCAGTGTACTTAACTGCATTATCGATGAGATTGTAAATGACGTTGGTGATGTGCACCAGATCTCCCTTCACCTCGTAATGCTGCGCTTCCAAACGTGTCTCTAGGCGACCTTCAAGCTCCTCGGCTTGCATTCGAAAATTGTCTGCAGCAGTCATTATTAGTGCGTGCATATCGATGGTGGAATTTTGCAGCCCCACCTTTTTAGGGCTCAAGGCTGCAATTTGCAATACACGCTCTACTTGATTTTTGAGGCGGTTATTCTCGTTCTTAATAATCTGGACATATTGCTGAATTCGTTCAGGAGATGGTAAGCGGGGGGCGTCGATTCCTGTATTAACGAGCGATCCCTGAATGGCGTCGGCCGAAAGCCCAATGGTCGAGATAGGTGTCTTCAACTCGTGCGTCATATTGTTTACAAAGTCGGTACGAATTTCCGAGAGGCGTTTTTGCTGAAGAATAACGAACACTGTGTAGCTGAAGAATACGATAATGAGCAGAATCACAATACTGGAATACATCCAGAAGTCGAGCTGCAACAATATAAATGATGACTTATTCGGAAACACCACACCAAAGTAATGCCCGTCGGGTTCGAAGTTTTCCAATTTGTGGATGACCTGTGCCTGCTGACGTTCCTTGCCTGGTTTAAATGAAATCTTACTTCCGAAAACAATGGAGTCGTTGAAACAGTCATAGATTCCGTATTCAAAATCCTCGATCAATTGAGATTTGCGAAACTCTTCCTTCAGAAGGTTTTCCAACAAATAGGGTTGCGGCGTGTCATTGATATTCGCGATGAAGTAGTTATTGGAAACTTGGCGCACGGGTTCGGTGGCAGCCGAGTCTCGGTTCATGGTTCTAATGGTTTGAACGACTTCACTAATAGCCACAAATGCGCGCCGATTGAACTGCTCCTCTTGTAGGTCGTATGCCTTTCGCACCCAAAAAACCTGTCCTGCTATCACAATTCCGAGGGAAATGATAGCAAGCGTGATGACGATGATGATGGTTTTTCTACTCACGGTTTCTTTTATGGTGGTGAATGTACGTGTGCGGTAATATTCCTCACCTCTTTTTAGATTTCGTTTGCAAAATGCCTTGTTGAAATTTGCTGCGGTAGCTTTTGAGTAACTATACTAGTTTTGTCGTTATCAAACTATAACATCGACATGAAAGCATACGTATTCCCTGGTCAGGGCTCGCAGTTTCCCGGAATGGCTCAGGATTTATTCAATTCATCGGAGACAGCAAAGAAAATGTTGGAGCGGGCCAACGATATTCTCGGGTTTCGAATCACGGACATCATGTTTTCGGGTACCGAAGAAGATTTAAAACAAACACGCGTGACTCAACCCGCTATCTTTTTGCACAGTGTCGCACTAGCTAGCTGTTTGGGCGATTCATTTCAACCTGGCATGGTGGCCGGTCATAGCTTGGGCGAATTTTCTGCCTTGGTCGCGAATAAGACACTTGCTTTCGAAGATGCTTTGCGTTTGGTGTATGCTCGTGCCATGGCTATGCAGAAGGCATGCGAGCAAAACCCCTCGACCATGGCCGCCATACTTGGATTAGAAGATGATGTTGTTGAACGGATTTGTTCTGAAACATCGGGTGTAGTGGTAGCTGCCAATTATAATTGTCCCGGTCAATTGGTTATTTCGGGTGAAAATGCAGCCATTGATGCTGCTTGCGCGGCCCTTACCGCTGCTGGTGCCAAACGCGCACTGAAACTGCAGGTCGGAGGCGCCTTTCATAGTCCTCTGATGGAACCTGCTCGTGTGGAGTTGGAAGCTGCCATTCATACAACTCATTTCTCAACACCGATTTGCCCAGTTTATCAAAACGTTACGGCATCAGCAGTGAGCGATCCTGAGCAAATCAAATTGAACCTGGTGAAGCAACTCACAGCTCCCGTTCGCTGGACGCAAACCATGCAACAGATGCTAGCCGACGGATGCACGGAAGTCATCGAGGTCGGCCCCGGCAAAGTTCTACAAGGTCTATTCAAAAAGGTGAGCCGCGAGTTGCCTACATCAAGCGCCGAACTTTTTACTCCAGCTAATTAGTCATTAGTCAACAGTCATTAGTCACTGTTTACTGGTAATGCAAAGTCATTTGACACACCCTTCAACACCCCAATTCGCCTACCCCGCCAAAATCATCCTGGCCTGGGCCGAGGCGATTTCGGGCAACAAGGATATTCGCGATTGGCTCATGGCCAATGGTTATCACGAACTATCGGTCTTCGTCTTCGCCTTGCATAATCAACCGGAACCGAGGCAATGGCTCATGGATAATGGGTTTCCTCATTTAATGGCGCTCATCAACGGCGCAGAGGGAAATCCCAATGCGATACTCTGGTTGCGCAAATCGGGCTATGATATTCTGGAGAAAATGGCGCGCGCGGCAGATAACAGCGAAGATGCGCTGCTTTGGTTGTTCTCCAGCGGATACAGCGACATGGCTACCGTGGCACAGCGCATTCGAAAGGTGAAGAATGATATCGAGGAAAACAACAGCGATGTGCACCGGATTTCGGGGGTGTGATGACCCACATTCCTTTATTCTTCGATCACATTTTGAAAGGATTATTTGCCGCAAATATTCGGCGAATAGAGTCGGTTATTCGCCGCATGGTACGCACAGACTTTGTCGAGGAAAGCATTGCAGGGAAATTGGGATTTAAAGTTGAAAGTTACCAATGGCCTCCGCCAACTTTCAACCTGCAACCTTCAACTCCTAATTAGTTCGTGTACGTTATACTCGTCGAACGCTGCGTGTTAAAAATGTCGTGCGCTACATGGTGTATGTCGGCCGCCGATATTTCATGAATCTTTTCAAAAAGCTCTTCCAATGTGTCGATTCGATTGAACAGCATTAAACTCTTGGCAATATTGAACATGATGGCACTGCCGCTGTCTTGCGCCAGGGCTATTTGCCCGATGATTTGCTTCTTGGCGTCGGACAAGGCGCGAACACTCATTCGTTCCTTTTTAAACTCGTTTAGCACCTGCCAGATGAGCTCTTTACTCTTTTTCAAATTCTCTTTATCGGTGCCGAGGTAGACAGTGAAAATACCGGTGTCGGAAAACGGGCTGTAGTTCGAATCGACGTGATAGGCGATGCCATGTTTTTCGCGGATGCGCATGCTCAGTCTGTTGTTCATAGCGGGCCCGCCAATGATGTTGTTAAGCAGGGATAGGGCAGGGCGCATCTTGTGGTCGAAGTCATAGGCCGGCATGCCCATCAGGTAATGCACCTGGTGAATGTCCTTTTTCTCCACGCGATGTTCAAAGTGATGATCCTTCACCTTGTCGCGCTCCAGTTTCCTGCCATTTAATTTGAAACTGCCCATGTGCTTTTCAAGCATCGATTGCAGTTTCTCTGCAGAAATATTTCCGGCCGAAGAAAAAATGAGGTTGTCGCGATGAAGTATGCGTTTGTGAAAGCGCTCAAGGTGTGTTCGTGTGAATCGTTTCAACGTTTGTTCGGTGCCTATAATAGTGCGACCAAATGGATGATCGCCGAACATGAGCTGGTCGAAGTCTTCGAAAATCAAATCGGCCGGACTGTCTTTGTAGCTGTTCAGCTCATCGTAAATGACCTCCTTTTCTTTCTCGATTTCCTTCTCTGGAAATGTTGCCTGGAAGGCGATGTCAGCAATAAGTTCAATAGCCCGCTCGTAGTCCTCTTTTAAATGAGATGCATGAACCCACGTTTCCTCTTTAGAAGTAAAGGCATTCAATTCGCCCCCCACCGCATCCAACCGGCTGAGAATGTGAAACGTCTTTCGCTTGACAGTGCCCTTGAACAGGCAGTGCTCGAGAAAGTGTGCCAGCCCATGTTCATTGGTATGTTCATCGCGGCTTCCCGCGCCAATCATCAGTCCGCAGTGAGCTACTTCGCGCGGCAGATACTGGTGCACAACGCGAAGCCCGTTGCGAAGAGTGAAGATGGTGGGTTGGTGGTACATGTGTGGCGCGAAGATAAGGGGTGAGGGGTGAGGGGTGAGGTTGAAAGTTAAATGTTGCAGGTTGGCCTCCCTATAATCCTACAATCCTCTAATCCTACTTTCCTAGAAGTTTTCCTCTTACCTTGCACTCAACCAAATCTTGCCCAATGAGAAAACATTTCATCATCGCTGCGATGCTTATGGCATTCGTTCAGACAGCATTTGCTCAGTATTGCTCTCCCACATTTCTTAATGGTTGCTTCGGATGGAACACTAAAAGCGTGGTCTTGGGCAGCATAAACTGGTCTCTGGGATCGACCGCATGCGCTACTTCCGATTATACTGCGTTGAGCACAGTCGTTTCACCTGGACAAACCTTGCTCATGACGGTGACCAACGGCGCCTGGTGCGGTGCAGGGGTGTGGGTCGATTTCAATTCCGACTTTGCTTTTGATGATTCAGAGAATTTATATCACTCCTATCAGCCGAGTGCGCTTCAGACCTACAGTTTCAACATAACGATTCCGGCTGATGTCGCTCCGGGTAGCTACCGCATGCGCGTAATCGCAGGGTGGGGAACCGACTGCTTCGATAATACAAGCACGAACGGATACGGTGCCTGTGGTTCCTATCAATACGGTAGTTTCCAGGATTTCACTATCCAGGTTGTAGCTTCAGATCTGTGCAATGCTGCCGGCAATGTAATCGTTTATGCCAATTACGATGGTGGTGCGCTCAACATCAACGTTGATCAGGATATTCCCGATCTACGCATTGGTATTTGCACCTACGAAGACTGTGCAGTCAATATCACGGGGGCTTATGCTTCGAATGTAACAGAGGTGATCTACGCCGGTTATCAGGGCAACAACGACAACTGTAACGCAGGCATCACATCGACCCTTATAAATGCCCCTGCGGGAACCACAACGTCTATACTTACTGCTCCACCTTCTGTATTGCCCGATGCAAATGGTTATGGCAGCATGATTTGCGCCTATTCCTGTGGAACAGGAAGTCAAGGAGGCTGCAATACTGCTGAGCAGGTTGTGGCCTATTTCCTCAGTCAGTTCGGTGGAAATTTATACTACTACTTCACACAATACAATTGTTGGGGTGGGGTTACACATGCTATTTCAGAAGGGGGGAATTGTTGTCCGGGTGTCGAATCGCTGCCACCAACGGCTATGATTGAGGTGAGCGACACACAAATTTGCGCAGGAGATTGTATTGTTGTGAATGATAATTCAACCGGAAGCCCGGCACAATGGACGTGGAGTTTTCCCGGTGCGATTCAAACTTCATCCTCTTCACAAAATCCCGGAGAAGTTTGCTACGACCAGCCGGGTTCATACGTCATTACACTGACAGCTTCGAGCAACTCCGGTTCATCGACTGCCACAGCAACCATCGAAGTAACGGCCTGCGCAGTTCCTGGTTGTATGTATCCCAGCGCGTCGAATTATAATCCTTCCGCTACGTTCGACGACCTGAGTTGTCAGTTTCCATGTAATGGCACCAATTGCCCTGCTGATTTGGATGAGAATGGAATAATAGGTGTTTCCGACTTATTGTTGTTCATATCGGTGTTTGGAACTACATGTCCAAATTGATTTCGAACTTTTATGTGTGATTCGAAAAAACGTATAAATTGCGGTCACTTGATTAAAAAAACTTTACGATGAAGAAGGTATTTCTACTATTCGCTTGTTTCGCGAGTCTGAATGTGTTTTCTCAAACGGTTTTAACACCAGGAGATATAGCCGTCATTGGCTTTAATGGTGACAACCCGGATGTGATTAAGTTCGTTAATCTGGTCAATATTGCTTCGGGAACACAAGTGAAGTTCACGGATAATGGTTGGAGCGGAACCGCGCTCACGACCGCTGAGGGGACGGATACTTGGACCGCATCCACTTCTTTCCCTGCGGGCACTGTGCATACCCTTACCCCAACGACCGTTGCATTGGGCACCACCGGTGATCAAGTGTTGGTCTATCAGGGCGCTTCTACGGCTCCGACATTTATTTTTGGTGTAAGTTCTCGAGCATGGGTTACCGGTTCCATAAATACGACAACCTCGAGGATTCCGACTGGACTATCTACTGGCTCTACGGCCTTAGCGTTTTCCACCGAACGTGACAATGGGGCGTATACAATTGTCTCCAACAACGCGCCCAAGGCAACATTGCTCGCTTCCATAGCGAACCAAAACAACTGGAATAGAACGGATACTCGGATTTCAACATTTCCTGCATGGACATTTAGCCTGGGTGGACCGGCAGCTGAGCCAACAGCACAGCCTTCGAATCTAATTTTCAGTAATGTGAAAACATACAACTACAACGTGTCTTTTACTGCAGCAGCGCCTGCTCCTTCAGGCTATCTGGTGATTCGCAGCGAAGGTGTTGCTCCGAGCACACTTCCTGCTGATGGAGTAGCTTATGTTGTTGGAGATGTTATCGGAAATGGTGTGGTAATGTCTGCTGGTACAGCAACTACATTCCTTCAACGTTCAGTGATTGCCAATGCAACTTATTTCTATGCTGTTTATGCTTTCAATGGGACTTCCTCTTCACGAAACTACTTGCAGGCAGCGCCGCTGACTGGCAGTGTTACTAGCGCCGCGACAATGGAAGGGACTTATTTCAGTGCAATCAATCCGGCCAATGCAACGCTTATTGCGGATCTGCAAAATCGCGTGCGTTCTCCTTATACCAAGGTGTCTTACGATTTGTATGACGAAACCATGGTGGCCGAATTTGCTTCACGCGAAGCCCCTGGCGGGCAGCGAAGCCTGACTTGCATTTACTCCGGCCAAACTCAAAACTACTCGGGTACATTTGCCTGGACTCCTAACACTATTTTCAGCCGCGAGCATACGTGGTGCGTATCCTGGATGCCCAGTGGTGGCGGAACATCCCTGAATGAGTATGCTGATCAGCACCATTTATTCCCGGTAAATCAGAATAATGCAAACGCTGTGCGCAGCAACCATCCGCTTGGTGAAGTGGTAACACCCATCAGCACGTATTTGCTTGGCACCTATGGATATGATGCGAATGGTAATACTGTATACGAGCCTCGTGAAATTCACAAAGGCGATGCGGCGCGTTCGCTCCTGTATATGTCGCTTCGATATAATGGTGTGAATGGGTTCAATTGGACTTTTAACAACCTGAACAACGTTGTTCTTCCGGGCTTAAGTGAAGATCCTCAAGATGTATCGACGCTGCTTACATGGCACAACAACGATTTACCGGATAATTATGAAATATCTCGAAACGATTACATTCAGAGCATTCAGCAAAATAGAAATCCCTTCATCGATCATCCGGACTGGGTTGGGTATATCAACTTTAATTCTCTGACCTATCAAACCCCTCCTGCAGCGTCCATGATACCGGGTGAATTAAAATCATCGCCAAAGCTTGCTCAGACCGAAGTAATTGTATGGCCTAATCCAACAGAGAATTCGGCAAACCTGACCATTGATTCTTCTATGGATGATGTCGTGCAGTTAGCTATCATTGACCTTACAGGCAAACTGATTTATAGTGTGAAGACTCCTATTTTAACAGGTACAACCTCGTTACCGCTCGAAATAGAAGCATTGCCAGCTGGTTTCTACATTGTGCGAGTAATCGGCGAACATCTGCGTGAAGAAGTGAAGTTTAGAAAACTCTAAAAGCTTCTACTTCAATTTACGCGGGTCGCGGTAAGGCCTATTGTCATCTTCGGAGAATTGACTTACGTCAATCATGTCGACGAACTCCCATTTATCTTTTTTCAATTGGAGCATACAATAGGAGCCATCGGGACCATAATCCGCATAAATGCCCTGCATCATGGGGCTCTTAGGTGATAAGTGATCCATCACGATGCAATTTTTTTTCGGGTAGTATTTAACCGATGCACTTACATCGTTGCTGTACTCCAAGATAACCCGTTTACGGATATCGCCTTCGTAGTCGAATAGATTAGCACCCAATCGAATTTTATCCCCATTGATGGTGATTGCATCTATGATTTTTCGGGTAGTTAGATTATCCTTACCATCCCAACCGAGTAGGGTGTAGGTTGAACTTTTGCCCTTCTTTGTCATCGGGATTATTTCAAAGTATAGTGCACCCAACCATTTTTCGCTATTTAAAAAACGAGATTCCAACTTCTCCGGCTCGTGCATAGAATCTTGCAGTTCATGCCAGGTAAAATGCTTTATTTTATCATCCCAGACAAGCATAAAACAGAAATACTTGTAAGTGCCATCGCGATAGGGGAGATTCCAATTCAGCAAACGGATGTGATGATCCTTGGAAATGAGTGTACAGAACTTAAGACGATCGAATGGATAGTCGAAAACTTCCGCATGCTCAAAGGATGTTATCCAGGTTTGACGCATAGCGGCGCAAATGGAATCGCTGATAGCATCGTCGATGGAGGCCGCCAATTTATTGTGCAAATAGAGCAGCTTTTCCTCGGTTTGCTCGACCGAAAAAGCTTGAGAGCGGATGCTCCAAAAGATGAAAGCGAGAACGATGAATCGCATTTTGCAGAATCTTTAGTGTACTACGAACTTCTGATAAAATTATTTTCTTTGATGAGTGCTACCACACCATACTTTCTTCATCCATCCACATACTTTTTAACTTGAGTGCTTGTTCGAGAACATCGCGAACACAGCCCTCACCGCCCTTCTTTGGTGAGATATAGTGCGCTATGCTCCTTATTTCAGCCGCTGCATCGGCCGGGCAAACAGCGAGTCCACAATGACTCATCACGGCGTAATCCGGAATGTCGTCGCCGATGTAACAAACGTCTTCGGGGAGTATCGAATGCTTTTCAAGGAAATGCTTGAATACTTCGATTTTATGGGCTGATCCTAAGTAGATTTCTGTCACGCCTAAACCTTCAAATCGTTTCCGAACTGCCTCGCTTTTCCCTCCACTGATAATGGCAATTCGCAGCCCTTTTTTTACCGCTAGTTGCACTGCGTAACCGTCGCGCACATTGGCAGTGCGTACTTGCTCCCCATCGGGCATCAGCCATACGATGTTGTTCGTGAATACTCCGTCGACGTCGAAACAAAAGGTGTTGATGGTTTTCAGTTTAGCCTTATAGTTCATAGGTAGGAATAATTGCGGTTGACGAATTGCTGATTACGGATAGTATGTGTCTATGATGTCTTCGGTGATGAGCTCATACAGCTTCTTCCAATCTTCGTGGTGTTGCAAGGTGTTCATATGCCGTTGCACCGTAGCTAAGTCGTTGCGCTTGGCCGGCCCTGTCTGCACCTGCGAAGGCTCCAAGTTATCCAGCAACTGCATGTGGGCTTTTACCATCGGTTGAAGCAGCTTGGCGGGCAAACTTGCTTCATGGAGTAATTGATGCGCAATAAACTGCATATGATTCGTGAAGTTGTTGGAAAAGACTGCTGCGGCATGAGCCATTAGCCGCTGTTTACCATTGGCTTTTGTCCATGTGCCCCAGGCTTTCATGAGGGTTTGACGAATAATATGCGCTGATTGCTCATCACTGAATTCATACAGAACCGGAATTTGCGCATACTCTATTTCAGTTTCTTTTGTGAGAGTTTGACATGGCCAACAAACAGCCCTATGCTGTTGCGGTAGCAGATCCAGTTCGCTTGCGCCCGAAAAGTGAATAACTGTGGCATCGATTGGTAGTTGTGATGCGACCTCTGCTATGGACGAGTCGGGCACTGCCAGCAAGAACACATCGATATCGGCAGGCATTGTTAGCATGTTGCGATGAATTTCCCATCCCAGAGAATTGTCGTTACTCCGAGAAAGATGTGCATCCAGATGAAGTCCTGCATTGCGGAATGCTTTGCTGAGGTGCCAGGCCAAATTACCATTTCCGATGAGTGCGATGCGCATAACAGGGCGAAGATAGTACTAAGCCATTACCTTTGCGCCATGCAGTCTTCGATACAACTCGACACACCCACCCGCTGGAAGGACTATGAATTGCTCGATTGCGGCGATTTCGAAAAACTAGAACGCTTTGGTGAATTCGTCACGATACGTCCCGAACCACAAGCCGTCTGGCCCAAAATATTGACTGATGGCGAATGGAAAAGTAAAGCGCACGTCCGCTTTGTGCAGAAAACCAGCAACAGCGGTGAATGGCAGAAGCTGAAGAAAATGCCCGATCAATGGCGCATGAAATATACGTTGGGCAACAATGAGGATATCGTTTTTCGTCTGGGGTTAACAGCCTTCAAACATGTGGGCATTTTTCCCGAACAGGCGTCAAATTGGGATTATATCGTGGAAAGTATCGGTACGATGAATACAGCTAAGCCACGTGTGCTCAATTTGTTTGCCTATACAGGCGGTGCTTCTTTGGCTGCGGCGGCTGCCGGCGCAGAGGTTACCCATGTGGATAGTATAAAACAGGTGGTGACCTGGAGTAATGAGAATATGCAACTCAGCGGGCTTACAGACATTCGCTGGATGGTGGAAGATGCTTTGAAGTTTGTGCAACGCGAGGTACGTCGAGGCAATACTTACCACGGTATCATACTCGATCCTCCGGCATTTGGACATGGTCCTAAGGGCGAAAAATGGAAACTTGAAGAAAATATCGCAGAGATGATGCGCGGAGTACTCCAGATTCTCGACCCGAAAGAACACTTCCTCATCTTAAATGCCTACAGTTTGGGCCTTTCAGCATTGGTTATTGAGAATCTACTTAAAGCGCATGCTGGAAATGCTCTCGGCATCGGCGAATTGTATCTAGAGGCGAGAACAGGCGTGAAATTGCCATTGGGCGTATTTGGCAGATTTCGAATGCCTCGAGTTTAATAGTCTTTTAATTTCGCTCTGACCTGCCTTTTATCGGCATTTGAGAACTTCCGATTGAAGTGCAGATTACCGTGGAAATACGCTACGAAATTTACGGAGGAAGAGGAATTGAATAAATTCAAATACCGAGCATCCACACCCAGGGCAACTCGATGAATAGGGATGCGCAAACCGAAAGAAGCAGACATTCCGGAGGGTTTATGGAGTTGAACACGTTCGTTATACACCGCGCTCAAATTGTAATGAAAAATCCTCGTGAGAACTCCGTCGGCGCCCAGTTCAAACTGATACTTACTATTACTCAATTCACGGATTGAATCGTTTGCGACAAAGGAAATAACCTCTGTGTAATTCACCAGTCTTGCCTTGGCTCCGATAAGGTCTGAGCGAACAGGGTAGCCTTTTTTATAGTGTTCCGAACCAAAATTATATTTGAAATATACACCGGCACTAAAACCCAGATTCATATAAGTCAATCGATAGGATGATAGATTGGATAATTGAAGGTCATTCATAAGGGCTTCTGCGCCAAACTCACATGTATTCAGGTGAGGTCGATTTTTTTTCTCCTCTCTAATCTCGAGTTGGGCTATTTTCCTAAAAATATTTTCTTTTAATTTCTTCATTTCAGAAGTTGAGACTCCATAATTTAACTCAGTCGTATTCAGTAGACTGTATGCCTCCCAAAAGTTGCGTTTCTCTTTTTCTGAGCGTGCCTTTTGAATCTGTCGTTCAACATTATACATGCGGTATTTCGCCGTCAAATCCTTGTGCCGTTCCACTGAAATATCAGACAGTGAGGCGAGCGTATTATAGTAAGCGGTCACTGAAATATCATCTTTTCCGCGCAGCGCCTTATCGAGCATCTCTGCTGCGTAATCAAAATATCCGCGTCTGAGTTCTTCGCGAATTCTCTTGGCCTCGCTATTGCAAATTGCCACAGAGCAATAGGTGTTTACTAGGTCAATTGCTCTTGAATATTCGTTCTGTTGGATGAACTTAGCGGTTACACTTCGCACATACGAAAGGTAGCGTTCAAAACAAAGGTTTAAGGTATATTCAATTTCTTCATTTTGACTCTGACGCTTTCGGAGATTTTTCAGTAAAGTAATAGCCTCTTCATATTCGTCTTTGGCCATGCGCTCATTAGCCTGTTCGATACCCGATTTAAAATCGGAATATGCATCCGAATTCGAAATTGCGCTGAGAGAATTATTATACTCAACGACCTGTTTATTCCAATCGTCGGTGGCAATGCGATGATTTAGAAATACAGCGCTTTGAAAATCACTGCATATTTCTTCGTACTTCCTGATAATCGGACGAATGTTCAAGTTGTTATTGGAATTCACCAAACCATTCATCTCAGCGTTAAGGGCGATAAGACGAAGTACACAGTCCTTTGTTATCGATTCTGCGAGGCCAACTTTATCCAGTCTGCAACGGCCGAAAAGAGTTTTCCTACGCTTGTCGAAACAAAATTCGAAACGTACATTCCCAAGTCGCGTGTTACTATTTATTCGGGTTTCGGAGGTGAACAACTGAATTATTGCATTTCCATCGTCTTGAACAAAGTTGGTGCTTCCACTCTTTACGTCAATGATTATCTTTTCGGATAGCCTGATCAAAAGATCTTTCTTCATAGCATCCTCTCCTGCTTCCACAACCGCCGGTGAGCGCTTTGATAATTTTTTACTCGCAGTGGCAACCAATTCTTCGCGGTTTGAAGGCGCTTCGTTCTTTAGTTCGAAGCAATCTTGCGCGTTTAGTTGGATGCCAAGCAACAATAGCGAGAGCAGAAAAGTATATGAAACAAATCGGTAAAACACGCGTGGTCAGTGTAGCACGCGAAGATACATCGTAAAAAGTATCATGCAATTAGACACTCGGAACCACCATTTCGTTGAGCGTCCAGGCCATTGCAGGCTCAGAAAATAGCGCCTTGGTTTGCGGCCATACCTCGGAAAACAAAGATGATAATCGATATTTTTCCAGATACGTTTCATTCTCCCAATGAGAGTAGGTAAAGAAAATGTGAGGATGCTCCTTATCCTGAAGAAGCGATAAATGCGCACAACCATCCGCTGCTCGAATGTGCTTTTTGTACCGCTCGAAAACGGCTGTGAATGTTTCTGCGGAATCAGTCCGGAAAGTCATCTTCACTATTCGGGTCACCATAAAATTCAATTCGTATTATATCATCAACTTCCAATCCGAACAGGCCTGCAGCTCCTCCACCATGGTTGGTGGTGCCTCCGTTTATAGCAATCATCAGTCGGCCTCCGGTAGACCACATAGCCAGGCGCTCACCTTCGACAACATCTGTGAAATAATTGCTAATCTTGGAAATGGCAAATCCGACGCGCTTATAGAGAATATTGAATCGGCGCTTTC
>Ga0315902_10005290_pt1 | contig 18273 bp, 10 predicted proteins | sample LakEriMetagenome_9_FD_203523 | JGI IMG/M metagenome (GOLD analysis project Ga0315902, IMG submission 203523) | Freshwater fungal communities from buoy surface, Lake Erie, Ohio, United States - Buoy 12 MA117 | ecosystem: Environmental > Aquatic > Freshwater > Lake > Lake biofilm | place: USA... | reverse complement strand
TTCGTAGCGCGGTTTTTTGACTTCCTCAACCGTCAATTCCACGGGGCATCGAAGCTGCTAAATGAAAGTGAAATGGTGCCACGCCGCCAGCACGCCGGATTCTCGCTCGTTGAACTGCTCGTCGCGATGTTCATCGCCGTGGTCGCGTACTCGCTGGTCGTCGGCCCGAGTCGCGGGCAGGTGCGGCAGCAGAAGCTCGCGCGCTGCGCGGAAAATCTTCGCAAGCTGCACATGGTGCTCACGCTCTATGCGAACGAGCACGACGGCGCGTTCCCGGAAGCCGCGGGCGCGCGCAGTTCCGACGAGATTCTCGCCTCGCTGGTGCCGCGGTACACGAGCGACCGGTCATTTTTCTCCTGCCCGGCGACGGGACACGGCGACGGGCGTGCCGACTTCGCCATCGTGACGGGCTTGCGGAAGGATTCGCCGCAATCGGGGCCGGTGCTGCTCGCATCCGACGCGCTGGTGAACGCGGAGCCGAAGCTGCGCGGCGCGAAAATTTTTGCCGACGCCGACGGCACGCGTGGCGGCAATCACGGCGCTGCCGGTGGCAACCTCCTTTTTACAGACGGTCATGTGGAAACGGTCGGCGCTGCCGCTCCGCGCGACCTTTCCCTGCCACCCGGTGCAAAAATTCTGAACCCAGCCCAATGAACCACCCCTTTCCCGTCAGGGAACTGCCCACTTCCAGCCCGAATGGCGCAAAGCGCAGCCACGGGATTTTGATCGTCGTCGGGCTCGTCGCCGCGCTGCTCGGCGGGGGTGGATGGTATTATTTTTCCGGTCGCAAGCCGAAGGTCTCGATGAGCGTCGGCCTCGGGGTGAATGGCAATGCCGCCGCTCGCGGCCTGTGGGCCGTCGGCCCGGGCGAAGTGTTGCTCGTCGGCGATGGCGACGTGCATCTGATTGATGTCGCATCGCGGAAGAAAAAGTGGACCGCGGCGATCCCAAAGTCCGCGATGCCGGACCTAGCGTGGCAGGCGACGATGAACGCGCGGTTTGTGCGGCTGCAGGCGTGGGCCGATGAGCTTTCGCGCAAACGCGCGGGCCTCACGGGAGCCGAGGAAATCAAGGCATTCAACGCAGACGCCGCGAAGTACCATGAGGAGCTGAAGGCCGTGCGTGCCGAGGCGGCGAAGCCCGGCGTGCGCCCCGTGGCAACGCCAGCGCCACAGCCCGCGGCAGTGCCCGGCGCGAAGCCCGCGTACGTATTCGGAGGCGATCGCGCGGCGGTGGATGCGCTGCGTCCCATCGTGGATGCGGACGCACAGATCATCGGCGACCGGATAAAGAAGCGCGCGGCGAAGCTCCAGACTTTGAAGGCATCGCTCGATGCGAAGAAGGCCGCCGCGAAGACTCCGCTGCAAAAAGCGGCCGTCGCCGAAGAGGAGAATCGCTACAACGCCGAGATGGCCGAGCAGAAAAAGGACGAGGAGGCTTTCGCAAGACCGAAAACGCAAAGCGCGCCGCCGATCGTGTCCGCGCGCCCCGCGGAGACCGAAGACGGGCCGCCTTCATTCGATGACGAATTTGGAAGCGCACGCCCGAAGGCCGCGATTTGCAACGACCGGATCTGGATTGTCGAAGGACGGCACGCAGTCGCCTTTGAGCGCAGCTCGGGAGCGGTGAAGGCGGATGTCCGTCTCGCCGGGCCTGCGCGTCAGGTTTTTGCGGACGGCGATACGGCCATCATCGTCGCATCCGCCGGCGCGGCCGCGGTGCAAATCACGAAGCTGACCGCAAGCGCACAGCCGCAGGCGGTCTATTTTTCCACGGGCCGCCGAGAACCCGCGTTCACATTCTCCGGGCGGTCGCGGACGCCGAACGTGCAGGACTCGCGCACGGAATTTTCCGCCGTCGGCGGCAGCCTGCTGCGCGTGGACATCCGCCTGAAGGAAAAGAATGTGGTCGCGCGCGACGCGATCAAGCCCGGCTCGGAAAAGGAACTCGAGGCCGCGGCATCCGGTGCCGCCGCGCATTCGGTGGACGAGATGAAATCCATCGCCGCCCTCATCCGCAACGACGCCGCGCGGCTCAGCGGCGCGGATGTCGAGCGTGTGGATGACAGCACGTACGAGATCACGCTCAGGCGGCCATTCGAGTCCGCCGTCGCCGGGTGGAGCGGCACCGTGCGCGGCCGTGTGCAGGTTTTCTCCACGCCGTCGCTGCACCTCGTCACCGCGGGCACGAAGCTGCTCGCATTCGATCGCGCGAACAAAAAAATGTGGGAGGCCACGCTCGGCAGTCCCGTGCATGTGCGCAGCTCCGGCGACGATTCGGACGGCCCGCAGCCGTGGTTCGAGACAGGCGGCAGGCTCTTCTTTGCGGACGGCGCATTCCTCACCGCATTCGACAGCGCGAGCGGGCAGGTCGCGTGGCGGCTGCCCAGCGTCGGCATCCGCAAGATCGTGATGGACGGCGAGGGATCCCTCTACGTGCTCTCGGGAAATTCGCGCGTCGAGAGCCTCACGTTCGCGATGGATGCGAGCTTCGGAAACTCGGCGCCGATCACGATGCGCGTGAATTCCGCCGACGGAAAAATCGCGTGGCAGGTCGAGAAATATCAGGACGTATGGGCGTCCGGCAAAGACGTGTACGCGCTGCGCGAATCGCAAAACCCGCACGACATCGAGGAGCAGGTCTTCAACCGCGATAAGGTGATCCCGGCGCGCGTGAAGCTCTACAAGCTCAGCCGCAAGAACGGCAGCCCGCTCTGGGAATGGTTCCAGCCGCGCCGCCCGCAGGCAGTCGAGGCGCAGGGCAAGAGCGTCGCGCTGCTCTTCGGCGACGAGCTGCAGATCATTAAATCAATCTGCTGGTAGCTCACTGCAATTCGCGCTTTGACGCGGCGGTTCGCGGCCTAGAGTCGGGTCAATGTCCGACAGCTTCGTCCATCTCCACTGCCACACCGAATATTCCACGCTCGATGGCATGGTGCGCGTGGACGCCGCCGTGAAACAGGCGAAGAAAATGGGGATGCCCGCGCTCGCGATCACCGACCACGGCGCGATGTATGGCGCGGTGGATTTTTACCTGGCGTGCCAGAAGGCGGAGATCAGGCCCATCGTCGGCTGCGAGGTCTATGTCGCGCCCGATTCGCACACGAAGAAATCCGCCGTCTCGCAGAAGGAATCCGCCTTCCACCTCACGCTGCTCGCATCGGATCTGGACGGTTACAAGAACCTCGTGCGCCTCGTCTCCACGGCGCACCTCGACGGATTTTACTACAAGCCGCGGATTGATAAGGAGCTCCTCGCGAAGCACGCGAAGGGAATCATCGGCCTTAGCGGCTGCCTGAAGGGCGAGGTGCCGCACGCGATTCACGCCGAGGATAATCTCGCGAAGGCGACGCAGCTCGCCGCGACTTACCGCGACATCCTCGGCCCGGAAAATTTCTTCCTCGAACTCTCCGACCACGGCATCGCTGCGCAGTCGAAAGTGAACGCGACGCTCCCGAAGCTCGCGCGTGATCTCGGCCTCGGCCTCGTCGCCACGAACGACGTGCATTTTCTGAACAAGGAGGATCACGGCGCGCACGACGTGCTCATCTGCATCGGCACCGGTGCGAAGGTCTCGGACGAGAAGCGCATGAAGTACGTGCAGGAGGTGTACTTCAAATCACCCGGGGAAATGCGCGCGCTCTTCGCCGATTACGACGGCGCGTGCGACAACACGCTCGCCATCGCCGAGCGCTGCGGCTTCAAGCTCGACACCTCGCCGAAGTATCCCGACTACCAGCCGCCCGCCGGGAAAACCCGCAACGAATACCTGCGCGAAATCACCGAGGCCGGCCTGCGCAACCGCTACGGCGCGGACGCCGACAGCGAGGCCGTACAGCGCCGCTACGCGCTCGAAATTGACGTGCTCGAAAAACAGGACTTCGTGAATTATTTCCTGATCGTCTGGGACTTCATTGACTGGGCGCGGCAGCAGGGGATTCCCGTCGGCCCCGGACGCGGTTCGGCGGCAGGATCGATCATCGCATACGCGATGGGCATCACGGACATTGACCCGCTGAAGTTCAAACTGCTCTTCGAGCGCTTCCTGAATCCCGAACGCGTGTCGCCGCCGGATATTGACGTGGACTTCTGCCAGAACCGCCGCGGCGAGGTCATTGACTACGTGAAGCGCAAATACGGCGAGCGCGCCGTGTCGCAGATCATCACATTCGGCACGCTTGGCGCGAAGTCCGTCATCCGCGACGTCGCGCGCGTGCTCGACTGGAACTACAACGATGCCGACCGCATCGCAAAGATGATCCCGACCGAACTCGGCATCACGCTCACCGGCTACGAGGGAAAAAACAAGGACACCGGCGCGGCCGAGCATGTGCCCGGAGCGATCGACAAAAATCCCGAGCTTGCGCAGGCGGTGAAGACGGACCCGAACACCGCGCACATGTGGGAGGCCGCGACGAAGCTCGAAGGCCTCACGCGCGGCGTCGGCGTCCACGCGGCGGGCGTGGTCATCAGCGACCGCGACCTCAGCGAATACATCCCGCTCACGCGCGCGAACGATGGCTCCATCGTGAGCCAGTACGCGATGGGTGCGCTCACGGAGGTCGGCATGTTGAAGTGCGACTTCCTCGGGCTAAAGACGCTCACCGTGATCCAGGACGCCGTCGCGCTGATCCACAAGCACACGCCGGACTTCAACGTGGACACGATCACGCTTGAAGACGAGGCGACGTTCAACATTTACAACCGCGGCGAAACCGTCGCCGTGTTCCAGGTCGAGTCCGGCGGCATGACCGGATGGGCGAAGCAATTCGACGTGCGGACCATCGAGGACATCAACGCGCTCATCGCGCTCTACCGCCCCGGCCCGATGGACCTCATCCCCGACTACGTGAAGCGCAAGAAGGGCCTCGCGAAAGTGCGCGCGCCGCACAAGCTCCTCGACGAAGTCACGAGCGAAACCTATGGCGTGCTCATCTACCAGGAGCAGGTCATGCAGGCCGCGCAGGTGCTCGCGGGATACACGCTCGGCGGCGCAGATTTGCTCCGCCGGGCGATGGGAAAAAAGGACAAGAAAAAGATGGCCGAGGAGCGCATCAAGTTTTGCGCGGGCGCGGCGAAGCTGCACGGCATCAAGGAGGACAAAGCGAACGAAGTCTTCGACACGCTGGAGAAATTCGCGGGCTACGGATTCAACCGCTCGCATTCCGCCGCCTACGCATGGCTCAGCTACCAGACGGGTTTTCTGAAGGCGAATTACCCCGTGGAATTCATGGCCGCGGTGATGAGCAATGAAGTCTCGAACACGGAAAAGATCAGCGTCTTCGTCGCCGAGTGCGAACGGCTCGGGATCAAAATCATGCCGCCGGACATCAATCGCAGCGGTCTGAAATTTGAACCCGATCATGTGGACGCCGCCGGAGTCGAAGCGGCGAAAGCCGCACGCAAGACCGCGCTCGCGCAGGCGGCGAAATCCGGCGACGAGGAATTCCCAAGCATCGCGCCGGACCCCGAGCCCGGTTCTGAGGTGCGTTTTGAAGATCTCCCGGCCGGAGCAAAACCAAATGGGACAGCAGCGGTGGCGAATGGCGCGAATGGCACGCCGCCCGCCGCCGGAGATCGTATCCGCCTCGGCGCGATCCGCTACGGCCTCGCGGCGATCAAGAACGTCGGCGAGTCCGCGATGGAATCCGCGATGGCGGAGCGCGCGCGCGGCGGAGCGTTCAAGGGCATGGAGGATTTTTGTTCGCGCGTGGACGGCAAGAAGATCAGCAAGAAGGCGATCGAGTGCCTCGTGAAATCGGGCGCGTTCGACGAGTTCGGCGCGGATCGCGCGACGATGTTTGCCGGCATCGAGGGCGCGATGGCGTCCGCGGCCAGCGCGCACCGCGACCGCGCCGCGGGACAGGTCTCGCTTTTTGGAGACATCGGAGTCGCCACACCGCCCGCGACCAAGCGCGCCGTCTCGACCGTCCCGCCGTGGAGCCTCACGGAGAAGCTCGCGTTTGAAAAAGAGCTGCTCGGTTTTTACGTCACCGGCCATCCGCTCGACGAGTATCGCAGCGCGCTGGAGAATCCGAAGTATGTGCCCATTGCGAAGCTCTCATCGCAGGAGAGCAAGAGCATCGTGACTATCGCGGGACAGCTTGCGTCGGTGGAGCGGAAGTTCACGAAGAAGGACGGCAAGCCGTTTGCGATCGTGGTGGTCGAAGATTTCACCGGCACGATTGAGGTGATGATTTGGAACGAGGCATTCACGAAAGTGCAGAAGCATCTGGAGGCTGGCGCGGTCGTTACTCTCAAGGGCCGCCTCGACCAACGCGACGAAGGCCCGCGCATCGCCGCCGACGAAGTGACTCCGCTGAAAAAACCGGCGCCTGCGGAGAAGCCGCTCGTGCTCAGCCTCGATCGCGCAAAATCCACCGAAGCCGACTTGCTCCGAATCCGCGACGTGCTCGGACGCAACCCCGGCACGCGCCGCGTCGAACTGTGTTTCTCGGATGGGCGATTGATTTTGCCCCCGGAATTCCGCATCGCGCTCAGCGAATCTGCAAAGGAGGAACTCGCGCAGTGGATCCGATGATGTGTGTGCTGCGAGTGTTCCGCATCGTCGCGCTGCTGTTCGCGATCTCGTGCGCTGCATTGGCAGAGACGGAAATCGAGGGCGTCCGGGATCAACAAACGTTTTCCATCGAGTATCGCGGCGCGACGGATTTCAGCGGGCTCACATGGGCGGGCGGGAACGACTGGTTCACCGTGTCGGACAAGGTGCGCGCGATTTTCCCGATGAGCATCACGCTCGATCCTGCGAGCGGGAAAATCCTCGGCGCATCGATCGGCACGCCGGTGCCGGTGAAGACGAAGCTTGCGGATTTTGAGGGCATCGCATTCGTGCCGGGCAAGCAGCGCGTCTATGTGAGCTGCGAGACGGGCGACGGCATCTTTGGATTTGATCTGAAAAAACGCACCGTGATCCCGGTCGCGGTGCCGCCGATTTTTTCCAAGGCGCGCAACAACAAGAGCCTCGAATCGCTGACGTACGATTCGACGGTTGGGAACTTTTGGACGGCCAACGAGGAGGCGCTGAAATGCGACGGCCCGATGAGCGGCAGCGAACGAGGCGCCGTCGTGCGGCTTCAGCGGTTTGATGGCGCGTTTCGTCCGTCCGGTCAGTTTGCGTATGTCACCGAGCTGTCCACATACCGCGCGCACGGTGGCGGCACGGGCGTGAGCGATCTCGCGCTGCTGCCAAATGGCGAATTGCTCGTGCTCGAACGCGTCGTCGGCACCTTTGGCCTCTCGGTGAAAATCTTCCGCACAGAACTCGGTGGCGCGACTGACATTTCAGAAGTCCCTGCGCTCGAAGGCGGGGAATACAAGCCCGCCGCGAAGACGCTGATCTTCAGCCGCGCGACGCTGACGAACAACTTCGAGGGCATCGCGCTGGGCCCGCCGCTCGCGGACGGCTGGCGTAGCCTCGTGCTGATCGCCGACAGCGGCGGCGGCACCACGCATTTGCTCATTCCGCTGCGCATCCGGTGGAACGCGAAGCAATCCCCGTAGCCGAGCTTGTGAAAGCGCGGGCTGATCTTCCCGCTCGCGAAGGCAAAGTGTGCCCGCGCTTTCACAAGCGCGGCCACACTCAGAGCAGCGCGGTCTCCTCGGGCCAGCCGCAGAGGATGTTTAGGCACTGCACGGCCTGGCCGGCGGCGCCCTTCACGAGATTGTCCTCGGCGCTGAGGATGACGACGCGGCCTGTGCGCGGGTCGTGGCGGAAGGCGATGTCCACGAAGTTCGTGCCGGTGACGTTCTTCGTGTCGGGCAGCTCCTTTTCGCCGAGCAGGCGCACAAATTTCGACGTGCCGTAGTCCTCCTTCCACGCGTTCGCGAAATGGAACGGCTCGATGCCGTCCTCGGGCGCGGCGTAGATAGTCGTGTGGATGCCGCGGTTCACGGGGATGAGGTGAGGCGTGAAATTGATCCGCACGGTGCTGCCCGCGGCAATGCTGAGCTCCTGCTCGATTTCCGCGAGGTGCCGGTGCTTCGGCACGCTGTACGCGCGCACGCTCTCGTTGCACTCGGCGAAAAGATAATCCGTCTTCGCATTGCGGCCCGCGCCGCTCACGCCGCTCATGCTAAAGACGCAGATGCTGCCCGGATGCACGAGCCGCCGCCGGAGCAGCGGCACAAGCGGGACGAGCACGCTCGTGGGATAGCAGCCGGGACAGGCGATGACCTGCGCGCCCTTGATCTGGTCGCGGTAAATTTCCGGCAGTCCGTAAACCGACGCGGCGGCGATTTCGGGCGCGTGATGTTTCTCGCCGTAGAATTCCTCATACACCGCGAGATCCTTGATGCGGAAATCTGCGCTGAGGTCGAGCACGCGCAGGCCGGCCTTCACGAGCGGAGCGGCGTATTCCGCAGCGACGCCGTGTGGCAGTGCGAGGAAGACGATGCGCGCGCCGGTGGCGAGGATCGCCTCGGTGGTGGAATCAATGAACTTCAGTGCCGCGTAGCGCGTGCCTCCGAAACGCGGATAGACGGATGCGAGCGTCTGCCCCGCGAGCTGACGCGAAGTGATCGCGGCGATCTCCGCGTGCGGATGTCGCGAGAGGATGCGGACGAGTTCCTCGCCTGAGTATCCGCTGGCTCCGACGATGACGATTTTTTCGAGACTCATGCTGCTCGGAGGAAACGGTGTCGCGGCGCGCAGTCCAAGTGGAATCGCGTGAGCAGGACGGCTTGTCTCGGGTAGCGCGGGCGTCTCGCGCAGCAAGCCGGGGGTCGGGAGAGGTTCATTCGCAAGCTGCCGTCCGATGTGCGACGCAGGATGCGTCGCACGGCAGGCGGGACGCCCGCGCTACCCGAGGCAAGCCTTCACGTTCTTCATACCATCGTTTGTGGAAGATGGTTTGAAAATCCGACGCGAGCTGTGCTTGCGCGCTCTGGCACGCTGAAGCGTGGGACTACTTTGGCGCGTCGGGCGCGGACTGTTTTTCAATCCGCAATCGAAGTGCCTGCCTTCTGCCGTCGTCGGCTACAATTTATGCGGGCGCTCCGCTGAGGCCGCCGGGGAAGTCGAGGCCGGGCTTCGGATCCGTGCCGGCGGGCGTGTCGAGCGGGATCGGGGGCATCGGTGTGAGCGGCTTCGCTGCGCCTCCGGGGGGCGGCGGCGGCGGGTTTTTCATCGTGCCGGTCTGCACGATGTCCTTCACCTGCGCGCCGTCTAGCGTCTCGAATTCGAGCAGCGCCTTGGCGATGATTTCGAGCTTGTCGCGGTGCGTGGTGATGAGCTGGAGCGCGCGGTTGTAGGCGTCGTCGCAGAGCTTCTTCACTTCGCGGTCGATCTCCTGCGCGGTGGCCTCGCTGTAGGCGCGGTCGCGTCCGAGGTCGCGTCCGAGGAATACGTGCTCCTCGTGGTCGCCGTACTCGACCATGCCGAGCTTGTCGCTCATGCCCCATTCGCAGACCATCTTCCGCGCGAGGCGGGTCATCTGCTTGATGTCCATCGAGGCGCCGGTGCTGAGGTCGTGCGTGAAAAGTTCCTCGGCGATGCGGCCCGCGGCGGTCATCGCGAGCGTGTCGAGCGCCTCCTTGCGCGAGAGCGAATACTGGTCGCCCTCGGGCAGTGACATCGTCGCTCCGAGCGAACGTCCGCGCGGGATGATGGTGACCTTGTGCAAAGGATCGGTGTGCTCGAGCAGCACGCTCAGGATCGCGTGGCCGGCTTCGTGCCATGCGGTCGAGGTTTTTTCCTCGTCGCTCATCGCGAGGCTGCGGCGCTCGCGGCCCCAGCGGACTTTGTCGCGCGCTTCCTCGAGCTGCGGATTGGAAATGGCCTTCAGTCCCAGGCGCGCGGCGATCAGTGCGGCCTCGTTGATCAGGTTCGCGAGTTCAGCGCCGCTGAAGCCGGGCGTGCCGCGTGCGATCACGTCGAGGTTCACGTCTTCGGAGAGCTTCACCTTTTTCGCGTGGACCTTCAGGATTTCTTCGCGGCCCCGCACGTCGGGGAGCGAGACGGTGATCTGGCGGTCAAAACGGCCCGGGCGCAGCAGCGCGGGGTCGAGCACGTCGGGGCGGTTCGTCGCGGCGATGATGATGACGCCTTCCTGCGTGTCGAAGCCGTCCATCTCGACGAGCAGCGCGTTCAGCGTCTGCTCGCGCTCGTCGTGTCCGCCGCCGAGGCCGTGTCCGCGATGGCGGCCGACGGCGTCAATTTCATCAATGAAAATCAGGCACGGTGCGGCCTTCTTGCCCTGCTCGAACATGTCGCGCACGCGGCTCGCGCCGACGCCGACGAACATTTCCACGAAGTCCGATCCGCTGATCGAAAAGAAAGGCACATCTGCTTCGCCTGCGATGGCGCGGGCGAGCAGCGTCTTGCCCGTTCCTGGAGGGCCGACCATGAGCACGCCTTTCGGGATGCGTCCGCCGAGCTTTTGAAAACGCTTCGGGTCTTTGAGAAAGTCCACGATCTCCGTGACCTCATCCTTCGCCTCCTCGACGCCTGCGACGTCCTTGAACGTCACCTTGTTTTTGTCGCGCGCCATCATCTTGGCCTTGCTCTTGCCGAAGCTCATCGCGCCCTTGCCCGCCATGCGGAGCTGCTGGCGGAAGAAAAAGTAGAGCAGCAGCAGGATGAGGACGACGGGCAGGAAATTGAACAGCGCGGAGACGAGCACGTTGCTGTTGCCCGATTCATTTTCCGCGATGATGCCGAATTCTTTCAGCTCCTTTTGCAGGTCGCGGTTGAATTGCAGATTCACCTGCGTCTTGGCCGGCTCTCCCTTCACCGCGTCCTTTGACGGCAGGATGAAGAAGCGAAGTGTGTCCGTCGGGCTGCCGGGATCGGAGACGATCTTCACGCCGTCCTTCGCGATCAGGCCCTTGGTCAGCGCGTCGTAAAACTGCGGGAATGTGATCGGCTTGGTGTTCACATTCGGGTTGCGGAGGTAGAAGCCGCCGCCGATCAGCAGGATCGCGGCTGCAAAAAGCAGGAGCCCGCGCCAGTTGAAATTGGACTCGGGATTGCTGCCGCCGTTGGATTCAGGGTCGCGGTTCGGACGAGGTGTTTGCTGTGCCATTTATGAGTTGCCTTGGGCGGGGAATGTAGAGCGATGCGCGTGGCGGTCAACCGGGATGTCGGCGGAGCGATTCGTTGAATGTTGGATGTTGAGCCCCGCGCAGCGGCCTTTCGGCTTTTGGATGCGCGGCCTGATTCGCACCGCGTCTGCGGCGGGCCAAACGTTCAACGAAAGCACTCAACGTCCTTGGATCGTCGCTCAACGAAAACGGGAGCCCCGCTTGCGGCGGTGCTCCCGTCTGAAGTTTCGCGCTGTCGCCCGCGCTACACGCGCGGTTCGCGGATGCCGTCGGAACGCGAGCCGGTCACCACGAGGCGGCGGCCCATGAAGTCCTTGTCGTGCAGCGTCTCCACGGCGCGGATGGCTTCCTCCACGGTGAGCATCGTCACGAAGCCGAAGCCTTTCGAGCGATACGTGTCGCGGTGCGTGACGATCTCGGCGTTCTGCACTTTGCCCACGCCGTTGAAGAGATTGGAGAGATCGCTCTCCGCTGCGTCGTAGCTCAGGTTGCCGACGTAGAGGCGCGGCGAGGTGACTTCGATTTTCTCCGGCGGTGTGCCGCGGCGGCGGTCGCCTTCCGGACGGGTCTGTGGACGGCGCTGCTCAGGGCGCGGTGGCGGGGCGGTCTTCGCAGGCTTGCGGGAGAAAAGGCCGAGAAACTTCTGCCAGAGGGAGAGTTTCTTCGGCGTTTCGGTGCGGTGGTCGGGCGAGGTGCGCCGGGCGTCCCGGTCGCGGGAATCACGACGGTTGTCGCGGTTTTTCGGACGGCGGCCGCGGGGCCGTGTGTCGTTGGTGTTCATTCGTTGCGTGTGGATTTGAGGTTGCGTTACCGAAGCCGACGCGCGTTCGCCCGCGGGATGTGTTCATTTCCTCCCGGGAAAAATCCGATCCCTCGCGGGCTCGGAAGGCGGCGGCTTCAGGGCGTGCTGAGGCAGCGGGACAGACAGCGGCATTTTCCCAAAACCCGGCACGGCACGGACTCGGCGAACGGTGCCTCCGATGACGCGACCCGCTGAAGCGGACTCAGCAGATGGAACAGGAAAACAGTCATCGGACGGCGCAGATTTTGGGGAATGGCGCGGGCTGGCCACCCGGCACACCGCGTTTCCATTAGCCCGCGTGCGGCTCGCTCGCAAGGGGGAATCCACGTGCCGTTGAACATCCAACATCCAACAGTGAACATTCAACAGACCCGCGACCGGAGGCATTTTCTATTTCGGAAGTTGGATGTTGTTCCCGTTCCGGGTTCTGGACGGCGTGCCTGAAACGAGTGACGCCCGCGGCGTGCCGAACACCAAACGCCCAACAGAAAATACCGAACTTCAAACTCGGCGTCGGCAATTTTTTCCCCGCCGTCGCATAAGACGGCAGGGAGCACGTCGCGCGGGATTTTCCACGCATGCTGCGCGTGAAAAGAAAAGTGCGCGGGACGCCGGAGGAATCCCGCGCACTGAAAATTCCGCGTCCGGTCATGGGCGCGAAGAACAGGACGTCTTACTTGTTCTTCTTTTTCTTCCCTCTCTTGCCAGCACCGGCCCCGGCGATTTCCTCGTCGGAAAGTGCGCCGTCTTTGTTCGTGTCGAGGGCCTTCAGTTCGGGCTGGCCGGCTGCGAAGTCCTTCTTGAGGGCGTCCACTTCTTCGCCGTCAATCTTGCTGTTGCCGTTCTTGTCGTAGGTGGCGAGGATGTCCGCGCTGCCCTTCTTGCCTTTTTTGCCGCCCTTGGCCGCCTGCGCGGGTGCGGTGATGGCGAGGCCGAGGGCCACGATGGTGAGGACGCTGAGGATGCGTTTCATGAAATTCTTGATGAGGTGTGTTCTGTTGATTTGCGAGGCGTGCCGCTGTGCGACCCGTTTCACCGGTTCAATAGCCGCGGCTCTCTCGAACGGGACAAAATTTTTACGCGGGGAAATTTGCACGCGACATTAAAAACCGACAATCCGCCACATTAAAAAGCCGCAATCTGGCCCGCGATTGCAGCATATTTCAGACAAACCAGTTGACACTGAGGGGAGCTGCTGAGATACGCAAAACGTTCCCACCACCAAGCCATGGCCGACGAAAATCCAACCCCATCCGCAGCCCCGAACGACGATCCCGACAAGAAGGAGACGATCCGCATCACGCTCCCGCCGAAAGGCGAGACTCCTGTCGCCAAGCGCGAGACGGTGCGTGTGAATCTCACCGACACCGCCGGCATCACGCCGAAGAAGGAAACGTCAAAGGTGACGCTGCCGACTTCCGGGCTCGCGACTCCGCCGCCGATCACCCGCCCATCGGCACCGCCGATCGCACGGCCTTCCGCGCCGCCCGCGCCGCCGCCACTTTCCAAGCCCGCGAGCGGCCTGACCCCGCCGCCGAAGCCGCCGTCATTCGTGAGCAAGCCCACGGTCCCGCTCAAGCCCGCGCCGTCGGGTGTCGTCCCGAAGCCCGTGCCCGGAGTGTCCGGCATCGCCGCCAAGCCCGCGTCGCCGAAAAAGGAGACCGCGCGCATCAGCCTGCCCACGGATGCGCCGAAGAGTTCCGCGCCCGCGCTTCCGAAGGCCACCGTGAAAATGCAGGCGACGCAGCCGTTGATGAAGACGGGGCCGCTTGCGAGCGGAGTCAAGCAGACCGTCCCGGCTGGTGGTCAAAAATCGGTGAGCGCCGCGAACGTGGCCCCGCAGACTTCGGTTTCGCCGGCAAAGTCGGACACGCTCGGCATCGTCCTCAGCATTCTTGCGTTCCTCGCCGCCGTCGGCGCGGGCGTCTTCACTTGGCTCGTGTACGTCGAAGCCACACTGCCGCCGTGGGCGCAGTAGCACCGTAATTTACATCTCATCATGGCCAGTCCGAACATCATCAATCTCACCGACTCCAATTTCGACGACAAAGTCGTAAAATCCACGCTGCCCGTGCTCGTGGATTTCTGGGCGCCGTGGTGCGGCCCGTGCGTGCAACTCTCGCCGGTGATTGATGAGATCGCAAACGAGCGCGTCGGCAAGGCTATCGTCGCAAAGGTGAACGTGGACGAGAGCCAGGCGCTTGCTGCAAGATTCCGCGTGAACTCCATCCCCGCGCTTCTGTTCTTCAAGGGAGGCAAGCCCGTCCAACAGCTCGTCGGACGCCAGCCGAAGGCGGACATCCTCTCGAAGCTCGACGCGCTCGCGTAGTCGCAGCGCCTGAGCGGGCGTACCGAAATTCCGGTCGGTTCTGTGCGCCAAGGGCGTAACCCATACCAGCCTGGGCTGGCATGGTTGCGGGCCTTTAGCGCTCCATGAGTTCCAGCACCCCCAGAGTGGTACTGACGGATTTCTGAACCAGGAAAAATCACCCTCCCGCAGCCGCCGACGCCTTCGTGCCACCGAGGGCCGCGGCGCATTTCGTGAGCTTCGCATCCAAATCGCGCACGGCTGCCATCGACGGTTCCAGCAGTTTTTTCTGTGCCTCCGCGAATGCCTCGATCGGCTGGAAGAGCTGCGCAAGATCCACGTAAAAGCGCTGCACCGCATGACGCAGATGATCCTCGATGGCGCGCACCATCGCCTCGCGTTTCTCGTTCATCTGCCGCCGGTATTCGGCGAGAATCTTCCGCCGCTTCGTAAGTGCGACGACCGTGCCTGTCAGCGCGCCGACTCCCGCGATCGTTCCGGTGATGTCGAGGAGCGTCGCCTTCGTCAGCGCCCCTGAGAGCACCGCGCCGATTCCTCCCGCGGCAAACACGCCCGCCGGCAGGCGCAGCCAGCTCGCGGTCTCCGCGAAGACGCGCTGCATCTGCTGCTGGAATTCCTCGCCCTGCGTGCGCCCGATGAGCGCGAGATCGATCCGGTTCAGCAGCTCCGTGCGCTGCTGTGCGAAGTCCGGGAGCAGCGGCAGATCGTGCGCTGCGAATGAACGCTTCATCAGCTCATGCACCTGCTTCCACACGCTCCGCATGTCCGCCTCGATCAGTTCCAGTGATTCGCGGACGATCTTCGTCAGCGTCTCGCGCTGGCGGTTCTCGAGTTCGGTCTGGAAGAATTTTTCCAGCCCGCGCTTGCCTAACATCAGCTTCACCGTGCCCGCGAAAGTCAGCTTTTCGCGCAGCAGTTCCTCGCCCTGCCCCTGCGTGCGCTCGGATGCCTGGGCGATCGTCCACAGCATCCCGCCCACCTGCCGGAAGCTCTGCTCCTTGCGTTCCTCCAGCACCCCGCGCAGCTCGCGGAGCTTCATCAGGTCGGTTTCCAAGGTGGCCGCCGCAGTGGTCACCTGCAGCTTGAATTCCGAAAAAATCACCTGCGCGCTGCGGCACACGCTGCCGAGTTTTTCCGTGCGCGCCGAGCCGTCCGTCACGCTCGATGCGATGTGATTTTCCAGCGCGTCGAATCCGCTCTCGCCCAGCATCCGCGCGCGCGCATCCGCATCCTCCGTGTGCTTCGCCTCCCACGCCTGCTTCGCCGACACCGCGAAAATCGGGCAGCTCTCGCCGATCTTCTGAAGCATCGTCTGCCGCATGTGCGTGAGCACCGCATCCACCTCCGCCGCCGAGCGCAGGTCGCGCTGCTGGAGCACGAAGACGACTTTTTTCAGCCACGTTTTGTGCAGGTGCCGGAGGAATTCCCACGCGCTCGCGCCCCACGGATTCACGGTGGAGAAAACGCACAGGCACAAGTCCGCGAGCGGCAGAAACTGCCGCGTGATCGCCTCGTGCTCGGGCACGATCGTGTTCGTCCCCGGCGTGTCCACGATGTTGAAATCGCGCAGCGCCGGTGACGTGCGGTGGCACTCGGTGAGCTGTGGCGAGACATGCACGTCGCGCTCCTGCTCCGCGTGCTTGAAGACGTAGATTTTGTCCGTCATCGGCAGCACGTCCGCCTTGCAGAATTCGCGTCCGAAGAGCGCGTTCAGCAGCGAGGATTTCCCCGCCTTCACCTCGCCGACCACGACGAAAAGGAACGGCTCGCGCAGGCTCGTGCCCAGCTCGTTCAGCGTGCGGATCGTCTCCTGCGGCGCATGCAGATCGTGAGCGAGCGTGCCCAGCGAAAACAGCGCGGTGCCGAGATCCGCGCGTGCTTGGAAGAAAGATTCGCCGAGCATCTGCTGCTACCGCGCCGCGCCGCTGGCGGGAGCCGCGGGCGTTCCGGGCGCAGGCTGCGGCTGCTTCTTCGAATCGTCGGGTGCTGCCGACGTGGCCGGTGCCGTCGCGGGCTTCGATGTCTGCGCCTTCTTCTTCGTCTCCGGCTCGCGGTGCATCTTCAGCAGCTCCGTCACGGTCACAAATTTGAATCCCTTCGCCAGCAGCGCGTCGAGCGTCGCGGGCATCGCGTCAATCGTGGTCTTGTGGATGTCGTGGCAGAGGATGATGGAGCCGCCCTTCGTCTCCTTCACGACGATGCTTTCGGTCTTCGCCGGCGTGCGGTGCTTCCAGTCGAGGCTGTCCACATCCCATAGGATGCACTTGTAATTCCACGCTGCGTGCGCCCACGTCCGCTGGGTTGCGGTGAACGCGCCGTATGGCGGACGCATGAGTGTCGGCGTCACGCCGGTAGTCTGTTTGATGACGTTGTGCGCGCGATCGAGCTGATCCTTCACTGAGGCCTCGCCCATCTTCGAGAGCTGCGGATGGTTCCACGAATGGTTCGCGATCTCGTGGCCTTCCTCGACGATCTGTTTCGCGACGTCGGGGTTCTGCGCGACGCACTCGCCGAGACAGAAGAATGTCGCCTTGATATTGCGCTCCTTCAGCATTTTCAAAACGCGCGGCGTCTGAGTCGGGTGCGGGCCATCGTCGAAAGTGAACGCGATGTACGGCCCCTCGACGTGGCATTCGGTGAACGTGATCCGGGGCGTGCCCTTCGCCGGTTCCGGCGAAGGAGCGACCGGCTGGCCGTAGCCGGCGGCAGGTTCGGCGCTGGCTGGCTTGTCCGCGGCGCACGCGGGGAGACTGAGCACGATGAGCGAGAGAAGGAATGAGCGGAGCATCGGTACCGCCGAACAAACGTGAGCGCGCGCGAAACCGCAAGCATGCGCTTCGTCTCCGCGTCTTAATCTCAATCTCTCCGTCGCACGCAACGCAGCGCGCCGGGGATTAAGATTAAGAAAAACGCCCGCATCACACCGCGAAAGCCATCCGCACTTTCACGTCGCCGAATTCATCGCTGCCCGTGAACTCGATCCGCACGTCGCCGCCATCGTCGAGCACATTCACCCAGCCGAAACAGCCTTCGCCCGGCTCCGGCAGGTGGACGCCGTGGCTGTACGGCCCACCTTTCATGCTCGCGCCCTGGTCGAGCGGCGAGCCGTGCAGCACCGGGATGCGCAGCCCGCGGATCCCCGTGTAATCGCTGTTCCGCCCGTCGTCCGCGGCGAGCATGTGCGCATCGCCGCAGAGGATGACGAGATTGCGGATTCCATTCTGCGCGATGAAGCCCGCGATCTCGCGCCGCTCATCGGCGTAGCCCGGCCATCCGTCGCCGTGATCCGGCGCGCCGATCCACGGCACGCTGCTCGCCCAGAAGGCGACCGCGTGCGAGCGCGCCGCCGCCGCAAGCTCGCGCTTGAACCATTCCTTCTGCGCCGCGCCGAGCATCGTCTTCGCAGCGCCATCGCGCATATTTTTCGGCGAACGCTCGCTGCGCAGATCCGTGAGGATGAAGCGCGCGCGCCCGATGCTGAAGGCCTGGTGGATCGCCGTGTCCCCGTCGCCCGAGGGCAGCGGATAATGCGGCGCATATTCGCGATACACAAGCCTCGCCGCAGCACGCGACGGCGTGCGCGCGTCGGAGTCGTTCGGGCCGAAATCGTGGTCGTCCCAGACGTAAGCGAGCGGCACCGTGCGGTAGAGCGCGCCCTGTGTCACGGACGCGAGCACGGTGTCCCACGCCGCGCGGAAATACTGCGGATCATCGCGCGAGATGTTCGTGTAGTGCAGGTCGCCGAGGTGCAGAAAAAACGCGGGATCCTGCTTCCGGATCGTATCGAAGACCGGATGTTCCGAGCCCGTGCGCGCGCACGATCCGAATGCAAACCCGAACGACGTGGCATTCCCCGGCGTAGGAAATGTGCGCAACATCGCGGGCGGGTAACTCGACGGCTTTCCGTTCACCTCGAGCGTGCATGTGTGCCGTGTCAGCGCCGCGAGCCCGTGCAGGCGGAATGTGCGTACCGTGCCGGATTTTTCCACAGGCGGCTCCGGCAAAAAAGTGACCGGCTCCGCATCGGGCGCGCGCACGAGCAACCGCGCCTCAGCCTGCGGAGGGAGCTTGGCCTTCACCGT
>Ga0315902_10005286_pt1 | contig 18278 bp, 9 predicted proteins | sample LakEriMetagenome_9_FD_203523 | JGI IMG/M metagenome (GOLD analysis project Ga0315902, IMG submission 203523) | Freshwater fungal communities from buoy surface, Lake Erie, Ohio, United States - Buoy 12 MA117 | ecosystem: Environmental > Aquatic > Freshwater > Lake > Lake biofilm | place: USA... | reverse complement strand
CGCTCGAAAGCCAGATCAGCCAGGCACGCCAGCAGGCGCAGGAGCTTCGCTCGCAGATGCAAAGCGCGGAAGGCCGCATCGGCTTCAATCGCGAGCGCAGCGAGGATTTGATGGCCCGCATCCGTCAAAACGAGGAGCAGATGGCCAACAACGAGGAGCTCCTCGAACAAACGCGCAACGAACTCACCAGCGCCGACGATCAGCTCGCGCAGATCCGTGAAAACATCGCGCAGCGCCAGCAAGCGGTGAACGAGCACGGCGGCCAGCATCAGAATCTCGTCCCCGAGCGCAACCGGCTCGACAGCGACCGCCGCAGCATCCGCGAGGCGATTCGTCAATTCGAAGGTCAGATGGCCTCCAGCGAAGCACGGGCGAACTCATTGACCTCGCAGATCGCCGCCGACCGTCAGCGTCACGAATCTCTCGCGCACGATCGTCAGGGCGCCGCGCAGGTTCGCGAGGCCAGCCAGCTCGAATACGACGAACTGCATCGCCAGATCAGCGAACTCGAGCAGACACGCGACGAACTCGACGAGAAGGCCAAGAACTGCGCCCGCGACATCATTGAGCGCCGCCGTCAGCGCGATGCGATGAACAACGAGCTCAATGAGCTCCAGCGCACGCTCACGCAGCGCCGTTCACGCCTCGAAATCATCGAGCAACTGCTGCAAAAAGGCGAAGGCCTCTCCGCGGGCACTCAGAAGGTGCTCGCCGGTCTCGACAATCCTGAGGTCTATTCCACCGGCGTGCGCGGATTGCTCGCCAGCAGCATCGAGGTGGCCGATCCGGCCTTCATTCCCGCCATCGAGGCCGCGCTCAAAGATCACCTGCAGGCCGTTTTGCTCACCGAAAGCGAATTGGCGGCTCAAATCGTCCAACGCCTCGCCGATCAGAAGATGGGCCGCGCCGCGCTCTTCCCGCAGGATTTCATCAATCTGCGATCGCAGGCTGATCGCGAGCTTTTGCCCGGCGGAGCCATTGCGTGGGCCACGGACAAGGTGCGCGTGAAAAACGGCGTGCAGAGCCTAATCGACCATCTTTTGCACAATGTGGTCATCACCGACCATCTTCACACCGCGCTGCAATTGAAGCGCCAGCTCCCGCACCTCGCCATCGCCACGATGCGCGGCGAGTTCATCAGCGCGGACGGCATCATTTACGGCGGAGCCTCGAAAGACGAAGAAAACTCCACCCTGCGCCGCGAGGCCGAGGTGAAGCAGCTCCGTGGCGAGGTCGAGACGCTCGAACTCCAGTTCATGGAGAAGGAAGACGTGCTCAAAGACCTCACCGTTCAGCTTGAGGACGTGCAACGCGAGGAAGTCGCCCTTCGTGAGCAATCGCAGAAGGCCCGCGAAGGCTTCTCCGCGCTACAAGGCAAGATGTCCGTCGTGCAGCGTGCGCTTCAGCAGGCCTCCGCAAAGCTCGAAAGCATCGAGTGGGACCAAAACCAGATCTCCGAGCGCATCGGCGGCAGCGAGAGCGTCATCAATCAAATGCGCGAAGCCGCCGCGATTGCCCTTGAGCAGCTCGAAGGCTCGCGCGTGCGTGAAAACGAGCTCGAACTCGAAATGGAGGCCTTCCTCCGTCGCGAACTCGAATCCAGCGAGCGCCTCAACGAACTCCGCACCGCTTTGGCCCTCGAACAAAGCGCCCTCGGCAGCATCGAGCGTCAAAAGACACCGCTCGGTGCCCGCATGCAGGAACTCGCCGCCGCGATTCGCCGCTTCGACGAAGAAATCGCCACTTGGCGCGTCCGCATCGAGCAAAGCGAGGCTGAGAACGCCCGCTACGCCGAGCAGATCGAATCCCAAAAAGGAGCCATCGCCGCCATCGAGGAACATCTGCACTCCAAGACCGAGGAACGCGCCGGCTTGTTCGAGCAGGTCAGCCGCCTCGAGTCCCAGCTCACGCACCTCCGCCAGAGCTACAACGGCCTCAACGAATCCCGCAGCCGCGCCGAGGTCGCGCTCACCCGCGTGGACCTCCGCCTCGAAAACCTCATCAATCAGGTGCAGGAGCGTTACAGCTTCCACATCAGCGCCTTCGAGCCGGACTACCACGTCCTCATGATGACTATCGAGGAGCAGAAGAAGAATCGCAGCCGTGGCAAAAAAGCAGCGAATGCTTCCGAAGAAGAAAAAGATCCGTCGGATCAGTCCGAGCCGTCCGATCAAATCTCCGAAGAGCCCGCTGAAGAAGTCGAAACCGTCATCCCGGCCATCTCCAACCGCGATGACGACGAAGTCTCCATCGACGATGTCGTCATCCCAGACGAACAGGCCGAGCCGGATTGGGCCTTCGTCATGGAAGTCGTCTATGAACTCCGTCAGAAGCTCGAAAGCATCGGCGCGGTCAATTTGGACGCCATCCAGGAGTTCGAAGAACTCGAAGAACGCCACAACTTCCTCGAAACGCAGCACGGCGATCTCGTGAAGGGCAAAGAAGAGCTTCTCAACGTCATCGCCAAGATCAACGAGACCACGAAGATGATGTTCAGCGAGACCTTCAACCTGGTCCGCGGCTTCTTCCAAAACAACTTCAAGGAACTCTTCGGCCCGCAGGCCAAAGCCGACCTCATGCTCGTCGATGACACCGATCCGCTGGAGTCCGGCATCGAGATCATCGCCAAGCCGCCGGGCAAGAAGCTGCAAACGATCAGCCTCCTCTCCGGTGGCGAGCGCAGCATGACCGCCGTCGCCCTGCTCTTCTCCATTTATCAGGTGAAGCCTTCACCGTTCTGCGTTCTCGATGAGTTGGATGCTCCGCTCGATGAAACCAACATCGGCCGCTTCCTCAAGATGCTCGACAATTTCATCGACAACTCGCAGTTCATCATCGTGACGCACAACAAGCGCACGATGAGCCGCGCCGATGTCATCTACGGCGTCACCATGCAGGAATTCGGCGTGTCCAAGCCCGTCGGCGTCCGCATGACCACCGAGGACACCCGCATCATGAAGAAATCCGAGCAGGAACTCGCTCTCGAAGCCCCCGCTGAAAACGGCCGCGGCCGGAGAGAGGACGATGAAGAGCCGGTGAACGATCTGGATGCCGAGCAAGGTGAACTCACGGCGGAAGAAACCGTCGAGGAGGAGCAGCTAGTGATGCCGGCCTAATCAATGACGAATGACGAATTTAGAATGACGAATGGAAATCCAAATCGCAGGCTTCTCGCTTGAGGACATTCGTCATTCGGCAGTCATCATTCGTCATTTATGATTCAAACCACGCTCCTCGCCCTTCTCGCGTTCTCCGTGGGGCTGGCGTTGCATTTGCGCTGGCATCCACGGCGGCGGGAGCTTTCGGATGCGTGGGATTTTCTGCGGCTGAGGCAGCCGTTGCTGTGGTTGATCGCGGGAACTTCGCTGTTGAACGGGCTGGAGCCCGAAAAGGGCTTCACCTGGGTGGAATTGAATGACTGGCGCGGCTTGTGGCTGCCGTTGGTGCACCGGGCGTTCACGGAATTTGCCCTGCTGTTTCACGTGCTGGTGCCGCCGTGGCCGCTGGCGCTGCTTTTGCCGCTTTTGCTCGTTGTTTTGACGATTCGCGTCTGGAGATGGCCATATCGCTATGGCGAGCGAATGCCGGTTCCGGAGCAAAAACTCGTTTTGATCGCTTTGACGGCTGGAAGTGTGTTTTGGAGCGGTTTGGAGGCCGTGGCGTTTTTTCGTCCCGAACTGCCGGAGGCCGTACAAACGGCCAAACTGGCTGCGCGGACGTTTTATGCCGCTTTGATGGCCGCGGGCGTGCAGGTCTGGCTCGTGCGGCTCGTGATCGCGTATGAAAAGCCGCCGGACACGGAGGCGGATCGCGATGCGGTGGCCGCGCTGGAGAGTACGTTTGCGCGCTGGCAGGGCGTGGCGGCGCTGGGTGGCTTCAATCTGCTGTGGATGGCCTGGCGGAGCTGGATCGTCACCCAAAACGGCGCGGTGGCATGGGTGCTGCCGGAATTGCTGGTGCTGTTTGCCGCGCTCCCGCTCGCGGTAGCAGTGTCCGCGGGTCGGAGCCGTTTCTGGCACGCCGGCGCGGTGGCTTTGAAGGTCCTTGGGCGCGGATTGTTGGTTTTGATTACGCTCGGAATCACTGCGGTGGCGCTGCTGGCGCTGGCCCATTACACGGCGGACATGGGCCTCGCGCTCACGGCCGAAACCGGCCTCTGGCGTGGTGTGGCAGGCGTGCTGCGTGCATTGGCACTTGCCATGCTGCATGGCTGGCTATGTCTGGCGGCTCTCCTCGCCATGCTGCGCCACGGTTTTCCATCCTCATCCCCTGACGACAAGTCCCCTGCCCCGTGAGCAGCGCCTCTCTTTCTCCCGAACAAATCACGCGCCGTGCGAAGTCGAACCTCGCCTTTGCGCTGGCCTGCCTGCCGCCGGAGAGAAAGCGGGACATGATCAGCTTTTACGCCTTCTGCCGCGTGGTGGATGACATCGCGGACGACCCGGGCCGCAGCGAGGAGGAAAAAGAGCGCGAACTGGGCCACTGGCGTAAATGCGTGCTCGAAAACGCCCCGCCTGGCCATCCGGTGCTCGACGAGGCGGTGCTGCTGCCGGGCAAGTATGGTTTTCCGCGCGCGTGGATGGCGGAGATCATCGATGGTGTGGCCTCGGACATCACGCGCCTGCGCTACGAGACCTTCGAGGAGTTGCTGGCGTATTGCTACAAGGTGGCGAGCGTCGTCGGCCTGGTGAGCATCGAAATTTTTGGCCATCAATGCCCGGAGACGAAGGATTATGCGCTGAATCTCGGCTACGCGCTGCAATTGACCAACATCATGCGCGACGTGGGCCAAGACGCGCGGGAAACAGGCCGCATCTACCTGCCACTGGCCGAGTTGAGGCAGTTTGGCGTGAGCGAGGATGAAATCCTCCGCGGCATCACCAGCAGCCGGTTTGAGAAGCTGATGGACTTTCAATACCGCCGCGCGCGCGATTACTACCAGGCGGCCAAGCGTCTGCTCCCGCCCGCGGACGAGCGCAGCATGGTCGCGTCCGAGATCATGGCGGAGATTTACTCGACCATTCTGGAGAAGCTCAAAAGCGAGCATTACCCGGTCTTTGAAAAGCGCTGCAAGCTGAACCCGCTGCACAAAGTGTGGATCCTCGCGAAGCACCTGATCCGCGCGAAGCTGCAGAAGTGACGAGCGAGCTTATTCCGCGTCGTCTTCCAGCTTCTTCACGCGGGCGGAGAGGTTCGGCAGACGGTTGATGCCGGCGAGGCGGCGTTTTTCCTCGCCCACGGGGATGGCGGGGTAGCCCATGTAGGTGGCTCCGCCGGGCAGATCTTTGGTGACGCCGCAGCGGGCGGCGAGCGTGGCCTGCGAGCCGATTTTCACATGACCGGCGACGCCGCATTGCGCTGCGATGACGACGTAGTCGCCAATGTGGGCGCTGCCAGCGATGGCGGTGGCGGCGACGATGATGCAGTGCTTTCCAATGACCACGTTGTGGCCGATTTGGACGAGGTTGTCGATTTTGGTGCCCTCGCCAATCCAAGTGCGGCCAAAACGCGCGCGATCGACCATGGTGCCCGCGCCGATCTCGACGTCGTTGTCGATTTGCACGATGCCGGCCTGGCGCACTTTGCGGTGGCGGCCTTTGTCGAATTCATAACCGAAGCCGTCGCCACCGATCACCACGCTGCTGTGCAAAACGACTCGCTGGCCGAGGATACAGCCGGTGTGGACGCTCACATTGGCAAAGAGCTTTGAATCCGCGCCGATGCGGGCATTCCGGCCGATGAAGCAGCCCGCGCCGATCTCTGCGCCGTCCTCGATCACCGCGCCGTCCTCGATCACGGCGTGGGGGCCGATGCGCACTTTGGCGGCTTCAAACTTCACGCCCTCGCCAATGACGGCACTGGCATTCACGCCCGGTTTGAAGGGCTCCGGCTGAACACCGAATTTCTCCACGATGGTCTCAAACATCCGCGATGGGTCCGCCACGCCGATGCAGGCCACGTTTTCGGGGAATTTGGTCCACGTTTCCGGCACCAGCACGGCGCAGGCCTTCGTCGCGGTGAGCAGGGTGTCGTAACGCGGATCATGGAAGAAGCTCAGATCACCTTTCACGGACTCGCGGAGGTTGGCAAAACCCTCAATGGCGGTGGATTCGCTCCCGGAGAGCAGTTTTCCGCCGACGATTTCTAGGATGTCTTTGACTGTGACGTGCATGAGGGCGCGAGAGTGGCAGGCCAGCGGGCAAAAGCGAACGAAGAAAAGCCTCCTGTGGCGTTTTCCCGGCATTACGGCGGCCATACTTTTCTGATAGAAAAGCTGCCGTTTGTGCGGCTTCTGCGCCCCCGTTTTTTCCCATGCGCAGCCTCATTCTCTCCCTGCTCCTCGTTTCAGCCTCTCACGCCGCCGAGCCTCTCAAAGCCCTCCTCATCACCGGTGGCTGCTGCCATGACTATGCGAAGCAGCATGAGATCATCGCCAAGGGCATCCAAAGCCGCGCCAATGTGCAGGTGGATGTCATCTGGACCGACGACAAGTCCACCAACCCGCCGCTGCCGATCTATGACAAAGTGGATTGGGCCAAGGGCTACGACATCATCATCCACGACGAGTGCGCGGCGAGCATGAACAACAAGGAGACGCTCACCCGCATCCTCGACGCTCACAAAACCATCCCGAGCATCCAGCTTCACTGCGCCATGCACAGCTTCCGCACGGGCGAAGATCGCTGGTTCAAGCGCCTCGGCCTGCAATCGAACTCCCACGGCCCGCAGGAGCCCATCGCGATCACGTTTGTCGATCAAGAGCACCCGATCACGAAGACGCTCGCCGACTGGACCACGATCAAAGAAGAGCTCTACAACAACGCGAACCTCTTCGACGCTCATCCGCTCGCGATGGGGCGTCAGATGGTCAAAGGCAAGGCAGTGGATGCCATCGTGGCCTGGACGAACGAAAAAGCCGGTGCCCGCAGCTTCAGCACGACTATCGGCCACAACACGGAGACTGTCGCCGATGCGCGTTACCTCGATCTCATCACGCGGGGCCTGCTTTGGGCCTGTGACAAGCTCACGCCGGAATTCCTCACGCCGTTCAAGGGGCAGAACAAAGTGACCTTTGTGCCTGCAAAGCCTGTCGAGGCCCCGAAGCCCAAAGCTCCGCCGCCCGGGGCGACCAGCGTCAAAGCCAGCGCCAGCAGCGAAGAATCTGGCAAGGAAAACTACGACTGGCGTGCCGTCGATGGCGACCTGAGCACCCGGTGGTGCGCATCCGGCGGGAGCAGGCCGCAGTGGCTGCAATTGGAGCTCGAAAAGCCAGCCAAGCTCAGCGCCATCCGCATCGACTGGGAGAGCACCAACAACGCCTACGCGCACTTCATCGAGACCTCCACCGATGGCAAAATCTGGACCCGCGCCGTCGATGCACCGAAGCCATCCCCTGGTGTCAGCCAGCACAGCTTCTCCAAGCCCATCGACACCCGCTTCGTCAAGATCACCTGCACCGGCACCAGCCAAGGCGGTTGGGTCAGCATCCGCGAAGTGGAACTCACGGGCGAAGGCATCAAGGCCATCGCGCCGAAGCTCAACGACGAGCAAAAGAAAGCCTACATCAAGGCCACCGACCCCCACAAAGACAGCGGCAATGTCGCGCCGAAGATCGTCAAACTCACGCCGGAGGAAGAAGCGGCCATTTTGAAGGACGTGAAGGTCGCTGAGGGCTTCGAGGCCACACTCTTCGCCAACAGCGCCTCCGCAAACTACCCTGTCTTCCTCGCTGCGGAGCCGGATGGCACGCTTTACGTCTCCTCCGATGGCAACGGCTCCGTGGAGCGCAAACCGAATCGTGGCCGCATCATCCGCCTGCGCGATCTCGATGGCGATGGCCGTGCCGATGAAACGAAGGTCTTCTGCGAGGTGGACAGCCCGCGCGGCCTCGTGTGGGACCATGATCGCCTCTACCTCGTGCATCCGCCGCACCTCAGCGAGTTCATTGATGCTGATCACGACGGCATCGCGGAGAAGCAGAACATCCTCGTCAAAGGCATCGCCTTCGATTTCAAAGATCGCCCCGCCGATCACACCACGAACGGCCTCAGCCTCGGCATCGACGGCTGGCTTTACATCGCGGGTGGCGACTTCGGTTTCCTGAAGGCCACCGGCACCGATGGCAAAACGCTCCAGCATCGCGGCGGCGGCGTCATCCGCGTGCGACCGGATGGCAGCGGCCTCGAAATCTACTCCACCGGCACGCGGAACATCCTCGAGGTCGCCATCAGCCCGCTGATGGACATGTTCGCCCGCGACAACACGAACGACGGCGGCGGATGGAACGTGCGCTTCCACCACTTCACCGGCCTCGACGACCACGGCTACCCACGCCTCTACAAAAACTTCAACGATGAGGCCATCCAGCCCCTCGCCGACTACGGCGGCGGCAGCGGCACCGGCGCGGTTTACATCGACGAACCCGGCTTCGGCGATTGGAACAACGCCCCCTTCACCTGCGACTGGGGCACCGGCGCATTGTGGCATCATCAGGTGAAGCCCAAAGGCGCCACCTTTGAAGAAACCCGCAAGCCTGAGCCCTTCATCAAGATGACCCGCCCCACGGATGCCGATGTCGATGGCCTGAGCCGCGTCTATTGCGCCAGTTGGAAAGGTGCCACCTTCGGCTGGGCCGGGCCGGATGTCGGATACATCGTGCAGGTGAAGCCGAAAGGCTTCAAAGCCGAGCCGCTGCCGGATTTCGCGAAGGCGAAGGATGAGGAACTGGTGAAGGTGCTGGAGTCACCGAGCAACCGCCGGAGGATGGAGGCGCAGAGGGAAATTTTTCGGCGTCGAAATGATAGCGTAGGCCCAGGTGCATTGGATTCATTGCTATCCAATAAAACTTCGGCTCTTTCCTCCCGCGTCGCTGCTTGTTACCTTTCGTATCCCGCTGGCTCTGCTTCTCGCGGCGCTTGGAGGAGCTGGAGGGGCAAGCTAACGAACCTCATTCTTTCCGATGATGAAGTAGCTGCTTGGGCAGCAGATGCACTCACTGCGGAAACAACAGCCTGGGATCGTATGCGAGAAGCATCCGCTTTGGCTTCCTCACAACTCCCACGAAAAAAAATCGCGGGAATTCGCTTATTGCTGGAATCGCAAATGATCCACGGTCTTGGAGGTGGCGATAATCTACCGCCTCGGCCCGATCCTATGGGTGGTGACCCGGAGGTGTGGGATGCGGCTATGAAGCGAATGCCACAAGCAGCTTCATTGCTTTGTCCTCTACTCACAGATGCAGACCCTGTCGTTTCTCACACAGCTCTTGCGGCATTGGGTGAGATTGCTGATCCAACAAGTCGTTTTAGTATCTTGGACACATCGGAAAACAAACCACTGCAAAAGCGAATCATCGACAGTTTGAGGATGGTGCATACAGCCGAAGTCGTCACCGGCCTCATCGAGCGCCTCGGCAAGGCCACCGATCCAGCGTTACGCCAGGGCATCCTCGCCGCACTGTGCCGGCTGCATTTCAAGGAAGGCGAGTGGAAGGGCGATTCGTGGGGCACGCGGCCGGACACGCGGGGGCCGTATTACCAGCCGGAGGCCTGGAGCGAGACGCCGAAGATCGCCGTGGCGCTGAAGGACGCGCTGGCGAAGGCCACGCCGGATGAAGCGGCCTTTTTGGTGAAGGAACTGAACCGCAACCGCATCCAGTTCAATGAGGCGCAGCAGCGCATCCTCGAACTCGCCAAGAAGGACCCGAAGGTGCTGCCGGAATTGGCGGCGCAGCTTGCTGGCGCGGAGGAGATTCCAGCGGAGGCGGTGCCGTTGCTCGTCGGGGCTCTGAAAAGTAGTTCAGTTGCTCCGCAACTGACATCCCAAGACTCCAGTCGCGGAGCGACTGGGCTACTTTCCCAAGCCATCATCGCTTTGTCGAAAACCGATAGCGCCGACGGCGTCTCCGCCACGTTGGCCGCGCTGGAGCCTCTCAAGAAGCTCCCGGACTCCGGCAAAGATTACGATGCTGCTTTGGCCGCTTTCTTGAACGCCCCGAAGCTCGAAAACCACCACCAACTCGTCGAGCAGATCGCCGAGAAGGCCGAGTGGCCGGTGTCGATGTATGCGAATGCCGCCTTGCTGAACCTCGCGAACCGCAAGACGGGCAGTCCCGAGTCCATCCAGCTCACACAGAAGGCGCTCGACAAGGGCTGGGCCGATCCGAAGCACCGCAAGCTCATCATCGACGCCATCAGCGCCTCCAAGCACATGCCCAGCGCCGCCAAAGTGCTCGCCGCGCTCGATGATCCCGATGCCGAGGTCAAAGGTGCCGCCGAACGCGCCGCGAAAGCCATGCGCATTCAGAAGATCGAGGACAAAACGCCCAAACTCATGACCTTGAAGCCCGAAGAGGCCCTCGCCGCCGTTTTGAAGGAAAAAGGCAACGTGGCGCTCGGCGAGCAAATCTTCACCAAAGCCACCTGCGTGGCCTGCCACACCGTGAAGGAGACCGAAGCCCAAAAAGGCCCTTACCTCGGCAACATCGCCCAAACCTACAAGCGCCCCGATCTCGCCCAAAACATCCTCGATCCGAACAAAACCATCGCCCAGGGCTTTGCCAGCGAGATGATCACGCTGAAGGACGGCACCCAGCAAATGGGCTTCATCACGCTGGAAGGCGCAAACGAGGTCAAACTCCGCAACATCGCCTCCCAGGAGTTCACCTTCAAAACCGCCGACATCAAAGAGCGCCAGAAGCTCCCGATGAGTATGATGCCGCCCGGTTTGATGATGAACTTCACCGTGAAGGAGTTCGCAAGCCTGCTCGATTATCTGGAGTCGCTGGTGAAGAAGTGAGGTGATCGTTTCGAGTTCCTAGAGCCTGAAGCAACCTCTACGGCACGTTGATGACGCGCGGAGCGGAATCGAAGCGTTGCGGAACAGGAACGCCGAAGACAGCGGGTTGCGTTTGTGGCCCGCTGTCGGCTTCCGGGGCGAGATGAGCGAAGAAATCCTCGAAACGAAGGCTACATTGCAAGCGCCGCTGGCTGACATCGATCTTGGGATTCACCTGAAGGATCGCGAGCGTGAAGGGAGGCTTTGATTTGAAGGCCTGCGCCTGCTCACGGGCCTCTTCGAGGCTCAAGGACTTGTCTTTGATGATGGCATCGAGTTTTTCGAGATCGGCGCGGGTGATGGGATGCCAGAGTTTTTGCCACGTGCCGGGCTCGACGCGCACAGTCTGGATGTTGGTCCAGATTTTCTTGGTCTTGGTCTGCTGCTGCCAAAAACCGGCGATGAGGAGAAAAGGCTCGTCGATCTCGAACTGCCGCAACGCATCGCCAAGACCGATGGGAGTGCCGTGTTTGGCGGCTTTCGGGTTCACTGGGATGTTTCCGTGCTTCGTGTTGGCGCTGGCAGGGATATCCCACTTCTGCGTGTAGCCCTGAGGCTCGTATCCGCCGAAAAAAGTGTCCCGCAGCCACTTCTCAAACAACAGGCCGTGACTTTGCACTTCACGCGCATGCGCGATGAGGCTGAGTGTGGTGAAAAAGAGCAGGCTGATCGTGATTCGCTTCATGGCGTGAATCGTTGTGCTCTGGACACGGTTTGGTGGAGCATAGCGGGTTCGAACCGCTGACCTCCTGCATGCCATGCAGGCGCTCTACCAACTGAGCTAATGCCCCGGAAATGAAAACCGGCTCCCCTCTTGCGAAGGGAGCCGGAGACTAGATGGACTCAGTATTTTGACAAGCAGGTTTTTGACCTTTTTGTCATCGAGAAGCGAAACTTACTTCGTCTTCTTTTTGGTGTCAGACTTCTTGCTGTCAGCAGCAGGCGCAGGGGCCGCAGGAGCAGGCGTCGCGGTCTGAGCGAAGACCTTGAAGGTGTCCTTCAGCTTGGCGAGTTCTTTCTGGCCCTGTTCCTTGACCGCAGCGGTGATGGCAGGCTTGCCATCCTTGTCCTTGGCATCTTCAAAAGCGGCGACGAACTGGGTGACTTCAGCCGAGCTGCCTTTGGCGGCTTCGCTGGCGAGCTGGACGAAAGCCCAGGCGAGCGGGAGGTTGGGCTTGGCTTCGGAAGGCGTGGCGGCGACACCGGACTGGCCATGCAGCATGGCGAGGCGGATGAGCGCGAGGATGGAGCCCTGCTGAGCGGCTTCTTCGTAGTAGGACTGCGCGGAGATCAGGTTCAGCGGCATACCAGCGCCACGGGCGTTGAGGTCGCCGTAGATGATCTTGGACTCGGTGTAGCCAGCGTCAGCAGCGCGCTTGAACCAGCCAGCGGCGGCGATGATGTCCTGGGTGATACCGGTGCCGTTCGCATAGAGACCAGCAAGCTGGTTCATGGCAGGGAGCACACCCGCGTTGGCGGCGGCGAGGTAAAGCTGGAAGGCTTTTTGCGGATCAGCATCGACCACGGTGCCGGTTTCATAGAAGCGACCGACGGCGAAGTAAGCTTCAGCAGAGCGAGCCTGCGCGGCGAGGCGATAGGCGTCGAGGGAGTTCTTGGGGTTCGGGGCGACAAGGATGTCATCGGCTTTCCACTGGCCTTGAGCATCGGGGGTCTTGCCGGTTTTGGCGATGCCGGTTTCAAAAGCCTGCGCGAGGCGGAGGAGAGCGGTGGCGTCGTTGCGGGCAGCAGCCTGCTGGTAGTTTTTGAAGGCAGCTTCGGCGTCCGGCTTGATGTCCGGATCCATGCCGCGCTCATAGAGCTGGCCGAGGAGGGTGTGGGCAGCGGCGAGGCCTTTGCTGCCAGCGCTTTCAAACTGGGCGACGGCGGCTTTGACGTCTTTCTTCACCAGCTTAGGGGAATCAGCGGTGTCAGGGTCGCCATTGAGAAGGCGGGCACCATAAACGCCGAGGGCGGTGGCACTGCCTTGCTTGGTGGCTTCTTCGAGCATCTGGAGGGCCTTCTTGTGGTCCTGTTGGGCCACGCCAGCGACGCCAGCGGTGTAGATCTGGTAGAGGGCGAGGGAGCTTTCGCCGTCGCCATCTTTGCTGCCGGCCTCGAAGAGCTCCACCGCCTTCTTGGGATCCTGCGGGATGACAGCCGAGACGGTGCCATTGAGGTGAAGCTGGGCGACGGTGCGACGGGCGAGCTTGTTGCCGGCGGCCTGAGCTTTGAGGATCAGGTCGATGGCTTCCTTGGCGCGTTCCGCATCCTGCTTGAAGGCCTGGAGATAGACCTGAGCGAGCTCGATCTGAGCGGCGGAGATGTCACCGGCCTTCTTATAATACGTGACGAGGTCGTTGACGTTCACGTTCTGCTGACCGGCGGCCCAATGGGCGACGAGGTAGCTGGCGTTCGGGTCGTTCTTCTCATCCGCGAGCTTTTTGGCAGCGACGAAGGCGTCATTTACTTTTTTGCTGAACTCACCCACGGCCTCGGGCTTTGTCTGCGCATTCTTCTGAAAATCAGTCTGGGCGGCTTCCAGTCCATCCACGATTGTTTTGACTTCGGGGCTCTGATTTTTCAGATCGGTGGTTTCGATGCCGGCGACTACGGCGAGCGCGGCGACTTTGAGTTTGATTGCTGTGAGGAGCATAGGTGGTTGTTCGGAGAGTGGCTTTTTGACCCCGTGATGCGGGGAGCGTTCATTTTTGGGGATAAAGGCTAAATAAAGCAAGTCTTTGTTTGTTCAGAATGGCAAAGCAATTCGTCACGAGCGAGTCAACGCCGCGCCCCTGCTGCCGTTGTATGAGTGGTTGAACGATTCCCGCAATTCATCCATGCTCACCATCCCATGGCTGAAAACGCGACTCTCTCTGCACCTACTGCAACCCCGCCAGGCGGAGCCACCGAACCCGCCAACAAGCCGGAGAAGAAGGATTTCAAGAAGCGCAATGAGATCCCTAGCGCGGAGGAGCTACTCGCCTCGATCAACCGTGCCCTGCCCTTCTCCGACGAGGCCGAAAAAGGCGTGCTTTCCTGCCTGCTGCAGGACCCGAACGAGCGGCTGAGCGACTGCCGCGTGAACCTGCCCGCGCACGCCTTCTACCACGACGCGAACCGCACCATTTACGAGAAGCTGCTGGAGTTTTACGACAAAAATCTGCCGGTGGACCCCGTCACGCTCACGCACACGCTGCGCGATCAAAACCTGCTCGACAAAGTCGGCGGCGCGGCGGCGATCAGCGATCTTTTTTCCTTCACGCCGATCTCCGCGCACTTCCCGTTCTACAAAAAGATCGTGATGGAGAAGCACATCCTGCGCGAGCTCATCCACGCGTCGTCGCTGAACATCCACTACGCCTACGAGCACGGCAAAGAGCAGCTCGACGAGGACATCGACACCGTTTTGGACCACGCGGAGCAGCGCGCGCTGGGCGTGCGGCAGCAGATCGGTGCCAAGGAGGGCATCAAATCGCTCTCCCAGCACGTGATGGACGCCATCGACAGCATTCAATACATGCTGGAGCACCCCGGCCAGCTCCGCGGCTTGTCCACGGGCTACACGAAGCTCGATACGCTCAGCAGCGGCCTGCAAGGCGGTGAAATGTTCGTCATCGCGGCCCGTCCCTCGATGGGGAAAACTTCCTTCGCCATGAACGTGGTCGAGCACATCGCGGTGGACTGCAACACGCCCTGCGCGGTCTTTTCCCTCGAAATGAGCGCCACCATGCTGGTTCGTCGTTTGCTCGTCTCCCGCGCCCGCCTCAGCATGCAGGATCTCAGCCGCGGCCTGCTCTCCCGCGCCCAACAAGATGCGCTGGCCAAAGCCACGCGCGATCTGCAAAAGGCGCAGATCTTCATCGATGAGACGCCCGGCCTAGACATCATGGAACTGCGCGCCAAGGCCCGCCGCCTCAAAAAGCAGCACGGCATCCAGATGATCATGATCGACTACCTGCAGCTCATGACGAGCGGCAGCCGCCGCGCGAAAGACAACCGCCAGATCGAAATCGCGGAAATCAGCGCGGGCGTCAAAGGCATCGCCAAAGAGCTGAATGTGCCGGTCATCGTGCTCGCCCAGCTGAACCGCGCCGTGGAAAGCCGCAAAGGCCAGCGCCCCGTGCTCTCCGACCTGCGTGAGTCCGGCTCCATCGAGCAGGATGCGGACATGGTGGGCCTGCTCACCCGCTCCGACTACGCCGGCGCGAAAATGGAGGTCGAAGATGAGGAGGCGGAGGAGAAAAAGCGTGGCGAGGCCATGCTCATCATCGCGAAAAACCGAAACGGCCCCACCGACGACGTGCTGCTGCGATTCATCGACCACGCCATGCGCTTCGTCGAGCGCGCGGAGGAGGCGGAGTCGCCGTAAGCGCGTTCTCGCAGATAAAAAGCCCTCATCGCTCCCGTTTAGCCCGCATGCTTCAAAACTCACGCCGCGCCTTTTTGCAGACCTCAGCCTGCGGATTCGGTTCTCTCGCGCTTTCGGCACTTGGCAGCCCGCTGGCACAAAAGAAGGCCCATCATGCCCCGAAGGCCAAGCGTGTCATTTTCCTCTTCATGCAGGGCGGCGTGAGCCACGTGGACAGCTACGACTACAAGCCGCGTCTGCTCAAAGATGACGGCAAGATCATCGAGGTCGCTGACTCACGTGCGATCGCGAAAACCGGCAAAGGCGCTCTTCAGCGCGTCATGAAGCCGCTGTGGGACTTCGCGCAGCACGGTCAGACCGGTCGCTGGGCCTCGAATCTCTTCCCGAACATCAACCGGCACATCGACGACCTCTGCATCCTCCAGGGTATGCACACGGAAGGCGTCGCACATGGCCCTGCGACGCTGTTTTTGCACACCGGCACCACCAGCTTCATCCGCCCCAGCATGGGCGCGTGGGTGATGTATGGACTGGGCAGCGAAAATGACAATTTGCCCGGTTTTGTGACCATCAGCCCGTCCTTGGGCAATGGCGGCCCTCGCAACTACGGCACCGCCTTCCTCCCAGCCGTCTTCCAAGGTACCCCCGTCGGCCGCAGCGGCCTTCCTGCGAAGGAAAGCGGCATCAAAAACATCGCGAACACGATTTGGAGCACTGAGCAGCAGCGGAAGCAATTCAGCCTGCTCCAAGGCCTCAACGCGGAACAAGCCGCCCGCGCTATGCCTGGCGACACGGACATCGATGCGGTCATCCGCAGCTACGAACTCGCCGCGCGCATGCAGATGAATGCGCCGGGCGTTTTGGACCTCACCGGCGAGTCTGAGGCCACGCTGAAGCTCTACGGCATCGACGACAAAAAGACCGAAAACTTCGGCCGCCAGTGCCTCATGGCCCGCCGCCTCGCTGAGCAGGGCGTGCGCTACATTCAGGTGAATTACGGCGACAACTCGAACAACCCCGCGTGGGACCAACACTCGAATTTGCCCAAACACGGCGATCACGCCGCCGCAGTCGATAAACCCATCGCTGGCCTGCTTGATGACCTCAAAGCGCGTGGCCTCCTCGAAGACACCATCGTGTGGTGGGGCGGTGAATTCGGCCGCACGCCCTACGCGGAGAAAAACGGCACCGGTCGCGATCACAATCCGCTCGGCTTCACGGTCTGGATGGCAGGCGGCGGCTTCAAAGCCGGCCTCACGCACGGTGAGACCGACGAAATCGGCCACATGGCCGTCGATGGCAAAGTGCACATGCACGACCTGCATGCCACGATCCTGCACCAGCTCGGCCTGGATCATGAAAAGCTCACGTTCCGCCATGCAGGCCGCGATTTCCGCCTCACCGACGTGCATGGGCACGTGGTGAAGGAAGTCATCAGCTAAACTTACTCCTTCCCGAGGAGGCCCATCGAGCGCATCCACTCGCCGGCGCGCACCGACCAGTCATCGACGGGAAGGCCCTTCTTTTTCATGCCAAAGCCGTGGCCGCCTTTGGCGTAGATGTGCAGTTCGCAGTCGATCCCCTGCTTTTTATACTCCATGTAGAGCAGCGCGCTGGCCGTGGCGCTCCACGAGTCATCGCTGGCGTGGACGAAGCACATCGGCGGCGATTTTTTCGTGACCGGGAAGCCCGGAAGAAGCTGATACGCGTCTTTTTTATCGACCAAGTAGGCCGGATAGACCGGAATGGCGAAATTCGGTGTCGCATCGTCCACATCGAGCGCTGGATCAGGCGTGTAGGTGCGCTCGTTCGCGTGCAGGCTCAGCATGACGGTGAGATGACCGCCCGCGGAGAAGCCCAGCACGCCGATGCGCTGCGGATCGATGCCCCACTCCGCCGCGCGGTGTCGCAGGATGCCCATCGCACGCTGCGCGTCCTGCAAAGGCTCGCGGGAAGGATCATTCGGGTCACGACGCGGCACGCGATACTTCAGCAGCACGCCCGTGACGCCGATCGTATTGAGGTAATCGCACACCTGGGAGCCTTCATGCTCGTAAGCGAGGATGCTATAGCCGCCACCGGGGCAGACGAGCACAGCGGCACCATTCGGCTTCTCCGGTTTGAAGATCGTGATCATCGGCTCGGTGACGTTGGTGAGTCGCACGACGCCATCCGAGGGCTCTTTGACGATTTTTTTCTCCGGCTCGCTCTTGAAGCCCGGCTTCTCCGGCGCGCCGGAGGGCCAGAGTTTGACCTCGATAGGCTCTGCGGCCCAAACAGAGGCGGAAATGGCGAAAAGGGCAATCAATGCGGAGAAAAGCTTCATGGCGGGCGCATTCGGAGCAGAAACACGGCTCGCGCGCAAGCACGGTGCTTGCGCTTTCGGCCGCAGGGCCTACTTTCGCAGCCTTCTCCAAAACGGGGGCGTACTGGTTTCGACGGGTAGCCTGAGTTCGGAGCTGCATGCCGAGGATGATTCGTTGGCCTCGTAAAAAACTCGGATCAAAAACATAAATGTGAACTCTAACGAGCTCGCTCTCGCGGCTTAAGCCCCGCGACGTTTCGCAGGCGATGTCTGGTAGCCTGCGCGACGACACTACCAGGCTGGCCAAATCACCGGGCGACCGGGTGACTGGCGAGATCTAACAGGACGCTGGGTGTACGGTCGGCTGTCTCAAGCCAACCCTCACCGAGACTTAAGATGAGACTGAGCATGGAGATGCTGCGGATGACGGTTATTCGGACAGGGGTTCAACTCCCCTCGCCTCCACCACCTTGATTTACAAGGTGGTGGCCACCTGAAATGGTGAAACTAAGAACAAAGCTAAGAACTTGTCCGCCTAGATTCGAAGATGTTTCTCAGCCATATTTCAGTCCAACGGATGCCCACTTTGGCTAGGAATCCAGGTGTCTAGTAAATATATTTTGTCAGACTCAGGCATCAAGAACCAGGTCAAAAGTCACCGGAAACGCCCTCAGGAAGAGATTGCGAGGCCTCTGTTATGGCATTGTCCTTCTGCCCCAATATCTGCGAACCCAACATGAACAAAGCTGCCAAAGAGTTCCTCAAATC
>Ga0315902_10005285_pt1 | contig 18281 bp, 13 predicted proteins | sample LakEriMetagenome_9_FD_203523 | JGI IMG/M metagenome (GOLD analysis project Ga0315902, IMG submission 203523) | Freshwater fungal communities from buoy surface, Lake Erie, Ohio, United States - Buoy 12 MA117 | ecosystem: Environmental > Aquatic > Freshwater > Lake > Lake biofilm | place: USA... | reverse complement strand
TTGGTTTCATTCATTTTGGGCTTAGTATAATTTTCCAATAATACATTGGCACGTTCAATTCCTCTATAACAATCGCCCCAAGCAGCACTTACGATCACATCTTGAGCATTTAAAAAATAAGTACCTTCTCTTAAAATGATTTCAGTGATATTGAGATTACGATTAGCGAGACTCACTGCATTATAAAGTGATTTGATTGGGTCGTACATGTTGCCTTTCCCCCGTTCGTTTCCTCGGGGCGAAACATACAGATTTTGAGCAATTGTAAATAATGGATTGATTAGGAAAAGAATCAATAAAATTACACTTGCAATATATTTTTTCATATGATTAGGAATTTAGTTTTTTTAAAGAATTCCAGGGCTCTTCCATCTGTGTTATAAGACTTTTAAAAACTTGATATTTGTTTTGATATAAAACGTAATTATCTTGACTGGGGAAATATTTCTTGCTAACAGAAATGGTCGCTTCAACTGCTTCTTCGTAATTTTTAAATATTCCCGTAGCAATACCAGCCGAAATAGCAACTCCTAAAGTGCCAGTTTCTGTGGTATTTGGTACATCCATTTGAACATTTAAGATATCTGCAAACATTTGTGATAAAACAGGACTTCGTGAACCTCCGCCAGTGAGTTTTATTGGCGTATCATTTACACTAACATTTTCAATTAGTTTTTCAATATGGAGTAAATGACCAAACACGATGCCTTCATATATTGCCCTTAACAAATCAGCTTTTTTATGCCAACCACCTAACCCATAAAAACCAGCCCTCGCATTAGATTGAACGTTTGATCCATGTAAAAATGGATGAAATATAAGAGTGGAGTTCATTGCAACTTTACTAACCAATTCATCGCAAACTTCGTGTGTTGAAATACCCATCCGCTTCGCTTTTCTGTATTCATCTGTACAAAAATGGTTGATAAACCATTCAAGGTTGGTCATAGAAGTAGCACTTGCTTCAAGTGCAATAAATAGATTCGGTTCGGCAAAAAGTGCAGTCATTGCTAAGTTTAGATCGGAATTGGTTTTTTCTGATAAAAGACCATTGATACTCCATGTACCGGCAACTATTGCCAATTCACCGGATTTAACTACGCCACTTCCGATCAAACTTGCATCAACATCAAGCATTCCCGCTATTACTGGTGTCCCTACTGCCAAACCCGTTTGTTTAGCGGCTGTTTTTGTGACGTTTCCAATGATCTCATGACTTTGGAAGATTGGAGGTAATGATGCTTTAATATCATTCAATTGATAGATATTCAATAATTCATCGCTATACTTTTTGGTATGTATGTCCAGTAAATTAGTAGTACTAATATCTGAATAGTCGGTTGCTATTTCTTGTGTTAGAAGATAGTTTATGAGGTCTTTACACAGTAAAACAGATCCTATGTTCTGATAAACTTGTGGTTTATATCGCTTGAACCATGCCAGGAGTGTATTGGTTTGGGCTGCCCAAAAATGCTGGCTTGTCATTGGATACACTTGCTCTTGCAATCCATTAGCCTGCCACTCTTCTACGAGGTTGCTGGCCCTTGTATCTATAGATTGAATTCCTACGATGGGTTTTCCAACTTTGTCTAATATATATAAACCATTACCATGCCCAGAATTTCCAATTCCCGCAATTTCCAGTGGATTAATGCCAGATTTATGAATAATTGTCTTTATATTTTTTACATTGGCCTGCCACAATTCGTCAATATTTCGTTCACTCCAACCAACTTGCGGATAATATGTTTTCACTTTATTGGAAACTGAAAATACTACCCGCCCCTTATTATCAAAAAGAGTTGCTTTGCAAGCGGTATTACCATTGTCTATCCCTAATAAATATTGGGGCATTTTACCAGGCTTGTTTATAGATTTCAATAATTTGCTCTATTGATGGCACAATGGGATTGTTTTGAGGACTACCAGAAGCCAAAGCATCGCAAGCCATTTTCTCTAAAACATCTTCAAATAAATCTTTCTGTATACCTACACACTCTCTTAGCTTGGGTACTTTTAGCACTTTATTTAGATCTTCTAATCCTTTTATGAGTTTTTCACAGGCCACTTCATCAGTATCGGTAAGTGTCGATAATTCCATAATTCGAGCAATTTTAGCATATCTGCTAATAGCCCCCGGAACAGAAAAACGAGTAACGGCTGGCAATAAAATTGCATTGGATAAGCCATGTGCCAAATGAAATTGCACGCCCAATGGACGGCTCATACCATGGACCAAACAAACACTGCTATTGGTAAAAGCTAACCCACCTTGACATGCTGCCATTGACATGCCTTCACGAGCTACAAGATTTGCAGAATTTTCCCAAGATTGGTACAAATATTTCGAAACTAAATCAATGCATGATAATGCGATAGGATCAGTTATTGCATTTGCTTTTCTAGAAACATAAGCTTCAATGCCATGAGTGAGTGTATCAACACCAACATAGGCGGTTAATGACTGAGGCATAGACAGGGTCAATTCATAATCTACTAATGCAACAGTAGGCATCAAATGAGAATCCAAAATCATCATTTTCACATTTTGGTCGGTATCAGTGATGACAGTTACTTTAGTAGCTTCGCTTCCCGTACCAGCTGTGGTGGGTATTGCAATCAGCGGCAAACCTGCCTTTGCTATTTTGTGATACCCCAAATATTGGGTAAGTGGCTCAGGGTTGGACGTCAATATTGAAATTGCTTTTGCAGCATCAATTGGGCTGCCACCACCCACAGCCACAATCGTATCTGCTCTTTGTGCGTTAAGTAACTTTAGGCCATCTTGTACATTCTGAACAGTAGGGTCAGGTTGAACCCCACTAAATATCGCCACTGAAATACCTTCATCAATGAGTGGTTGTGCAAGATTTTGCACTAAACCTGTACTCTCAATATAGATATCAGTCACAAAAAGCACCCTCTTAGCGCTAAGACGCTTTAATTGATTAAGGAGTTCTTTACTTGCCCCAGCTCCATGAATAATGGTTTGTGGTGCATTGAATTGATGTATCATATTACCAGCCCATTTGACGTTGATAGGTACTATCCCACCGTGATAAAACTATTTTTTGACGTGTGTAAAACATAACTCCCTCGGTACCCTGCATGTGTAAATCACCGTAAAACGATTCGTTCCATCCAGAAAATGGAAAAATAGACATAGCAGCAGGCACACCCACATTAATACCCAACATACCACATTGAATACCTTGTGTAAATTGGCGGGCGTCAGCTCCGCTATTTGTGAATAGCGTAGCCCCATTGCCGTAGTTGAGCTTATTGACCCAAGAAATAGCTTCTTCAATATTTTTGGGATTCATCATAGATAAGACAGGTCCAAAAATTTCTTCGCTAAAAATAGAATGACTGGTAGCGACATTTTCAAAAAGCGTTGGACCGACAAAAAAGCCATTTTCAGGTATATTTTTTCTGCCGTCTCTTACTAATTTCAAACCTTCGGCCGCTACTTTTTCAATCACATTATTTATACGATTTTTTGCTGAAGCATCAATAACCGGACCCATGTCTGCCAAATCATCGGCACTCGTATCACCTATTTTCATACTATCTATATTTGAAACCAATCTATCCTTTAGTTGATTATGTACCTCTCCGACACCTACTAAAAGAGATCCTGCCATGCACCGCTGACCGGCACAACCAAATGAAGAACCCATGATTGCTCTTAGGGTAGATTCAGGGTCTGCATCGGGCATTACAATCAAGGCATTTTTCGCTCCTCCACCTGCCTGAACACGCTTTCCGTTGGCTGATCCTAATGTGTAGACATGCTTGGCAATTTGCGATGACCCAACAAAACTAATAGCAGCCACATCTGGATGTGTACAAAGTGCATCAACCACATCTTTACCGCCATGAACAATATTAAAAACCCCATCTGGCAATCCCGCTTCTTGAAATAATTCAGCCAAACGAATTGCTGTAAGGGGTACTTTTTCACTTGGCTTTAAAACAAAAGTATTTCCACAAGCAATGGCTAAAGGAAACATCCACATGGGTACCATCGCAGGAAAATTGTATGGGCTGATACCGACACATACACCTAATGGCTCTCTAATGGTTTGTCCATCAATATTTGGGGCAACATGAGCAAGGCTTTCACCCTTATATAATTGGGAAATACCGCAAGCAAACTCAACAACTTCAAAACCTCTGCGTATATCGCCACGGGCTTCCTCTAAAGTTTTTCCATTCTCTAAAGTAATTAGTCGAGCAATTGCATCCATGTTCTGTTCTAATAATGTACGATAACGGAACATTATTTCTGCTCTTTTCGGCACTGCAAGTCCTGACCATTTGGGAAATGCGGCTTTTGCAAATTGGATAGCAATATCAACATCTTTGGCAGTTAACATTGGGGTTTGTGCTATCAGCTCCCCTTTTGAAGGATTATATACATTCGTATAACTATCTGCTTTCTGGTCAATCCAATTTCCACCTAAAAAAACTGGAACAATTTTTACATTATCCATTCTTGTTGCCATAATTAATTATTATAATTTTTTTTATAAATCTCCCACGCTTGTTCAACAGAAGCATTTTGATGTATCATTGCCATAAAAGCTTTAACAATCTGAGCTGGATTGGGATGTTGGTAAATATTACGGCCATAAACCAACCCCTTGGTTCCTTGTTGTAAAAAATCATAACTCTTTTGAAAAATACTTTTCAAATCTTCTTTACCTCCTCCTCGAACCAATACAGGACATCTTGCTGCTTCAACCACTTCATGATAATCTTCTACATTTTCTGTTGGATCTGCCTTAATAATATCAGCACCTATTTCTCTTGCTTGACGAACCAATGGAACAATCAAATTTTTATTGCCATCGACTTGATATCCGCCTCTTGCACTATTGCCTTTCATTACTAATGGTTCAACCATCATAGGCATTCCGTATTTTTCACAAATACCTCTTAATCGACTGATATTTTTGATACTAAGGCGATGTAAATCTGGCTCACCGGGCAACAGTAACAAATTCACAACAATACATGCAGCATCCATTCTCAATGCTTCTAAAATAGGTTCATCTTCATTCTGTAAGGCACTAAACATAACCTTATGTGTTTGGGCATTATAAGGATTACCAACATCTACCCGCATGACCAAGGCTGGCTTATTCTTACCAGGAATCGCTTGCAATATATCAGTTTGACCATAATTCATTTGAATAGCATCTGGGGCAGCAATTACTAATTGGTTTACAACATTGTCAATTTTTTCAAGACCTTCCAAAAAACTATACTCATTAAAAATGCCATGGTCAATAGCAACATCAAGACACTTACCGGATTCATTGAACATACGATTTAATCGTACTTTTTTTGTTTGATACATTTTTTTGTTTTTATAATTTGGTTACATGATCTTTTACTAAAATGTCGATAGTGCGATTAATTTCCTTAAGTTTTTCTTCATCAGAAATTCCAAAAATCTCTTGATAGATTTCTGCTAATTCTATCAAGGTTTCGTAGTTTAATCCCCCAGACAAAGCCAATACAGTCCTTCTCAAAATCAAATCATCCAAATGTTTTACAAATTCCATGGATAACAGATATTCAATTTCTCTTTTGGAGTAATCTGGATTGCTTTTTAGTGGAGAATCAGATTTTTCGAATAAAAAGGGGATTATGATATTTGCTTTCGTACCATATCGTGATAGCAAAATATTAATGCGTTTTTTATCCAAGCCGGTTTTCAGATGTACCGAGTCAATCCAATTTTGTTTTTCTTCTGATTTAGGAAAATCTTTTCCACCACCTATTGCTACATTCTTTGAGCTAACTTTAGACTTTAGCTCGAGATAGCTTAATATTTTCTCTGCTACTTGTTCACTAAAAGCCCGAAATGTCGTCCATTTACCACCAATAAGATTGAAGACTAAAAATGGCATATGCTCAGTAGGCTGTATGATTTTGATGGTATGGTCCCGACTAATTTGAGCATTTTTTAAATCTGCATCGCAATTGGGTAAGGGTCGAACGCCAGAAAAGCGAAAAATTACTTGTGAAGGATTGATATTTAAATCAGGAAAAACCTGACGAACACATCCAAGCATATATTCAACTTCCTCGTCTGAACAAACCGCATTATCAGGATCAGATATTTTGATATCAGTTGAGCCGATCATAACCTTCCCATGAAGCGGAAAGAGAATACAAATACGCCCTTCATCATTCTCATAATAAATCATTTGACCCTTCGTAGCATCCATTAATTCCTGATTGTCAACCATCAAATGTGAACCTTTCGTGCCTCCAATAAATTTTGTTTTTAGGCCAAAAGACAGATTGGTAAAATCAATCCACGCACCTGTTGCATTGACAACTATTTTTGGTTTTATTTTGTATTCTCCACCTGACAATGCATCGATAAGAACTACTTGTCCATTTTCTAAATGACTAAGAGATGTGTAATTCAGCGCTTTTGACATTTCGTTAAGGGCAAGAGCATCTTGAATTAACTCAATTCCCAATCGTTCTGGATAAGAAATCCAAGCATCATAAAATAGTGATGTACAAACTATTTTTGAATTTAGTAGGGGCCTTTCTTCAAGAGATTTTGTCCGATTTTTAAACTGATGGCGGGGTACTATCCGTTGATTTCGGGTAAAAATATCATACATTAACAAGCCTAGCTTCACAATAATAGCACCGCGAGGTGTATTGTTTGCTTTAAACCCAAAAAATTTACGCATTCCATTTACAATACCAGAAAACCAATGATAAATCGGGATAACCGTTGGCAATGGAAATACATAATGAGGCGCATTTTGTAATAATAAGTTACGTTCTGTAAGGCTTTCTTGGACTAATCTAACCTCTCTATTTTCTAAATAGCGCAAGCCACCATGAATCATTCTTGATGGTGCAGCACTTGCCCCAGACATAAAATCATTTTTGTCAATTAACAGGCATTGCACACCTTGAAGTGCGAGTTCACGAAAAAGCCCAGCTCCGTTTATCCCTCCTCCAACGATAAGCACATCTATATTTTGAAAATCAATTAATCTATTCTTCATTTTTATCTGAAACTTTTTCTACACGATTAATTTCTATTTTGCCGGAAATCCATGTTTTTTTTGAAGAATTAAATTCTTTTATATGCTGACTTTCTAAATGCTTTTCAAGGTATTTTTCATCCCGCCATTCTTCCAAAAGGAAAAATTTATCCCCGGATTCAGTGATTTGATATAAATCATAACGAAGACATCCTTCTTCAAGCTGAGTAGATGTTACCAATTTATTTAAATCAATATTGGCTTCGCTTATTTTTTCACTCAAAACATGTATTTGTGCAATAATGAATAACATTGTGAATTATTTTTTTGGCGTTATGTTCAACTAAAGAAAAAATACAAGCATATCATTATAACACTTAAAATACCCCAGCCCCAGCGAAGTGGTCGTGATAAATAATTAATCCCCTGATAATATAAATTCCATTGAAAAATTGGCCTTTCCTGTATTTCCCTTTCAGGAAAAATATAAGAGAGGAGTATCAACAAGAAACTTAGACCTAAAAAAAGATAGAAGGATATCAAAAAGAAATTAGGATAAAATTCTTTACTCGGATATTGTGCCAAATAGGCAACACTAACCAAAACTGTTGGTATATTTCCTAAAATCAGTGTATATAATGCCGCACGTGAGGAGATTTTTTTCCAAAAAACACCCCAAATAAATACAGCAACTAAAGATGGACTGAGAAAAGAAAAAATTGAATTAACCTTTTCAAATAAATTAAACCCTTCTACTTTGTCAAGTCCAAAAGCAATACATGAGGCGATTGTAGCTAAACCCATTATAACCAAACGACCTTGAAATACTGAAGGTGTGTTTGAAGACTTTTTTAAATTTGGTAAAATATCTAATGTAAATACTGCACTTCCAGAATTAAACATAGCGGTGACTGTACTTATTAAAGCCGCTGTAAGCACAGAAATTGCTAAGCCGATCAGTCCATGTGGCAGATAACGATATATCATTTGAAGAAAAGCATCATCAGGCTTATTTAAGTCCGGTATTACAACTTTAGCAATTATACCAGGAAGTATAAATAAAACAGGAACAAACAACTTCAGATATCCTAAAAACAATATCCCTTTTTTGCCTTCCTCCAAATCTTTTGCGCCCAATGTGTTTTGAACTATATTTTGATTGGCACACCAATACCAAACTGACATAATTGGATAGCCTAAAATTATAGCTTGCCATGGATAATTAGAATCACTCCCTGACCTCAATAATTTCCAATAATCTGAATTGATATTTTCCTTAAAAATATTCCAATCATTGAATTTTGAGAGAGCAATTAATCCGATCAAACTGCAAACAATAATCATAATAACAGATTGAACCGAATCTGTGTAAGCTACTGCTTTCAACCCACCAAGCACAGTGAATAAAACTGATATGAATGCCATTATACCGATACTCTGCCAAACAGCTATATTCAATAATTGACTTGTAAGCAATGAACCAGCATATAGAACAGAACCCGCTCCTATTAATACTTGAAAAAAAACTATCCATGAAAGTACTCTGCGACATGATTCACTATATCGCCTTAACATAAACTGTGGCATTGTTTGTATATCGTGCTTGAGGTAATAGGGTAAAAAAACTAAACTCAATAACAATAGATACAACCAGGCAAACCATTGAAAATTACAAGCAACCATACCATAAGAATATGCCAAACCACAGGCACTAATTATATTGAGGGGGCTGATATTCGTACCAAAAATTGAAAGTCCAATAGTTTTCCAATCCAAGGATTTTCCAGCCAAAAAAAGGTCTGACGACTTCTTCTGCTTATTGGTTATACTCACCCAAACCCCCAAGCATAACAGAGCTATCATATAAACTGCAATGACAGTCAAATCAATATTATTCATTGTCTAAATACCGCTTTAGTGTAGGTGAAATTGGATATTCTAATTGTACATTTTGTTCTAAAAGCAGCTGCCTTAATGATGAGTAATCAATTCTTGTTACTGAAATTTTGTTTTTATTAGCTAAATAAATCGCTGTTCCTGCAGCTTGTCCCAGTTGCATCATAGTTCGAGAAAGCCGACAACTTGAAGCAGCCAATGAACTAAAACTTGCGGCTCTTGAAGCAATTAGCAAGTTTGAAAAACCTTTTGGTATTAGACACCGAAAAGATATGCCATAAGGTTCGTCAAGTTCTGCACAACCTGAGCGATCTGTACTTGTGCCATGTGTATCTAGTGCATGATCTGCAAGAGCGATTATATCATGCTGGTTTTGCTTTGATAGTCCATCCCTTATGTCTTGCTCTTTCAAAATATATTCACCGACTATCCTCTTTCCTTCTCTAACTCCTAACGCAGGAGCAATACTAACAATTTGATAATCCTTATAAGGTGGATATGTATATCGAAGATGTTGAAAATGGGCCAAAACACGTCTTTTACATTCTTCATAAGCGATGGAATAATCGGAATATGTCGAAAACTCAATACCTTCCATCGTTGGAAGCATATTTATATTCAGATCACCATTCGGATATTCGACTACACTCGTAGGTGGGAATTCTTTTGCCCACCAACAAGCAGACAATTCAACTTTGTCTTGATTTTTGAGTTGTCTAATTCGATAAATTAAAGAAACTCCGTTGAGTTTGGCACTTTTTGTATCTGGTGCATTAGGTTCATTAAAACGATCCTTTGACTCCTGCCCATACATTACTTCACATCCTGCTGCTTGACAAAGATACCCACTGTCTGTACAATCAATATAATAGGATGCTGAAATGATAAGATTGTTACTTAGTTTTAATGACTGTATTTCACCATTTTTACAAATGACTTCACAGACAGAGGTGTTTTTAATTAAAGTAACATTACCCGTTTCATTCATCATTTTTTCCACAACATCCTGGAAAAAATTAGGCTCAAAAGGAATACCATGCCAGTTATTAATGACAAATTGTTGATTATTTATACCAGTTTCCGAACCGTGCCTTCTTAATGTATCAATGTATTTGGCAGATTTATCAATAATAATTTCAGCTCCTGGGTGTAGAGGTGTTTCGCCTGTTTTCAACTGCCATTTACGGTGCTTTTTGAAACTATAAACACCAACTGCTTGTGGTATTTCTTTAAGTTTTTTATAAATATCAAAGGGTATGCCTGTCCCACCTACACCCATTTCCCAAACAGATACGCCACTTTGTGTAGCATTCCCCCCTATATATTTTTGTTTTTCAACAAGAAGGACTCTAAGGCCCAAGCGCCCTGCAGCAATAGCAGCCGCAATTCCACCACTACCCGCACCGACAATTATTGCGTCAAATTTTTCCATTTTAATAAGGCTCAATTTTTTGAACCAATGGCAAAAGACGCAACTCTGGAATCACTAAATGATTGGGCAATTGACAAACATCTACGACTACTTTACCAATATCTTTGGGTTGTATTGCTTTGGCAGCAACATGATCATCAAATGAATCAAGATTGGATGCCAGGTTAAAGTCTGTTGCACCCCAAGAAGGAATGATTGAGGTAGCCCTTACTCCATACGGTCTTAATTCAACATAAAGATGCTTAGTAATCTGTTCTAATCCTGCTTTTGCTGCAGCATAAATACCCCATCCTGACCATGCTTCCACAGAGCAAATTGAAGATATATTTATAATGGTACCAAACCCCTGTTTTTTCAATAAATTGGCAGCTCGTGTACATCCATATATTGCCCCACATAAGTTTGTAGCAATTACCTGCTCAACATTTTCATCTGTTTGTTCGCTGATTTCGGCAATTACTCCACCACTACCCGCATTATTTACCAAAATATCAATCTTTTTATCTTTCTCTATTATTTGGCTAAATATGCTATCCCAATCCGTACTCTTTGTAACATCCCCAACTATAGGAATAGCATTTATCTCATTTGCTACTGCATTTAGTTTGTTTTTATTTCTGGCAATAATGTAAACTTTTGCTCCTGCCTTTATAAGCTCATTTGCAATACCAACCCCAAAACCAGTTGAACCACCAGTCACTATTGCAATTTTATTTTTCAAGCCGTGCATAGATTTTTTTGGAATTTAATTTTAATAATCTGAGTTGAATTTTATTAATAATTTACAATAACGGCTTAAATAAAGATTATAAACTTTTATTTACTTTAAGTTATCAGCTCACAAAAAGCCATAGGTTATAATAATTTTACCAACCTTCATTTTGTTTTAAAGCTGGATTTCTATCCATTTCTGATTGTGGTATTGGGAAAAGCGTATGCTTTTCAGCAATTTGCGAAAGAGGATCATTTAACGCTTTCATTGTGGAAACCAGCTTTCCCCAACGCACCAAATCAAACCATCGACTACTTTCTGCGTACATTTCCCATCTTCTTTCCTGTTGAATAGAATCTCTAAATGCAGCTTGATTCAAACCCGTACGAAGATTCTGTAAGCCTGCTCTTTGACGTATAGGATCTACAAAAGCATAGGCTTCATTCGTTTTTCCTGCCTCATTTAAGGCCTCGGCATACATTAGAAAAATATCACCAAGTCTTAAAATGATATAATTTAATCCATCGGCATTATCATACCATTTATTGATACCATAAGTGGAATTTGATCCTCCGGTAGAAGGAGGAAATGGGGTGAATACGCCTGTAGCTGGATTTCTATATCCCGTGGCAATAAATTCCCTTCGTTTATCAATTGGATTAAAAGATCTAAACAAATCAGGTCTTGCATAAAAGTTATTTGAAGCTAAAGGATTATAAAGACCACTAATTAATTGGCCTTCCCCTGCAGTTTGTGCTCCAAAACCAGTGCTAAATTGGACATCAAATAGAACCTCGCTATTATTTTCATTATTACTTGCAAAAATATTAGTGTAAGAACTTTGTAAAGAATAGCGCCTAAGTTCAATGACTTCTTTACATTTATCAGCGGCTAATTGCCAGTATTTGGCTTTATCTGTAATTCCTTTCGTCCCGGGTGATGCCATTGTAAGATATGTTTTTGCCAAAAGTCCTTTAGCAGCTCCAATTGTTGCTCTTCCAATATTGGGTCCTGTATACGTCAAATCTAAATTTGATTCAGCAAACTTTAAGTCTTCAATGATTTGGTCATAAACTTTTTGAGCTGGTGTTCGCGGAACTTTTAAATCCTCAAAACTTTTTGTAGGCTGTGTCACCAATGGTAAATCACCAAAAAAACGAACCAATTCTAAATAACCTAGAGCTCGTATAAATCTAGCTTCTCCAATCAACCTATTCTTTAATGCAGTATTTACCATTGGTATATTGGGTATAAAGCTAATCGCATAGTTACAATATTGAATCATCTGATAAAACTCTTGCCAAACGCTTTGTAACTCCCTTAAACTTGGGTCGTAAGTAAATGTATTAATGATTACCAATGTACCTGCTGCACGTGCGAACACCAAATCATCCGTTGGTAAATTAGCCAATAATTGATACCGGAATGGATACATGCCAGTCCAATTTCCCATACGGTCATAACATGCGGTAACGGCTGCTATTGCTTCCGATTCATTTGAATAGAACTTTTCAGGAGAAATAAAAGATTGAGGCTTTTGGTTCAAAAGTTGCTTTTCGCAACCTGCAGCAATAAATATGATAAAAATCAAAAGAGTGAACTTCAATATATTTTTCATTTTTTCAATATTTAGAGTTTAGAAACTTAAGTTGAATCCTAAAGTATAGGCTCTTGAAGTTGGATAGCTACCTGCATCTACGCCAGGACTGGTATTACTTTGGCGAAAACGACTCACTTCAGGGTCATATCCTGTATAATTGGTAATTGTTATCAAGTTTTGCGCACTAAAGTAAATTCTACCACCTGATAATTTAACTTTTTCAGCAAGGGAATTAGGGAATCGATATCCTAATGTTAAATTCTTGAGTCGCACATAACTTCCATCTTCAATGTAACGAGAATCGTATCTAATATTAGGATTATTAAGCGAAGGTTGAGATGCTGCAGTATTGGTTGGCGACCAGTAATCTAATGCTAAAGTAGAAGAATTCCCCTCTGCTGTAAAGCGGTCAAGGTTTTTACGCTGCGCATTCAAAACGTCATTTCCTTGGGAACCTTGAATGAAAATATTCAAATCAAAGCCTTTATATTCAAAACTATTAGTGATACCATAAATAAAATCTGGTTGTGCATTACCTATAATGGTTCTATCATTACCATCAATTATACCGTTATTATCCAAGTCTTTATATCGTATAAAGCCAGGTTTATCCGATTTTTGAGCTGATTTAGCAACTTCTTCAGCATTTTGGAATATCCCATCTCTAACAAAGCCAAAAAAAGTGCCTACGGGTTGTCCAACAATCAGTTGGGTAAAAGCAGGTATTGCCAACCAGCCACTTCCTCCATCGCCAGCAGTCATTGGTACACCACCTAAACTAATGACCTTGTTTCGATTAAATGATATATTGAAATCAGTACTCCATTTAAATTTACCTACTGTATTTTTTGTATTCATCATTATCTCAAATCCTTTATTCTCCAATTTTCCTATATTTTGTAGACCTACATCAAAACCAGAAGATTGGGGAAGCGGTTGATTGAAAAGTAAATCAACAGTATTTTTTATATAGTAATCGATTGAAAAGCTTAAACGATTTTTGAACAATCCTATATCCAAACCTGCATTTGCTTGTTTTGTTGTTTCCCATTTTAGATCTGAGCTTCCAATTCGACTGGGAAAAAGACCTGTCAACAGTACACCATTAAAAGTATAAGCTCCTGCAGTCAATTGAGAAAACGAAGAATAGGCTCCTATCTCCTGGTTGCCAACAATACCATAGCTTGCTCTTGCTTTCAGGTTACTGACAAATGTGAGATCTTTCATAAACTGTTCTTCTGTGACTTTCCAAGCAATTGCAGTCGAAGGGAAGACTGCCCACCGATTATTTGCACCAAAACGCGAAGAACCATCTCTGCGAACAGAAGCCGTCAGTAGATATTTATTATTGAATGTATAATTTGCCCTTGCCAAATAAGAAACCAGGCCCGTCTCTGTAATAGTTGAGTTTGGTCTATTAAACACACTTGCGGTATTGAGTGCATTGGCTAATAAATTATCATTTGTAAAGTTTTGGGCCGATACAAATGCCAACTCCGACCTATTATTTTGCATTTCATAAACCAACGATGCGTTTAGGTTATGCTTTTTGCCTATTTTATAGTTGTAATCTAACTGATTTGTACTAATCCAGTTTAGACCTTGTACGTTGGTAATGCCTGCCCATCCTCTTGTAGATGCTCCAAAAATAATGCCTTCGCGAGGTAGATATTGCGTTTGCTTCGAAAAAGCTAAATCAGCACCAAAAGTAGACTTGATAGAAAAGCCATTACCTAAATTGTAATCTGCTGTAACATTGGAAATTAGACGGTTACGATTCCTTATGTTTGTAACAGCCAGGGCAGTAGCTACTGGATTATCAATTAGAGGGAAGTCTGGATTACCTTGAGTGAATTGTCCGTTTGCATTATAGACAGTTGCAAGTGGAGACATTAATAGAGCTGATGAAACAATAGACGTCAAGAAGTTACTTCTACCATCACCATCTTGGTCAGACTGTACAACATTCCCTATAGAATTTGTTGCCGTGAATGACGACTTAATATGAAACCTATCATTCCGTGACTTCAAATCAATATTTGTTCTAAAAGAATATCTCTTGAAATCAGAACCTATAATTGTACCTTTTTCATTATAATAGCCGGCAGAAACATAATATCGTGAAATTTGGCTACCCCCTGAAATATTAATTTGGTGATTTTGAATTGCTGCTGAACGAAAGATTTCGCGCTGCCAGTCTGTACCTTCCCCCAACGTATCTATCTGAGCCTGGGTGAATCTTGGCAATCTTCCAGCCTCAATATTTCTGGCATTAGTCAATGTAGCATATTCAGTCGCGTTAAGCAGATCTAAATATTTCCTATTTTTTTGTGAACCAAGGTAGGATTGATATTCAATTTTCATTGATCCTTCTTTACCTCTTTTAGTTGTAATCAAAATAACGCCATTAGCACCACGAGCACCATAAACTGCAGTCGCAGATGCATCTTTTAAAACCTCTAAAGATTCAATATCGTTTGGATTTAAATCTGCACCACTTTCATCATACATCTGTACACCATCAATTACATACAATGGTTCATTCCCTCCTGTCAGCGAGTTTCCTCCTCTAATTCTTACAACCGTTCCTTCTCCAGGTTGCCCGCCCATTCTTGTTATTTGTACCCCTGCAGTTTGCCCTTGCAACCCTTGGGTAATTGAAGCGATGGGCCCCCTTGTTAATACATCTCCTTTTACAGATCCAACGGCCCCTGTTAAGTCAGACTTTCTTACAGTTGAATAACCTGTAACAACAACTTCATCTAAGGCCTTGGTATCTTCTTCCAGCTTAACAAGGACTTGATTCTTGTTGCCAACTGTTAATTGTTGGGAAACATACCCTGAAAAACTGAACACCAAAACGGTATTCTTACCGGGAACTGAAATTGAAAAATTCCCTTTTGAATCAGAGATTGTTCCCTTATTGATCCCTTTAATCGTAACACTTACACCAGACAAGGGTTTCTCTGTGGTACTACCCTTTATATTACCAGAAACAATCATCTGAGAAAACGATTTCAATGTTATACATATAGTTAACATTGAAAGGAGCAGTAATTTTGCTTTCATACTGTTCTATATTTGGTTTTGTTTTATGAATATAGAACATAAATTTATTTAAAAAATAATTTTTTTTATTTTTTGGTATAAAAAAACGGCCATATAGGCCGTTTTTTAAATTTTTGTTCTATATACGATAATAAATTACCTTTTTACCTGTTGAAATATCCCAACCGGAAAGATATTCTCAAGGCAAACTCTTTAACCACTTTTCCCATATCCTCAAATACAGAAACTGGCAATCTTTCCATAGGCCCAGTTATCCAAATTGCAGCTATTGGATAATTGTTACGATCAAAAATTGGAGCAGCAATACAATGCATACCTTCAAGTTCTTCCCCAGCATCAGTTGAATATCCATTCACTTTTACTTTCTCCAACACCTTGTAAAATTTTTCGAGATTGGGTATTGTATGAGATGTGAATTTTTTAAAAATTAAAGATTGACATATTTTTATTTTTTCAGATTCTGGTAAAAATGCCAAAATCGCCTTACTGGGAGCTGCTGTATGCATATTCCAGGCCGTTCCGATATCAACCCAAAATTTAAAAGAATGTAAACTCGGTAATTGCTCTAAGACAATTCCCTTCTGCTCAATTACTACACCAATTAAAACAGTTTCTTTAACCATATCTCTTAACTCCCTCATGACATCTAAGGATTTTTCCATTAGATTTTGATCGCTTACTGCTGCATATCCAAGCGAAAGTAGCTTCCCTGAGAGGGTAAAAGATTTCAAACCATCCTCACGATTTAAATAACCAAAATTATAAAGTGTCATAGCAATGCGAAAAGCACTATTTTTTGGAATATCCAAAAGATTACTTATTTCTGTAACCCCCAAGCCTCCGGGACGTTGTGCCAGTAACTCCATAATTTGCAGAGCTCTTTCTAAATTTGGTACGTGGTACTTGTTGGTCTCATCACTTTCGCTTTTCCCTCTCTCATAGCTTGATTCATTCATAAAAACTCTATTTTTGATATTTGGATAAAGGTAAATTTTAAAAGTATTCCTCTGCCTAAAAACCAGACAAAAAGTCGATATTGGTTACTCTGTTTTGAGATGTTTTTAGGAGATCAAGACATTATAATTATTATCACAAATTCAATATTTTTAATAATTCTCATGAATTCACGAGAATTATAACAAAAACACGACTCATCAGCTAAACCTGTCAGTCGCCTACTGTACAGATTTATTTAAAATAGCTTTCAATGATATTACCCGATCTCCATTTTGATTGTTTCGGTTTCTTGACAAAATCTTAAAGCAGTTGGTGTTTTTGCAAGGGTTGCCTTTTCATCCTTTATGATATTTTCTATTATAAAAATAGCTGAATAAAATGCCGGAAACGATTCCGAACCTTTTTTAATTCCTGTAAAAAATAAAGAATTCAAACTTATCTTGCTGTAGATTAACAGAGATGATCAAATGTTCTAATTGTAATGAGGTATCTGGGATTGTAAAAGCAGGAAAACAAATTTACAACCAACGATATTTTTGCAAGTATTGCAAAAAGTACTTTACTATTAAAACAGATGGAGAGAAAAAAACAAAAACAAAAGATAGCGTTACCATAAAAGATCTGGCCAGAAAACTTGGATTTGGAATTTCAACCATCTCACGGGCGCTGAATTCAAGTAATGAAGTAAGCAAGGAAACCAGGAGAATCATTATTGAAGCCGCTGAATCAATGGGCTATCAAAAGAATCTAACTGCGATAAGTCTCGTAAAACAACAGTCGTTTAATATTGGCATTATTGTTCCTGAATTAAAATCTGATTTTTATTCGGCGCTGATTGGTGGTGCAAATCATATTTTGAAAAATAAAGGATATAGGATTTACATCATGCAATCTGATGAATTGTATGAGAATGAAGTAGCCAACATCAATGCACTAATAGCAAGCAGGGTGGATGGAATTATCGCGTCTACTACTTTTGAAACAAAAGACTTTTCCCATTTTACAAAAGCAATACAAAAAAACATTCCGATAGTTTTTTTCAGCAGAATCAATAATGAATTGAAATCTCCAAAAGTTGCAGTAGACAATTATCTTGGTGCATGTATGGCCACAGACCACCTGATAGAAAGAGGATACAAAAAAATTGGATATTTGGGTGGAGGGCAAGATTTCCATATAGGAAACATCAGATATCAAGGCTTTTATGATACCTTGATCAAACATGATATAAGGATCCAGGAAAAATTTATTCTCAGAGACGACCATATCAATCAAAATCCAAGTCAATATATTCATCAATACCTAATATCAAAAAACAGGCCTGATGCAGTATTCACAATGACAGATACAATAGGTATTGAGGTGATAAAATCAGCCAAATCAATAGGTATCGATATCCCCAATGACCTGGGGATCATTGGATTCAGTGACCATATCGTTTCAAGATATATCACTCCGAATTTATCTTCAATAAAGCAACCCACAATAGAAATTGGAAAGGAAGCCGCAATAAGATTGATGAATCTTATTGATCATACTGATGAGAAAATTATAGCAACTGACGATATATCGCTTTTGAAACCAGAG